>ULNH01001121.1_pt1 | contig 104759 bp, 100 predicted proteins | sample 1951871 | NCBI WGS metagenome assembly ULNH01 (sample SAMEA4835572, study PRJEB28245) | human gut metagenome | biome: gut microbiome; material: fecal sample | place: Denmark | collected 2008 | reverse complement strand
TACGGCCGGTGTACCGCTGTTGTCATCAGGCGGCTGTTCGTTTTTGTCCAGAATGCGCCCATATTTCATAAGCTGTTCAATTTCGCTGCCTTCAAGTGTTTCTTTTTCAATAAGCGCCTGCGCAATTAAATGCAGCTTATCGATATTGTTTTGCAGCAGTTCTTCGGTTTTCTGGTAAGCCTCGTCAAGGAACTTGCGGATTTCCTTATCGATTTTTGCCGCAATTTCTTCACTGTAATTTTTGTCACGCGCAATATCGCGTCCCAAAAATACCTGGTCCTGACGGTGACCGAAGGTAACCGGGCCAAGTTCCGTGCTCATGCCGTATTCGCAAATCATCTGGCGTGCCAGAGAAGTTGCGCGCTGCAAGTCATTGCTGGCACCGCTGGAAATTTCCTTCAGCACCAGTGCTTCAGCCACGCGCCCGCCAAGCAGCACTTTCAGTTCGTCAAGCATTTCGCTCCTGGTTGCGTAATAACGGTCCTCTTTCGGCAGGCTTAAAGTATAGCCGCCTGCCCTGCCGCGCGGAATAATGGTAACCTTATGTACAGGGTCTGCGTTGTCAAGCAGCATGCCGACAAGCGTATGCCCGCCTTCGTGGTATGCGGTAAGGCGTTTTTCGTTGTCGCTGATAACTCTGCTGCGGCGTTCAGGCCCCATAATAACGCGTTCAGCTGCTTCTTCCATATCGGGCATGTTAATCTGCTTTTTATTGCGGCGTGCTGCCATTAATGCAGCTTCGTTTACCAGGTTGCTTAAATCAGCGCCGGTAAAGCCGGGGGTACGCCTTGCAATAACGTCAAGTTCAACATCGCTGCCCACAGGTTTGCCTTTTACATGCACTTTTAAAATTTCACGGCGGCCTTTAATATCCGGGCGGTCAACCACAATCTGGCGGTCAAAGCGACCCGGGCGCAAAAGAGCCGGGTCAAGAATATCCGGGCGGTTGGTGGCCGCAATCATAATAATGCCTTCGTTGGCACCAAAGCCGTCCATCTCAACAAGCAGCTGGTTAAGAGTCTGCTCGCGTTCGTCATGACCGCCGCCAAGCCCGGCGCCGCGCTGACGGCCCACGGCATCAATTTCGTCAATAAACACAATGCATGGAGCACTCTTTTTGGCCTGCTCAAACAAATCGCGCACGCGGGAAGCGCCTACGCCGACAAACATTTCCACAAAGTCAGAGCCGGAAATGCTGAAGAACGGTACGCCAGCTTCACCGGCAACGGCTTTGGCAAGCAGGGTTTTGCCAGTACCCGGAGGCCCGTATAAAAGTACGCCTTTAGGAATTTTAGCCCCAAGGTCGTTATACTTTTTGGGGTGTTTTAAAAATTCTACAACTTCTTCAAGTTCCTGCTTGGCTTCATCAGCACCTGCAACATCTTTAAAAGTTACCCTGATTTTATCCTCATCGTAACGGCGCGCACGGCTTTTGCCAAAGTTCATAACTCCGCGTCCGCCACCGCCGCCCTGCATTTGCTGCATCATGAAAAACCAGATAGCAACTATAATCAGCATCGGCAAAAGCTGGCTCAGCACAGAAGTCCACCACGGCGGCTCCGGCGGCAGTTCAGCCTTAATTTCAACATCACGCGCCCTTAAAGTAGGGATAAGGCTTTCATCCTTCGGCACAACCGTTGTAAAATCGCTGCCGTCTTTCAGCTTGCCGCTGATAACATTATCAACAATCGTTACCTGCTGCACTTCATCCTGCTGCACATGCTTCATAAAAGCGCTGTAAGTAATATCTGTTTTAGGGACTACGTTGGTTGAATAGGAATCAAACAACATTATCGCACAAATTATTATCAGCAGGTAGAATACAACATTTTTTAAAAATTTAGTCAAAATCTACCCTCCTTAACCTTTAGTTAAATTACAAATACCATTTTTATATTATAATATATTCTCCCTGTTTCCACAACATTTATTATTTGGCATAGGCTTCCGGCTTTAATACGCCGATAAACGGCAAATTGCGGTAATCTCCGGCATAATCCAGGCCGTAACCTACAACAAATTCATCCGGAATTTCAAAGCCCACATAATCGGCATTTAATTTGTTAACGCGGCGGCTCGGCTTATCACACAGAGCAACTTTTTTAACGGAAGCAGGTTTCTGCGCCATTAAAAGCCTTGTAATTGCTTCCATGGTAACGCCGCTGTCGATAATATCGTCAACCAGAAGCACATGGCAGCCCTCAATATTTTCAGAGCAGCTCAGTCGTATATCCACATTGCCGCTGGTTTCCGTTCCGGAACCGTAAGAAGATGCCACCATAAAATCAATACGCAGCGGCAAATCAATTGCCAGCGAAAGGTCGGTGAAAAAGTAAATAGCGCCCTTTAAAAGCCCAATCATCACAATTTTTTCTTTATCTTTATAATCGTCATGTATCTGCCTGCCCAATTCTTTTACGCGCTTTTGAATTTCTTCTTCACTCAGCAAAACCTTTGCAATATTTTCATTCATTTTTTTCATCCTTTCTTCCGGCAAGCCTCATTACCAGCCATTTGCCGTCCGGCTTGGTTTTCCACCCTGCCTGCCTTTCGCCGATTATCCATAAAACTTTGCTGCCTGCTGTTACCAGCAGCTTTTTATCGCGCTCCGCGCGCGGAACTTTATTGTCAATAAAATAATCTTTTAATTTTTTGCTGCCTGCACCGCCATACGGGTAAAACCTGTCGCCGTCACGCCTTGTGCGGATACAAAGCTCATTACCGGCAATGGCAAGCGGCACAGCAGCCTGCTTTTTGGTTATCTCCGGGCATTCTTCCGCAGTGCTTAATTGCAGCACGCCGTCATCCGGCAGATTAATTTCTTTTAATTTACCGATACTTTCAATAAGCACAATAATTTCATCAAATTCTGCACCGGCACTAATTAATTGTTTTACCTCCGGCTGCGTGCCTACATAAAGCCTGCCGTAAAAATATGCAGCTGCCGTTTTGCCCGGCAGTGCCAGTATTTTGCCGCTGCTTCTCTTTTTCAAAAGCCCAAGCACTGCTTCCACATGCTCAAAGCCCAGTTCGCTTCCGCAGGCAGCCATTTTCTCCCACATCATACGCACAACGCGCCGGGTCACTGCCGCAAACTCTGTTTTAAGAGCCTCTGCTTGGCATTCCAGCAGTTTACCGTTTGCTTTAACATTTTGGTTATAAAAAACCTGCGCATGATAATCAGCAAAATCATTATCTGCCCTGGCAAGCTGCGCCGTATTACCAAGAGCTGTTATTACCCTTGGGTTAAAACTTTTTTCCAAATACGGCAGCAGTTCTTTTCGTATTCTGTTGCGGGTATAACGCACATCATCATTGGTAGAATCATTACAAAACCGTAACCCGCGTTCATGGCAATAAGCTTCAATTTCCATGCGGCGCACAAATAAAAACGGCCGCAGCAGTTTTCCGCTTGCTGTCTGCATTCCGCCAAGGCCGGAAGTACCGCTGCCGCGCATAAGCTGCATTAAAACGGTTTCTGCCTGGTCATCAGCCTGATGCGCCGTAACAATGTAATCGCACTTTGCCTCTGCCGCATAGGCAAACAATGCTTTATACCTCAAACGGCGTGCTGCGTCCTCCAGCGAAAGCCCGTTTTGCAGCGCATAATCCGGTGCTTTTACATGCCTGCATACAAATGCAAGCCCGCGCTCTGTGCAGAAGTTTTTTACAAATTCCGCGTCATCAAGCGCTTCCTGCCCGCGTATGCCATGTTCCACATGCATTACCGTTATTTTATAGCAGCATTCATCTTTAAGCTGCCATAATGCGTCGGTAAGCGCCGCAGAATCTGCGCCGCCGCTGCACGCCACTAGCAGTGCGGAATTTTGTTTAACATACTTTTTTATTTCTTTCAGCAATTTATTTACAGCATTGCCGGACATTTATACTCCTCAAAACAAAAAGGCACTCACCAAGGAGTGCCTTTATGCTCTTATCTTTCACGGCTGGCACCGCGGCCGCCGCGTTTGGATTCAGTGTTGCGCTTAAGGTCAAGCAGCCTGTCGTCGCTGTCTTTTAAAAATTTTGATAACTTGTCTTCAAAAGAAAGTGCCGGTGCCGGTTTAAAGCTGCGGCGTTCCGTATTTACTGCCGGACGCTGCGGTTTGGGCTGCGGAGCCGGCGGCGGGGTAAGCTGTTTAATGGACAGCCCGATTTTTCCACGCGCATCAATAGATAAAACTTTAACCTTTACTTTGTCCTTTTCTTTCAGAAAATCATGTACGTCTTTCACATATACATTAGAAACTTCGGATATATGAATAAGACCAACCTTACCCTCAGGCAGCTGTACGAAAGCGCCGAAATTGGTAATGCCTGTTACTTCACCTTCAACGATTGCACCTACTTCAAGTGACATAAAGCAGACGATCCCCCTTAAATTAACTTGATATAGCACCATTATACCTTTCTTTTTAAAAATGTGTCAACCAAAAAATAAAAAACAGATAAATAATCTTAAGATAATTTACCTGTTTTTCTTATCCGGATCCTTATTTTCTTTTTCGTCGACAATAAATAACGGCACTTCATCCTTGCCAACCATATTATGGTCCTCACGCGCAAGTTTTTCAATGTATTTTAAATCATCAAGGCGTTTTTTCTCTGCTTCAAGTTCCGCTTTGTCCTTTTTTAAATTTTCCACGCGCTGCGTGGTTGCTTCAAGCTCCTTATTTACCTGATAAATTTTATACTCCTGGCGGGCGATAATAAAACCGCAAACAGCAAGAATTATCAGGCAAATCAGCATAAAATAATGCCGCTTTTTCTTTTTGGTTCTGCTGCGCTCCGGCATAAGCACCTCCAAATTTTGGTTTATACTAAAATACCGGGCTCGTTAAGCCCGGCATTTTAATGCAATTAAATTATTATTTTGCGTTAACCATGTCTTTGAAAGCTTTGCCAGCTTTGAAAGCCGGAACAGTAGCTGCCGGAATTTCAATAGCTTCGCCGCTCTGCGGATTTTTGCCGGTACGTGCATTGCGTTTACGTGCTTCAAAAGTACCAAAGCCAATCAGCTGAACTTTTTCGTTTTTAGCAACTTCTTCTTTAACGGTTTCAATTAAAGCGCATAAAGCTTTTTCAGCGTCTTTTTTAGTTAAGCCAGTTTTTTCTGCAACTGCAGCAACGAGTTCTGTTTTGTTCACAGGAAATCCCCCTTAAAGGTTTTTTATTTTATCTATGGGCAGCTGCTGCAAAAGCGCATAGCTTGCCAATAGAATTCATGTAATTGTAAGTTCGCTGTAAAACGCAATATTCCTGCTTATCAGGCAATATTTTTATTATTTTTCACAATCTTTTATTTCAATTAATTTCGCCTTATTCCAAAAAGCGTCCAATTCTGCAAGTGTAAAGTCTTTCCAGTCCCTGCCGGATTCTTCAACGCAGCTTTCAACGTACGAAAAACGCTTTACAAAACGGTTGTTGGCAGCGTTTAATGCCGTTTCCGGCTCAAGGCCGATATGTTTGGCGTATGCCGCTATTGAAAACAGCAAGTCACCAAGTTCATGTTCCTGTTCTTCCTTGTTTTTGAAAACAACGGCTTCTTTAAGTTCTGCTGCTTCTTCCATCACTTTATTCCATACGCCGTCATTATCCGGCCAGTCGAACCCGGCTTTTGCGGCTTTGGAATTAAGTTTATAGGCACGCATAAGCGCAGGCTGGCCTTTGGTAACGCCGTCAAGAACATGGGTACGCTCTTTCTTTTCGGTCTGCTTAATGGCATCCCAGTTTTGCAGCACTTCATCACTGCTGCCTACTTCAATGGTGCCATATACATGCGGATGGCGGCGGATAAGCTTATTAACAATTTCGTCTACAACATCCTGCATGGTAAACGCGCCTTTTTCTTCTGCCAGACGCGCATGGAATACCACCTGCAAAAGAACATCGCCGAGTTCTTCCTTCATGTTTTCATAATCCATGTTGTCAATGGCTTCCAGAAGTTCGTACACTTCTTCAATAAGGCTTTTGCGGATGCTGCTGTGCGTCTGTTCCATATCCCACGGGCAGCCGCCTGGAGAACGCAGCGTTGCCATTACATCTGTTAACGGGCGGACATCCATCACGGAAACCTTCTCTTTATATTCCGGCACAAAAACACTGGTCAGGTGGTCAATATTTTCCTGGCGGTCGAGTTCATACAAAGGCACCGTACGGCATTCTTCATCCGGCAGGCCCAAATTGCGCAAAAACCACACCGGCGTTTCATCGTCAAGCACATCCATCAAAGCCAGCTTAACATCGGACGCAACAAATTTGCTGTACACCTGCGTTATCATCAGCGGATATTTTCCTGCGTCGGCAAGTGCTTCAAAATCGCTGCTGTCAATAATCCTCAAACCGGCAATCGGGTCAATGCCAAGTTCCACATACGCCAAATCCAAAAAACTCATGGAAGGCAGAATTTTTAATGCAATCTTTTCCGCTGCTGCCCGTTCTCTCAAAAGCACAACCGTGCGTTCCGCCACAAGCGGGCTGCCCGGAACGGCATAAACAACATCCTGCGTCTGTGCTTTTTCAAGCACAAAATTTACAATATTGCCGTACACATCCTCAAAAGACGCGCCTTCTTCATAAAAATTATCGCAGGCCGTAAAATTAACTTTTTCTTCCGTCAGCCTCGATACGCTTGGATGCACAGCAGTGCGCAGAATAACGCATTCCCCGTTTTTCAAAAGCTCCATTGTTTCTACCGAAAGCTGCCCGGCGCTGCCGGGGCCAAGGCCTACAACCGTTATTTTATGCATTTAATCACCTCCGCTTTATTTTAGAACCGATAAACGGTATTTTTTCCAAATCATCCTTGCTTACGGCTTTTAAAACAAACAGCAGCACGGCATAAACGGCTATCGCCGCAAAAATTGTAGTTATTGCTGCTATTGTATTGCCAAAAAGCCCGTTTACAAATGTGTAAATAAGTTCTGCCGCTGCGGCCATCAGCAAAGTTGCCGCCAAAAGTTTTGCCAGAACCTTAGCGTTAAACGTTATGCCGCTGCGCAGCAGAAAAATAATGTTTAACAGCGCCGCAAGCCCGAAATTAATGTTGGAAGCCCATGCCGCACCGACAATATTAAGAGGAGTTACCGTTAAAAACATTACTGCACCGATTTTTACAACGGCGCTTAAAAGCATATTCCACATTGGAATTGCCGTTTTACCTATTCCCTGCAGCATACCGGTTGTTACCTGATGTATGCCTAAAAGACAGGCCGAAGGCGCCAGATGGCGTATTGCCTCACCAGCCTGCGGCGCATTGTAAATCATCTGCGCAATCGGCGTTGCCAGCACCCATAATCCGGCTGCGGCCGGAAGCGTTATAAGGCAGCAAATATTCATGGCCGTGCGCGATTTTTTTATAATTGTAAGTTTATCGCCAAGCGTAAATGCTTCTGAAATGGCAGGCACAATACCGGCAGCCAGCGAAACCGTAACTATAGTGGCCATCATAACAAGCGGCATGCCCATGCCGGTAAGGTAACCGAACAGCGTTGTTGCCTGTTCTATTGTATAGCCGCTGGCATACAGGCAGTTTGGCACAAGCAGCATATCTATACTGCTTGTTACCGGCACCATTATGTTGGCGCACGAAACCGGCAGGGCCAGCATTGCCAGCCTTTTGGCAACGGTATAAACGGATTCTGTTTCCGTATTGGTAAGCTGAGGCGCAGCCGCCGTATTTTTACGCAAACGCCTGAAAAAAAAGCTGAGCACAATAAGGCCAGTTATCGCACCGGGCACGGCACCGAATGCAGCCCCGGCAGCGGCGTATTCCAAACCGTACGGCAGCAGGCAGTAGGCCAGCACAACCATGGTTACAACGCGCGTAAACTGCTCCAAAATCTGCGATACGGCAGGCGGCGTCATCATCTGATAACCCTGAAAATAACCACGGAAGCTGGCAAGAATTGTGGAAAAAAACACTGCCGGCGTTAAGGCTATAAGCCCATAATAAGCACGCGGGTCGCGCACAAAGCCGCTTTCAACAAGCCACCCGGCGCCGAAAAACAGCGTTAAAGCAAAACACAGGCCGGTAACAACCATCAGCCCCAGCGAAATTTTAAAAACCTGCTCCGCTGCCTTAAACTGCCCTTTGGCAACTTTTTCAGATACTATAATGGAAATTGCTATCGGTATTCCGGCCGAGGAAACGGAAAGCATCAGCAAAAACACAGGGTACGCCATCTGGTAAAGGCCAATGCCTTCACCGCCCAAAAGGCGCGATAATAAAATTCGGTTAACAGAGCCGAGTATTTTAACCATTAAACCTGCCATAGTTAAAATCATGGCCCCGCGCAAAAATTTATCTGCCATTTGCCAATGCCTCCTTTCCGTTTAATTTTTACCTGCCAGCAGCGGCAAATTCTTTTCCAGCCAGGGTAAAGGTTCCGTTTTTAAAACATTCATTTTCAGCAGCAGCTGCGGCTGTCTGCCGGTTTTTAACTGTATGCCGTTGCGTCCGGCGTTAATCATTTTTAATAAAACATCGGTATCAAGCACTGCGTTTTCGTTAAAGGTTATGCGTACTTCGTTACCGCGCGTGCTGATGCCGGAAATGCGCATTTTGCGGCACAAACCGCGCACCGCCGCCACACGCCAGAGGTTAACAATTTCTTCAGGCGGCTCACCGAAGCGGTCGGTAATTTCATCCAGCAAATCGTCTTTTTCGCTGTAATCAAGTTCCGCAAAACGGCGGTAAAGTTCAAGTTTATAACGCGGGTCGCTGATATAACTGTCGGGAATATAACCGTCAACGTTAATTTCAACAATCGGGTCAGGTTCGGGCGTGCCTTTTTCAGCACCGTCCTTCAAACGCTTAATTGTGCTTTCCAGCATTTCGCAGTAGGCTGCAAAACCGATACCGGCAATATGCCCATGCTGCTGTGCGCCAAGCAGGTTTCCGGCGCCGCGTATTTCCAAATCGCGCATGGCAATTTTAAAACCTGCGCCAAGTTCCGTAAAATCACGGATAGCCTGCAAACGTTTCTCAGCAATTTCACTGAGCTGCTTGTTGCGCCGGTACACAAAATAAGCGTACGCAAGGCGCGCCGAACGGCCTACCCTGCCGCGCATCTGGTAAAGCTGCGACAGGCCGAAGTTTTCCGCTCCGTCTATAATAATTGTGTTGGCTAAAGGCACATCAAGCCCGTTTTCTATAATAGTGGTTGAAAGCAGCAAATCGCAGTTGCCTTCGTAAAAATCTATCATTGCATCTTCCAGCATTTCTTCGCTCATGCGCCCATGCGCTATGCGTATGCTGATGCCCGGCACAAGTTTGCGCAGTTCACCGGCAATGCGCTCCAGCCCAGTAATGCGGTTATGCACGTAGTAAATTCTGCCGCCGCGCCGCAGTTCACGCTCCAGCGCTTCTTTAATCATGCCGCTGTCGTATTCGGCAACATAAGTTTCTACCGGCAGGCGGTCCTCCGGCGGCGATTCAATTACGCTCATATCGCGACCGTTAACAAGCGCCAGATGCAAAGTGCGCGGAATAGGCGTTGCCGACAGGCACAATACATCAATGCCGGTTTTCCATTTTTTTATTTTTTCTTTCTGCGCCACGCCGAAGCGCTGTTCTTCATCTATAATTAAAAGCCCTAAATCGCGGAATACCACATCAGATTGCAGCAGGCGGTGCGTACCTATCAAAACATCAACATTCCCTGCTTCCAGAGCGCTTAATATACGTTTCTGCTCTTTTGTGCTTGTAAAGCGGCTGATGGTTTCAACCCTGATGCCAAAAGGTTCCATTCTGTCGCGCACCGTCATATAATGCTGCTGGGCAAGCACCGTAGTAGGCACCAGCAAGGCAACCTGCTTGCTGTCCATTACCGCTTTAAACGCCGCACGTATTGCAACTTCCGTTTTTCCGTAACCAACGTCGCCGCATAAAAGCCTGTCCATCGGCACTGGCTTTTCCATATCGGCTTTAATTTCGGCAATTGCCTTTAACTGGTCCGGCGTTTCCTCGTATGGAAACTTTTCTTCAAATTCTTTCTGCCATTCGGTATCCGGCGAAAAAGCATGCCCCAGCACAATTTTACGCTGAGCGTACAAGCGCAAAAGTTCTTCCGCCAGAATGGTGATGGCTGCCTGCGCTCTTTTCTGCGTACGGCTCCAGTCGCTGCCGCCCATTTTGCTTAAACGCGGAGCCTGCCCTTCGTTGCCTATGTATTTATGCAGCATGCTTACCTGCTCAACAGGCACATACAGCTTGTCGTCACCCGCATACTGCAAAAGCAGGTAGTCGCGGTGGCGTCCGTCAACCTCAACATTTTCCACGCCAATATAACGCCCAATGCCGTGTACGGAATGGACAACGTAATCGCCGGCCTTAATTTCCGAAAAATACTGCAGCTGCGCGCCTTTATTTTTGCTGTGCAGACGGCGGCGTTTCTGCATGCCGAAAATATCGCTTTCGGTAATTAACAGCCAGTTTTCATTCCAGAACCTGAAACCGGCCGTAAGCTCGCCGCTGATTACGCTTACCCTTCCGGGGCTGAGAAACGGCTCTGCATCAACATATCCGGCCGCAATGCCTTTGCCCGTTAAAGTATCGGCAAGCCCGCGCGCCTTTATGCTGCTGCTCATCATAATAACCGGCACTATACTGTCATTTAGCCAGCCGCGCAAATCGCCCGCCAAAAGCTCTGTATTGCGGTTATACGGTGCAACCGTGCGCACCGGCATATTAATCTGCGTAAAAGCGTTAAAATAATTATGCTGCAAAGCCGCAAGCGCTACTGCTTTAGCATTGCCGCAGGCTTCCGTCAGCTCCTGTACCGTCCATAATTCATCGGCATAAGCCTTATTTTCGTTATAAATTTTTTCCGCCAAATCCCACAAACGTGATGGTTCATCCACAAAAAGCAGGGTTTGGGCACTTACATAATCAAAAACGGAAGCATTAAAACTTTCCTGTTCAGGTTCCTGCAAAGGTACAATTTTAATTTTTCCGAGATTTTCCACACTGCGCTGATTTTCCAGGCTGAAACTGCGTATAGCGTCAACGGTATCGTCAAACCATTCTACGCGCAGGGGCAGTTTACTGTTGATTGGAAAAATATCGAGAATATCGCCGCGCACGCAAAACTGGCCGATTGCGTCTACCTGCTGCGTGCGTTCATAGCCAAATTCGGTGAATTTTGCAATAAGTTCCTGCTGGTCGGTTATGCTGCCGCAATTAATTTCTATGCCTTCCTGTGCCGCAGTTTTATCAGGCAGCTTCTGCAAAAGCGCTTCAGCGGTTACAAATACTATGCCGCGTTCCTCGCCGCGCAGAAAGCGCAGGGCAGCAACACGTTCCGCCTGTACCTCGCGGCTTTTGGCATCAGCCTGCACACGCGGCAAATCGGCAGGATACAGTTCATACATCGGCAGTTCCGGATAAAACCAGTTTAAGCTGCGGCGGTATTCGCGTATTTCATCGCGACCGCTTACAAGAAACGCCAAAGAGCCCTGTCCCGCAAAAATGCTGTCCAGAGCTGCAATAATAACCGTTTTTACCGGGCCGCTTACGCCATTAAGGCTTACGCCGCCTTTTTTTAATGCTTCTGCTGTGCGCCGCACTTCATTTATGGCGGCAACATTATCAAGCAATAAATTTTTCATAACCAATCCTGTAAAATATTAAAATGAAACAGGGTTTCAGCGTTGAAGCCAAAACCCTGCCCATAAACCGAAATTAAAGTTTAACTGCAAAATCTTTGCGGTCAAAGCTGTGTACAGCGTCTACAAAACGTACTGTACCGGTTTTATAGCGCATGGAAACGGTATGTGTACGCACGCCGCCGCCAAAATAACGCAGTCCGTTCAAAAGCTGGCATTCGGTAATGGCAGTTGAGGTAAACATGCAGTCATCACCTTTTACCATATCGTCAAGGGTTAAAACTTTATTTACATCGCCAATTCCCATATCAAGGCAGCGTTTTGCCTGAGCTTCGTCTTCCGGGCACAAACGCGCCTGCATATCGCCGCCAAGGCATTTAATTGCTGCTGCTGCAAGTACGCCTTCCGGTGCGCCGCCGCGGCCGATGTACATATGAACGCCGGTGCCTTCAATGCCGGCATTAACAATCGGGTTTACATCGCCGTCGGTAATAAGGTGAATACGTGCGCCTGCGCTGCGGATTTCATCCATCAAACCGTAATGGCGTTCACGGTCGAGCAGTACAACAGTTAAATCGCCAACTTTTCTGTCCAGTGCTTTGGCTACGCGTTCCAGGTTTTCCTTAACCGGAGCGTTGATGTCGATGCAGCCTTTGGCACGGGGGCCAACAGCGATTTTATCCATATACATGTCAGGAGCGTGAAGCAGGCATCCTTTGGGAGCAATGGCAATTACGGCAATGGCACCCGGCTGCCCTTTGGCAACAAGGTTTGTACCTTCAACAGGGTCAACGGCAATATCAACTTCCGGACCGCCCGCACCTACATGTTCACCAATGTAAAGCATCGGTGCTTCGTCCATTTCACCTTCACCAATTACAACCGTACCGCTGATATTCACCGTATCAAACATTTTTCTCATAGCGTCAACGGCAAGCTGGTCAGCACCGTTTTTGTCGCCGCGGCCAACACTGCGTCCGCAGGCAATGGCAGCTGCTTCCGTTACACGAACGAACTCCATGGATAATTCTCTGTTCATTCCTACCCCAACTCCTTTATTTTAATAATCACTTCATAACAATTATGCCACGTTAACGAAGTTTCTGCAAGAAAAACTATTTTTTATATGTTAAGAAAATTTAAGCATAAGCAGTTTAAACAAAAACTGAAACGGCAGAACAAGTGCCGTATAGATAAGCAAAAAGCTGAAAAGCACCGTAGCCAGGGCACGCTTGAAGTCAATAAGGTATACCGACTGCAAAGAACGCACCAAAAGATATACCATCCACAGCAGCCCTGCCAGAATTGCCGCCCCCAGTACCAGAATGCCTGTAAATGACAATTTCGTGCTTAAAAGTGCTACCGGCGTCAGCATTAAAAACGGCAGCGTTGTGTAGCCCAAAAGGCAAATCAGCCCGACGGCATCTCCGGCCAGCGCGCCCATAGTACACAAAATACCGTGCAGCAAAAAGCCGTACATTAAAAGGCATACGCCCGTTATAACCAGTACAACGGCAATAATGCCAAAACGTACCGATAACGGCTGTTCCAGAAAAAGTTGATTTGTAATTACGCCGCAGAACAAACCTACGCTCATGGTAAAATACCACAGGCTGCGCCACAGGCACTTTTCCTTAACCAGCATTTCCATGCCGTCCCTGGTAGAAAACAATACATCAAAAGTTTTGCGCCTCATAAGGCATCACCTCTCAGCCTTGGGGACGGGTGCTGTTTTCATATCTGCGGCTGCGCCGTTCAAAGCATTTTCAAGCTGAGATAAAATCAGTTCGCTCAAACGTGCTTCAAACAAAATCTGCCACGGTTTTGCCGTTTGTTTTTCTTTAATTTCGGGTATGCCGTTTATGCCTATTAATTTACCGGCAGCTTCCAGAGCATCATAATAATTGCCTATTTCATCAACAAGGCCCAGCTGCTGCGCCTGTTTGCCGGTATAAACCCTGCCGTCAGCCAGAGCACGCACGGCGGCAGTATCCATTTTGCGGCCGTTAGCCACAACGGCAATAAATTCATCATACAGCTGATTTACTATTCCCTGTAAAATTTCGCGTTCTTCCGCGGTCATTTCCCTGTCGGGAGATAAAATGTCTTTATGCGGGCCGCTTTTAATTTTGCCGGTATAAACACCGATTTTTTTATACAAATCTTCAACGTTCATATAAGGCATATACACGCCAATGCTGCCGGTAAGGGTAGAAGAATTGGCATAAATAACATCGCTGTAAGAAGCAAGCCAATATGCCGCAGAAGCAGCCTGATCGCCCATGGAAGTTACTATCGGCTTTTTGGTGGTTTCTTTAAAGCGCTCCAGTTCGCGCCCTACTTCTTCCGCAGCAGTTACGCTGCCGCCCGGCGAATTTATATGCAGCACCAGCGCTTTAACGCTGCTGTCTGCCGCAGCTTCACGGATTTCTTTCATCAGCTGGCCGCTGGTTGCAGCCTGCGTGCCGCCGAGCAGAGTCTGTTCAACGGAAGCCCCGTCAACAATCGGGCCGCTGATATTAATAACGGCAACCCTGTCGCCGACAGCTACTTTCGGCTCATTATTATTGTTCCCGCCCAGCAGCGAAACAACAAACGACAAAACGGCAATCAGCAAAACAGCGCTTATAAAAATTTTTTTCAGCATATTTTCATCTCCTTATACGCAAAAAGCAGACCGTTAAACAGTCTGCTTTTTGGTTAATTTACCGGCTTTATTTTTGTTCCCTCAAAGCAGCGGCAATAAAATCTCTAAATAACGGATGCGGATGGGTCGGGCGGGATTTAAATTCCGGATGGAACTGCGCGCCCAGAAACCACGGATGAACTGTTTCCGGCAGTTCAACAATTTCTACAAGGCGGCCGTTAGGCAAAGTACCGCCGATGCGCATTCCGCCTTCCACAATTTTTTCTCTCAGGAAGTTATTTACTTCGTAGCGGTGACGGTGGCGTTCATAAATAAGTTCTTCGCCGTAAGCCTTCTGGGTAAGAGTACCGGCATAAACTTTGCAGGGATAAAGGCCAAGGCGCATGGTGCCGCCTTTTTCTTCAACGTCAACCTGGTCAGGCATCAGGTCAATAACAGGGAATTTGGTTTCAGCATCAAATTCACTGCTGTTGGCGCCTTCCATGCCGCAAACATTGCGTGCATATTCAATTACGGCGCACTGCATGCCAAGGCAGATGCCGAAGAACGGAATTTTGTTTTCCCTTGCATAACGAACAGCCATAATTTTGCCTTCAATGCCGCGGTTGCCGAAGCCGCCCGGAACGAGAATGCCGTCTACATCATGCAGCATTTCGCCAACATTGTTGTCTTCTTCCATTTTTTCGGAATTTACCCATTTAATTTCAATTTCGCTTTCGTTGGCAACGGCAGCGTGTTTCAAGGCTTCTGCAATGCTGATATATGCGTCGTGCAGTTCAACATACTTGCCTACAACGGCAATGGTTACTTTGCGGTCATAATGTTTCAGGATGCGCGCAACCATTTTATGCCATTCTTCCATATCTTTAGGCTTGTCTTCCATGTCCAGTTTTTTCAGTACAACTGTGTCAAGCCCCTGTTCTTCCATCAGCATCGGCACTTCATAAATGCTTTCTGCCGTAAGGTTTTGAATAACTGCTTCCGGGTCAACGTCGCAGAACATAGCCATTTTTTCGCACATATCTTTGGAAATCGGCCTTTCGCTGCGGCAAACAAGGATATCCGGCGAAATGCCGATGCTGCGCAGTTCTTTAACACTGTGCTGAGTCGGTTTGGTTTTAAGTTCACCGGCAGCGGCAATATAAGGAACCAGAGTTACATGGATATACAAAACATCGTTTTTGCCGACTTCTTTTTTTACCTGGCGGATTGCTTCGAGGAACGGCAGGCTTTCAATATCGCCGACAGTACCGCCAATTTCGGTAATTACAAAATCAGCATTGTCATCACGCCCAACGCGGTAAACACGTTCTTTAATTTCGTTGGTAATGTGCGGAATTACCTGTACGGTACGGCCCAGATAATCGCCGCGGCGTTCTTTATTGATAACGGAAAGATAAATTTTGCCGGCAGTTACGTTAGAGCTTTTAGACAGGTTAATGTCGATAAAGCGTTCATAGTGCCCTAAGTCAAGGTCTGTTTCGGCACCGTCATCGGTTACAAAAACCTCACCGTGCTGATAAGGGCTCATGGTGCCGGGGTCAACGTTGATGTAAGGGTCAAACTTTTGGATGGTAACTTTATAACCGCGGCTTTTCAGCAGTCTGCCGAGCGAAGCTGCCGTAATGCCTTTGCCAAGAGAGGAAACAACACCGCCGGTTACAAAAATATACTTAGTCATAATTATCCTCCAATCAGTAATTTATTTTAACTGCATTACATTCTTTCCGGTGCGGATACGCCTAAAATGTTCAGCGCATGGCGCAATACATGCTGAGTTGCTTTAACAAGTTTAATGCGTGCCTGCTGCACTTCCGGGTCTACGCCAAGAATGCGGCACTGGTTATAGAAGGAATGGAACAAGCCGGCCAGCTCATGCACATAATGGGCAACGCGGTGTACCGCGCGCTCTTTGGCTGCCGAGGCAATAAGTTCCGGATATTCGCCCAGTTTTTTAATCAGTTCAATTTCTGCCGGGTCGGTCAGCAAAGTATAATCGGCTTCGGCCGCTTCTTCAATGCCTGCTTCCTTAAGCTGGCGGAAAATGCTGCAAATACGCGCATGTGCATACTGAATATAGTAAACAGGGTTTTCGTTGGATTTTTCCGTTGCAAGCGTCAGGTCAAAATCCAGCTGGCTGTCAATGCTGCGCATTACAAAGAAGAATCTTGCCGCATCGGTGCCAACTTCTTCAATCAGTTCATTTAAGGTAACGCTCTGGCCGGTACGTTTCGACATTTTTACAAGTTCACCGTTGCGGTACAGGCTTACCATCTGCAAAATCAAAACTTCAAGCTGTTCGGGATTATAGCCAAGCGCACCGACAGCGGCTTTCATGCGGGCAATGTAACCATGATGGTCAGCACCCCACAGATTAATAACACGGTCAAAGCCGCGTTCAAATTTATTGCGGTGGTAGGCAATATCTGCTGCAAAATAAGTAGGCACGCCATTGTCGCGGATAACAACGCGGTCTTTATCGTCGCCGTATTCGGTAGCTTTCAGCCACAGCGCGCCGTCTTTTTCATACATATAGCCGCGTTCGGTAAGGTAATCGCAGGCTTCCTTAATTTTGTTGCCGTCATGCAGGGTCTGTTCGCTGAACCATACATCATAAGTAACATTAAACGCTTCCAAATCTTCTTTCAGCGCTGCAAGTTTTTCTTTTAACGCAATGGTACGGAATTCTTCGATGCGCTGTTCTTCTTCCATTTTTAAAAACTTGTCGCCGTAAATACGTTTAATGCGTTCTGCCGTATCTATAATGTCATGACCGTGATAGCCGTTTTCTGGAAATTCCACGTCAATGCCGAAGGCTTCGAGATAACGGGCATTAACAGATGCTGCCAGATTGTTAATCTGGTTTCCGGCGTCATTAATGTAATATTCGCGGGTAACATTGTAGCCGGCTGCTTTCATTAAATTTGCAAGCGAGCTGCCAACTGCTGCTCCGCGACCATGGCCTACATGCAGCGGGCCGGTAGGATTGGCGCTTACATATTCAATCTGAATCTTTTCATCTGTCGGCGCTTTTAAATTGCCGTAATTTTCACCGGCTTTTACAATGTTTGCAAACAAATCGCTCAGCCAGTTATTTTTCAAGTAAAAATTAATAAATCCCGGGCCTGCAATTTCAGCTTTTTCAACATAAGCGCAATCTAAATTATCTATTACAGCCTGTGCTATAATTCTCGGGCTGCATTTTAAACTTCTTGCGGACTGCATGGCAAAATTAGTTGCAAAATCGCCGAATTCTTTTTGAGGCGGTACTTCCAAAAGTACGTCAGGCAGTTCGCCTTCTTTTACAACTCCCTTTTCAATAGCGCTTAACGCCGCTTTTTTTATGGCATCTGCCAAAATTTCCTTAATGTCCATGCGCATCCTCCTCAATAGTTATCTTTATTTTCATTTCGCTCTGTTCCTGCCCGGCAATTTCCAGCATATATTCAAGTTCAATGTTCCAAATACCGTCACGGCAGTAAACATACAAATATTCTGTGTTTGTTTTTAAACCGAATGTTATGTACGGAGTTTTATAAACGCTTATACACTCCAGCCCCTGGGCAAATTCCTGGCGCGATTCCACCGTGCCGCTGCGGATAATTACCACATTATCATAATTCCATTTTATAGTGGTTTTTGTACCCTGCATGCCAACGGCTTCGGTTTCATCATAAAAAACGTAAAACTTTCCGTTTTTTTCTGCCATCCGCCCAAAGGAAACCGTTTCTATGGCAGCTTTTTCGTTATTGTTTTTTTCATAACTTTTAACATGAATTCTGACTTTTTTCATTTCCATAAAAAGCACTCCAAAAATGACCGGAGCCTGCTTCACTTTCAGGTATCTTCACTACTGCAAAACGAAGCAAGCTCTGCAAAAATTTATCACGGTCCAAAAACTGCCAAAACTTCTTAAATATTATATCTCACCGTTACGGTACAGTCAACCGCATATAATTTTACAATCAACGATTTTGCTTGCTTTAATGCAATAAAGAAGTGTATAATTAATATATTATTTACATAAACCATACATGGGGAGGAATTTTAATGCAACAGGATTTAGGCAGTATTCTGGCCTATGCACTTTATTTTATTGTGCTGTTTGCCATCGGGCTTTACCATATGAAGGATACAGGCGATATGCAGAGCTATATGCTCGGCGGTCGTAAAATCGGCCCGTGGGTTTCGGCAATGAGCGCGGAAGCCTCGGATATGAGCGGCTGGATGCTGATGGGCCTGCCGGGTTATGCTTATGTTGCAGGCGTAAGCGCTTTCTGGATTGCTGTCGGGCTTGCGCTCGGCACATGGCTGAACTGGCGTTTTGTTGCGCAGCGCCTGCGTATTTACACCAAAATCGCCAACGATTCCATTACGCTGCCGGACTTTTTTGAAAACCGTTTTAACGATACCAGCAAAATTCTGCGTATTGTATCTGCCGTTTTCATTTTTATTTTCTTTTTAATTTATACCGCGTCCGGTTTCGTTGCGGGCGGCCGCCTTTTCACCACCGTTTTTGATATTTCCTACGTTTCTTCACTGCTTATTACAGCGGGTATTGTAATTTTCTATACCTTTACCGGCGGTTACCTTGCGGTTTGCCGTACCGACTTTTTCCAGGGTACGCTGATGTTTTTTGCAATTATCGTAGTGCCTGTTACCGGCATCATGGTTGCCGGCGGGCCTGCCGAAACAATCAGTTCCCTGCATGCATTAAACCCCAACTATTTTAATATGTTTACCGATGCTACCGGCCTTACGCTCAGCTTTACCGCCATTGCTTCACTTATCGGCTGGGGCCTTGGCTACTTCGGTCAGCCGCATATTCTCGTACGTTTTATGAGCATTACCTCTGCTAAAGAAATTCCGCAGGCAACGCGCATTGCCATGGTTTGGGTAATTTTCTCCCTGTTCTTTGCCGTTGCTTCCGGTCTAGTTGGCCGCGTTGTTTTAGGCGATGCACTTACCGGCGTTAACGCCGAAACCGTATTCATGGTTCTTAACGAACAGTTTTTCAACTCCTTTATGGCCGCAATCATTATATCGGCCATTTTAGGCGCAATTATGAGTACGTCTTCCGGCCAGCTTCTGGTTACGGCATCTGCAATTTCCACAGACTTTTATCAGGCACTGCTGCGCAAAAACGCCAGCCAGAAAGAACTGGTACTTGTCAGCAGAATCGCCGTTATTCTTGTTTCGGCCTGCTCTCTGGCACTTGCCTATAACCCCAACAACTATATACTCGACCTTGTTGCATACGCCTGGGCAGGGTTCGGCGCTTCCTTCGGCCCGCTGATGCTGTTCAGCCTGTTCTGGAAACGCACCACGCTTAAAGGCGCGGTTGCCGGCGTATTCTTTGGCGGCAGCACCGTACTTTTATGGAAGGAATGTTTTGCATACACCGGGCTGTACGAAATTATCCCGGGCTTTGCGGTTTCCTGCCTGGCAATCTTTATTGTAAGCCTGCTTGATAAACAGCCTTCGGCTTCCATCATTAAAGATTTTGAAGCAACAGAACAGCATATCAACGATTTATAATAAAAAATTAATGAAGCCTGTACACAAAAATGTACAGGCTTTTTCTTTTGCCAATTTTACAAGCTCATTCCAAGTTCAAATGCTTTCTGAGGATATTCTGTTTTGACTACAGCTTCGCGTGTCGGGCAGCCCGGTGCAAGCACCCTGCCCCTGTCCTGCCAGTGCATATACCCTGCCAGCGTTTCATAATGTTTGGTAATGCTGCGCATTGTTAAAGGCGTATTGCTTCCGCCCGCAGCCAACAGCACCGACTGTTTGCCGTTTATATCGTATGTGCGCGAATAAAATCTGTCGATAACCGTTTTAAGCTGCGCCGGCAATAAATTTATCGGCTAAAAGCGCCGATGTGCCTGCTTTGTGAGGGCTGCCCGTAATTACTGTTATTTTCATCTTGCTATTCTCCTTACCGGAAGCCGTTTCTGCGGCAGATGTTATATTTTGCCCGCTTTGCATATTAAGCCCACAGCCGCTTAAATACAAAGTAATCAATCCTGAACAGCTTATTTTTAAAAATTCTCTGCGGTTCATAAGTCCCCCTCCTGTTCTGAATATCTTTACTATCATTATATTAAAGCCGTTTTTCTGCGTCTAATGCTTATTTTTTCTGTTCAGCCATGCCTTTAGGTAATAAAAAATCCTGTGGCTGCCAAACATCTAACCACAGGATTTTATCATGCCTTATCCGTATATAGTTCATAAAATTTAAGCATTGGCATTTTTGCCGCTGCTGTTTTACAATTTTAAACAGAGGTTTTAAGTTAAAATATTTTTTGTATTAAAAACATATAGGCCACAGTTCCGCCAACAATGCTTATAAGCATGCTGCGGCGCCAAAAATGCAGCGCTAAAGTAATTGCTGCGCAAATAAATTCCGGCAGGCCGTGCCAGGCATTAAACGGAGCGTCTTTTAAGCTGTAAACCACAAGCATGCCCGTAACGGCAAACGGCAAAACCTTGCCTAAATAATTAACAAAATCGGGTATCGGCCGCCCGCCGCCAAAAATAATAAAGGGCAAAAAGCGGGTCAGTACGGTTGCCAAAATAATAGCGGCAATCATTATTATGCTCTGTCCAACAGACATTGTCATCACTGTGCCCTCCTTTTAATAACGGCAAAAACAAGCAGCATCATAAGCATGGCTGGTATCATAAAATTTTCCGTACCAAAAACAAACAGGCTCAACACCGAAGCGGCAAGGCCTGTTAACGCAGCACCGTGCGCGTCTGCATTAAGCCACTGTTCGGCAAAAATAACCAAAAACAACGCCGGCAGCACAAACTCGATACCTTCGGACGGAAAATTAATGGCGCTGCCTACAACGGCACCCAAGGTTGCTCCCGCAACCCAGTAAAAATGGTTCAGCACCGTTACAAAAAGCATAAACCATGAACGGTCAACTCCATCGGGCACTTTGGTCATGCTGTTTATGGCAAAGCTTTCATCACACATGCCAAAAATAAGATACAGCTTTTTCCACCCCGGCACATTATATGGCTTGAGCATGGAAACGGCATAAAACAAATGCCTTGCATTAAGCATAAACGCTGCCAAAAAGGCACTTACCGTTTCAAAACTGCCAAGCAGCATCGTTACCGAAACGAACTCTACTGAACCTGCGAAAATAAGCAGGCTCATAAAAAACGGATATAACGGTGAAAAGCCCTTGCTCACCATTAAAAAGCCGTACGATGCCCCTAAAAAAATAAAACTTGCACCAATCGGCACAGTATATGGAAAAGCTGTTTTAAATGCTTTTATTTTAACGCTGTCCAAAGTAACACTCCCATAAAATTGCATATTTCAGCAAAAACTGCCGCTTAACCGGCGTTAAAAATGTTATAATATTTTTAAGAAAAGGTTTATTTATAATAAAACCGTTATGTTATTATTCTAATCAACCAGCAGTTTTGCGTCAAGTATAAATAACAATAGTTCGTTTTATCTTACGGTTGTAAACAATAATAAATTTACAAATACTGTAAAATTAATAAGGAGGTTTTTACCATGACTACAACAAAACCTGTTCCCGGCACCGGCGGCGACCATTACATTCCTTACTCCGAACGCAGCGGCGCTGAATCCGTTGTTTATTTTACCAGAGATTTATCTGCCGAAGGCCTGCTGAAAATTTTTAAACGCATCAGCGCAAATCTTACCGGCAAAACAGCAATTAAGCTGCATACCGGCGAACCGCATGGGCCTAACATTATTCCGCGCCCATGGGTTAAAAACTTAATTGAAAAGGCTTTGCCTGAAGCCGCAATAGTTGAAACCAATGCTTATTATGCAGGTGGGCGTGATACCACCGAAAAACACCGCGCCACCATTGCCCTTAACGGCTGGAATTTTTGCCCGGTTGATATTATGGACGAAAACGGCACCGCAGTTTTACCTGTTAAAAACGGCAAATGGTTCACCGAAATGCATGTTGGCAAAAACTTGCTGAATTACGATTCACTGTTTGTTTTAACCCATTTTAAAGGACATGTTCAGGGCGGTTTTGGCGGCAGCGATAAAAATATCGGCATTGGCTGCGCCGACGGACGTATCGGCAAAGCCATGATTCATACCACACCGGGTTCCACCAACCAATGGGATATTGCCAAAGAAGAATTTATGGAAAGAATGACGGAATCCTCCAAAGCAGTAGTTGACCATTTCGGCAAAAATATTGCTTTCGTTAATGTAATGCGCAATATGTCTGTTTCGTGCGATTGTGAAGGAACAGCGGCAGAGCCCGTTGTAACGCCTAATGTCGGCATACTCGCCTCGCTTGATATTTTAGCCATTGACCAGGCAAGCGTGGACCTTATTTACGCCATGAAAGAAAGTGACCGCAAAGCGCTGGTAACGCGTATGGAAACGCGCCATGGCCTGCGCCAGCTTACTTATATGAAAGAACTCGGCATGGGCAACGATAAGTATAAACTGATTGACATTGACAACGGCGACAAAGAAATTACTCTTGAAGAAGCCGTAAAAGATGTTGTGCCTTTTAAAGCCGAATAATTAAAGTGATTGAGTCGAAATCAAATGTACAAACCCCTTCAAAAAATTTTGAAGGGGTTTTGCTTGCTTAAAGCGCGGTTTAACTTGTTATAATTTAGTAAATAAAGATTTATTAAATTAAGCAGCAGTTGAAAGGATGAAGAAAATGGAAAAATATCAGTTTGGTTTTGGCTGCATGCGCCTTCCGCTTTTAAATGCAGATGACGTTACTTCTTTTGATTTTGCAAAAACAGAACAGCTTTTCGACGCATATTTAAATTTTGGTTTTACCTATTTCGATACCGCCTATACCTATCACGGTTACCAATGCGAAAAAGCCGTCCGCAAAGCGCTGGTTGAGCGGCATCTGCGCAGCGCCTTTGAACTTGCCACAAAAATGCCGCTGCGTGATTTTAAAGACACAGCAGATTTGAAAACAGCAACGCTTACCCGCAAAGAAAATAAACGGTAAATAAACTTAAGGCACAGCTATAATGAACGGCTGTGCCTTTTGCGTATCTGCATAAAAATAATAACTAAATAAAAAAGCACATTCCAACACGAAATTGAAATGTGCATTATTCTCTGGCGGAGAGGGTGGGATTCGAACCCACGGTACGTTGCCGTACAATTGATTTCGAGTCAATCACCTTCGACCACTCGGACACCTCTCCATATTTAATTAACCCGGCTGTAAATTTTATTTAAAGCCAGCTATATTATTATACTATTAATTTTACTTTTTGCCAAGTGGCATAATTATTTTTGTTTCTGCTGCTTGTTTTCCTCACGGCGCTTTTTAAAAAAATCCTTTAATACAGCGGCACATTCTTCTTCGCAAACACCGCTTGTAACTTCTACAGCATGGTTAAGGTTAGTATTGCTTACAATGTTAAAAATAGATTCCGCAGCGCCTGCTTTAAAATCCGGACACCCGTAAACAAGCCTTTTCAGGCGGCTGTTTACAATAGCCCCAGCGCACATAGGGCACGGCTCCAGCGTTACATAAAGCGTTGCGTCATTTAAACGCCAGCGTTCCAAAACAGCGCAGGCTTCAATAATGGTAATCATTTCGGCATGGGCTGTTGCATCATGCCAGGTTTCGCGCATATTATGCGCTGCTGATATAACTTCACCGTTTGCAACAAGCACCGCGCCAATAGGTATTTCTCCGCGTTCTGCGGCTTTTTTTGCTTCTTCTATGGCAAGCTGCATATAGTATTCGTCAGTTTTGGCCTGCATTTTCAAGTTCCTCCTGTGCCTGCATTAATTCTTCCCAGCGCTGCATTAACCGGTCAATTTCTGCCTGCATGGCTTCGTGTTCGGCTGCAATGTGTTTGCTGTGTTCCAAATCCACGTGGTTAGCAGGGTCTGCCATTTGTTTTTCAAGCACGCCCAGCATTGCTTCCTGCTCGCGTATGCTGAGTTCCACCTTTTGCAGCTGTTTGGCAAGTTCTTCGGGACTGTAACGGCGCTGCGCCTTTGCCTTTTTGCCCTGTGCCGGTGCAGGTTTCTGTTCTTCTTTTACTGTTTGTACAGCAGCTTTTTTTACCGGTTCTGCCGGAACAGGTTCAGCAGCTTTACGTTTTTCCTTTTCTGCAAGGTAATATTCATAATCGCCTTTGTAATCCTGCAGGGTATGGTTTTCAATTTCCCAGATGCGCCCAGCAATTTCGCCGATAAAGTAACGGTCATGGCTTACAACCAGAAGCGTGCCGTCAAAGGCCTCCAGCGCAGCTTCCAGAGTTTCGCGCGCCAAAATATCCAGATGGTTGGTAGGTTCGTCCAAAATTAAAAAATTAGCTCCGTCAAGCACCAGTTTTAACAGCACCAGCCTTGCCTTTTGCCCGCCGGACAGCGTTCCGATTTCTTTAAAAACATCATCGCCATGAAACAGCATACCGCCAAGCAAAGAGCGTGCATATCCGTCATCCATGCCATATTCCGTTAAAAAATTATCAAGCACGGTTTGTTTTTCGTCAAGCCTTTCATAACTTTGCGAAAAATAACCCACTTTAACACGGTTGCCTGTTTGCGCTTTGCCTTTAAGCGGCGCTATTTCGCCAAGCACGGTTTTTAAAAGCGTTGATTTACCGCTGCCGTTAGGACCGATTAAGGCTGCTTTTTCACCGCGGCGCAGCACAAGGCTGATATCTTTTACAAGCACATTATCCTTGTAGCCCACTGTTAAATCATCCAAAATCAGCACGCGCTCGGCCGATTCCGGCGCAGGCGGCAGTTTAAGCTCAAATTCTTCGTTATGCACCGGCGCTTCCATGCGTTCCAGCCTGTCAAGCCGTGACTGGCGCCCGCGTGCCATTTTACTTTTTATGCCCGCCTTAAAACGGCGGATGTAGGCTTCAGTTCTGGCAATATAATCCTGCTGGGCAGCATAGGCAGCTTCCAGCGTCGCCGTCTGTATTTCTTTCTGCGCCATGTATTTTGTATAATTGCCTTTAAATGACTGCAAATGCCCGCCTTCCATTTCCAAAATGCGGGTAGCGACATTATCCAAAAACTTTCTGTCATGGCTGACGATTAAAAGGCCGCCCTTAAAATCCTGCAAATATTTTTCCAACCATTCCGTCATTCGGATATCCAGATGGTTGGTAGGTTCGTCCAGAATCAGAAAATCCGGGCTTTTTACCAGCGCCGCAGCCAAAAGAATACGTGTTTTCTGCCCGCCGGAAAAATTCTGCGCCGGTTTATCCCATACTTCTTCCGTAAAACCAAGGCCGTTTAAAACTATTTTAATGCGCGTTTCGTAATTATAACCGTCTATATATTCATAACGGCGCGTTACAGACGCATATTCATCAAGAACTTTATCAAGTTCTTCGCCCGGTTTTAAATCTGCGGCCTGTGCTTCCAGCTTTTGCAGGCGGCTGCGCATTTCAGGAATTTCAGGGCAAGAATTCATCATAAACTGCCACAGGCTGCCGCTGCCGATATTGCCAAAGCCCTGCTCCACGTAACCGACGCGCGTGCCTGCTTCAAAGCGCACGCTGCCGCTGTCGCTGTATCCATTTTGCAGCAGGCAGTGCAAAAGTGTAGATTTTCCGCTGCCGTTAACACCGACAAGCCCGATTTTTTCACCTTTATCTATCATAAAGCTGACATTTTTAAAAATTGTTTTTACGCCGAAGCTTTTTGCCAAATTATCAACAACAAGCTGCATAATACATCCTCTGTTTCCTTGTGTTCTCGAATTGCTATTATATCAAAAATTTACCTGCCTGCAAAGCAAAAAATAACACAAGCACCGTTAAGATGCCTGTGTTATTGCAAGTAATTTTATTTTAGCCGTTATAGCCGTACGGATGGCTTTGATGCCACTTCCACGCCGATTTGATAATTTCTTCAACCGTGCTGTGCTGCGGCTGCCAGCCAAGCTCTGCTTTTATTTTGGCAGAACTTGCCACCAGAACGGCTGGGTCGCCGCTGCGGCGTGCTTCTTCTGTTACGGTAAAATCAACGCCGGTTACTTTTTTGGCAGTTTCAATAATTTCACGCACGCTGAAGCCTTCTTCGCTGCCAAGATTGTAAATTCTGCTTCCGCCGCCGTTTACCAGATGTTTAAGCGCCAATACATGGGCAGTTGCCAAATCTTCCACATGAATGTAATCGCGCAGGCAGGTTCCGTCCGGAGTCGGATAATCCGTACCGAAAATTGCTACTTTGTCGCGCACACCCTGGGCCGTTTTTAAAATCAGCGGAATTAAGTGTGTTTCCGGATGATGGTCTTCGCCGATATCCGCCGTAAGCGATGCACCGGCAGCATTAAAATAACGCAGTGCAACGTAGCGCATATCATACGCCATGGCATAATCTTTCAGCATGCCTTCAATAACAAGTTTTGTTCGCCCGTAAACATTGGTAGGCTGAGTCGGAAAATCTTCGCAAATCGGCGTTTTTTCCGGTTCGCCGTACACCGCCGCCGTTGAAGAAAATACAATATAATCTACACCGGCTTCTTTCATAGCCTGCAATAAATGCAGCGAGCCCTCCACGTTGTTTACATAATATTTCGCCGGGTCGCTCATGCTTTCGCCAACAAGGCTGCTTGCCGCAAAATGAATAACGGCGTCAATTTCAAACTGCGCCATAATATGCTTTAAAAACTGCACATCACGGATATCGCCCTCCACAAGCTGCACGTCATCGCTTACGGCTTCCGGATGCCCGGTAGAAAAATTATCATATACTATGGGAGTAAAACCCTGTTCCTTTTTCAGTACATTAACAACATGCGAACCGATATAGCCGGCGCCGCCTGTAACCAAAACATTCATGTCGTTACTCCTTGTTTACATCAACAATATGTTTTAAATACTCCAGCAGCTTGCCGCGCATTTCCGGGCGTTTAAGCGCATATTCAACAGTTGCTTCAATAAAGCCCTGTTTGTCGCCCACGTCATAACGGCGCCCTTCAAAATTATAAGCATACATCGGCTGCTGTTTTGCCAAAACGCGCAGTGCGTCCGTCAGCTGAATTTCGTTGCCGCGTCCGGGAGGCGTATTTTCCAGAATGTCAAAAATTTCAGGAGTAATAATGTAGCGTCCCAAAACCGCCAGGCGGGAAGGCGCTTCTTCCTGCGCAGGTTTTTCCACCATATCTTTTACGGTGTAGGTGCGTGCTTCTTCCGTCGGCACACCGTCAATAATGCCGTAGCTGGATACTTTTTCCGGCGCAACTTCCTGTACGCCCAAAACGCTGAAGCCGCGACGGTCATAAACATCTATAAGCTGTTTTAAAGCAGGTTTTTCGCTGTCAACAACATCGTCGCCCAAAAGCACCGCAAACGGCTCGTCGCCGATAAAACGGCGTGCGCATAAAATAGCGTGGCCAAGTCCGCGCGGCTCTTTCTGGCGGATATAATGCAAATTAATTTCCGAAATACGGCGCACCATTTCCAGCTGTTCAAACTTGCCGGAGGCTTCAAGGCTCATTTCCAGTTCCATATTGCGGTCAAAATGGTCTTCAATGGCACGTTTGCTCTTGCCGCTGATGATAATAATATCTTCAATGCCGGAAGCCAGTGCTTCTTCTATAATATACTGAATAGTCGGCTTATCAACTATCGGCAGCATTTCTTTCGGCGTGGCTTTGGTTGCCGGCAAAAAGCGTGTGCCAAGCCCGGCTGCCGGTATTACTGCCCTGCGTACAGGTTTAATTGTTGTCATTTTATTCGCTCCTTATGCTTCTTCACCGCCGATAACGGCCAGAATTTCTTCGGTTTTTTCTTTCAAAAGCGCTTTGTCGCCGCGTGTTTCCACATTTAAGCGCATTACCGGTTCCGTGTTGGAAACCCTTACGTTAAAGCGCCAGCTGTCATATTCAATGCTGAGCCCGTCCAGTTTGTCAATTTTGCCGTCGCCATATTTTTCTTCAATGGCGGCCAGTACGGCTTTGCTGTTTTCAACCTTGCGGTTAATTTCACCGCTGCACGGGAATTTTTCCATGCGCTCACCGACGAGCTCCGAAAGTTTTTTGCCTTCGCAGCACATCAGTTCCGTTACCAGAAGCCACGGCAGCATGCCGCTGTCGCAGTACGAAAAATCACGGAAATAATGATGGGCGCTCATTTCGCCGCCGTATACAACGTCATTCAGGCGCATGCACTCTTTCATAAAAGCATGCCCGCTCTTGCAGCGCACAGGCACGCCGCCTTTTTCGGCAATAATTTCTTCCGTGCTCCATGTCAGCCGCGGGTCATACATAATTTTGCTGCCCGGCAGTTTCTTTAAAAAGGCCGCCGCCAAAAGGCCTACAATGTAATAGCCTTCTATAAACTCGCCTTTTTCGTCAAAAAAGAAGCAGCGGTCAAAGTCGCCGTCCCAGGCGATGCCAAGGTCTGCTTTTTCTGCCACTACCTTATCGGCAGTAACGGCACGGTTATGCTCCAAAAGCGGGTTCGGTACACCGTTGGGGAAACTTCCGTCCGGAGTTTCGTTTATTTTTATAAATTCAAACGGCAGATGTTCCGCCAGTTTGGCAAGCACCGGACCTGCGCCGCCATTGCCGGGGTTGGCAACAATCTTTAACGGCTTAAGATTTTTTACATCAATATAGCTTAAAAGATGCTCAATATAATCGGGCATAATGTCTTTTTTTATCAGTTTGCCGCGTTCTTTGCCCGCAACAACAACATGGGGGAACTCCCCTTCTTCCGTCGCCATTCTGCCAATATCCATCAGGCCGGTATCGGAAGAAACAGGCCTTGCGCCGCTGCGCACCAGTTTCATGCCGTTGTAATCGGCCGGGTTATGGCTGGCAGTTACCATAATGCCGCCATCGGTATTTAAATGCGCCGTAGCATAATAAACCATCTCCGTACCGCACTCGCCGATATCATAAACGGTGCAGCCGCCGTCACGCAGGCCATCTGCAACGGCATTGGCAAGTTCCGGCCCCGTCAGGCGGATGTCATGCCCAACAACGGCGGTTTCCGCAGCAAACATGGCTGCAAAAACACGGCCAACCCTGTAAGCCAGTTCTGCATTTACTTCACCCGGAACAATACCGCGTATATCATATGCTTTAAAAGCTTTTTTACTAAGTTCCATTTTATCTCTCCCCGTCAGCATATTTTCACGATTTATATATTTTCTATTTTTAAAACAAAAATCCTGCCTGTTGCAGCAGGATTTTATTAAATTGCATAACCGTATTTGCTTAAAACATTTTCCGCAGCCGGGCCTAAAAACCAGCGTATTAACGAAAAGAACGCCTGGCAGTTGCCGTTATCGTCCGGCAGCAGAAAACTTTCTGCAAGCACATTTAAAAATTCTTCCATATCTTCGCCTGCCGCAAGGGCATTTTCTATTTCGTCCTCCAGCATCATTACGGCTTCGCGGCGCATACGCATTAAACGCGGTGCGTTAAGGTTCAGTTCGCGGATGGTATTGCGTGCCTTGCGCACCAGTTCCGGCGGGCAGGTATCTTCATCAACAATCATGCGCCCGGTATGCGCGGCATAACGGTAAATACGCACGTCCGCCGGTATTTCCAGCGGGTTTAAAATGCGCTCGTTAATAGGCTTGCCGCCTTTAGGCACATCGCAGCTGCGGTCTATTTTGCGCTTTGAAAAACGTTCCTCCGCATCTTCAACATTCGGCTGGCTGCCGCCATGGCAAACTCCCAGCAAATTCTGCCAGTCAAGGTGGTAATTATGCACGGCAAAATCCGTCTCGCTTTTGGGATAAAAATGTTCCACGCGGAAGTCGTCAACCTCGCCTTCCTCATCGGCAAAAGTAATATTAATTTCGCAGTAGGCGCAAAGCCCGTGCTGGTCTTTTAAAAGCTGTTTTTTTACTTCGCGGTAGCCGCGGCGGTTTGCACGGCGGAAGCGTTCCCATGTTTCGTACGGATTTTCTTCGGCAAACCTCCGTAGCCCTTCCGGTGCCTGCGGCGACTTAAATATTCTTTTCATGCTGCTTTCTCCTGAAGGAACGCATTCTTATATCCATATCCGCACGCAAAAGCGCCGGTTCGCGCCCTGCCGCCCATTTATCAAGGTTCTTGCGCAGTTCAAGCGCTTCGGGGCAGTCCCATTTGTCTTCCGATACCAAATCAAGATACCGTTTTAATTCTTTTACTACCGGCACGCACTGCGGCCTTGCATCTACATTCTGAATATCCTTCAGCAGCTGGTAGCTTGCCGCGCCAAGCGAAAAATCCGGCTGGTAAATATCTATCAAATCGTTGTTCCAACGCAGCGCGCGGATTGACTGAGGCGGTACGGTTGTAAGCACCTGCGGGCTGTGCGTTGTAACAATGAACTGCACCAGCGGAAACGCCTTGCGCAAATCATATAAAACAGTCTGCTGCCAGGAAGGATGCAGGTGCATATCCACTTCGTCAATAAGCACGATGCCGGGAGTTTTTAAAACAGCATTAATTCCTAAATCAGGGTTCAGCCGCACCATGCGGTAGCTTAAATCGGCAACCATGCTGATAACGCTTCTTGCACCGTCGCTAAGTGCTTCTATCGGCAGAATGCCGCGCGTTTTATGTTTAAGCACCAGATTCTGCCTTACAAAGCTGTAGTCGATATCAGTCCAGCCCATGCTGCCTATACAGGTTACAATAGCCTGCTCCACGGCTTTAAAAACTTCGCGGTAAGGGTTTTTCTCAGTTAAATGTTTTTCGGCAATAATTCTTTCTATCTCTACCGCGCTCATAATGGCGTATTTTACCCAATGCCCAAAATTGGCGTAAGATGACGTCGATTCCAGGCAATCCATATAGCCGCTGCTGCGCTCCAAATCAATATTTTTAATAGTGTTGCGCAGCTTGCTGTCCTTCCAGATACGCCCCGTTCCATAATAAGCAATTACCGGCAGCACTACTTCGTTGTCATCTTTCGCGCGCAGGGCTTCCACCATACGTTTGCCATAACTGCTCATCATTTTTGCATGCTGCATAGTGGTACGCCCCTTGGCGTTGTTCAGCTCACGCTGCCATTTTATATGCCTGCCTTCAACATCGCCTTCCGCACCAATAACAACCGGATACTGGCTTTTCATACGCAAAATTTCCAGCTGGCTTTTGCTTGCCGTTTCCACAGTCTGGCGCACGTCCGTTTCGTGAATATTACGCGCCTTACCGTCCGAAAAGCAGGACAAATACGGCCCCATAGCTATGGCAACCGCATCAAGAATAGCGGTTTTGCCCTGTCCGTTTTCGGCTACAATAACCGTAAGCTCTTTGTCAAAATCAATTTCAAATTTATCGTAACAGCGGAAATTTTCAAGATAAAGTTTGGTAATATACACTACTTTCACCCCGCAGCCTTTTATTATTTACTTTTATTGTACCACATCCGCGTAAAAAATTCCTTTTGGCAAAACAAATAAAAAATCCGCAGCTGCAAAGATTACAACTGCGGAAAATTTAAGTTTTATTTTTTACCCGGTTTAACGGCCACGCTGTACAAAATGCCAAGCACCAGCCCGACAATTGAAGGAACAAACCAGCCAAAACCAGCGCTGTAAAACGGTATTACATCCTTAAAAAGCGCTTCTGCCGTTTTCATCGGCACACCTGCTGCATTAAGGCCGTCAATAATGGCAAACACTATCGTAAACGCCAGCGTTGAGCGGTACATGCAGGCACGCTTAACCGGCATGAAGGCCATCATTACCAGCACAATAACAATAGGATAAAGCAGGCATAACACAGGCACCGACAACGAAATTATTTTGGTTAAGCCAACGTTGGATACCGCAAAGCTGAAGATGCAGATAATGGCAGCTATGCGCTGATACTGCATTTTGTATTTCAGTACCTGTTCCAGATAGGAACCTGCCGATACCGTAAGGCCAATGCTTGTTGTAAGGCAGGCAAAGAAAATCATCAGGCATAAAACCACATTGCCGGCAGTGCCCATATAATAATTGGCAATGCTCGAAAGCGCTATTGCGCCGTTATCGGATACGCCAAACACAGACACGCTTGTTGCGCCGGTATAAGTAAGCGAAACATAAATTGCCGCCAACAGCACAGCCGCAATAATGCCGGCCATAATACAGGTACGTGTCAGCACGCTGCCTTCGGAAATACCGCGCACTTTAATGGAATCAATAACAACCGTGCCGAACAGCATCGTTGCCAAAAGGTCCATTGTATAATAACCTTCCTGAAAGCCCTTCAAGTACGGCATGGAAGCATAATAACCGCCGGCCTGCTGAGGTTCGCCCATCGGATTCATAAATACCTGCACAACCAGAATGGCAATGCTGATTAAAAGCAGCGGCGTTAAAATTTTGCCTACCCAGTCTACAATTTTGGAAGGATTAACGGAAAGAAAATACGTTACCACAAAAAAGAACAGAGAATACAAAGCCAGTCCCAAATCATAATTTTCTGCGGAAATAAACGGAAGAATGCCTACATCAAAAGAAACCGCACCCGTACGCGGAATTGCAAAAAACGGTCCGATTGTAAGTACCGTTACAACAATAAGCGCCTTGGCAAATTTGGGATGTACCGGCAAAGCCAGTGCTTCCGGGTTAGAAGCGCGCAAAAGGCCAATGGCAATAATGCCCAAAAGCGGAATGCCTACGCCGGTTGTACAAAAACCGGCCGCTGCCGGCAAAAAGTTAACGCCTGCCGACTGGCCCAGCGCCGGCGGAAAAATTAAATTGCCGGCACCGAAAAACGAAGCAAAAAGCATCAGGCCGATTGGCAATATTTCCATAAAAGTAAGTTTTTGTTTCATAAGGTCTCCAAGTTTTCAAAAATTAAGGCTGCATTCTAAAGCAGCCTTAATTATTTTATTGTTAAAGCATCAATCAATAAGTAAGCGGTAATATTTCTTTTTGCCTTTGCGTACCAACAGGCTCTTATCGGCGTCAAACATTTCCGGGCTGAGCTGCATTTCCGCATCGCTTACAGCAGTATCGCCAATATACAGGCCGCCCTGCTGCACCATCTGGCGCGCTTCGCGTTTGCTGGAAAATACCTTTGCTGCCGTAAGCACATCTATCAGCTTGGCATTTGCCTGTTCTGCCGTCAGGTTAACGGTGGGCACATCAGTCATGGCACCGCCGCCGCCGAACAACGCTTCTGCAGCCTGTTTGGCTTTTTCGGCTTCTTCTTCGCCATGAACAAGTTTGGTAACTTCATAAGCAAGAACTTTTTTAGCCTCGTTAATTGCAGAATCTTTCAGACTGCCAAGGCGGCGCACTTCGTCCATGGGTAAAAATGTTAAAAGTGCGAGGCAGTTTTCCACGTCGCTGTCGTCAACATTACGCCAGTACTGGTAAAAATCATACGGAGATGTTTTTTCCGGGTCGAGCCATAAAGCGCCTTTTTCCGTTTTGCCCATTTTTCTGCCGTCGCTTGTAGTTAAAAGCTTGCAGGTCATGCAGAAAGCAGGTTTCTGTTCCTTGCGGCGGATAAGTTCCACACCGGCCAGCATGTTGGACCACTGGTCATCGCCGCCCATTTCCATTATGCATCCGTATTTTTTGTTCAGCGTCCAGAAATCATAAGCCTGCATAATCATATAGTTAAATTCAAAGAAGGACAACCCGCGCTCCAGGCGTTTTTTAAAACATTCTGCCGTCAGCATTCTGTTAACGGAAAAATGTACGCCAACTTCACGCAGAAGTTTAATGTAATTAAGGTCAAGCAGCCAGTCGGCATTATTAACCATTATTGCCTTATCATCCGAAAAATCAATAAAGCGTGACATTTGCTTTTTAAAGCAGGCAATGTTATGGGCAATAAATTCCGGCGTAAGCATTTTGCGCATTTCATCCTTACCGCTCGGGTCGCCAACCATGCCTGTGCCGCCGCCCAAAAGCACAATCGGGCGGTGTCCTGCCTTCTGCATATGGCTCATTGCCATTAAAGCAATAAAGTGGCCGACATGCAGGCTGTCAGCAGTCGGGTCAAAGCCAATATAAAACGTGATTTTCTCCTTTTCAAGAAGTTCACGGATTTCTTCTTCATGCGAAACCTGTTTTAAAAAGCCGCGTTCAGCAAGAACGTCATAAACAGACATCAATCTACCTCCAGTCTAAATATATAAAAAATCGCATTAAGCCATAATATGTATTATACAACTTAATGCGTTTATTGGCAAATTTTATAAAGAAGAAGTGCAGTGCGGGCAGCGGGTAGCGTCATCAGCCACGGGCTGGCGGCAGTAAGGGCAAAGGTGCGGAGCCGGTGCCGGTGCGGCTTTGGGCCTGAAACGGTTAATTTGTTTTACAACGATGAAAACGGCCAATGCGATTATTAAAAAGTTAATTACGGTATTAATAAATACACCGTACGAAAGAACGGCAGCGCCTGCATCCGCCGCAGCTTTAAGCGAAGGATAATCCTTACCGTCCAGTGCTATGAATAAATTGGAAAAATCTATCTTGCCGATAAGCATGCCGAGCGGCGGCATAATTATATTATTTACCAGCGAAGTGGTAATCTGCCCAAACGCTCCGCCTATTACAACACCTATTGCCATATCCATAACATTCCCGCGCATGGCAAAATCTTTAAACTCGTTCAAAAAACTCACTACATCAACTCCAGTTTTAAATTTTAGATGTAATATTTTATCTTATTTCAGATAAATTTGTCAAATTCCATGCTCTTGACTACGTTAAAACAATAAACTATAATTAATTAGTAAAGCAAAAGGAGGAAGAACAATGAGAGATGATCTGGTAGTACCGGGCGAACATGAAGAAGATTTTGTTTTGGCAAGGGATGCCAAAGTTGTTACCGTTCCCTTTTCGCCTTTGGAATTACGTATGTCTAAAGAAAAACCGTACCTTATGGAAGGGCTTGCCAAATTAAGGGAAAAGCTCGGCGAAGATGATTTTAAACGTCTTATCAGCAAGGTACACAATATAAACCTCAGCGGCGACAGAATTATGATTGTTGCCGAAAGCGAACTGCACCGCACGAATATTGAACGCGAATGCCTGCCGCATATTGCCGAAGCATTCAACGTAAAATTCATCCGCGTTGTAGTTGAAGGTTAAAATTTTTTAAAAAAAAGTATTGACATTTTCTCACTTATTATCTATAATATATTTTGTTGCAGTAATTAGCACACTGTCGGGGCGTGGCGCAGTTTGGTAGCGCGCTTGTTTCGGGTACAAGAGGCCGTGAGTTCGAATCTCGCCGCCCCGACCAACTTCACAACTTTAGCCGCAGAGCTTATCTGCGGCTTTTTTGTTTTTTCGGGGCTTGGCCTTATCCGGCTTCAAAACTTACTAAGTATTGAGGAAAATGTCCAAGAAAAATGTCCAAGAATTATTATTTCTTAATAGCTTTTTACTTATTTCCGCATATTTTGCAGAAAATTTCCCATGATTTGAGCGGCTTCTGTGTTTACCGGTCTTAGTAAATGTGCATAAATGTCCAATGTAGTTTTTGAATCAGCATGTCCAAGTACGCTCTGAACCACATTAACCGGCAGCTTTTGGTCAAGCATAACCGAAGTCGCTAAATGCCTTAATTTATGCGTTGTAAACCCTTCTCGTCCGCAGCACTTGCTTATGCGTCCTGTAAAACGCGATAAGGTATCAACATTTATCGGTCTGCCTGTAGCTTCATTCAAAATAAGAAACTCTGAAAAAATTGGTTCATATCCCGGTACTGACTGATATACAGCTTTATGACTATCATTCAGCAGTTTCAATTCTCTCAGTTCTTCCATTATTTCGTTAGGCACTGCTACTTGCCTATCTCCTTCTTCTGATTTTGGAGATTGAAGTATAGAGGCTCCTACAATAATAGCATTTTTACTTACTGTTCCAGCCTTATCATACTTTACGCGGTTCCATTTAACCATGATGATGTTACTTTGGAAATCAACGTCCTGCCAACGTAAACCACAAATTTCGCCTCTACGCAACCCTAAAGCGAGCGCCAAATAAGCAGCACAACGTAAATTAGTAGATTTTTCATCTATTGTCTGAACATAGTCTTTTATAAAGTTCATGTTCGGAAGTGCGATTTTCTTACGCGACTTCTTGACAAAGGTCATGTATTCTGTAGGGTTATCTAGGCGCAGTCCGATTTTTACAGCATAGTCGAACAGCTTCTTTAAAAAGTCTTGGTGCATACGCACAGTTCTGTTTGATAAAGCCCGTCCAGAATTATTACGGCACTGCTCATCAATTAAATTCGCGGTAAATCTGTTAAGCTGAGTATAAGTTACCTTCCGAACATGCAAATCGCCCAATGCCTCAATTATACGCTGGCTTGTATGCCTGTCCGTAGCAATAGTAGTATTTTTTCTTCCAATATTACCCACGTTTTCGAACCAGTGCTCTACCAATTCTTTTACGGTTTTCGGAGTAGCTCCGGATGATTCAATCTCCGCCTTAACTCCAGCTTCATATTTATAGTACAAAGCCTGTGCTTCAGCCATAGAGTTGGCAACTACTCTTTTATTGGTAGTCTTAACGTAACCGCGCTGGGTATGACCTACCGGTACGCGCAGGACGTAAACATTGTTTCCCTTATATTCAATTTTCTTTGGCATTGCGGTGCCTCCTTTTCACCGCGCTGGTATCGACTACCACAATTATAACATAAATTTTGCACTCCAGCAACAAAGCGATTGTGATTATTATATTTTTCTTGTTCTCGATGTTGACATCTTTGTTTTGATATGATAAAATTGGGACTGTAAGAAATCTGACGCGGAGGTGCCGACCATGATTAACCAGTACGAGCTAATTGAAGAAAGCAGACGTCTAAGTTGTCCGCTGACCACCCAGACGCTGCGCAATTACATAAAAGCCGGTTTATGTCATGGCGCTATAAATACCAACAACGGCATTGAAGCACGAGGTGTCCTTCCGGTATATCCAATAGTCACCTTGCCAGAAGCTCTTACGGCTAAGACCATGATGGAAGTTAAAGGCCGCAAACTCGATAAGATTGTTGTCATTCTCGCTAAGGTACTTGGGAGCTACATTTTAAAGAATGAGCCAGGTATAATAAAGCAAAATTCCGACGACATCTTTAAAGCAATAACTGCAAACCTTTCTCCTAACATAGGGACATTTAGCCTGACAGAAGATATAATAACCTGGACGAAATTTAATAGACAGGATATTATGGCTATAATGACTGGTAGAGGTACTACTGTTTCTAAAGGAAAGGATTACAGCATTCGTTCCATAATCGCTCTATCCGCAGAATGGGTAACGCTATTTGCAAATTACTGCAATTCTGATTTTAGAAGGTTAAGAGAAAAATATCCCAATATTCCTTACCTGATAACCATCAGAAATGTTCTGCTTACCGATTTCAGCGACATCTATGTGGGACAGCATTCGTACCACGATTATTACTTGTTTAGCAATAATTCTGATGACCTACTTAGCAGAAAGCGTAAGTTAAATAACTTAAAAATATACTTGGCCGATAAAGAGCTTCAGAGCAACGAGGCAACAACCAGCCTCTTTAGTATGGAAGAATTTGTTTCTTTATCCGAAGATTTAGCGGTATTGCCAGAAATCATCAGATTTTCTTACAAAAATTTGACTTAAAAAGGACTTGCGTCCTTTTTTTGAGGCGCACTAACAAAACGATATTATTATCAATTGTGTTAACGTGTTCCCACAAATATTCTAAAGAAAGAAGGTAATCATATGAGCGATTACAATTTAAATCAAACTCCCCAGCAGCCAATTTTCTCTAACTACGTTACTGGAAAGTCATTGGCAAAAATGCTGAATACTTCAACCTGGACAATCCAAAATTTACGTAAAAACTGCGGAATGCCCTACATCAAACTTGGCGGCAGGTTCTACTATGATGTAAATGAGGTTGACACCTGGTTTAGAAGCAATGTACATTGCGATAAGCCAGCCCCGCTTTATTCACCCCCTGTTTTGCAACATAGTAATAAAACGATGGCCAAAATTTATTAAGATTTATAGTACGGCGCGTATGGAATGCAAATTAAACGCGCTTGGTATCGACACCAACATATGCGTCGTATTATGAAAATAATATTGCAATATTATTATAGGAGATGAATGTTATGAAAAATTCTTTTAAGAATTTCAAAAAATCAATGATGTTACTTATTCCCGAAACTACTATTCTATCCATTTACGGAACCATATACAATGGTTTCTCCTTTAACGAGCAAATTATTACTAATTTTCTTGAAGAAAAATCTATACAATTGAAAGGAAAGCGTTACTATACTTTAGATGATGTTATAGCTTTTGCGGAAAATATTTGTGATATTTGTGATAATGATGTTTCCGAATCTCAAAAACAATTATTTTTTGTTAAAGCCCGCCAGGAAACCGTAACCAAAATTTTAGAGAAATTATTTGATTTATATGATTCATATGATTCATTCGCAAAAAATTCACCTTACGATGAGTCCATGTATTACGATGAAGATATGTCTTGCTATGAAGCCCCATTTTAAATAATATCTTGTTAAGCGCGCACGCGAACTTTTATCACATGCGCGCTAACCAATATCATTAATTAAGCAATTATCTCTTTTACCGCGGCAACTAAAGCACGCTTAGCAGCCATTCGGCAAATAAGGTTATCGCTGCTGAACCCGGCCTTTTCAAACTTCGCCTCCAAGCTGTTGGCAGCACCGATACTTTCTCGTACTACGTCACCGTCACAGTTGGTAACAATGATTTTTACAGTGTAACCTATAAATTTATCGGGCACGCTGACGGTTTTGTCTATTACATTGACACTGTAACGGAGTTTGAGGAAGTTTAAAATTTTTAGTGCACCGGGCTTAAACAGCACCTTCCCCTTAATCTTTGGAATACTGCCGTAATCTAACCCTTCAACGAGAGTTTTGATAAAAGCAGTCAGTTCCGAACGAGTATTGTTGGATAGTGCTTCCTTTACTGGAATAGGCACAAGTTTCTGTTCATGTTCTTTGAGTGCAGCGGTTCCTTCTGTTGTTGCTTCAATAACTGGGCGTGCTTTAGCTCCGATGATAGATTTAATTTCATTGATATTAGCCATGATTGATTCCTTCCTTTCTCTTATTTTTTCGGTAATCCTTTACTGGATTTAATTGAAAAACGGCGGCTGGTAGTGATTACTGTGCAGCTTTCAAGTTGCTCCGGTGTCAAAATCTGTTTTACGAGGTCATTTGACAATGACTTACGGTTAACCTCGCTCCAAGTAGCGGTGTAGCAGCCACAGGTGGCTTTTGAAGCGTCCTTAATAAGCGCTTTGAGCTTAGCCTCGGCTTCATCTTTGGCCTTCTGTGCTTCGTCAAGTGCCTGCTTCGCTATCAAATACCGCGAGAACAATATAGAATGTTCCTCAGAAAGTTTAACCACATTATATTGCGTCTTTGGGTACAGAGTATAAAGCAGGTCTTTGTCGGCGGCGGTTACAGGCGGCGGAACATCTTTGACTACGTAATTTTCCCAAAAATCTTTCTCCATGGCGACTATATTGGTTATCATTTCATCGTCACGGTTAACCTCTTGGTATTGAAATTTATTACCGCCGAGAAGCACAGCCACATAAGCTTTGTCCGCACCGATAACTGCAAGGTAATGCTGGATTTGTAGGTAGTATTCTACCGGCAGTCCATCTTCCCAGTCGGCTACGGCATAACTGCCAGCAGTTTTTATTTCTAAAATAGCATAACCGTTTCCGGTATTAACGCAGCCATCAATGTTGGCCTGCATAAACGAATTAGCCGAAGAACGAAAAAAGGCAGGCATCTCCTTTACTTCAAAGCCGGTACGTTTACTAAATTCATCACGCAAGATGGGTTCCATAATTCGGCCCCAGTACGCAGCTTCACCAACGGAAGATTGGGTAAAACGGCTGCTCTTTTCAAGCCAGAGTTCGAACCTGGTTTTCCAGCGGCTAAGGCCGCAAGCGGCGGCACAATCACTTCCACCGATACCGGATTTACGCAATTTTAACCATTCGTCATAGGATAATTTACGGCAGTCGGCAATAACGGTATAAGGTTTGTTGTTCATGGTGGTTTTCATAGTAAATTCCTCCTTGGATATAAAAAATTAACCTTGTACCTTACCGGCACAAGGTTTGTTAGCAGTATCAATAATGATGTTGACGATTTTTTCCACGTCATTTAAGACGCTGAGCACAGCTTTGATAACGCCATTACCAGAACGGTCGCGGCAGTAACTTTGTATATATCTATAAGTCTGCTGTTGATAACCGTTTATTCCTTGCAACTCACATAAGACGGCAGCTGTTAAATCTGCTACGATTTCAGCTTTAGCCCGGTCTTGTTTTAAATCGGCAAATGTCGCGTTAACGGCATGGGCAAGCTCATGGAAATAAATAAAAGCGTCCTTGCTACGTAGGGTAATAGCATGTGTTCTGGTATTGTAAGAACCAAACTCCATGTTATTAAATGCGTCCCAGGTAACAGTAAGGCCAAGCTTTGCAGCCACATCAAAAAATGGCGGCATAACCGGCGGCGTATAATCTGCCGTATTAACCGGCTCACCTTCCGTATCTTCTAATCTAAAAACCGGAAGTGTACGGAAGCCCAGCAAGATATAATCATCTTCGCCGGTCAGGGAATTAGCTGCTTTTATTTTCCTTGTTACCGGGGCATAGATGTAAAACGCTTTAGCTCCACGTTTAACCTGACGGTGAGCAGCTTGCCATTGCTTATAGGTACGTGCGTCACCAGTCTTACCTATAAAGGCCATGATTAAGATATTGCCGATACTCCAGTTATCTGATGGTTTGGCGGCAGTATCACAGGCTTTACGCTTAATAATTGTAAAAGCTACATGCTCGGGGAAATTACGACTTTTAAACATTTCGAGCAAAGTGATAATAGCTTGGTCAATATTTTTCATAAGTAACAACTCCTTTAGTTTTGTAGCACAGCCATAACAAGGCCAAAAGTTAACCAACTGAATAAGAACAAGGCCGAAGCAGTAATAAACTCCGGCCAGGTAAATTCAATATCCAGTTCTGATGGTAAGCTGTCTGCCAACGCACAGGCTTCTTTAAAGAGCAGCCACAGCGTTGCACATAAAACTACCAGTGCTGATTTGATAATTGTTCTCATGGTTTCAACTCCTTTCTATCCTGAAATGAAAAAAGCCCACGCTTATGCGTGAGCTAAGTTAACCACCCGGGGGCAAGAATATTCTGGACGGTCTAACCATAAATAAACAGGTTGCGCCCGGAATTATATAAAAAATTTTACAAATATTTGTTAAAAATAATGAACAGCAGTCGGTAATAATAGTAATGAAGATGATAAATCTTCTAAAAATCTAACGAGGTAGTTATGAATAACTATAAAAAATTCCGAAAATACCGTAACGAGCTTGGCCTTACACTACGCGATGTTGCAAAGGCCACTGGACTAAGCCATGTAACGATATACAACATCGAAAATGGCCGCGTTGATACCGGTTACAAAAAAATTCAGAAACTGGAAAGCTTCTATAACAATATATTAAAATAGGAGAATTTATAAATGTATAAAAAATATACAGCTGAAGAAAAGCAAGCATTTTTTGATAAAAATGCTGAACATTGGCAAAAAACTGGCGCAGCCATAAAGGAAATGCGTATACGTTTACGGCTGTCTAAAATAAAACTGGCTAAAAGAGCCGGTATATGCACCAAAACTTTAACAAAATTAGAAAACGGCCAATACATACGCCGCTTTAAAACTGTTTCCAAGGCCTGTTTAAACGGACTGGAAGCAATTAATAACAAAGATTCCTTAATCTGTTTAGAACAGCAAATTAGTTTAACTTAATACAAAAGCTCCCCTGCCTTTTGGCGGGGAGCACAATATAAAATATAACATAAAAAGGAGGCTTTACTATGCCTGATTTTGAAATTTATAATAATATTCCAGAAGAGATGAAAAGCATTGCCCGCTGGGTTTGCCTAAATATGGTAGAAGAAGGCGGTAAGCAAACAAAACGGCCTGTTTCGGCTCACTCCGGCAAAGTAGCTTCTATTACAGATGAAGCAAACTGGGCGGATTTTAATACCGCCATAAAATATTACCAGGAGCACCAAGACAGGATTAACGGCATCGGTTTTGTGTTTACTGATGATGACGATATTGTTGGCATTGATTTTGACGGTTGCCTTGATACTGATGGCAACTTAATCAATGATACCATTCAGGAAATTGTCAGCCGCAACACTTCTTATATTGAACGGAGCGTTAGTGGCACCGGGTTACATGTATATTTGCGTGGCAAATTGCCTACCAATACCGGCGTAAAATTGAGCAAGGAACTTTCACCTCATGGTTTCGGCATAGAGTTATATGAGCAAAAACGCTTCTTTATTGTTACCGGTAATGCGTACCCTGATGGCAATACTAAATTGCCGGTAGCGGAAAACCAAGATTTTATTGATTATGTTTTTTCGCTGATTCCTAATGCTGGTCGTTCTTTTAGCAGCTCAACGCCCATTTCTGTCAACAACAAGATAACAGAAAATTTAAATGCTTTGCTTCAAGAAAAATTAATGAACAGCAATTATTTTAATCAGCTGTGGAATGGGCTACGTCCTAAAGGCAACGAAAGCAGTGATGATATGGCGCTTTGTTGCCAGCTTGCACAAATAACTACTAACCCAGTAGAAATTCAGGATTTATTTTTTAAGTCGCCACATTATCAGTCAAAAGATGAAGCGCATATAAAAAAATGTAACCGTTCAGATTATATGGAGCGCACAATCAACAACGCAATGGTTTTTAAAAGTAACCGTATAGATGATAGCCGCAGTACATATGCCTACCTATTAAATTATGACGACAACGATATTGGGCATGGCGAAAAATTTGCAGCAATGTATAATGGACAGCTTATATATGTAGAAGCAATAGATACTTGGTATCATTTTGATGGAATTTGCTGGGAACACATAAGTAATACTGCTATCAAATGTCTGGCCAGAGAATTGCAAAGAAATTTTGATTCAGTTGCCAAAATCATTGGTGACGAGGCAAGAAAACGTGCAGCTCACGCTTTAGGTAGTGTCGATAAGATAAATTCCATGATAAAAGCTGCACAAATTGACCTTGTTGTAGATAAGAACATTCTTAATACGCACAACAATTTGCTTGCAGTTCAAAATGGTGTTGTCGATTTACGAACCGGACAACTAATTGAGCCTCGCTCTGATTATTATATTACCGTCAAAAGCCCCATTGCATATAATCCAGACGCGCCAACGCCAGAACGATTTTGCCAATTCATGAATGAAATAACTTGCGGTGACGTTGAATTACGGGAATATCTGCTCCGTATTCTTGGTTATTGTTTAACAGGTGAAATTAAGGAACAAGCCTTCTTTGTCTTTTACGGTAACGGTGCTAACGGCAAAAGTGTGCTGGTTAACCTTCTCCGCAATATTTTAGGCACTTTAACCGGCAGCGTTGCCCAAGACGCATTTATACTAAAGAGAAACGGCAATTCTTTAAATCCTTCTTTAGTTAACGTTAAGGACACCCGTATGGCCTTTGTCAGTGAGGGTAATAACGGCCAGGAAATGGATAGTGCTCTCATAAAATCTATTTCCGGCGGCGATGATGTCCAAGCTCGCGAGCTTTACAAAGGCTTTATCAGCTTAAACCCACACTTTAAAATATTTATTACCACAAATTATATGCCTGCCATTAACTTTGCTGACGACGCTATGTTAAGACGCACTAAAATAATACGCTTTGAAAACCAGTTTACCGGCGATAAGTGCGACTACGAGCTACCGGGCAAATTGCAAGCAGAGGCAGAAGGCATTTTAAAACTGCTTATTAGTTACGCCGTAAAATACTATCAGGAGGGTTTAGCCCCTTATGAACCAGAATCTATCAGCTTAAATTATAACCGGTGCCGTGCAGAGAACGATTCTATATTTAGCTTTATTTGTGATTATGTGCAGCAATCAGATGACGATAAGAACTACATTCAATCAAGTGTCCTTTATAATTACTATATAGTATATTGCCAAACAATTGGTAAAAAGCCTGAATCGCAAAAAACATTTACGCAAGAATTACACAAACAAGGCTACCATTCACAGGTTATGACCACAAAAAGAGTTGTTTGTTTTACAAAAATAATTTATACTGGCGAAATATTGGAGACCGCAAGCTAAACGTCATCATACATAACATAAGAGCCGCAGCATAGCGGCTCTTTTTTAATTATATTCAGGTTTATACCACCACATTTTAGTTTTGTATTCGTCATAAAAATTATTTTTTATAATGTTCCTGATATTTTCATAATCAAAAAAATGGAAACGCGCTTGCATGGCTTTTATAAATTCTTCCGCCGGAATATCTTTCGTTGGGCCTGCTTCAAGTATTTTATCTGCTTTTCCAACTACCCTTTCTTTTTCGCTCAGGAATTTTTCTCTAACGCGCCTTGCTAAATCGCTGCAATCGTTAGCTGTAATCAGGTCACCGTTTTCAAAAGTCAGCTCAATCACATCTTTAAAACAATAAAATGGCTGATAACCATGAAAAACGTTATTAATCGCCCTCTCCCGTGCTATTAAAATTTTCCCGGTAAATTCTATTTTTTGATTCACATCATTATAAATGTAGTCAAAAGCCTCAAATAAACCGACTGCGTCAATATCTCTTGGGCCTTTCACTGCAACTGTTCCTAAAAATTGAGGTGGCTTTTTGGTACGGTCATTTATCCGTAACCGTTCAACAATTAATTTGCCATCTTCTACTTTTAAATCAATCATATACCCAGCATAACAAGCAGTACAACTCCAATATGTCTTGTGAAAGCCGAATTTTTCTGGTTCAAAAACATAATTGCTCTCGTACAATAACTGATAAATCTCACCATTATATTTAATATCATTAGAAATTTGCGCTGTCATTATATCCCTTCTTTCAGAAATTACAATTTTATCCAATCGGCTTTATCTTTATAATCTAATGAAAAATAACAATCAACAAGTTCTTTGCTAAAAATATAATACTTTTCTAAATCATTTGGCAGCGGTTTTTGTCTGCCTATATCATAAACAATGGATTCTTCTTTATGATTGCCTTTCGGTCCTTTTCTCAAATGCAAGTCTATATATTTACGCTGTTCTTCAGCTTTATCACTATAATCATTAATTACAACCAAGCGTCCCTCATCAAAGATAAATTCATAAATTCTTTTATATGAAGCAATGGTATGAAACCCCATTTCAATAGCATAATACGGAACATAGTTATAACCGCCTAAAATCCTTCCTGTAAATGGCAAAGGCAAATTAACATTTAAGTAATTCCAATCAAATAAATTAAACGGCGTATTTTTCATTTCACTGCCTTTATACGGTTTATCACCATTTAAAATTTTTGCGTATTTATCAGGCACATTTATTAACAACTTATCTAATAATAACTTATTATGTTCCACTCTAAAGTGGTTAACATATCCAGTCCAGCAAGCAGAATAATGTGCGGTTATTTCTTTAAAACCATAATTTAGCGGGTCAAAAACTTTACTTGTTCTCGCAATAACGTAATATGGTTCATCTTTAAATCTTAAAAAGTTACCAATTTGCATAATAACTTCAGCTCCTTTTTGTTTATCTTTGCCATAATCATAACACAAAGCCGCTGCTTACATGGATTTCGCGATTGAAAAGTAGTAACGCCGCTATTTTTCTATAAACCACTTGCCTTCTTCATCAAAAATACGTATTTCCCGGCCGCAAACGCGGCAGATATATCTAATGCCAACACCGCCATATTTAGTACTGGCAGCCCTGCGAATATCTAAAATCCGGTCAATATCAAATTTCCGGCCATCGTCCCAGATAATTGTTTTAGGTAATGCCCGGCCATCTTTTTCGTGTTGTACCAAAATAGTAATTTCAATCTTAGGCATAATGATTCTCCTGTCAGGTTGACAATGTCAAAGTATATATTTTAAACTTAATGTAGAAGATGTTTACTGTAGATTCTGGCCGGGTTTTGAATACCCGTTACCGAGGGCTAACGGTAAACATCTTCTATTTTTATTATCTAAAATAGGAAACAGGGTGTATGGTGTGTTCTTCTTTAGGATTAAAACCTGTCAGCCGGTTATCCAAAAGTGCTGAAGCTCTTAGCACGGCATTATGCCCGAAGCGCTTGCGCAGTCCATCAACCGTATGCGCCAGTTTTTCTTTAATAACATCTTGTTGTGGGTCATCAAATAAAGATAATTCTATTCCGCTATGTTCCGTAACAAGGTTAATGCCGCTTAATGCCAATGCCCGGACAGGCCGCCGCCAATCATAATTTAAATTAAATAATTCCATCGCTCCAGCCAGAATATCACTGCTTAAATACGTTGGTTTATCAAGTTTACTCTGGCGCGTCATATAATAAAGGCTGCTGTCACGCGCCATAATCTGAAGCCCTGTACATTTCAGTCCATAATCTCTTAGCCGTGCCGCTACTGATTCTGCCAAAACCGTAAAAACTAATTTAACATCTTCTTCCGTGGTTAAATCTCGCGGTGTAGTTGTACCGTTGCCAATACTTTTAACAGCTGCCGATTCATTAATTTTTCGTACTGGTGCAGAATCCTTACCGTTGGCAAATAACCACAAGACCTCTCCCCATTTACCTAAAAGCCGTGTTAAAACATCTACCGGGCATTTAGCAATGCCGCCAATGGTTACGATACCAAGATTGCGGAGCTTCCGTTCTGTTGCCCGGCCTACGTATAATAAGTCACCGGCAGGAAGCGACCAGACTATATTTTTAAAATTATTGTCAGAAATCACGGTTATAGCGTCCGGCTTCTTATAATCAGAACCAAGTTTAGCAAAAATTTTATTAAAAGAAACGCCAATGCTTACGGTTACACCAAGTTCATCTTTAACGCGCTGCCGGATTTCTTCGGCAATATCATAACCGCTGCCGAATAAATCAAGTGAACCAGTAACATCGCACCAATTTTCGTCTAACCCAAAAGCTTCTATCTGGTCTGTATAATCATATAAAATACCTCGCGCCAACCGCGAAAACCGTAAATACTTTTTAAAATCCGGTGGCACAGTAACAAGATTAGGAGCTTTTAGTTTAGCTTGCCAGATAGCCTCGCCGGTTTTTACGCCAAGTTTCTTAGCAATCATATTTTTAGCTAAAATAATACCATGACGGTTTAACGGGTCGCCCGCTACTGCCACAGGATAATTGCGGATTTCCGGTCGGTACAAGCACTCTACCGAAGCATAAAAATTATTCATGTCCACATGTAAAATAGTTCTCATCATAAACGCCTCATATTAAAACGAACATACGTTTTAATAAAGTATAACACGTTCGCATATATTTAACAAGCGAACAAGCTATGAAATTTAGGAGAGGGTGAGAGGATAGAGAGGATTTTGGAAAAAGTATTTTTCTGTGTTTCCTGATGGGCTTTTACTCAAAAGGCATAACACAATATATATAATGATTTTTGAAATTACTTTTTTTTAAAAACCCTCTCTATCCTCTCACCCTCTCTACCTATTAGTAAAAAAATTACAAAAAAATATATATTTAACCTGGTAGCACGCCAGCAGAATCATAATTATTATGTTTTGAAAAAACGAATTTACGATATAATATTTATTTCTATACCCAGTATATATGGGCGTTTACGGGCACTGCTATGCAAAATTACTTTCTTAATCGTGAATATCACAAAAAATTACTGTAATAAAAATTGGTTTAATATGGTTATAGATAACCGCTTGACAATCATTTCCCTCTGTGTTACTATATACTCGCAAGGTTATTGATAACCATTTTAAAACTTAGTTATTTAAAACCGCAAGGAGGTTTTGGGATTGCAAAACAAAGAATTTAAAACTCAAGTTGAAAATGCGGCATATTCTATTGCCAACAGACTAAGAGGAGTATGTGTTCCTACTAATGAAAGAATTATAGCGGCAGCTTATCTTTTATACCTTACCGGTAAACAAAACTACTCTTTCGATAATGTTAATGAAATTATCGACAATGATTCTTTTGCGGCACAGAAAAAATATTTTATTACTAATTTCGTTAATGAAGAAACTTGGAAATCCGTACAGCCATTAGCCAATGAATATTCTTCCGATGTATTTAAAGAAATAGTTTTAATCAACGATATTACAAATTCCCGTTTTGATATTTCTACACCAAAATCAATTACTGAACTTGCTAAAAAAATTCTCAACATTAAAGAAAACGAAACCATCACAGATTTGTGTTGTGGCTACGGAAATTTCCTCTTAAATGTTGCAACAACCATCTCTACTGCACATTGCTATGGATATGATTTAAATCCTTCGTGCAAAGATATAATGGATATTCGTGCTAATTTGCTCGGTGTTAATATTAAAGCAGAAACAATTAATGTATTTGAGTTAGCAGAAAATAATAAACTTATAAATTCTTTTGATAAGCTATTTTCCAATTATCCATTTGGTATCAGAGCAAGTGGCATGACTGATTTCGCTGAAAAATTTATAAATACTTTAACAGATGTTAATCCTTATATTTTTCCGGGAACATCATCAGATTGGATTTATAATTCTTTATTATTACGTTTAATGAAAAAAGACGGCAAAGCTATTGCAATCATGACTAACGGTGCATGTTTCAATTCCAGTGATTTACAAGCCAGACGCTATTTTATTGATAATGGCTTTGTAGAAGCGGTGATTGCGCTTCCTAACGCTCTATTTAACAGCACTACAATTCCAGTAACGATGATTGTATTAAGCAATTTTAATAGAACAGTAAGAATGGTAGACGCAACTCAACTGTTTACCAAAGGCCGCCGCACCAATATTCTCAGTGATAAAAATATTGAAGATATTTTGTTTGCTTATAACAACAATACTGAAAACAGCACTTCCATTCCAAACGATGAATTAAAAATTAATGAATATGCTTTAAGTCCGCAACGCTATTTAGCATATAACATTCCAGAAGAAAACAAAGAAAACTATATTGCGTTTAAACATGTTATCAAACAAATAAAACGCGGCACACCTATAAAAGCCTCCGAATTAGACAGACTGTCCAGTAACGAAGAAACAAACATCAAATATCTGCGTCTGCAAGATATTCAGAACGGTATTATCAGTGATGATTTACATTGCCTTAAAGAGCTTGAACCGCGTCAGGCTCAGTACCTTTTAAAAGATGAAGATTTAATCTTAGGCAAAATCGGCTTTCCGTATAAAGTTGCTGTGGCAAAAATTATTCCCGGCCAGTCGGTGTTACCTGTCGGCAATATGTATGCCATCGAATTAGATACAACTAAAGTAAACCCGTATTACATCAAATCGTTTTTTGAAAGCGAACAAGGAGCAGCTGCTTTAAAAAGTATTACAACTGGCGTAACTATTCCTATCATCAGTGTTGACAGGTTAAAAAATTTACAAGTACCTGTACCTGATATAGCCGAACAAAATAAAATTGCTAATGAATATTTGGCTGTGCTTGATGAAATTCAGGTTTTAAAATTAAAACTGCAAAAAGCAACAGACCGCTTAAACAATGTATTTGACAAAATGAAGGAGGGGATTTAATTGCTGGGTGTTGCAGAATTAAATGAACTTGAAAAAAGCCTGCAAGATACATTAGCAGAGCGTTTGCTGGAAATAATTACACGTTTAAACCGCACCGATAAATTAAATACATGGCTGGAATTAATGGGCCTGACGGATTTATTACAGCCAGATACTTCCTACCGCCCATATAAAAATGCTAAAATAGTAGTAATAGGCGAAGCCCAGGTAAAAGAGAATATAATAATGCAAACAATAAAAAAATTAGGCATAAATATTAACCGCCTTGAACTTTGCCTTGATTATAATGACGCTAAATCATATAACTATAACAAACTACGTTATAACAGCAATTATAGCCTCGTATTAGTAGGCGCTATGCCACATAAAACATCTGGAACTGGTGAATTTTCCAGTGCAATAGCACGTATGGAACAAGAAGAAGGATTTCCACCTGTTGTACGTTTTAAGGATTTAAAAATTACTAAAACCACTTTAAAAGAAGCGCTTAAAGAATCATTAAATGCCGGTTATATTACGGCCGCATAAAATTTTATATAATAAAAAAGCCGTTACTAAAATATGTAACGGCTGAAAATAGCTATGTTAAATATGCAGAATCATACGCGCAAAATTATTCCGTTATTTTACATAGCTGTGACAAAGAATATTATTTTTTCTTTGTCTGCGAAAGTGCACTTCCGGCAACAGATTTTGAAGTCTTGCTGAAATTATTACTTTTCAAAATTTTAGATGCCTTAGAAGCAACACTTTTTGAAGTTTGTTTATTATTCATAACTATCACCTCGATTCTGTCCAATATTTATACAAAGGATTTGAAAATGAACTTCTGTTCGCTTTGTACGCAACAATTATAACCAATATATTGTATGGAGTCAAGACCTTTCTACAATATATTGTATATTACACTCATAGTTATCATGTATATAGTTGCAAAAGTATGTTTTAAAAGCATATAAATCGTTAATACACATCTAAACTTTATGTTATACTTAACTAATAATGAATAATTTGTTTTATCAAAGGAGCTGACAACCTTGCAGGAAAATAAAATTGACGTTATGTGGGACGACCGCCCCGTTGATGTTACTACCGAAGTAAACTTTATCTGGAGCATTGCCAACAAACTTCGCGGCACTTACCAGTCTGATAAGTATAAAGATGTTATTATTCCGATGACGATAATCCGCCGTTTTGAATGTGCGCTGGAAAAAACTAAAGAAGCCGTTGTTAAAAAGTTTAACGAGAACCCGAACTTTCCGCCCAAGGCCATGAACAGAATTTCCGGTTACAGCTTCTATAACACCAGCCCGTTCAGTTTAAAAGAGCTGTTAAATGATTCCAACAACATTGCCAGCAACTTTAAAGCTTATATTGCCGGGTTTTCAGCCAATGTGCAGGACATAATCCACAGCCTTGATTTTGAAAAACAAATAGATAAAATGGACGCTAACGACCGTTTATATAACGTTGTCGAAGCATTTTCCGAACTTGATTTAGACCCCGCTACTATCGACAACGTAAAAATGGGTTATATTTTTGAAGATTTAATCAGAAGATTTTCTGAAAACGCTGAAGCCGGTGACCATTACACAGGCCGCGACATCATTAAGTTAATGGTTAATATTCTTCTGGCCGAGGGGTGCCCGGATATTTTTGACGATGGCAAAGTAATAACAGTGCTCGACCAAGCCTGCGGCACCGGTGGTATGCTTTCTACCAGTTATAACTATATTAGGCGTTTAAACCCCACAGCCGATGTGCGCTTATTCGGTCAGGAAATTAACCCGGAATCCTACGCTATTTGCCTGGCCGAAATGCTTATTAAAGGCCAAAACGCTGAAAACATCCGTTACCGCGATACCATGAAGGAAGATTGCTTCTGCGACAGAAAAATGCGCTTTGTAATAGAAAATCCCCCGTTTGGTACGCCTTGGGGCGGAAAAGACGCTGGTACTGGCGTTGAAGTTGCCGTTAAAGAAGAATACGCAAAAGGCAAAGATGGACGCTTCCCCGCCGGATTACCCGGCAGCGGAGATATGCAGCTTTTGTTTGTACAATCTGCCATTGATAAAATGGACGATGAATTTGGCCGAGCCGCTATTATCGAAAACGGCAGCCCTTTATTTACCGGAGGCACAACCAGCGGCGAAAGCCAGATTAGACGCTGGATTTTACAAAACGATTTACTGGAAGCCATTATTGCCCTGCCGACCGATTTATTTTATAACACCGGCATCGCAACATACATTTGGGTACTTAGCAAAAATAAACGTGATGAACGCAAAGGTAAAGTGCAGTTGATTGACGCTACCAGTTTTTATACCAAATTGCGTAAAGCACTTGGTAACAAGCGTAACGAGATTGGCCCGGAAGAACGCAAAACCATTACCGAACTTTACGCCAACTTTGAAGCCAACGAATACTGCAAAATTTTTGATAACGAAGATTTTATGTACCGTGAATACACCGTAATGCAGCCGTTACAACGCAGCTACGCTTTTAGTGCTGAACGTATCGAAAAACTCAGTCAAAAATTTAGCGGCAATGATTTGGTAAATAGTAAAACCGGCATCGTGTTCCCATCGGCCGAAGTCGAAAATGCCTACCAGGAATATTTAAAAGCCAATGAAAAATCAGATGATGTTTTATCTAAAGAACTGTGGGCTTATGAGGCTGTAAAAGCAAAACTTGTTGAAGCCGATAACGGCAAGGTTTATTATTCTCTAACAGAATTTATGCCGGTGTTGGAAAAATTTTTAGCTGATTACACAACTAATAAAAAAGCGCTGGATAAAATTGCCGATGGCCTTTCTGTGATGGATAAACAGGCAGAAATACAAAAAGATAAAAAAGGCAATGTACTTTATGATAAGGAAACCAAAGATACCGAGCTTGTGCCTTACAAACAGGATATTGCCGATTACATGCAGCGTGAAGTATTACCCCATGTGCCTGACGCTAAAGCCTTTTTTGAAGAAGATTTAAGCAAAAAGAAACCTGTTATTAAAACAGGCGCGGAGATACCCTTTACACGTTACTTTTATAAATACCAAAAACCGGAAGCAAGCGCGGATTTGGAAGCTAAGTTTTTAGAGCTGGAACAAACCGTTAATGACGGCATAGCCAAACTGTTTGGTGGTGATGAACATTGACACGTACAATGAAAGACAGCGGTGTTGAGTGGATTGGAGAAGTGCCGGAACAATGGATTTTAGCAAAGCTAAAATATAATTGTTCAGGATTTCAAAATGGTTCAAGTCAAACACAGCTAAATTCAGATATTTCAAATTATCCAGTAACACGTATTGAGACAATTTCTACTGGAAAAATAGATTTCGACAAAGTTGGATACGTAGAAAATATAAATAATAATTATTTGCTAAAGAAAAATGATTTTTTAATTAGCAACATAAATAGTATTGCAAATCTTGGCAATAATGCTATTTTTGATAGTGATAGACCTCTGTATCATGGTATGAATCTATTAAAAATTACACCTAAATTTGTTTATCCAAAATTTTTATATTATTATTTTAACTCAGGTATTTTTAGAACAAATATGCAGATTTTATGTAAACCTGCCATTAACCAAGCTTCTGTTTCGGCTTCCAACATAAAGAATATAAAAATGCCTCTCCCTCCCCTGCCCGAACAACAGGCCATTGCTAATTACCTTGACGAAAAATGCGCGCAGATTGATAACATTACCGCCACTATCAACGAGCAGATTGAGGTATTAAAGCAATATAAAAAATCCGTTATCACCGAAGCCGTTACCAAAGGCCTTGACCCTAACGTACCGATGAAAGATAGCGGCGTTGAATGGATTGGACAGATACCGGAGCATTGGAATATTGAAAAATTCAAATATGATTTTACTTTTTCTAAAGGTTTACAAATAACCAAAGCTGATTTAACAGAAGAAGGTTGCCCAGTAATTAGTTATGGTCAAATTCATTCAAAAATAAATAATAGTGTTAGTGTGAATTTTAAACTAATAAGATTTGTAGATGACTCTTATCAAGAAGATAAAAATGCAATTACACAATATGGAGATATAATTTGGGCGGATACATCAGAAGATTATGATGGTATTGGAAATTCTATTTTTATAGATAGCAATAAAAACATTTTTGCGGGTTATCATACTATTATAACAAGGCCTTTATTCGATAAGCTTACGAAATATTTTGCTTATTTATTTCAAACGGATATATGGCGTTTACAATTAAGAAAACAAGCAACTGGAATTAAAGTATTTAGTATAACACAAAAAATGTTAAAAAATAGTAGTATTTTAATCCCGCCACTTTCTGAACAACAAGCCATTGCTGATTATCTCGACGATAAATGCGCCCAGATTGACGCTGTTGTTGCAGATAAACAAGCGCAGCTGGAAACGCTGGCTGCTTATAAAAAGTCCCTGATTTATGAATACGTTACCGGTAAAAAATCCGTACCCGGTTTTGAGGAGGCGTAATCGTGAACGATATTTTAACCGAAAAAGAATATCAGCACTATATTATGGACGAACTGGTTAAACATGGTTATGTAATCCGTAATGCTAAAACGGATTATGACCGCGCGTTTGCTATGGACAGGGGTATGCTGTTTAAGTTTTTGCAGAATACCCAGCCGGAGGCTATGGACGCTTTAACCAAAATCTATAAAGATAAAACCGAAGATACCGTTATCAGCTTTTTAAACGCCGAGATGACCAAAGAGCGTGGCAGCCTTTTAAACGTGCTAAAAAATGGTATTGAAATCAGCAACCAAAAGTTAAACTTGCTGTACCGTAAACCGGCAACCACGTTTAACAAAGAAGCCAACCGTCTGTATAACGAAAATATCTTTTCCGTTATGGAAGAAGTGGTTATCAGCGATAAAGAGCGCATTGACCTTGTTATTTTCGTCAACGGCCTTGCAGTTATCAGCATGGAGCTAAAATGCAACCATGCCAAGCAAAGTTACCATGACGCTATAACTCAATACCGTACTGAACGTGACCCTAAAAACAGATTGTTCCGCTTTAAAGCGGGTTGCCTGGTAAATTTTGCCATGGATTTGGACGAAGTTTATATGGCAACTAAGCTTGATGGTGAATCTACATTCTTTTTACCGTTTAACATGGGCAATGGCACCGGTATTGAAGCTGGCGCAGGCAACCCTATTTTTAAAGATAAATACAGTGTAAGTTACATGTGGGAAGATATTTTAACTAAAGATACCCTTGTGGAGCTGATTACTCAGTTTGTATTTATTGACCGTACCGAAGAAAAAGACGAGGACACCGGCAGAAAGAAAGTTAAAGAAAAACTTATTTTCCCGCGTTTTCATCAGTTAGATGTTATCCGTAAGCTTTTGGCAGATATTTATGCTAATAAATCAAGCCTTAATTATTTAATCCAACATTCGGCCGGCAGCGGCAAAACAAATTCTATTGCGTGGCTGGCACATCGTTTAACATCTCTGCACGATGCTGACCAAAAGATAATTTTCGATAAAATCATTATCGTTACCGACCGTGTTGTTGTTGACCGTCAGCTGCAAAAGGCCGTAACCGGTATGGAACATAAAAGCGGTCTTATCCGTGTAATGGACGAAAAATGCACTTCTGCCGATTTGGCTGACGCTTTAAGCGGCAACACCAAAATTATTGCAACTACTATCCAAAAATTCCCATACATTGTAGATAACGTTAAAAATATGCAGAACCGCACTTTTGCAGTAATTATTGACGAGGCTCATTCTTCTACTTCCGGCAAGGATATGGCTGCTGTAACCAAAGCGTTAAGCGCAGGCGAAGATGAAGATATGGACGTTGAAGATATGCTGGTTGATGAAATACGTCGCAGCGGTAAACAAAACAATGTTTCTATTTTCGCGTTTACAGCTACCCCTAAAGCGACAACGTTGCAGCAATTTGGGCGGCTTAACGATAAAGGGCAATACCAGGCGTTTCATGTATATTCCATGAAACAGGCCATTGAAGAAGGCTTTATTTTAGATGTACTGCAAAATTATGTGGAATATAACACGTTCTACCATATCAATAAAAAAATCCTTGATGACCCGGAAATGAAAACTTCGGACGCTAAACGCCAGATTGCCCGTTTTATCAAGCTGCACGAAACCAATATTGCCCAGCGCATTGAAATCATTATTGAGCATTTCCGTACCACGGTTATGCACGAACTTGGCGGCAAGGCTAAAGCCATGGTTATTACATCATCACGCGAAGAAGCCGTTAAATATAAACTGGCTTTTGAAGATTACATTAAGCGTAAAAATTACAACGATATTAAGGCACTGGTAGCATTTTCAGGCAAGTTAAAATTAAAAAATGACGATACTGAATACAGCGAGACCAAGATGAACGGCTTTAGCGAAGATAAGCTGACCAGAGAGTTTGATAAAGACGATTATCAGGTGCTGCTGGTTGCCAATAAATACCAGACAGGTTTTGACCAGCCTAAACTGTGCGCAATGTATGTTCTAAAGAAATTGAAGAACGTGGCAGCAGTACAGACGCTCTCTCGCCTTAACCGTATTTGCCCGCCGTATACTAAAAAGACTTTTATTCTGGACTTTGTTAATAGCTGCGAAGATATGGAAAAGGCTTTTGCACCGTATTATACTACTACCCTGCTTTCTAACACGGTAACTCCACAAACCATTTACGAACTGGAAGCCAAAGTAGATGGATTTTACGTTCTTGACCCGGCTGATATTGAAGATTTTAGCCAACTGCTCTATTCCGGCGAAATTACCAGTAAAATTAAAACGCGCCTAAACTTTTTGTTAAATAAAAGCGTTAAACAGCTTGAAAAATACGATGTACCTAAACAGCGCGAGTTTATAACCAACGTACGCCACTTTATCCGTTTCTATGAATTTTTGATTCAGGTTACCTGCTTTGAAGATGTGGAACTGCATAAAAAATATGTATATTTAACTCATCTGGAAGCACGGCTTAATATCGGCGATAAAGGCGGCGGCTATAACCTTGACGGCAAGCTTCAGGCCACAAACTTTGTTCAAAAGAAAGAAAAAGAAACAAAGAATACTAAAATTACCGGTGCGCCGGTTGTTAAGCTGCCTGTACCCGGTGATGGAAGCATAACCGAAGCTGCTAAAGAAAAACTGTCGCAGATTATTGAAGAAATAAACAGCAAGATGGGCACCAAGTTTGATACCGATGTGGCCGTAAAATCCATGCTGCAAATTAAAGATTTGATGATGAAATCTGATTCTTTAAAAACCAGTGCCAAGAATAACACTGAGGCAGATTTTAAAGACAGTTTTTATTCTAACGTTGATGACGCGCTTATTGACGGTCTGGAACAAAATCAGGATTTTTACACATTGCTGTTAAACAACGATGAAGTAAAACGCAACGTACTGGATATTTTCGTGCCGGAAATTTATAATATGATGAGAAAAGAACAACCAACGCAGGAGTTATAACTTATGCCAGACGCAGAACATAAGGAAAATAATAATCTTTCAGCTCATCGTAAAAAAATTATAACCGAAGAAATTTTGCCGTTGCTAAAAAAGGGCACTGCTCCATGGCAAAAGCCTTGGGATATAAATAATAATAACCGTTTTATGATTCCTATCAACGGTGTTAGCGGCAAACGCTATCGCGGCGGCAATGTTATACATCTACAAGCGGTTGCCATTAACAATAATTATCATGACCCAAGGTGGTATACATTTAATCAGGTAAAGAAAATTCCACGTGCCTATGTTCGCCGTGGTTCTAAAGGTACACGTATTTTCTTTTATCAACCTAAAACAAAAGTATATCAAAAGCCAAGCGGCGAAAAGGTTAAGTTAGATGTCGGCGATGTAAGCATGTTTGTTGTATTTAACGCCGAACAAATAGAAGGATTGGGTAAATTTAACTATAATAGTTACCTGAATTTCGACCCCAACGAACGTGCCGAAAATATAGTTAAACTAAATAATGCTGATGTACTTTATCACGATGTGGACAAAGCTTTTTATGTTCCGTCAAAAGATAAAATTTATTTGCCACCTAAAACGGCTTTTCCAACAGAAGAAAAGTATTATGCTACGCTTTTGCACGAGGTATCTCATTCAACAGGCCATGAAAGCAGATTAAACCGTGACCTTAGCGGCAAATTCGGCAGCGAAAGTTATGCACGTGAAGAATTAGTAGCTGAAATTGCTTCGATGCTTCTATGTTATGACTTAGGTATAAAAGCCAACAAGGATATCGAAAACCATGCAGCTTATATTCGAAGCTGGGTTTCAATGTTTGAAAAAGATGTTAACGAATTATTTAAAGCTGCCTCTAAAGCAGAACAAGTATGCACATATTTATTTGATTTAGAGAAGAAACAAGACAATACCCAGCAAAATGTGCCTGATGTGCCCAAAGTTATTCAGCCACAAGTTAAATCTGTACCGGCTAAGCAAGATAGCATTGTAAAGCAGCCGCCAATAACTTTTTGGGAGAAAGTTGTTGATTTTATTAAATTCTGTTTCAACGTTAAATAGTTTAAGCCTTTAGTCACTGATTATATAAAATGTGATTAAAGGCTTTTCTTTACTATTTTACTAATATCATTTATAATATTAGTAAAATAGTAAGGTGGTGAACATATATGACCACAGCACAAGCTCTAAAAATTTTAGTTGATAAAAATAACGGAATTATTAAATCTTCGCAAGCACATAAAATTGGTATTTCAAAACCAGCTTTTTATGAATATGTAAAACAAAACAATTTAGTTAAAGCAGCTAACGGTATTTATCATGAACAAAATGCCTGGGCAGATTCATTATATTTTTATCATTTAAGATTTAAGCAGGTCATCTTTTCGCACGAAACTGCATTGTACCTGCATGACCTAACTGACCGGGAACCGTTAAATTATTCTGTTACAGTTAAGACTGGTTATAATCCAACGCATTTAAAAAATGAAGGCTTAAAAGTTTATACCGTAAAAAAAGAACTGCATGCAATTGGTTTAACTTATATTAAAACAAATTTTAACAACAAAGTTCCTGTATATAATTTAGAAAGAACAGTCTGCGATATTGTACGTTCAAGAAATTCTATTGATTTTCAGGTATTTCAGGATACTTTAAAAAATTATGTGCATCGCCGCGATAAAAATTTAACGCTGTTAATGGAATATGCTGCGTTATTTAAAGTTAAAAACATCTTAAAAAAATATTTAGAGGTATTGTTATGACTATAACATCAGGGACACAACTAAAAGATTTAATAAAAAATTTAGCACATAAAAATTCCGCTGATTCGCAAATTTTATTAAGAAGCTATATTACAGAACGATTTTTAGAGCGCCTTTCAGATTCTAAGTATAAAAACAATTTTATAATTAAAGGCGGTATGCTTATTAGTGCCATGGTTGGAATAAAAAATCGTTCTACCATGGATTTAGACGCTTCTATTAAAGGATTCTCTTTAAATACGGACGAATTAAAATCTGTTGTTGAAAGCATTTGCTCCATCAATTTAAATGACGGCGTTACTTTTGAAATTAAAAGTTTAGCAGAAATTATGGACGAAGCAGATTATCCGGGAATCCGTATTTCTATGAACGGGTTTTATGATGGTATAAGAACACCGGTAAAATTAGATATTTCTACCGGTGATGTTATAACGCCTAATGAAATTGTTTTTAGTTATCAACTGATGTTTGAAAATAGGAAAATTAATTTATGGTCATATAACATCGAAACAGTCCTTGCCGAAAAATTAGAAAGTATGATTGCCAGAACCATAACCAATACCAGAATGAGGGATTTTTACGATGTTTATTTATTGACAAAAATATATTCTGAAGTAATTGACTATAAAATTCTAAATCTGGCATTAAAAGCAACATCAACAAAGCGTAATACAATTACACTTATGGACAATGCCGAAAAAGTTTTTGATGAATTACTTACAGATTCCGGAATAATTAATTTATGGCAGCGCTATCAATCAAATTATAATTACGCTAATGGAATTTCTTGGAATACTGTTGTTGATTCAGCTAAAAATTTATATCTAAAAATCAAATAAGAAAAGCCTTTAATCATTTTCTATATAGTACAGATATGATTAAAGGCTTAAATTATATTACTGTAAATTTAGAATAGCTAATTTTTGTTTTGCCCTAACTAACGTTGCCTTACTGATACCAGTTATTTCAACAACTTCTTTATAGCTATGATTCGATAGCAGTTCAAGAGCATGTTTTACTTTTATATCCGGAATTGGTGGCCGCCCCTCTCGAAAGCCAGCTTTCGTTCTAGCGATTTCTTTTCCGGCTTGGGTACGTTCTATTATCATGTTACGTTCAAGCTCTGCTACGGCCAAAAGCGTAGCTAAAAAGAAGTTTCCCATCGCCGTATTCTCCAGTAAACCAATATTTAAAACATGCACGCGAATATTTCTGTTAAATAACTGGCGAACCAAAATTATACCTTCCGGTACATTACGCGCTAACCGGTCTAACTTTGTAACCATCAAAGTATCACCCGCGCGTAATTTTTGAATCAGCTTATCTAATTTAGGCCGTTCCATTATTTTACCGGTATACTGTTCAACGGTAATTTCGGCACAGCCATTTTCATATAAAATTTTTTGTTGTTCCTCCAGACTATTCCCCTTCAATAATTGTGTTTTACTACTAACTCTCGCGTATCCGAATATCATTTTCACTTACTCCTTTTTGAATATAAGTTATGATTACGGACATACCCGCATGTTACCATTATTCAACATGCGGTATCAATACTTAAGAGTTTTGAAACTTACGGCAAGACAAAATGTCCAAGAAAAATGTCCAGCATCACTTTTTTACCCAAATTTTTACCAATTTCGTACAATTTTTGAACAACTAAAACAATAGGATACCAACGCGGCGCAGCTATTTTTATTTAAATTATACAAATGAATTATTTTTCGGGTACAAGAGGCCGTGAGTTCGAATCTCGCCGCCCCGACCAACTAAAAAATTTAGAGCCGTTTTATAACGGCTCTTTTTTATTTATTAACTGCAATTATGTACTCATTCATTCTTCTTAATTACTTTTAAAATTAACATTTTACAGTTCAAATAATTTCACAAAAATATTGCATTAGCATACTTTAGTAGTATAATATTTTCAGGACTAAAAGTTTTTATTTAGGAGGGTCTTTCTTGAATAATAAATTTAAAAAAATTGTTGCCGTACTGGCGGCGCTTGCAATTTTAACAAGCGGCTGGTATTTTTTTTACTGGCTGAAAACACCGCAGCATTCCATTGCGCTTATAGCCGATGCAGTACGCCAGCACGATTTAAAAACCTTTGAAAAACATGTCGATATGGATAATTTGTACAGCAAGGCCTATGACGATGTCGTTGCCGTAACCTTCGGTTCCGACAAAGATGCCAATCCTATTATTGTTGCTATTGTTAAAGGCATTAAGGGGCTTGCCGTACCGCTTTTAACAAGCGAAACCCGCAGCTACATTATTCACGGCGACAAGCCTGACGGCGACGCCGAAGTACAGAAATCAATTCCTGCCGGCAATGAAAACGGAGCGGAAATTGTAGATAATTTAAAAAGCCGCACCGGTTTCGGCTCCTTAAAATATGAAGGTGTAGAAAACACAGATATTAATGACGATAACGCCATTGTAAGCATTAAACTGCGCGATGAAAAATTAAGCAGGGATTTTATTTTAAAAATAAAAATGCAGCAGCTTGACGACGGTTTGTGGCGCTTGCAGGAAATAACCAATTTACAGGATTTTATGAAAGAACGCGAAGAAGCCATTAAGGCAAAGCTTGCCGAATTAAACAAGCCGATTGCCGCGCAGATTGACGCCAACGTTAAACTTGATAAAAAACTGCTGCAAATTACTTCCGTACACTATTCAGCCATTATCCGCATGCTTGAAACCGAAGTAAACCTTACCAACACCTCCGACAAAAACGTTAATTATATAGCCGGTATGCTGGAGCTTTACGGTGATGACGGCAAAATTTTTTACAGCGGCAGCTTTGCCAGCAACGCAGTTTTAAGAAACGGCAGCAGCAAATTATATAAATTTGATTTTGAACTTAACCCGTATGTAAAAGAAGACGCCACGGTTATCAGCAGCGATTTAAGCAAAGTAAAATGGAATGCTTATTTAACAAATGTAGCTTTTGACGACGGTTCATCGTTTGATTACTTAACTGAACTGCCAAAATAAACTAAAACACGAAGCATTAATCTGCTTCGTGTTTTTTATTGCCTTTATTGCTTTATGCTTTAACTTCCGCAGGCATCGGTTCTCCGTTTAATCCTGCCAGAATATTTTCCGCTGCCAGCTTTGCCATAGCATCGCGCGTTTCAACTGTTGAACTTGCAATATGCGGCGTAACCGTAATATTATCAAGCGTCAGCAATTTATGCGTACCTGGCAATGGTTCGGGGTCGGTAACGTCAAGCGCGGCATAAGCAATATGCCCGCTGCTCAGCGCATCATAAAGCGCTTCCGTATCCACAATCTTGCCTCTGGCAATATTAATAAAACGCGCCCCCTGCTTCATTGCTTCAAACTGCTTTTTGCCAAACATGCCTTCCGTTTCATTGGTAAGCGGCACTGTAACCAGTACAAAATCAGATGTTTGCAGCAGTTCGTCAAAGCTTACATACGCAGCACCCAATACGGCATCATCACTGCGGCGGTGCCGGTTATGGTAAATAACGCGCATATCGCTTGCCAAAGCACGTTTTACTACTCTGCTGCCTATATCGCCCATGCCTACAATACCCAAAGTTTTGCCTGCAAGGTCAACGCCAAAGCCAAGGCCCTTGCGCTCGCCCCACTTGCCGCTTGCAACATGCTGCCAGCCACGCGCTATTTTGCGCGCACTGTCAATTATAAGCCCGTAAGCCAAATCTGCCACGGCAGGAGAAAGTACGCGCGGAGTATTGCCAACACGTATGCCGCGCGCATTGCATTCCGCAACGTCAATATTATCGTAACCCACGGAAGCCTGTGCGATTACTTTTAAATTAGGCGCTTTGTCAAGCAATGCGCCGTTAATTTTTATATTGCCAATAGAATATAAAGCATCTGCCTGTGCCAGCCAGCCGTCAAAAATATCTGCCGGAGTACGGCCGCCTTCCTTCCACGCCAAAAGATTGGTATTGGCGTCCAGCAGGTCATACGCCGTTTTACGCAGTTTGCCGCTGGTAACAACAGTCATGTTTTTTAATTCTGCCATACTTTCACGTCCCTTACTTATTTAAAGGCACAATTTCTAACCAATAGTTATCCGGGTCGGTAATAAAATAAATGCCCATTGCCGGGTTTTCATAAACAATGCAGCCCATTTCTTTATGTTTGGCATGTGCAGCTTCATAATCATCAACGCCAAAAGCGAGATGGAATTCGTTTTCGCCTAAGTTATAGGGTTCTTTTCGGTCACGCAGCCAGGTCAGTTCAAGCTGATGCGGAGTCTGCCCGTCGCCAAGGTACACAAGAATAAAGCTGCCGTCCTCTGCATTCATTCTTTTAACTTCTTTCAGCCCAAGCGCTTTTTCATAAAACGCCAGGCTTTTTTCTAAATCGAGCACATTAAAATTATTGTGTATAAACTTAAAATTCATTATACCCTCCTCAAGTATTTAAAAAGATTTGTTTTACAAGCAGTATCGCCATCGCCACTGCCGCAACAACCTTGCCTATAATCGCAATAAATTGCAGCTTTGCCGCCTTCCACGCCAGTTCAAACGCATCGTCGCAGTCCATCGTTTGCGAATACTCGTAAACAAACGCCATTACAAACGAACCCATGGCGCCGCCAAGCACGCTGCCGAACACAGGGAACACGCCCGTGCCGAGCACTGCACCGATAAACGTGCCGATGCCGATAAGCCCTACCACGCTCCACGGCAATTTATGCCTCCGGATACCGAAAAACGATACTATAAATTCCCATAATTCACCAAAAACATAAATCAGCACCAATGCAGACAAAATACGTCCGTCAAAATATTTTGCTTCATCAAAACAGGCAAATCCTATCCCTGCCAAAAGCATCAGCGTATTGCCGGGCAGCCCAACCAGAGTTAAAAGCGGCCCCACGATAACGATAAAGGCTGCTGCCAATGCTTCCAAGAAATATTCCATACCCTGCCTCCTTATGTTAATTACTGCCAATATTATAACATAATCCGCACTGCTTTATTTGTAACTTTTGTGAATTATTGTTTTTAATCTGCAAAAATGATAAAATATTTATAAATAAACTTGTTAAAAGGAGCTTATATGGAACAAATTATTGAAATTTTAACGCCGTGGGCAAAGCCGTTTCTGGTTTTCTGCGGTTTTATGCTGATAAGATATCTTTACCGTACCGTAATTCTCCGCTTTTTGCAGCTTTTAAACAACAAAATGTCTTTTGAATACGGCGGCGATATTTTAGACGCTTTCGCCAAACCGATACATATTTTTCTTTTTATTCTCGGCGTTTATGCTGCCTTAAACTGCTCGCCAATTACTTTTGTTACCGACCATCCGGCAATTGATAAATTCCTGCGCAGCAGCTTTATTATTGCCATCTTTTGGGGCATTTACAATATCAGCGACATTACACACGGCATTGCACTGAAAATTTTAACACGCGCCGAAATTAATATTGAAGATTCTCTTGCCAACATTCTTTCCACAATGTTCCGCATTCTAATTGTTGTTATTGCCACCTTAATGATTGCCAAGGAATGGAATTACGACATGAGCGGCCTTCTGGCAAGTTTAAGTATCGGCTCTTTAGCGCTTGCCTTTGCCGCCAAAGATGCTTTGGCAAACGTATTCGGCAGTTTTGTAATTATTGTTGACAAACCATTTAAAGTAGGCGACTGGATTTCTGCCAACGGCGTGGAAGGCACCGTTGAAAAAATTACTTTCCGCAGCACCTGCATACGCACTTTTCCGCAGGAACTTGTGTATGTTCCAAACTCGCTGCTTTCCAACACGCCAATTATTAACTACACCAAGCGCGAAAAACGCCGCATTGAGTTTTTGCTGGGTGTTACCTACGATACAACGCACGACCAGATGCAAAAACTGGTAGAAAATATACGCACTTACCTTACAAACAGCGCGCTTGTTTACAGCGACACGGTTATGGTTTACTTCCGCGATTATGCAGACAGCAGCCTGAACATTTTTATTGTATGTTACACCAAAGCCAGCGATACCAAAGGCTTTTTGGCTGCCCGCGAGCAGATTAACCTTGATATTATGAAAATACTGGAAGAAAACGGCGCTTCCTGTGCTTTCCCGAGCACCAGCGTTTATTTTGAAACGCCGCTTAAAACCGAAACCAAAAACAACTGAATACAAAAATAAAAAGGCAACTTTTAAGGCTGCCTTTTTATTTTTGTGCGTCATTGCTTCTCTGGAACATTTAAAAATTATTTTAAGCGTATTAAAAATTAATTTTTATCGCCGAACAAGTCATTTTCATTTTGTTCGGGTATCTTCAAATCTGTTTCAAAACTTTCCGCCTCATAAAGTTTTTTATTAATTACACGGCTGCGGCGTTCAGCGGCTTCAATATGCCCGCTTGCTTCCTGCAATTTTTTGCGTGTTTTGTCAAGCAGCGCTGCAAACACGGCAAAATCCTGCTTAACGCCTGCAATAATGCGCCATACTTCACCGGTACGTTTTTCTATGGCCAAAGTGCGGAAACCAACCTGCAAGCTGTTTAAAAGTGCCGCCAGAGTTGTAGGCCCTGCAACGCAGACACGGTATTTGCGCTGCAGTTCTTCCAGCAGCCCGGTAATGTTTACCGCTTCCGCAAAAAGCCCTTCTGTCGGCAGGTACATAACCGCAAAATCAGTGCTGTAAGGCGGGCAGATATATTTACTGTTAATATCGGCAGCTTCGCTTTTAAAGCGTTTTTCAAGCTGCTTTAACGCTGCTTCCGCCGCTGCGGCATCGGCATTTTCACGCGCCGCCAAAAGCCTCTGGTAATCTTCCTGCGAAAACTTGGCGTCTACCGGCAGCCATACGGTCTGTTCGCTTTTTCCCGGTAATTTAAGGGCAAATTCTACCCGCTCGGAAGCACCCGGCTTTACGGCAACATTTTCGGCATACTGCTCCGGCGCCAGCATATCCTGCAAAAGTATTTTCAGCTGCATTTCGCCCCAGATGCCGCGGTTTTTAACATTGCTTAAAATACGTTTTAAATCGCCTATTCCGCCGGCAAGGCTCTGCATTTCACCAAGCCCGCGGTGTACTTCTTCAAGCCTGCGGCTTACAAGGCTGAAGCTTTCGCCAAGCCTGCGTTCCAAAGTAGAATTTAACTTTTCATCTACAATAATGCGTATCTGCTCTAAATTTTTTTCGGTGCTCTCGCCTATTCTGTCAAAACGCTTGTCCAGCTGCTCCGACAAACGGTCTGCAGCAGACTGGTTTTCCATACGCGCCGCACGGGCAAGTGTCGCCTGCTCGCTGCGCAAATCGCGCAGGCCTTCATACATACGCCGTTCGGTTGCCTCAAAATGCCTAACAAGTTCAGCAAGATCTTTTTCATCAACAGCACCGGCACGGCTGCGGTACAGCATAAAAATTACCGCCAGCTGTAAAATTATTATAAACACAAGTATTATTACAGTAAAATCCATAACGCACCTGCCTTTTTGCAATCTTAATTTATAATACACTATTTTATTACACTGTGCCAGCATAATTTCGCGGCCTGTTTTTACGCCAAAACTATTTTTTATCTTTTTTTACAAAATTTTATACTGCCCGGCAGGATTTTATATTTATTTAGCGAAGTTATAATCAATCAAACGATTGATTAATCTGATTCCATTTTCGGGAGGATTGTTATAAATGAAAAATTTTATGGAAAACCTGCACTTAACCAAAAAACAGTGGTATTATCTCGGCGCAGTTTTGGGCGTTTGTTTAATTTATTTTGCTTTTACTCATTTCAAAGGCAGCGAAGCTCCGCAAAAAACAATTCCTTATGTGCGCACAGTTACGGTAGGAACACAAACCGGCAGCAATTATGATGTTTACCCGGGTGAAGTACGCGGACGTTATGAAAGCAATCTTGCCTTTCAGGTTACCGGCAAAATAATCAGGCGCCAGGCCAACCTTGGCGATACCGTAAAAGCCGGTGAGGTTTTAATGGAAATCGACCCGCGCGATGTTAATGAAAGTGTTAATTCCGCAAGAGCTGCCGTAAGCGCCGCTTCGGCAAACTTTCTGCTTGCTTCTGATAACGCCCAGCGTTACAGAACTTTATATACGCAGGGCGCCGTAAGCAAAGCAACGCTTGACCAGTACAACACCCAGCTTGAAGCGCAGCAGGCGGCGTTAAATCAGGCCAAAGCGCAATATCAGGCGGCACTGAACCAGCTTAATTACACGCGCTTAACAAGCGATCACGACGGCGTTGTATCCTCCGTTACCGGCGAAGTTGGGCAGGTTGCTGCTGCCGGTACGCCTGTAATAACCGTTGTGCAGTCCGGCGAAAAAGAAGTGCATATTTATATTCCCGAAAATAAACTTGCTTCAATTCACCCCGGCCAGAGCGCAGTTATAGATTTCTGGGCGCTGCAAAACGTTACTGCCGAAGGGCAGATAAGAGAAATTGCGCCGATGGCAGACCCTGCCACCCGTACTTACGAAGTAAAAGTACGCATTAACAATATGCCGCCGCAGGCAAAGCTCGGCATGACGGCCAAAGTAAGTTTCACCGGCGGCACTTCTGATATTGTAACTCTCCCGAAATCTGCAATTTATCAAACCGAAAACACGCCTCAGGTATGGATAGTAAAAGATAACCATGTAACCCTTGTGCCGGTAGAAATTGCCGGTTACGAAAACAACAGCGTTAAAATTAAAAGCGGCCTGCAAAAAGGCGACATAGTAGTAACAGGCGGTACAACAAAATTATCTGCCAATCAGGAAGTGCGGCTGGAAGGTGAGGAATAATGAAAAACGGCAATCTCGCTTCATGGTCTATTGAACATAAACAGATAATTTACTTTTTCATGTTTCTTTGCCTTGTTGCCGGTATTTATTCCTATAATATTCTCGGCCGCTCGGAAGACCCGGTATATACGGTTAAGCAAATGGTTATATCGGCTGCATGGCCCGGCGCAACAGCCAAAGAAATGGAAATGCAGGTTACAGATAAAATTGAAAAAGAAGCCCAGACCCTGCCGGATATTGATTACCTTACAAGTTATTCGCGCCCGGGGCAGTGCGTTGTTAACGTTTACCTTAAAGAGCATGTTCCAACCGATAAGGTACGCAGCCACTGGCTGGAACTGCGCAATATTGTAAACGATATTAAAACAGACCTGCCGGAAGGCGTTTACGGGCCTTATTTTAACGACCGTTTCGACGATGTATACGGCAATATATACGCAATCACCTCAGAAAGTTTTGGTTACGAAGATATGCGTAAAGAAGCCGAAGAAATTAAACGCATTTTTTATACCGTGCCCGACGTAAAAAAAGTTGAACTTATCGGCGTGCAGCCGGAAAAAATTTATCTGGAAGTATCCAACGATAAACTTTCACAGCTTGGCATTTCGCTTGATACGCTTGCAAGCGCCATAAAATCGCAGTCTGCAGTTGTGCCTGCAGGTATGGCAGAAAGCACAGACAACAACGTTTACCTGCGCCTTACCGGCTTGCCAGATACACTGAAAGAAATCGGCAGCATCCCGGTTAATGCCAACGGGCGCATTTTCCGCCTTGATGACATTGCCAAAGTCACCCGCGGTTATGCCGACCCTCCCGAACCCAAAATTTATTTTAACGGACAGCCTGCCATCGGCATTTCCATTTCCATGGAAGACGGCGGCAACAATATCCGCCTCGGCGAAAACCTTGCCAAAACCGTAGCGCAAATAGAAAGCAGGCTGCCGCTGGGGTTTGAACTGCATCAGGTAGCCAATCAGCCGGAAGTTGTTAAAAACTCTATTGATGAATTTACCCAAAGCTTAAAGGAAGCAGTTATTATAGTTCTGGCAGTAAGCCTGTTCAGCCTTGGCAAACGCTGCGGCTATGTTATTTCCGTATGTATTCCGCTTGTGCTGCTCGGCACTTTTATCGGCATGTACGCACTTGGCATCGACCTGCACAAGGTATCGCTCGGGGCTTTAATTGTGGCCCTTGGCATGCTGGTTGATGATGCCATTGTTGTTGTGGAACTGATGGAAATAAAACTTGCCGAAGGCTGGGAACGCAAACGCGCGGCGGCTTATGCTTTTGAAACCTGCGCTTTTCCGCTTTTGACCGGTACAATTATTACCTGCGTAGGTTTTACGCCGATATATTTTTCACGCGGCAGCGTTGGCGAATTTGCAGGCAGCCTGTTTACCGTTATCAGCCTAGCACTGATGCTTTCATGGGTTGTATCGGCAACGGTAGCTCCTGTATTGGGCTACGAATGGGTTCACCCGAAAAAAATTGCCGAAGGCAGTGCATATACAACTCCGTTTTACCAAAAATTCCGCAGCCTGCTTACATGGTCGCTGGCACACCGTTTAACGGTAATTGCCGTAACCATAGGCATTTTCTTCGGCTCGCTCTTTTTAAGCAAATTCATCAACAAAGAGTTCTTCCCGCCTTCCGTACGCCCGGAACTTTTAACTGAACTTAATCTGCCGGAAGGTACGAGCATTAAAACAACGGAAGAAATTGCCCTTAAAATTACATCCGAAATTAAAGATGACCCCGATATTGCAAGTGTAGCTACCTATATCGGCGAAAGCGCACCGCGTTTTGTGCTTGTTGCAGAGCCCGTACAGCCGCGCGAAAATTACGCACAGCTTGTCATTCTGGCAAAAGACGTAAAAGCCAAAGAACGTGTTTCGCAAAAAGTTCCCACACTTATTAACCAAAAATATCCGGAGGTTTTAACTTACAGCAAATCCATCTCCCTTGGGCCTCCGTCCGAATATCCGGTTATGCTGCGTGTTTCCGCACCGACGGATGAACTTGCCAAAAGGTATGCACAAAAAGTGCGCGAAGAAATGGAAAAACATCCTGCCGTTATCATGACCAGATTTAACTGGATGGAAAAAACAGGCGCGTTAAAAGTAGAAATTGACAACGACAAGCTGCGCCAGATGGGTATTGACCGCCAGACTGTATCCATGGCCTTGCAGGCAGAACTTTCCGGCTACACCGTAGCACAGTATTACGAAGGCGACCAGGCTATTGATATTGTTTTCCGCCTGCCGGAAAGCGACCGCGAAAAACTTTCTGATTTAAGGATGCTCACCATACCGACGCCTGGAGGCAGCGTATCTTTGGAACAGGTGGCAAACATCAGCTACGAAGCCGAAGACAACATGATCTGGCGGCGCAATCTTTTGCCGACAGTTACTGTTAATGCCGGTATCAGCGAAGGCTATACCGATAACGATGTTGCCCAGCAAATTTATGATTCCCTTGCGCCTCTGCGCGAAGAACTTCCACCGGGTGTCGCCATTGATATCGGCGGGCCTTTGGAAAACAGCAATAAAGCACTTAACTATTTAATAGAACCTGTGCCTGCCATGTTTATCGTTATGATAATTCTGCTGATTATGCAGCTTAAAGATGTGCGCAAAATGATTGTAATTGCCTGCACGGCGCCAATGGGCGTTATAGGCGTTATGATTGGCCTTTTGCTGTTCGGTTCATCGCTTGGTTTTCTGGCAGAACTTGGTATTTTGGCACTGACGGGCATTATCATACGCAATTCGGTTGTACTGCTCGACCAGATTGACCAGCATCTCGAAGCAGGCATGCCGCCTTATGAAGCAGTTTTGGAATCCGCCATAGTGCGTTTCCGCCCCATTATGCTCGCGGCTCTTACAACGGTGCTTGGCCTTGTGCCAATGTTTACCAATCCGTTTTGGGAATCCATGGCAGTAGCCATTGCCTGCGGACTGACAGGGGCAACCTTGCTGACGCTTGTTGTACTGCCTGTAATTTATTCTTTAATGTTTAAAATAACAAAGCCCTGAAATTATAAAGGAGCACTGTACTTATAAGGTATAGTGCTCCTGTTTTATTATCAGTCTTACAAAAAGCAAAACAGCCTGTACTGTAAAGCAATAAACAAAAACTGCGGCGGCTAAAATAATTACGCTTTATGCCGCAAGGTCAGCTGCGAAGCCTGACCGTTAACGGAGGAGCCGCAGCATTTTTGTATTGCTGAAACAGTATTGGCTGTTTTGCTGCTGTTCAGTTATTAAATAATTAACCTGTCATTTGTTTTCCGGCAAAGCAGCCAGTGCACGCATGGCAAGAGCATAACCCATAAAACCGAGCCCGCAAATCTGCCCCAGGCAGGCCGGAGCTGTTACAGATTTATGACGAAACTCCTCGCGCGCATGCACATTGCTTAAATGCACCTCAATAGCGGGCAGCGCCACGCCTTTTAAGGCATCCAAAATTGCCACGCTGTAATGGGTATATGCGGCAGGGTTAATAACAATGCCGTCATATTTTCCGTATGCGTCCTGAATAAAACCTACCAGCTCACCTTCATAATTGCTCTGGCAGATTTTAACATTAACGCCGATTTCTTCTGCCTGCTGCAAAATAAAAGCACACAAATCGGCATAATCTTTGGCGCCATATACGTTTTTTTCTCGGATGCCCAGCAAATTGATGTTAGGCCCGTTAATTACCAAAATATTTTTCATTTTTTCATCTCCCCGGCAATTTTTACAAGCTGGCTCAACACATTTTTTATGCTGTCTGAATTTTTTACAATGTAAGCGGCATATTTTCTGTAAAGTTCTATTCTTTCATCATAAAGCTCATAAACACGCTGCGTTCCGGCAGCCAAAAGCGGCCGCGTTTTAATTTCAACATCATTTACAATAGCGTCCGCCGGTCGGTCTATAAAAACTATACAGCCGTTCTTGGCATAAGCATCCATACTTGCCGCTTTTTTTACAACCCCGCCGCCTGCCGCAATAACGCAGTTTTCTTTACACGCCAAAAATTCAGCAGTCCGCTGCTCTGCTTCGCGGAAAACTTCTTCACCTCGGGCAAAAAACTCTTTAATGCTGTAAGGCTCCCGCTGCTCCAAAACGTCATCGGCGTCATAAAATTCCATTTTAAGCTTTGCTGCCAAAAGTTTGCCCAGCGTTGTTTTTCCACAGCCGGGCATACCAATTAAAACTATATTTTTCATTATTTTTCTGCCAGCCTCTGCATAATTTTCACTGCCAAATCCGTACCAAGTTTGCGCTGCTGCCAAATTTCCTGCGCTGCCACGGCCTGCGCCGCCAGCATTAAAAGCCCGTTTACGGCAGTTTTTCCGCAGGAGCGTGCCATACGTAAAAACTCGGTTTCAGCAGGGTTATAAATTAAATCTGCCGCTGCGCCGAAATTTTTAATAACGGCTTCCGTTACGGGGCTTACCCCTGTTTTGGGGTACATACCCACCGGCGTGCAGTTAATAATAATATCGCCCGTTTCTCCGGCAAGTTCCTCATAACTCAAACAACGTGTTTTGATATTTCCGCAGATTTCTACAACCTGCTGCGGAATTGCCTGCGGATTTCTTGATACCAGCAAAATTTCCTTTGCACTGCTTTTTGCAAGGTACTGCACTACTGCACGCGAAGCGCCGCCAATGCCGAGCACGGCTGCTTTTTTGCCTTCAGCTTTAATGCCGTAATATTCCAGCATCATGCCAAAGCCGAGCCAGTCGGTATTATATCCGCAGCTTTTGCCGTTACTAAAGCTAATGGTATTTACGGCGCCAATAGCTGCTGCTTCAGCAGAGATACTGTCCAGAAACGGCATAACTTCTATTTTATGCGGAATAGTTACATTAACGCCTGTATAACTTTGCGCCAGTTCCGGCACAGCTGTTTTTAATGCTTCTGCCGGAAGTTCCAGCAATTTATAATCCGCATCAATGCCAAGTTCTTCAAAAATCATTCCGTGTATTTGCGGCGACAGGCTGTGCCCGAGTTTTGCTCCCAATAAGCCAAAATGCTGCATCACAATCTCTCCCGTCCCATATCGCTGCGGTAGTTGCCTAAAATTTTAAAATATGCGCAGTTATCTTTCAGCATGCGCACTGTTTCCTGCACATTGGTATCGGCAAGGTTGCCCACCAAATCAATATGGAAAAAATATTCCCACGACTTACCCTCAATCGGGCGTGATTCCAAATTGGTAAGGTTTAATCCGCTATGGTAAAAATACCCTAATACACGGTACAGCGAGCCCGGCTCATGCTTAACTGCTATTACAAGCGTAATTTTATCGGCATCGGCACTGTGCTCTGCCTCATTGGCAATGATAATAAAACGCGTGGTATTATTGCCGTTATAGTTAATATTAGCAGCCAAAATTTCCAAGCCATACAACTCGGCAGCCTGTTTGCCTGCAACGGCTGCTTTATGAAGGCTGCCGCTTTCTTTAACGGCTTCTGCACTTTTAGACGTGCTGTAATACGGAATTAATTTCATCTGCGGATATTCCGCAAAAAAATCCTTGCACTGGGCAAATCCCTGCGGATGCGAATACACCTCGGTAATGCCGCTGAGAACAGCCCCCGGCAGAGCCATTAAATTATGCTCTATCTTCACGCATTTTTCACCGGCGATATGGCAGTCATAGCGGCGCACAAGGTCATAAACTTCCGTAATGCCGCCGGTAGAAGAATTTTCAACCGGCAGAACGCCATAACGGATTTCACCGTTTTTTACGGCTTTTACCACGTCTTCAAACACGGAATAGTAGTGCCTGTTAATATTCTTTCCCGCAAAATATTCTTCCATAGCTTTATGGCTGTAAGAACCTTCCACGCCAAAGCAGCCTACTTCAAGCGGCACTGTTTCCACAGGTTCAGCACTTATCTGCTGTTCTTCCATTTTGCGGGCAATGGCCATAATTTCTTCCATCAATCCGGCTACTGCCGGAGCGTAATTTTTATTGCGGAGCTTGCCCTGCGCTTTTTCTATTACCTTCAGCTCTCTTGCCCTGTCGCGCACAGGCAGGTTATTTTGCTTTTTATATTCGGCAACCCGCAGCACTGCCTGCAAACGCCGTTCAAAAGCGTTTATTAAATTACTGTCGGCTTCGTCTATTTCCCGGCGGATGGCTTCCAAATCAAGTTTTTCTGTCATTTTATTTCTCTCCTGCCAGCAGCATATCCAAAATTACCCAGGCGGCAACACCTTCAATTACAGGCACAGCGCGCTGCACAATACAGGGGTCATGTCGTCCTGTAATTATCAGTTCCGTATTGCTTTCCGTACTTAAATCAACCGTTTTCTGCACTTTGGCAATGCTCGGCGTAGGCTTTACGGCCGCCTTAAACAGCACCGGCATGCCGTTGGTAATACCGCCGGTAATGCCGCCGTTATTATTGGTGTAGGTTTTTACCATGCCGTTATCATAATACATCTGGTCATTGGCTTCACTGCCCGGCATCTGCGTCAGCGCAAAACCTTTGCCAAACTCTATGCCTTTAACCGCAGGTACGCTGAACAAGGCGTGTGCCAAACGGCTTTCCAGCGAATCGAAAAACGGCGCACCGATACCGGCAGGCAAGTTTATTGCCATACACTCAATTACGCCGCCAACCGAATCACAGCTTTGCTTGGCAGCTAAAATCAGCTGCTGCATTGCTTCACCGGCAGCGTCATCCAGCACCGGAAAAGTTTTCTGTGCCAATTCCGAAAAAATATCCGCACTTACGCCAAGCGGATTAAACGGCGTATCTTTTACGCCTGCAACTGCCGCTATATGCGCGCCAACGTAAATGCCACGCTTTGCCAGAATTTGTTTGGCTGCGGCACCCATAAAAACCAAAGGAGCAGTCAATCTTCCTGAAAAATGCCCGCCGCCGCGGTAATCATTAAAGCCGTTATATTTTAGTTTGCCGCTGTAATCTGCATGCCCCGGCCGCATCACATTTTTAAGTTTACTGTAATCGCTGCTGTGCTGGTCGCTGTTGGGTATTAAAACGCATAACGGCGTGCCTGTTGTTCTGCCTTCAAAAAAACCGCTTTCAATTATAAAAGCATCTTTCTCGTTCCGCGCAGTTGCAAGCGGGCTTTTGCCCGGTGCACGGCGCTGCATTTCTTTTTTTACAGCGTCAAGGTCTATTGCAAATCCCGGCGGCAAACCGTCTATTACGCAGCCTATGCCAAGCCCGTGCGATTCACCGAAAATAGTAAGTTTTATTTTTTCACCCAAAGTTGCCGTCATAAATTTTCTCCCTGCTCATATTTGCCGCCCAAGCAGGAAAAATCCTGCCAAAAGGTGGGATATGATTTTTTTACGCTTTCGCTGCCTTCAATAATTACCGGCTCACGGCAGACAAGGCTTGCCACTGCCATGCTCATGGCTATGCGGTGGTCATTCCATGCAGAAACAACGCCGCCGCGCAGCCCTTCCGGCTTGCCGTGAACGATAAGGCTTTCGGCTTTTTCTTCAATATCTGCGCCTAACTTATTAAGTTCTTCACTAATGGCGTGCAGGCGGTCACATTCTTTAATGCGCAAACGCCCGGCGTTAATAATTTCCGTAGTTTCTTCCGCCACAGCAGCAGCCACGGTCAGCACCGGAATTATGTCCGGGCAGTCAGCGGCATCAATAACAGTGCCGTGCAGGCGGCTTGTTTCTGCCAAAAGCCCGCCGTCAGCTGCGGATATTTTGCCGCCCATCGCCTGCAAAATATCTTTTACTGCCCTGTCGCCCTGCAAAGAAGCTGCTTCCGCACCGGCGCAGATAATATTTCCGTTAAGGCACCCGGCAGCAAGCCAGAACGCAGCCTGCGACCAGTCGCCTTCTACAACGGCGCTGCGGCATTGATATTTTTGCCCGCCGGGTACACTAAATATTTTATAATTATTGTTTACAACCTTTATGCCGTATTTTTTTAATGCGGCAAGCGTTAAATCAACATAACTCTGAGATTCCAGCGGCGTGGTAATAATAATTTCCGAATCACCTTCAAGCAGCGGCAGCGCAAACAGCAACCCGCTGATAAACTGCGAACTTACATTGCCGGGCAAAGTAAATTTGCCGCTGTGCAACCTGCCCTCAACGGTTACTGGCAGCCCCTGTGCCGGTGCGTATTTAATACCCTGCATATCAAAAATATCGTAATACGGTTTCAGAGGGCGTTCTCCCAAGCGCCCCGCGCCCGTAAAAGTAACAGGCGCTCCGCATAATGCGCCAAGCGGCAGCAAAAAACGCAGGGTAGAACCTGATTCACTGCAGTCACATTCATCACCAGTGGCTCTTACCGTGCCTTCACCATAAATTTTAACGGCACTGCGCCCTTTAAAGCGGCTTGCTGTAAGTTCCGACTGTACACCAAGCGCTTTTAAACAGCGCAGTGTTGCCTTTATATCATCCGACATGCTTATATTGTCTATAACGCTTATGCCCCGTGCCAGCGCGGCGCAGATAATTTCGCGGTGCCCCATGCTTTTGGAAGAAGGAACATTTACAGTTCCGCTTAACGCCCCCGGATATATTTTAACTTTAGCCATCTTTAACTCCGTTTAATATATTCAGGCAAATCCTGCCAGTTTGTTTTCTGCAAAAAACTCGTGCCGATATTTTTTAAAATAACCAGTGTAATACTGCTGCCGCTTTTCTTTTTATCCATACCGGCAGCCTTCAAAAGTTCTTCATTGCCGTAATCAGCATCAACAGGCAAATTATATTTTTTCAGCACATCATAAATTGCCGCCGCTGTTCCCTGCTCAGTCAAGCCCAGCCGTTCCGTCTGCCTTGTTAACAGCAGCATGCCTATGCCAACAGCTTCGCCATGGGTAAAACTTTCGTAATTACTGCATTTTTCCACCGCGTGCCCTATGGTATGCCCAAAATTAAGCACCATACGCTCGCCGGTATCAAACTCGTCATGCTCTACAATTTCTGCTTTTATTGCGCAGCAGCGTTCAACAATGCCGCCGATATTTTCCAAAAGTTCATCATCATCACGCATAGCGGCAATTTTTTCAAACAACGCCCTGTCACGTATGCAGCCATACTTAATTGCTTCCGCAAGCCCGTCGTGCAAAAAGCGCACCGGCAAAGTTTTTAAAAGCGTAGTATCAATAAGCACCAACTTAGGCTGATAAAAATTTCCTACAAGGTTCTTGCCGGCAGGCAAATCAACCGCTACTTTGCCGCCCACGCTGCTGTCAATCTGTGCCAACAGCGATGTAGGAATCTGCACATAATCAACGCCGCGCAGAAATGTTGCCGCAGCAAAGCCGCCAAGGTCACCCGTAACACCGCCGCCAAGCGCAACTACAAGGTCGCTGCGGGTAATGCCTGCTTCCGCAAGCCTGTCATAAATTCTGGCAAGCTCCGCCAGGCATTTGCTTTTTTCCCCGGCAGGAAAAACTATGCGCGTTACTTTAAAACCGCTGCCTGCAAGTGCCGCCTGCAAACGTTCTCCGTAAAGCGCATCAACATTGCTGTCGCTGATAACGGCAGCGCGCTGCGCCTTGCTGATGCTGCGGATTTTTTCTCCGGCAGTGTCCAAAAGCCCGGCGGCAATTTCTATATTATAGGATTTTGCACCCAAATTCACCCTGATAATGCTCATAAAACAATTTCCTTCCTGTGGCAGGCTGCCTTTTGCAAAAACTCCTGCAAACCTTCACGGTTATTTTCGTTAATCAGCTTCTGCAGCGTTTCAATTTGCGTTCTAAAATTTTCCAGTTCGCTTAAAACATTTTCGCGGTTTTCCAAAAACAAATCGCTCCACAAACCTGCATTAATATCGGCAATACGCGTTACATCACGGAAACCGCCGCCAATAAACCAGCAACTCTGCCCGCCGAACCTGTCGCTGTTAATAAGCGCCGCCGCAGCTGCATGCGGCAGATTGCTGGTATAGGCAATAATTTTATCGTGGTCTTCGGGCGTTATTTCTTCCACGTGGCCGCAGCCAAGGCAAAGTGCAAAATTTTTCAGCCAGTTAACTGCCTCTTTGCTGTTTGCAGGTGTAGGAACAACAATGTAATTGGCGCCGTTAAAAATTTCTGCCTGCGACATATCATAACCATTGCCCTGGCGCCCAGCCATCGGGTGGCCGGAAATAAATTCCGCCCCTTCCGGCACAAGCTGCTGCGCCTCATATGGCAAACTGCCCTTTCTGCCCGATACATCCGTTATTACCGCGCCTTTTTTTATAAACGGCGCTGCCTGCCGCAAAAATTCCGTAACCGCCTTGGGATAGATGCAGCAGATTATTACATCTGCCTCAGCCAGATAAGCCCCGACATTTTCATAAGCGCGGTCTATAACTCCGTCTGCCAGTGCCTGCTGCAAAACATTTTTATTAACATCCACGCCGGTAATGTTTTTTACGCCCAGGCGCCTTAACGCTTTGGCATAAGAACCGCCTATCAGCCCCATGCCGATAATGGCAAAGCATTGTTCCTGCAATCTGATGCAAAAGCCTGCGTCCACTAAAGTCACTCCTTCTATCCTTCCATACTACCAATTATACTGCATTTTACAGTTCTCTGCCCACAATCTTGGCTATGCCGCTCAGTTCGCCCATCAAACGTGCGAAACGTTCCGGTTTAAGCGACTGCGCACCATCGCACAAAGCGTGTTCCGGGTCATTGTGTACTTCAATTATTAAACCGTCTGCGCCTGCTGCAACAGCAGCTTTTGCCATTGGCTCAACCATCCACCACAAACCTGCTGCATGGCTCGGGTCTACAATAACCGGCAGATGGCTTAATTTTTTAACTGCGGGAATCGCGCTTAAATCAAGCGTGTTGCGGGTGTAGGTTTCAAATGTGCGGATGCCGCGCTCGCACAAAATTACGTTGTCGTTGCCGCCTGCCATAATGTATTCTGCCGCCATCAGCCATTCTTCAATAGTTGCGGAAAGACCGCGTTTTAACAGCACCGGCACGTTGGTTCTGCCAAGTTCTTTTAAAAGCTCAAAGTTCTGCATATTGCGTGCGCCAACCTGAATCAAATCAACGTCTTCAACAAAGCGTTCCAGCATTCTGGCGGACATAATTTCCGTTACAATCGGCAGCCCGGTTTCTTTACGTGCTATTTTTAAAAGGTCAAGCCCTTCTTCTTTTAATCCCTGGAAAGAGTATGGCGATGTACGCGGTTTGAAAGCACCGCCGCGCAGCAATGTTGCACCGGCAAGTTTTACGGATTTGGCAACGCCGACAATCTGCTTTTCATTTTCAACTGAACACGGGCCGGCAATAACCGCCAGCTTGCGCCCGCCTATTTTTACGCCGCTAACGTCAATAACGCTGTCTTCCGGGTGAAAGCTGCGGTTGGCACGTTTAAAAGGTTCCTGAACGCGCATTACCTTATCAACGCATTCGTTAACCTTCAACATGTTCATATCCAGCGCGCTGGTATCACCGATAACGCCTAAAATGGTCTGGCCGCTGCCGACGATTTCGTTAATCTGATAGCCTCTGCCTTCAAGATTTTCCTTAATTTTTTTCCATTCCTGTTCCGGCGTGCCGGGTTTCATTACAATTACCATATTTCTCTCCCCTTTAATAATATTTGAATTTTTGATTAAACCTATAAAAAAAATCAGGCCTCGTAAGAGAGCCTGATTACAAAAACTTGTTTAATTTACAGCCAACTGCTGAAGTCAAGGCATCTGTTTACGGTATAACTTCTATGAGATTTTGAGCATGCAAAACGGCCAGCGCTAAAGTAAAAATAGCCCTGGCTAAAGCCGAAAAAGTATGCACTTTTAGCATTTTGCTGCCAAATCTGTTCCATAAATACACACACCTTAAAGTTATTTGATGTTGTAATTTTAACCTGCCTGAATAAAGCCGTCAAGCAAAAATACAAATTTGGGCAAAAATATTTTTTGCGCAAATTATTTTGTAAACAATGTTACAGCAATTTACATAAGCGCCGTTATGCCGCTGTATAATGCCGTGCAGGCACCGATAACGACAAAGGCTTTGCTGAGCTGTATAAATAAACGCTGGTTAATTTTATGAAAGCAGCGCTCACCCAGCCACATGCCTAAAAGCAGCGGCAATGCAGCATAAACTGCAAGCAGCATTAAATCCGCACTGATGAAATTTCCTGCTGCCAACAGCGATGCCATTGTGCCAAGGCTGCCGAAGGCAAAAATCCAGCACATATTGGCGCGCGTTACCGTTTTATCACGCCCTTCTGCCAAAAAGTACAGCGCCACCGGCGGACCGCTGATACTCGTCATTGCCGCCGAAAAACCGCTTATAAACCCTGCTGCAATGCGCCCGGCAGTTTTATTCTGTATGTTAATTTCAAATTTTCTGCCCATTAAAAGCAGTACGGCAAGCAGCATTATGCCCAGTAAAATTTGTAAATACGCCGCCGGTATGGCATTTAAAACGTAACCGCCTGGAATGCTGCCCATAATGCTGCCGAAAACGGTTACCAAAACCGTATGCCACTCAAAATCGCGGCGCGTATTCCACAGCGCCACAACTTTGGCAAGAAACGTGCCGAAAATTATAAACACCACGGTTTCTTTAGGCCCTAAAACCGGCATTAAAAACGGCACCGCCACCAAAGAAAGCGTAAAGCCCGTAACGGCAAAAAACAAAGAAGCTATAAAAACACTTACCGAAATATATAAAACAAACAATATATCCGTAATTTTCAGCCTCCTTTCTTTTGCCTTTTATTCTGCGTAAATTTTACAATAAAGCCGTTATGCCGCGGTATAACGCCGTGCAGGCGCCGATAACAATAAAAATCTGCGTAAGCCTTATAAACAAATGCTGATTGATTTTATAAAAACAGCGTTCACCAATCCATGTGCCCAAAAGCATAGGCAAAGTAACATAAGCTGCCAGCAGCATTAAATCTCCGCTGATACTGCTGCCAGAAAGAGCCAGTGAAAACATGGTACCGATATTGCCGAAGGCAAAAATCCAGCACATGTTGGCACGCGTTACAAGCTTATCGCGCCCTTCGGTTAAAAAATACAAGGCAACCGGCGGGCCGCTGATGCTTGTTGTTGCAGCGGAAAACCCGCTTAAAAAGCCTGCCGTTATACGCCCAACAGTTTTATTTTTAACGCTTAAATCAAAGTGCATGCCCATCATAAAAAGCACAATTACAAGCACGGTTCCCAGCAAAATCTGCAAATATGCCGGTGATATGGCATTTAACAAATAGCTTCCCGGCAGGCTGCCGAGCACACTGCCTGCAACCGTTACGGCCACAGTATGCCATTCAAAATGTTTGCGTGTATTCCACAGCACTATCATTTTGACAAGGCAGGTGCCAAAAATTATAAACACAACCGTTTCATGCGCACCCAAAACAGGCATTAAAAATGGCACTGCCACCAGGGCAAAACCGAACCCGGTAACAGTGCTAAATAAAGACGCCATAAATACACTTATTGAAACAAAAACAATAAGCAGTATTTCTGTCATTTTTTATTGTCCTCAGGATTTTCCAGCAGAATCGTCCAGCCTTCTTCCTGACGAATCAGCCCCTGACGCAAAAGACGACCCAGGGCACGTTTAAACGCAGCTTTGCTGATGCCGAACTTTTCTTTAATAATTTCCATCGGCGTATCGTCGCAGTAAGGCATTTTACCGCCGCGTTTCTTTAAAAAGTTTAAAATATCTTCCGCATCGGCAACCATAGCATGTTCCTTCTGCTGGCGCATTGAAAGGTTCAGTCTGCCGTCGGCACGGACATAAGCAACACGGGCGGTAATTTCCTGCCCGAAATCAAGCCTGCCGCCGGGCACTTCGCTGCGGTGCAGGAAGCCTAAAAAGCGCTGGCTTGTAAAGATGAAAAAGCCTTCCGGTAAAATATTATAAATAGTACCTGTTACGGTATCCCCGACTTTAATGCCGGTGGCCGGTTTGGATGCCTTCTGCATTTCCTTGTCCACGCGCATGCTTACAGCCTGACGGCCTGTTTTATCGCGGTACAGCTTAACCCATACAAGCTGCCCCGGCGATACATGCCCGCGCATCTGGCTGTACGGCAAAAATACGCCGCGCTCTGCGCCGATATCGACAAAACCGCCGTCGCGCGTAACGCTTAAAACTTTAACATAGCCAAGCTGCCCTTCACGCATTTTGGGCAGTTTCATGCTGGCGGTAAGGCGTCCATGCGGGTCAAGATAGAGATAAACCTTAACGGAATCGCCAACCTTTACCTCGGTTTCCTGCTGCAATTTATGCAGTAAAATATCGTCGTCGGTATTGCCGGTACCTGCGTCCAAAAATACACCCATTTCGGAAGCACGCACTGCTTTTAAAGTTACTACGTCACCGGGACGGTATTTGGCATGCGGCTGCACTTTATTCATTTTCTTCCTCAGCAAAAGATTCCGAAGGAGCGTCTGCCCACAACTGTTCCAAATTATAAAAATCGCGGTCTTCTTCTAAAAAGATATGCGCCACGCAGTCGCCGTAATCCATTAAAATCCAGCGGCCTTCGGCATATCCTTCTGTATGGGACGGCAGAATACCTTCTTCTGCCAGTTTTTCTTCAATATTGTCGGCAACAGCTTTAACAAGCGTTACGTTATCTGCGCTGGCAATAATAAAATAATCTGTCAAGGGCGAAAGGTTTTCCATGTTTAAAAGCAAAATATCCCTTGCCTTTTTGTCAGATGCTGCGGCAGCGATTTTGCGTGCTACCTGCTGAGGGGTTAAATTCATTGTTCAGCCTCCTTTGCTGTGTTGTCATTATTTTTTATGTTTTCTTCTGCCTGTCCGGCATTATCTGCTGTACGACTTTCGGTTTCCCCTTCGTCTTTCATATAGGGAATACCAAGTTCATCCAAAGTTCTTTCAACCTGCTGCTGCGAAGTACGCCAATAGCTTATGCCGTCTGGCGCATCATAAAAATCTCCGTAAAGCATGCAGCTTTTTAAATTCTGGTCGCCAAAAAGTTTAAAGGTGTTGGCAGCCTTAATCATCGTCATGGTATCCATATCGGTTTCCACATGGCGGTCTACCGTAGAAAACAGCGCCGGTATTTTGGTAACGGTATCAATATTAAAAATCTGCGCCGCCAGTGCCATCATAAATTTCTGCTGGCGCTGCACGCGTCCGATATCGCCAAGCTCATCCTTGCGGAAACGCACATACTGCCCGGCAAGTTCACCGTTTAAATGCTGGTAGCCGTGCTTGATGTCAATTACAAGATCGGCATAAGGGTCTTCGTAGTACATGTCCTTGTCAACGTATAAATCAACGCCGCCAATAAGGTCGATGGATTCTTTAAACGCGCGCCAGTCTACAAGCACATAATAGTGGATAGGCACGCGCAAAAGATTGGCAACGGTTTGCTTGGCAAGCATTACGCCGCCGTAAGCATACGCCGCATTGATTTTGTCATACCCTTTGTGCCCGGGTATCTGCACCATGGTATCGCGCGGCATGGATACAAGCGCCACCTCATTGCCTTCAGGGTCAAAGCTTGCCAGCATCATGGCGTCTGTACGCTTCGGTTCGCTTTCTGCTGCTTCGCTGTCGCCGTCGTCAATGCCCAGAAGCAATACGTTAATGCGGCTGTTAAGCGTTTCATCCGCCGTTATTTTGCTGTCGGCACCAACAATATCAACCTTGGGCGGGGCAATAAGATTATCATAGCACCATACCGCGCCCCAAAAACCTGCTGTTACAACAGCGGCCAGCAGCACTATAAAAAATACCAGCCTTCCCCATCTCAGCCTGCGTTTGCGGTGCGGACGCTGCGGAAGGTTATCTTCTTCTAAAGCCATAAAAATCTCCTAACAGCAAGTTTACTTTTTTAATTTTACAATCAGCTGGTTATATCCAAAAATGCAGTCCGGGTGGATTAAAAGTTTATTGTCCAACAAATATTCAATGGTATTGGCGTAAGATTTAACCATGGCTTTTTCCAGATTTTCAAAGCAAACCTTACGCAGTTTTTCCACGCCGTCAAAATCCCTGCCCGGCTCAATCAGGTCGGCCAGATATACAACCATATCCAGCTCCGTCATATCTGGAGCACCGGTGCTGTGCAGCCTGATGGCTTCCAAAATTTCAGGGTCGGTTATGCCGTATTTATGTTCCGCAAAATAAGCTCCCATTTTTGCATGCAACAAAATCGGCTGGCGGCGTTCCACATAATCAACTTCCATACCAAGTTCTTCGGCTTTTTCAACCTGTTTATCGGTCGGCACTTCACGCCCGCAGTCATGCAAAAGTGCGGCAATCGCAACTTTTTCCTGCGGCATTCCGTAATGCTCTGCCATTTTCAGCGCCGTTTCATAAACGCCGAGCGAATGTTTAAAACGTTTGGGCGGCAATGCTTTTTCCAGCATATCCTTCATTTCCTGAATTGTAAGCATTTATTGTTTCCTTCCTTCCGCTTAACGGTATAAACCCTTCTCTAAAATGTAGTCACGCACCGCTTCCGGCACCATGCCGTCAATGCTTTCGCCATTTTTTATGCACTCGCGTATTTCCGTTGACGATACAGGCTGCTCCGGCATTTTTAAAAGCATAATTTTTTCTTCGCCAAGCCCGCCGAAATATTCACGCGCACGGGCAAAGGCTTTGGCATAACCCGGCCTTGCCACGGCAACAAACGTAACTTCATTCAGTAATTCATAAATATGGTTCCATGTATTAAGCTGAGGCACGGAATCCGCACCAACAATAAAATACAGCTCATATCCCGGATACTGCTTTTTTAATTCCAGCACCGTATCATAAGTATAGGAAATGCCGCTGCGTTTTAACTCTACATCGCTGACATCAAAATAAGGATAATCCTGTACTGCCAGTTCCGTCATTCGGTAACGGTCTGCTGCCGGAGCAAACTCCAGCCCTATTTTATGCGGTGCAATAAAGGCCGGCACAAAAATTACCTTATCCAGATTAAGGGTCCGGTACACAAATTCCGCGCTGCTCAAATGCCCTTTATGAACAGGGTCAAAAGACCCGCCGATAATGCCCAGCTTTTTTACTGTCACAGCTGCTTTCCTCCAAAACAAAACATATCTATCAAGTAATTATATCACATCTTGGCAAAAAATTGAGCAATTTCTTCCAATATCCAGATAATTATTGCAAAAAAAATTAAAGCTTTCAGCCGGTCTTTAATATCAAAAACAGTTTTAGGCCTTCTAAGATATTCATAGAAGGCCATTAAAACTTCTTTATATGTAGTTTTATGCTTTTTATCTTTGCCGTTATTCATAGCGCAGTGCCTCAATCGGGTCGAGCAGCGCAGCCTTGCGCGCCGGGTAAATGCCAAAGAACAGGCCTATGCCGACCGAAAACAGTACCGCTATTAAAATTACAGGTACGGAAATTATCGTCATCCACCCCGCAAAATAACTGATGGCATAAGAAGCGCCTACGCCAAGCAGCACGCCCAGCGTACCGCCGACAATGCCTATAACCATCGCTTCAATTAAAAACTGCAGCAGAATATTATCATACGTTGCGCCTAACGCCTTGCGGATACCGATTTCACGCGTGCGCTCCGTAACCGAAACCAGCATAATATTCATAATGCCAATACCGCCTACCAGAAGGCTGATTGCCGCTATGCAGCCCAAAAGCATGGTAATGGTATTTGCCGTTTCCATCATGGTATCCATTAACGCCGCCAGATTGCGCACCGTAAAATCATCATACTCGTCATCCTGAATTTTATGGCGTACGCGCAGGAGCGCTTCCACATCCGCCTGCACCTGGTCAACAACATTTTCGTTCTCTGCCTGAATGGTAATGCGGCTGATGTAAGTAATGCCCATCATACGGTTCTGCGCTGTTGTAAGCGGAATAAATACCACATCATCCTGGTCCTGCCCGCTGGAAGACTGGCCTTTGGTTTGCAAAACACCAACAACCTTAAACGGCGCCTTATTAATGCGCACGGTTTTACCAACAGCGTCGCCGTCCGGGAACAAATTATCTACAATAGTCTGCCCGATAACGCAGACACGGTCACGGCTCGTAATATCCCGCTGGTTTAAATTGCGCCCGTCCTCAAGCTGATAGTTACGGATATCAAGAATATTTGGCGTAGTGCCTTCAACATTTGTCGTCCAGTTCTGGTTGCCGGCAACAAGCTGGTAAGAACGCGAAACCGCAGGAGCTACGTGCGCAATGCCGTCAATCTGTTTTTCTATTGCTTCGGCATCTTCTGCGGTAAGCCTGGCGCCTTCGCCCATCGGCAAACGCGCGCCGCTCGGCGTGCGCCCGCCGCTCATTACAATTAAAAGGTTGCTGCCAAGGCTGGAAATATTGCTTTTTATCTGTTCCTTAACGCCAAAGCCAAGGCTTACCATGGCTATAACAGCACCGACGCCGATAATAATGCCCAAAAGCGTTAAAAATGTACGCAGTTTGTTGGTAAGCATACCGTCAAGCGCCATTTTAATGGATTCGTTAAACATCTGCCGTCACCTCCACTCGTCACTGACGAGTTTGCCGTCTCGCATAACCAAAATACGTTTGGTCTGCTGGGCAATATCCGGTTCGTGCGTAACCATAACAATGGTTTTGCCCTCATCATTCATAGCTTTAAAAATATCCATAATTTCATAACTGGATTTCGTATCAAGGTTGCCGGTAGGTTCGTCCGCCATAATAATGGCCGGATTATTAACCAGCGCACGGGCAATAGCCACACGCTGGCGCTGGCCGCCGCTCATTTCATTGGGTTTATGGTCAAGCCTGTTGCCAAGCCCAACCGATTCCAGAGCGCGGGCAGCACGCACCATACGTTCTTCTTCGTTTATCCCGGCGTAAACCAGCGGCAGCGCCACATTAACCTGTGCCGTAAGTTTTGGCAGCAAATTAAAATTCTGAAATACAAAGCCTATTTCCGCATTGCGCGTATGCGCCAGTTCGTCATCATTGTAACCGGCAATATCGCGCCCGCGCAGAAAATAATGCCCGCTTGTAGGCCTGTCAAGGCAGCCGAGAATATTCATCATTGTTGATTTACCGCTGCCGCTCGGCCCCATGATAGAGGTAAACTCGCCTTCACCTATCTGCACGTTAACGTGGTCAAGCGCATGCACAACGCTGTCGCCCATTATATAAGATTTTACTATATCTACAAGCCTGATTACTTCTGCCATGTCCTGCCTCTTTCACGGCCTGTTAAATCGGCCCTCTCATATTATTCTGCTGGGTAGCGCGCTGTTTAACCAAAAGCACGTCACCTTCTTTAATATCGCCGGTAACGGCTATGCTGTCCTCGCCAGTCAAACCGACTGTTACATCAACATCACGCGAAGTTTTAGACGCCTCGTCATATACCTTTACATAACGGCGGTCACCGTCATAATAAATGCAGTTAGGAGGAACCATTAAAGTATTATCCTGCTGCTGAATAATAATATTCGTTCTTGCCGTCATTGTAGGCAAAAGTTTGCCTTCCGGGTTGGCAACATCAACATAAACGGTGTAATAAATAACATTGTCTTCCGTAACGGCAGAGCGGGAAATAAGGCGCACCGTACCGGTAAAGGTTTCTTCCGGGTAAGCGTCAACCGTAAATTCAACAGTCTGCCCTACTTTTACACGCCCTATGTCAGATTCGTCAACCAAAGTATCTATCTGCATATCGTCAAGGTTAGCCACCGACATAATTACCTGCGGTTCGCTGATGCCGGAGCTGATAGTCTGCCCAACAGGAGTAGGTTCGCCAATAATGTAACCGGCAATAGGAGAAGTAATAACGGTATCGTTAACATCGGAAACTGCCTGGTCATAATTAGCTTTGGCCACGATATAATCGGATTCCGCCAAATCATAATCGCTGCGCGAAATTGCGCCCTGAGCCAAAAGCGCTGTATAACGGTTATAAGTAAGTTCGGCATTGTCAAGGCGTGCCTTCATCTGGCGTGCGGTAGCTTCCAATGCCGTGGCATCCAGTTTTACCAGCACCTGGCCAGCTTCAACATGCTGATTTTCTTCTACTAGCACTTCCACGATTCTGCCGGTAATTTTAGAGCTGATATCGACATTGTCAACAGCACTTAAGCTGCCGGTTGCCGAAATACTGTCCTTCAATGTACCGTATTCAACTTTAGCTGTTTTTACGGTTGTTTCAACCTGCGTAATGCTCTGGTAATACGAATAACCGGCATAACAAATTGCCAAAAGAATAACCAAAAATCCTATTACATATTTATTGTTTCTGATAAACTTCATTCCAGCACCCCTCCTTATAATTTTCAATTAGCTTTCACTAATTAAATTATAACATTTTCAGCTTTGTTCTTAAATATATATTAAACGCAAACTATGGCAAATTTATGTCAGTTTTTATTTTCTTTTGCGGCACAAAAGTGATATACTAAAACCATAAAGCAACATTAAAGGAGGCATCCACTATGAAAAAATCGTCATGGCTCATACTGCTCGTTTTAGCCTTTATTGCTTACTGCCTGCTGCGCAAAAAACGCAGGGAAAATCAAAACGTTAATGAAAACTGACCGTTATCATTTAATAGATACTCTGCGCGGCTTTGCGCTGATTAATATGTTTGTTTACCATACTCTGTGGAGCATGGCGAATCTTTTTCATTATAAAATCAGCTGGTTTCCGTCATTTTATACTTATTTATGGCAGCAAAGCGGCGCATCACTGTTTATTCTTCTTTCCGGATTCTGCTGGGCATTATCCAAAAAACATTTAAAGCGCAGCCTGGGTGTTTTAAGCTGCGCCCTTTTTATTTTTATATGTACATATTTTTTCAGCAAAAACAACGTCATTACTTTTGGCATACTATCCTTTATCGGTTCAGCAATGCTTATTATGCTGCCGCTTGCTAAAATATTGCGGCTCATTCCGCCAGTTGCCGGTTTTATTGTAAGCCTTGGGCTGTTTTTTGCCACAAAAAACATTATTCATGCCTCTATTGGTATCGGCAGCTGGCAATATACTTTGCCAACGTATTTTTATGCCAATAATTTTACTGCTTATATCGGCCTGCCGCCGCAGGGCTTTCATTCAGCAGATTACTTTCCTATGCTGCCATGGATTTTTATGTACACCGCCGGATATTTTATTTATTACTGCATACAAAAATCTATAAGCAGAAATAATATTTTCAAATTCAACTGCAAACCACTATCACTTTTAGGCCGCTACTCTTTAACGGCATATCTTATTCATCAGCCTGTAATTATTGCCCTATTGTGGATTTGTTTTTATGTTATAAATTAAACGAATTATTGTAATTTATAATTGAAATTTATAACTGTACATTTTGGAGAATTAAAAACAAAAATCCTGAAATCTGGGTTTTATATCAGATACCAATATTTATCCAAAAAACGATTTTATAAAAAATTTTAGTCAAGGATCAAAAATCATAAATTGTAATAATAATACTTTGCACAATACTGCAAACGTATGACAAAAAGCGGATGGCTTACGCCATCCGCTTTAGTTATTCTAATATTAAGCTGTTGTAAGGCTAGTATTAGAAAGTGAATACAACTTCAGACCACAAAGTCTGAGCATCTTTGCTTCCTTCACGTTCTTCCAAATCGAAATATTTAACAGCTGCTACAATGTTTTTAGCCAAAGTTACGTTAGCACCAATTTCATAACCTTCATAACCATCTGCCTTAGCAGCACCAGCTACACTAGAATCATTGTAAAGTGCATAAGGTGCATCAGCATAACCGCTCAGGTTGGTCGGCAGCAGATAGGTTGCAAACGGACGGTCGCTATAGTTAGCATATACGCCCCAGCTGCCAGGTTCAGAAGCTTTTGCGCCGCCATAAGAAAGACCTACTAACCAACCATTGGTATCCACATCAGTCCCTGCTAATGTTTCAGCTTTGTCATCAGTAGTGCCGTTAAACCAGGTTCCTCTCAAAGTCAAATCTTTAGCAATTTCACCTGCAAGAGCAACTTCTACAATTTCATTATCAAATTCAGTATCTGCTCTGTAATATCTTACAGTAGTATCAACTGCACCAAAAGAAGTTTCTACACCTGCTACATATACACGGTCGTCAGACAGCATTTCAATATCGCTATTGCCTTTAAATACCCAACCGGTAACTTTTACATCATCACCATAAGCAAGTTTAACACCATCGCCGCGTACATCGACTACATCAGCATAGGTAAAGTCCATACGGCCTGCATCCATTTTAACGCCGCCAACACGTCCGGTCACAAATGCCCAGTTAAAATCAAGGTCATCTTCACCTTTAGCGCCTTTGTCATCATTACCGTTTACATACTGTTCATTATGGAAACGTCCGGTATAAGTCCAGTCATCATTAATTGTACCGTTTACAAACAAACGGGAACGCAGACGCATATTATTGTCTTTCTTATCACCGCTTACATCTTTGTAAGAAGCACGGATCTGACCGGTAATTTTTACGTTGTCAGCTTTCTTTTCAAGGTTAGCTACGCGTACGCCGAGGCTGTCCAGTTCATCAGCAAATTCAGCTGCTAATTTATCAACATTAGCGCCTTTTGCCATAGCTTTTGCTACAATCTGTGCCATTTCATAACGGGTCATCAGTTTGTCGCCGCCGTAGGTGCCGTCAGGATAACCGTCTACTACGCCTTCTGCTGCCAGTTTGTTAACTGCGTCATAAGCCCAGTGGCCAGCCGGTACATCGCTGAACGGATTAGCTGCATATGCGGATGCAGTTACGCCGAGAGCCATAGCCATTGCAAGTACTAAAGATTTTTTCATTTTTTATTCCTCCTCAGGAACATTTTATTTTTATAAAACGCCTGCGGATAAACTCTGTCTTTTTGGCAACTGCTTCGTGCGAGTCTCCTGGTTTCCTCTACTCTGCCCATTGCTTACTTCAACATTTTTCATCCTCAGCGGTTTATAAACAATAAACACCGGTTGAGTAACTCCTCAGTCTCACTCAACTTACTATTATTTTAACTCATAAATCTCAAAAGCGCAAGTTATAAATGTTTAAATTTTACAAAAATTTAGCCAATTTTATTTCAGCTTCACTCAGGCACGTTAATCTGCGCCGTTAAAATATTTTCAATCGCAAGGGCTACACCGTCGTTATCGTTGCTTGCCGTAACCATTTTTGCATATTTCTGCACCTGCGGTTTGGCATTGGCAACAGCTACACCAATGCCGGCGTTTTTAATCATGCTTAAATCGTTGTTGCTGTCGCCGATGCACATAATTTCTTCCGGCTTAATGCCGAAGCTTTCTGCCAGACTTTTTACCGCCTGCCATTTATTAACGCCCGGTTCCATAAGTTCCAGATAATTATCTTTGGAACTTGTTACGTCTACACGCCCTTTAAACTTTTCTTCCACATCTTTCCATGTTGCTTCAAAATTTTCGGTTGCCGTCATTAAAAGAAGTTTGTTTGGAGCTTCTTTAATGCTGTAAATTTCTTCGCCTATCGCCACTGCCTGAATACCGGAAATTTTAGCATACATACGCGAATATTCGTTTTCTTCTTTTACATATAATTTATCGCCCATATAAACCTGTACATAATGTCCGTTTTCTTTAACGTACTGCAATAAATCGAGAGCAGTCTGCAATTTAAGCGGGCTGTTTACATAAACCTTTCCGCTGAGCGCGCCTTTAACCAGTGCGCCGTTATACGATACCAGCGGCACATCAAGACCAAGCTTTTGCGCATACGGCCGCATTGAGCAATACATGCGCCCGGAAGCAAGCGTAAAAACAATTCCGCTTTCGATAGCTTTTTTTATGGCAGCTTCATTGCGCGGAGAAATTTCTCTATTATTATTTAAAAGTGTATCATCCATATCACTTGCTATAAGTTTTATTTTCATAACTGTAAGTTCCTTTCGTATTTAAGTTTAATTTTATTATAACATACTTATGATAATAAAAAACTTTGCTTTTAGCGGCTGCTCAAGTATAATAATTATAAAATACTTTTAAGGCGGTAACATTATGTTTGAAGATTTTTTAAAACGCATGACAAAAGGTTTTGGAGCAACGATGTTTTTAATAACGCTACCGGTTGTTATGCTGGTGGTTGGTTTATTATGCTATACTATTTTAGACATGTTCGGATTCAGCAATTACGCTTTGCGCTTATCATGCGGTTTTGCGGTTATAGGCGGGGGAATATTTGCCTACAACTGGAATAACTTTTTAAACCCGAAAGACAAGCAGTAAAAAATACCGGCATCTGCATTTAAAGCAGGTGCCGGTATTTTTTATTCGCATCCATCCAAAAGTTTTGCCGCTTTAATTAAATCGCCAAGGGTGTAATTTTCTATTCCGCCGTTTTTAACAACACCTGCAAGGCTTGTATCCGAATGGGTCCCGGGGGTACCATATAAAAGTGCATCGGTTTCTACTTCAAAAATGTTTGTCAGTTCGTTAAGCATAGTTACAGTAATGCCGCAGCGTCCGCGTTCCAGATTACTCATATGAGTCTGTGTTACACCAAGAAGTTTTGCAAGTTCGGACTGGCTCATCATTTTTTTTACACGCGCCAGCCTGATATTGGCACCGATTTTTTTGTTGTCTATAACTCTCTTTACAGACATAACAAATCCCCCTTTGTATCCATTGACTTTTTTGTAACAACCCGGCAGATTTTGTTAAAACTACAAAAATCTAAACTCCATTTTTAACTGTATAAATATTATACACTATTTTTGTCCATTTATCTATTAAATTTTTATATTTTATGCAAAATAAAGTAATTTTTGCGAAACATCCTTTTCTTTTAATATTTAATATAATTTTTATTATATTAAATATAATAAATCCGCTGCGTAAAAAATAACAGCTTGCCGTTTTTAATAATGACAAGCTGTTATTTTTTATTATTTGTTAAAAAATTTTCTTAAATTCTGCCGTTATATCGCTTATTTTTTCAATATTTTTTATATATGCGCTCAAATCTTCGGCTTTTTGGCCTCCGCAAACAGGTTCGGCAAGTGCAAGAAATTTAGCTTCACTTTCCTCCCATGTCATGGGGTTATCCGGGTCACCTTTCGGGTAATCAACCTGCATTTGGTATTTTGCGCCGTCTTTCATTTTTATAATAATTTCCGAAGCAAGTTTTGCAGGATTTTCCCTGTTCAGAAGTTCCTGTTTTTCGTCTTTTACCACTGAAATTTTATCCATTATTTTCTGCATAACAGTACTGCCGCGCGCCCGGGCATTAAATTCGTCAACGCCAACCTTGCCGTAAACAAGCGCCGCCGCCACACAATACTGTATGCTGAATTTGCATCCGTAAATATTCTGCGGCGCAGGATTATTAATAAGAAAATCAGTTATATTATTTACCCTGATTTCCACACAGTCAATATCTTCCGGCTTTATGCCGTTACTGCCGCGCAAGGTTTGCGCACCGTAAACCGCAGCATGGGCATGTTTGCAGCAGGCGTAGGGTTTAAAGGAATTGTGCTGGATTTTTAAGTCGCCGTAAGAAAGGTTCTGCGTAATTTTTTCTATTCTCGGCGCTTCGGAAAGAGCTGGGCAAAAACCCTTTTCACCCTCCAGAATTTTGCTGGCAGCCGTAAACCCGCTCTGCGCAAGATATGCAGAAAAAACACCGGCACTGGCGGCACGCCCGGCATGAAGGGCTTTGCTCATTGCGCCTTCTTTTAAAAATTCCCACAAGCCTGCGGCCTGCGTTCCGGCACTGCCAAGACACATATTTGTCTGCTGTGCATCAAGCCCCAAAAGGGAGGCTGACGCCGCAGCACTGCCGAAAATTCCTGCGGTGCCTGTTGTATGCCAGTAAAAATAAGATTCCGGTATAATGGCTTCACCGGCGCGCGCCCCGGCTTCATACCCGGCGCAGATTGCCGTAAGCAGGGCTTTGCCGCTTTTATGGCAGGCTTCCGCCACGGCAACGGCTGCCGGTATTACAACCGTTGCCAAGTGTATAATGGATGGATTGTGCAAATCGTCAAAATCAAGCGTATGTGAGGCAGCACCATTAACAAGGGCCGCGCTTACGGGGTCAACACGCCTGCTGCCGCCGTCAAACACCGTGCTTTCCCCTGTGCCGCACATTTTTAAAGCCGTTTCGCGCAAAATGCGGGCAGGTTCTTCGTGCGCTCCGCGAAGCGCAACGCCAAGCCAGTCCAGCAGGCATTGTTTGGCCATCAGCACTGCCTGCGGCGGCAATTTATCAAATTCCATTTCCGCCGTAAATTTTGCAAGCTGAGCAGTTTCATTCATCGCTGTTCACCCGCCTTGTTTAAAACATACTGCCGCTTTGTTTATATTCGCCGAATTCTTCACGCAGCACACCGCAAATTTCACCTAATGTTGCATAAGTTTTAACGGCATCAATTAAGTAAGGCATTAAATTTTCAGTGCCTTTAGCTGCTTCGCGCAGTTTTTCAAGCGCTGCTTTAACGGCTTCGTTATCGCGCGCGGCTTTCATTTTTTCAAGGCGTGCAATCTGCCGTTCGCCAACGCTTAAATCTGCCGTAAGCACGTCCTGTTCCGCAAGTTTCTTACTGTCATTAAATTTATTAACGCCAATAACGGTACGTTTGCCAAGCTCTACCTCATGCTGGTATTCGTAAGCATGTGCCGCCATTTCCTGCTGCATGTAGCCCTGCTCGATAGCAGCAACGGCACCGCCCATACGGTCTATTTTATCAATATAGTCATAAGCCTCTTTTTCAATTTTATCGGTTAAGGTTTCAATATAATAGGAACCAGCCAGCGGGTCAATGTTATCGGTAACTCCGCTTTCGTAAGCCAGAAGCTGCTGCGTGCGCAGGGCAAGCGTTGCGCTTTCTTCCGTCGGCAGCGCTATTGCTTCGTCATAAGCGCAGCATGCCATGGACTGTATGCCACCAAGTACTGCGCTAAGCGCCTGCCAGGTAATGCGCACCACGTTGTTTAAAGGCTGCTGCGCCGTAAGCACGCTGCCAGCCGTATGCACATGCACACGCAGCATCTGCGCTTTCGGCACGGATGCCCCGTAACGTTCCTTCATAATGCGTGCCCACAGGCGGCGCGCTGCGCGGAATTTGGCAACTTCGCCGAAGAAATCAAGCCCTGCTGTAAAAATCCAGCTGATGCCGGGCGCAAAATCATCAACCTTTTGCCCTGCCTTAATAGCCGCGTCGATATACGCCATGGCATTGGCAAACGCAAAAGCAATTTCCTGCACTTCGGAAGCACCGGCCTCGCGGATGTGGTAAGCACCGACGCTGATTGTATTCCATTTGGGGATATTTTTAGAGCAGTATTCAAAAGTATCGGTAATGAGGCGCATAGAAGGGCGCGGCGGGAAAATATAAGTGCCGCGGGCAATGTATTCTTTCAGAATATCGTTTTGGATTGTGCCCTTTAAGGCTTCCGGCTTAACGCCCTGTTTTTCCGCAACGGCAACATACATTGCCAAAAGCACTGCCGCAGGCCCGTTAATCGTCATGGATGTACTTACCTTATCCAATGGAATACCGTCAAACAGCGCTTCCATATCGGCAAGCGAATCAATGGCTACACCAACTTTGCCTACTTCGCCATAACTGAGCTCGTGGTCACTATCAAGGCCAATCTGCGTTGGCAGATCCATGGCAACAGAAAGCCCGGTCTGCCCGGCCTCCAGCAAATATTTATAACGCGCGTTGGTTTCTTCGGCCGTGGCAAAACCGGCGTAGGCGCGCATGGTCCACAGTCGCCCGCGGTACATTGTTGGCTGCACGCCGCGTGTAAACGGATATTGCCCGGGAAAGCCAAGTTTTTCGCCATAATCAAAATCTTCTATATCAAGAGGCGTATACAAACGCTGCGCTTCAAAATTTTTGCGTTCCGGAAATTTTGCCGTAGCTTTGGCAACCTTAGCTTCATATTCGTTTAATCCCTGCTGCAATTTTTCTTTATCCATGGTAATCCTCCTTATATTTTCATCGTTCCGTATTTTTCGTAATGAGCCTGCATATCAAACGCATGCGTTAAATCCACAGGCATATGGGCGTTTTTTCTTTGCGCCTGCTGTAAATATTCCAAAAGCTGCGCTTTATAATCGGGGTGCGCACATTTTTCAATAATCAGCTTGGCACGTTTAACAGGCGAAAGCCCGCGGATATCGGCAATGCCCTGTTCGGTAATAAACACCATGGTGTCATGCTCGGTATGGTCGGCATGCGTTACCATTGGCACAACGCTGGAAATACTGCCTTTTTTGGCCGTTGACGGTGTACAGAAAATGGTTAAATAACCGTTGCGCATGTAATCGCCGCTGCCGCCGATGCCGTTCATCATACTGGCACCCATAACATGCGTGGAATTTGCCTGCCCGTAAATATCAAATTCAAGCGGAGTATTAATGGAAATAACGCCCAAACGGCGGATAATTTCCGGATTATTGCTGATATCAAGAGGGCGCAGCACTATGCTTTTACGGTATAAATCAGGATTTTCCTTATACATCTGCCATACATTCGGCGACGGCGTAAAAGCGCATCCCGATGCCTGCGACACCTTGCCTATTTTGATAAGGCTGAATACCGCGTCCTGCAAAATTTCGGAATACATTTTCAAATTTTCGTATTTTGATTGTGAGAGCCCCATTAAAACAGCATTAGCAATACTGCCTACGCCGGACTGTATGGGCAGCATCTCCTGCGGCAGGCGCCCGTATTTTTGCTCGTGTTCCAAAAAATCAACCAGAAAACCTGCTATTTTTATACTGTTTTCGTCAGGCGGATTCAAATTGCGTACATGGTCAACAATATCCGATTCCACAATGCAGGCAATTTTATCAAGGCCGCATTCCAAATACGGTGAGCCAATTCTGTCACCGACATGGTAAATCGGAATTTCCGTTCTGTGCGGCGGTTTGGCGCAAATATAAATATCGTGCATTCCTTCCATATTTAAAGGAATTGTTGTGTTAACTTCAACGATTACTTTTTTGGCATGCTTAACAAACATGGGTATATTGCCAACGCCCGGTCCAAGTACAATGCTTCCGTCGGCGTTTACAGCGGCAGCTTCAACAATTGCCACATCCACATTGCCAAAAAAGCCGTAATCTACCTGTTGGGCAAAATGGCTTAAATGTAAATCTATATAATCAATCTGTCCGCCGTTAATGCCTGCCCGCATAGATTTATTGGAAGCCGCATAGTATGGCATTCTGCTTTTAACGCCACCCACTGCAGCAAGCTCTTCCTCTATTTCCGGACCTACCGAAGCGCCGCTCCAGATATTAATGCGGCATTTTTTGCCGTTTTTTATAGCTTTTGCCAGCGCCATTGTTGTTTTTTTAGGATAACCCGACGGCGTAAAACCGCCGACACCGACGTTCATGCCGTCTTCAATAAGCGCAGCCGCCTGTTCCGGCGTTGCTATTTTTTCAAACAACGCTGTGCTGCGCAGCCTGTCTGTTCCTAACATTTTACCCCCTTCTTTCGTAACAACTTATACCTTAATTATAGTGTAAGCGCAAAAGCATATAATGTAAAATACCATTTTATTGCAATAAATATAATCTTTATTTATAAGCTTTCCATGTTTTTAATAAAAAATACTTTAACAAAAGGCTTTTTAAAGCCGAAAACCGCTAAACTACCGCAAACATATAAAAATTTATTATATAACTTAGCTGTTTTTATCATATCTTTATATATTTTTAGATTTGTAGTATAATCTAAACAGACAAAATTTAAAGGAGTTTTTATGAATATAGAATATTACCGCAACTTTATCGCCATAGTAGAAGCCGGCAGCATCTCCGCCGCAGCAAAACGCGTTGCAGTGGCCCAGCCAGCATTAAGCAACCAGCTTAAAACACTGCAAAAAAAATTCGGCACACCGCTGCTTAATTTAAAGCGCGGCGGCCATACGGTTGAACTTACCGAAGCAGGCTGCATTTTATACAACAAGGCAAAATACATCTGCTCCACGGAAGATAATATTATTAAAGAAATTGCCGACTGCGCAGGCGGTTTTTCGGGCACGCTGCGCCTCAGCCTGTCGCCGTCAATGTCAATTTCCTTCATTAAAAATTATTTAAGCCGTTTTTCACGTCAGTACCCGCAAATAAATTACGAGCTGTACGAAGTGCCTATTGACGAACAAACGCAGCAGCTTTTGGACGGCAAAACAGAAATAGGCATTGCCAACGCACCGCTTTTGCAGATTAACCGTTTTGAAACCATTTACCGCAAGCGTGACCGTTTAATTGCACTTTTTCATAAGGACAGTCCCTACCTTAACGGCAATAAGCCGCATATTCTGCTTGACGATTTGGAAGATGTGCCGTTATGCCTGTCGCGCGGGTGCAGCACGCTGTTTTTAAACACCTGCAGCGATTCGCGCCTTTTGCCGCAGGTATTAAGCATTAATACAACCAAACTTTCCACCATTGCCTGGGCTACACAAAACATTGGCGTTGCCATAGTACCCGCCGAAAAATATGAATTGTTTGACCCCTGCCTGGTGCCGAAACAAATTGAGGACGAGCGTTTATTTGTCGAAAAGACACTCTCTGTTGTTAAAGGCAGGCCTCTTTCAACCGTTGCCAAAACTTTTGTTAATTTCTTTTTAGAGAATTTTTGACATAAGGAGCATTTGCCATGCAGAAAGACAAAATAAAAAGCCCGTTTTACTACTTCTTTTATCCATTTGTCTACATAATGGCCGGCTTAATTTTACTTTTTCATTTCTGCCTTACTGCCCTGGAGTTAACCAAAACATACGGCCTGATGTACGGCAGCCTATACTCTCTGCTGATTCTTGCCGCCATAGCAGCCTATAGCCTGCTGCTTTACGCAACCGGCAGGCTGATAAGCTCCAAACTGAAGAAAAATCCTGCCATCAAAAAGATGGCCGCTTATGCCGTACAATGGGGCATTTCGTTTATTATCCAAAGCTATTACTTTGATTTTTCGGTATTTGCCCAAAGCAACGAATTAGCTGTAATAAAAGTAGGCTCTTTTCTTTGGGTTTTTCTTTCGATATATATTTTTCTTAATTTTTGGCTGCTTACTATATCCGCCATAAGATATTACATTTTTTCCGACAAATAATAAAATGACCTTTTTTCCTATATAAAATTTTAATAAAAAGAAGGTGTTTACATGCTCAAACTAATTTCCAAACACGATTGCTGTGGCTGTACAGCGTGCGCATCTATCTGCCCTAAAGGCTGCATTGCCATGACAGCAGACAGCGAAGGTTTTTATTACCCTGAAATAAATGAAAACCTTTGCATTAACTGCGGTTTGTGTGAAAAGGTTTGCCCTTTGCTGCATAAACCGGCCCAGCATACAATTTTAAATGTTTACGGAGCCAAAAATTGTGATGACGGCATACGTTACACCAGTTCCAGCGGCGGCATGTTTACGCTTTTTGCCATGGATGTACTAAATAAAGGCGGCGTTGTTTTCGGCGCTGCATTTGACGGCAGCCTGCAAGTTTGCCATACAGGCATTTCTACCATACAGGAACTTGAAAAGCTGCGCGGCTCCAAATATGTGCAAAGCAATATGAACGGTATTTTTAAGCAGGTACGCACATTACTTGCCGGCGGCAAAAAAGTTCTGTTCAGCGGCACGCCCTGCCAGATTGCCGGACTGAAAGGATTTTTACTGAAAGATTACACAAATTTACTGACGGTTGACGTTGTGTGCCATGGCGTACCAAGCGCCAAAGTGTATAACAAATACCTGACAGAAATTGCCGCAGATACCGGCGAAGCCGTAACGCAGGTTAAATTCCGCGATAAAGCCGACGGCTGGAAACGGGGCAAAACTGTATTTTTAACGGAAAATCACTGTATGGGTTCATCCAAACGCCGCGAAACATATATGCGCCTGTTTTTAAACAACGTCAGCATCCGCCCAAGCTGTGCCGACTGCGCATTTAACAATAAACGCAGCCTTGCAGATATAACCATTGCCGATTATTGGGGCGTTGACAAACAATTTCCGGAATTTGATGACGACAAAGGAATTACGCTGGTGCTTATTAATACAACTAATGGGCAGCAGCTTTTCGATAGTATAAAAGACAAAACAACCTATATTTCAACAGATTTTGAAAAAGGCGCGCAGTATAATCTTGCCGTCAGCAAATCATTAGGGCTGCACCCCAAACGGCAGTATTTTTTTGATAATCTGGAAAAGAAAACCTTAAAAGAACTGGAAGCAGAAATTCTGCCGCCGTTATAATAAAAAAACAGGGTTTACTGCATTATTTTACGTTTGCAGCAAACCCTGTTTTTATTTTAATGTTTTTATCTCGCATCCGGCATTTTTAGCACAATGCTCGTCAATAATAATTTGGCCAATCCGTCCGGCATGTATATACCCGCTAAGCGGATTTTTTACGCTTTCCACCGTTCCTTTAATGCTGGCTTTTACGTCACTGTATTCAAAGGCCAAATCACAATCCTGCATTTCACAATCTTCCATAACCAGCCCTTTGGCATAGCATAAAGGCTGTGTGCCAATTATTTTGCAGCGTATAAGATGCAGATTCTCAGAATACCAGGCAAGGTATTCGCCTTTAATAATGCTGTCGGTAACGGTTACGTTTTTACTGTGCCAGAAGGCGTCTTTAGTATCGAGTACGGAATTTTTTATAGTTACGTTTTCTGCATACTGAAAAGAATATTTGCCCTGCATCTTCAGTCCGATAATTTCCAGATTGCGGCATTGCAAAAACGGATAAACGGAAATAATTCCGCAGTTTTCAATCTTCATTTTTCGGCAGAACCAGCCGAATTCTTCCGAATTTATTTTACAGTTTTTTATCGTTACATCATCACATTCGCGTACGGCTTTAATGCCGTTTATTTCCGTGTTTTCTATAACCAATCTTTTATCATACCACATTGCAGCACGGCAGGTTTCCGTCATTAATGAATTTTCCATATTGCCGCCGTTTAAGTGCCACAAAGGGTAGCGCAGCAAAAACCGGCAGTTTTTTATGTTAATATTGCCGCATTCTTTCAGTGCAGATTCCCCGTCAAGCGGCCCGGAAAATTCGCAGTTCACTACTTCTGCATTATGTAAACCATATAACGCACGTTCTTCATCCATTGTGCGGTTTTGAATAATATTCATTTTTACCCCCTGCTATAAACTAAATTCAATTTTTGCACTGCTTTTGCCTGCGGCTTTTGCCAAATGTTCCGTATTTTCTATTCTGCCAATTCTGGTATAACTGTAACTGGTATTAAAGTTTTTATAAAACACAACCAAGCAGTCATTGCCGAAAAGCATAATATCCCCGACATTAATTTTTCCCGGCTTTTGTGCATTTGTTGGCAAAGCCGTATCAAGATAGCAATACTTTTCATTATTGTTTAACTCTTTCATGGTTAAACTTAACGGCAGCAGCTGCATAAATTTTTGTGCAGCCTCATTATCATATAATTCTGCCGTAAATTTTTGCCCATTAATCGTTATTTTTAACGGTTTTATTTCTTTCCCTCCGGCAGCGGCATGTGCCGCCGAACAATCAGCCGGGCTATTGCCTGCTGATGCATTAAACGCACACCCTGTAATAACAAAAACCAGCAAAACTAAAAGTAAAATTATTTTCTTCATTTTATTTGCCTTAAGCCTGTTTACCAAGCATGTACGCTTCATTCATGGCGGGCATACTTTTTACGTCGCCCGGTTTTTCCGCGCCAAGCCCGCAAACTACTCCTTTTAAGCTTGCATTTTCAAAGCAGTCAATCCATCCCTGCAAACCTTTAAGCGGCCCTTCGAAAGCAGATTGTTCAGTATCGGCAGCAGTAAGTAAAAAGTAAATATCCGTAAAATTATATTCCGCCGGGAAAAGCGGATTGGTACGGTCTAAAAATGTTTTAAGCTGCCCGCAGATATCATAAAAATACACAGGCGAAGCAAAACAGATAACATCTGCCTGCTGCATTTTGGGCAAAATTTCTGCCATATCGTCGTTAATAACGCATTTGCCTGTTTTCTGACAGGCAAGGCAGCCTTTGCAAAAATTAATGCTTTTGCCGCGCAAGGTAATTTTTTCTGCTTTATTGCCGCTTTCCAACGCTCCGCGCATAAATTCATCAGCCAGCATATCAGAATTGCAGCCGTTTCTTAAACTTGCCGAAATTACCAAAATATTTTTAGACATCCTTAAGACCTCCCTGTTTCAGTTTAAAAATTACATAATCCAAAATATCAAGTTTTTGTTGTTCTCCATGAATTTTTTGCAAAAGGCGGTATCGTTCTTGCTGCAAAACAGGTAAAATTTCCTGTTCGCCATATTTTTCCTTTATTTGCAGGCAGGAAGCTATAATTTCTTTGGCACAGCCGCAGTCTTTTAAAATGCTTTCCAAAATAACTCTTTCGTCCTTTTTCAAAGCACCGCCCCCTTTGTTTATAAGTATAAGCTTTCTGCAATTTGCTATCAAATACCTATATTGAATCGAGATTCATGCTTGACGGGCATATAATATCAACTTATAATTTTTATAATGGGAGGTGTTTTAAATGGAATTAAGGGTTCTGCGCTATTTTCTTGCCGTTGCACGCGAAGAAAGTATTTCCGATGCGGCAGACTTTCTGCATATTACCCAGCCAACCTTATCGCGCCAGCTGATGGATTTAGAAGAAGAATTTGGCAAACAGCTTTTAATCCGCGGTAAGCGCAACCGCAAAATTGCTTTAACGGAGGACGGTATGAGGCTGCGCAAACGCGCTGAAGAAATTATAGCGCTTGCCGATAAAACCGAAGCCGAATTTTTAGCGGAAGGTCAGGATATAAGCGGCGATGTTTATATTGGCTGCGGGGAAAGCGATGCCATGCGGATAATAGCGAGAACGGCAGTGCGCTTAAAGGAAGATTACCCCGATATCCGTTTCCATTTATACAGCGGCAATGCCGAAGATGTTTCCGAACGCATGGAAAAAGGCCTACTTGATTTCGGCATTTTTATTACTGCAGGCGATATTGATAAATACGATTATTTAAAACTTCCGGCTTATGATACCTGGGGTGTTATTATGCCTAAAAACGCGCCGCTGGCAGCAAAAGAATATATTACACCCTCCGATTTGGCAGATTTGCCGCTGATTGTATCGCGCCAGGCAGTTAACCAGGAACTTACATCATGGGGGCAGCAGCATAATATACATTTTGATATTGCCTGCACCTATAACCTTGTTTTTAACGCCGCTATTATGGCAGAAGAAGGTTTTGGCTATGTATTATCGTTAGATAAACTTGTCAAAACCGGCGAGGGAAGCAGCCTGTGTTTCCGTCCGTTAAAACCGGATTTAAAAGTAAATTTAAGCATTGCCTGGAAAAAATACCAGATTTTTTCCAAAGCCTCTCAAAAATTTCTTGAATACCTGAAAAAAGAAATAAATGCATAAAAAAGAGGATAGCAGCCTGTAACAGACTGTTATCCTCTTTTATCAGTTTTAAATCATACAATAGCTTTATCCGGTTTAACAAAAAGCCACAATACAGCACCGGCAATGCCGGAAACAGCGGTTACTGCCAAAGCTGCCTGCCAGCCATAAGTGGTAGCAACCCATGCCGTTACGCTCGGTGCCAAAACACCACCTATATTGCCCCAAAAGTTCATCCAACCGGAAACGGAACCAGCAAAGCGTCCGCCCATAGAAATAACGCTTGACCAGGAAGCACTCATCGTTAAACCTAAAGAACCTAATGCAACCGAAAGCCAGAAAACATTCATCATCGGGTCTGCCGTTCTTGTTGCGATAAATAAAGTGCAGGCGCAAAGCAAAATACCAACGGCACCGGTAGAAGTTTTAACAAGATTTTGAGAAAATCCAGCGGCAATAGCTTTATCGGACAGATATCCGCAGCAGGAAACCACAGCCATCAGCGAAAGCCATGGAGCAGCAGCCCACAACCCCATTTTAGAAAGGGAAAAACCGTGTACTTCCATTAAATAAAGCGGCAGCCATGCCAAGAATACATACATAATGTAGTCCGTTATCATAAACTGCAACCCAAGGGACCAAAACTGAGAAGATTTTAATAATTTGCCCCATGGAGCAATTTCTTTTGCTTCAACAGTATTTTCGCGTCCGTCATTAATGTGTTCAAGTTCAGCTTCATTAACATACGGGCTTTGTTTAGGATTATCGGGTACAAACTTAAACCACAAAACACCAAGCAGAACGCCTATAACACCGAACAGCCAAAATACGGCTTTCCAGCCTAAAGCAGCCATTAAAGCTACCGTAACTGCCGGACCTACAACCGGGCCAAAAAAGCAGCCATTTAAAATGAAAGAACTTACTTTACCTTTTTCGCCCTTATTAAACCAGCGGTGACCGGCAATAGCCGCAGCAGGATAAATAGGTGCTTCACCAACACCGAACAATAAACGAACGGTTGCAAAAGAAAATTTACCGCTCGCAACGGCTGTAAGCGCAGTAAAAACAGACCACCAAACAACTGCCAGAGAACCTGTTAAGCGATGTCCAAAGCGTTCAGCCATCATTCCGCCCGGGACCTGAAATAAAGCATACCCTGCAAAAAAGAAGGACTGGATTAACCCCATATCAATTTTAGTAAAACCAAATTCCTGCATAATTACAGGTGTTGCAACTGACAAATTTACTCTGTCCATATAAGATACAAAGCTGATTGCAAAAATAAGCCAGGCAACCTTCCAACGAAAATTTGTCATAGTCTTTCTTTCCATCTTTCCCTTAACTCCTTTACAATAAAATAAAAATTACCGCACCCTTTAATTTAATATGTACACAAGGGTTATTGATATTTATATTAAATGGATAAAAGTAGTAAGTCAAGCGAATTAAGGAAATTTGCGAAAAATTTATGTCAACTTCACTTTTTAGCCACAATATTTGCAACAAAATTTACAGTTGTTTTATGCTAACAAAATAGCATTTATATATTAAGGAAGAAGGTTTTAAAAAAATTGGCAAATAAAAAAAGAAACATACCATAAGGTATGCTTCTTTTCCAACCGGCAGCTATCTATCCTCCCGGGCCGCT
>ULNH01051301.1_pt1 | contig 108661 bp, 109 predicted proteins | sample 1951871 | NCBI WGS metagenome assembly ULNH01 (sample SAMEA4835572, study PRJEB28245) | human gut metagenome | biome: gut microbiome; material: fecal sample | place: Denmark | collected 2008 | reverse complement strand
ATCTAAAAAGAAAAAGAAAGACGAGTAGTCTTTCATCATCTAAGTTTAGGGAAAGAAAAAACACCGCGCGAACGGTGCTTTCCCTTATCAAAGTATAAAGGAGTAGGCCGTTTATAGGCTTCTACCACTTTTATTATATGAAATCGCTAATGATTTATCAACGTTTTTATAAAAAAATATTGAGATGAAATTATGCAATTCATGATTCAAATGCCCAAAATGTGAATGATTTCTTATGAACGTTTATCAAAAATATGGTACACTAATGCATAGAGGTGATTGACATGAAAGATGCAATCGAAACTTTTTCCTTTCAATTATTAAAAGATGAATTAAAAAAGAGAACCAAAACTGAAATTGGGAAAAAGAAAGTTGAAGAACTTACTCCCTTTCATGACCCATATTTTTTAAAGGAAACCCTGGATTTATTAAAAGAGGGAATTCTTTTTTATGCCTCCTTTGGCGCTTTTCCTTTCGTTAATTCTATGGACCTTTCATCACTTCTTCTTTTTGCTAAAAAAGGTGGTACTTTATCACCTAAAGATTTCTCCATGATTTTAATGGATATTGAAGCAAAAGAAAAAACTTTAGATTTTATTAAAAAGAGTGAAGGACCTTTTCCTTTACTCAAGGAATATATTCGTGATTTTAAAGATGTTCATTATTTAAAAACAGCAATTACAAAAGTGATTTCTCCTACTTTAAGCATTTATGATGATGCTTCAGGTAACCTACGTTCCATTCGTACGAGCAAGAGAAAACTAGAAAGCGATGTAAAAACGAAAGTCAATGAAATGGTGAATCGCTACCAAGATATTTTATCGGATAAAACGTACACCTTACGTAATGGACACTTTGTTTTACCGATTAAAAGCAGTGAAAAAAATAAAATTGCCGGTATCATTCATGACGTTTCGGATTCAGGAATGACGATTTTTATTGAACCATCGAGTTTAGTTGAACTCAATAACCGCATTTTAATTTTAGGTCAGCAAGAAAACGATGAAATTGAAAGAATTCTTCATGAACTGACCATTTTAGTTGTGCAAGAAGAGGATGCTTTATTAACCAATAACCAAATGTTAGGAGAACTTGATTTCTTACAAGCCAAAGCGGATTATGCTTTAGAAACGGATAGCTATGTTCCTCATATTTCTAAAGCCCCCATCATTGATTTAAAAGGAGCAAGACATCCTTTTATCGACCCTAAAAAAGTAGTAAAAAACGATTTCCATTTAGATGAAAATCATCGCATTCTAGTTTTAACAGGCCCTAACGCTGGTGGTAAAACTGTAGCGATGAAATGCGTAGGCTTACTTTGCTATATGTTCCAATGTGGTTTAGCTATTCCTACCGATGAAGAAGCAACCATCTCTATGTTTGATTATTTCTTATGCGATATTGGTGATCAACAATCCATATCGGATGCTTTGTCCACTTTCTCCGGACATATGGAATCATTAAAACAAATTCTTTCCTTAGCGAATTCTCATTCCCTCGTTTTAATTGATGAAATGGGGACGGGTACGGATCCTTTAGAAGGTGAAGCCTTAGCAATTGCCTTTTTAAAAGCCTTTTTAATGAAAGGCTCTTTCACGATGATTTCTAGTCACTTTTCAGGTGTCAAAGCATTTGCCTTAAGCGAAGAGAAACTTTTAGTGGGTTCCATGCTTTTTGATGAAGAAAAATTAGAACCTCGTTACATTTTAAAGATTGGAGTGCCTGGTAATTCTTATGCTTTAGAAGTCGCTAAAAGGCACGGAATTCCTGCTTCCATTATTGAAGATGCTTCTTTACATTTAAAAGAACAAAATCAAGATGAGATGAGTCAAAAAATAGAGCATCTTGAATCGCTAATCTTTGAAACCGAGAAACAAAAATCCATACTAGAAGAAAAAGAAAAGAAAATCGCAAAAAAAGAAGAAGAGATTTCATCTTTCTATGCGCATATGGACCAAGAAAAAGAAAAATTAGAAAAGAAATTTAAAGAAGAAAAAGAAGAACGATTAGAACAAGTTGAAACCGAAGTTCAAGAAATCTTACAAAAATTAAAAACTGAAACTTTACAATATCATGAAGCTCTTTCTTATAAAAAACGTTTAGATGCTTTAAAAGAAGAAGAGGAAGAAAAAGAAGAAGAATTAGAAAATACCCCCGTACAAATTGATGATTATGTCAAAGTGAATGATAGCCAAATCGTCGGTCGTGTTGTACGTTTAAAAGGAAATAACTTAACGCTTTTAACGCCCGAAGGTATGTCCATTCAAACAAAACTCACCCGCGTTAAAAAAGTGATGCCTTTAAAAGCGCCAACAAAACATTACGCACCTAGTGGGGATCCTACCATTATGGCATCGGTAAAACCGGAGCATAACGTCATCGGTATGCATGTCGATGAGGCGTTAGAAAGCGTAGAAAAATATTTAGATAACGCTCGCGTCCGCCATTTAAAAACGGTGCGCATTATTCATGGTTCAGGAACCGGTGCCTTACGTAATGCCATTCATCAATATTTAAAAAATCAAGACTTTGTTGAATCTTATCGCTTAGGTGGCGGCTCAGAAGGTGGCGTTGGAGCAACGGTGGTGACGTTAAAATGAACGCGCGCTTAAAAGAACAAATCGATTTATTACCCCAATCACCAGGGGTTTATTTAATGTATAACATTAATGGGAAAGTCATTTATGTGGGAAAGGCCAAAATTTTAAAGAACCGTGTTTCCCAATATTTTTTGCGTCCCCAAAAAGGAAAAGTAAAGCGAATGGTGAATGAAGTCGATCACTTTGAAACCATTCAAACCGAGACAGAAAAAGAAGCGCTTTTACTAGAAATTAATCTCATCCGCCAATATTATCCACCTTTTAATATTTTGTTAAAAGACGGAAAATCTTATCCTTATATAGCTTTATATAAGAAAAATGACCCTTATTTACGTATTATGTATAAAGATAATGACCCCAATTACCACTATTATGGTCCTTATCCCAATTCTAGTGCGTGCTATGAAATTATGAATTTGTTGAATGATTTATTTCCATTACGCAAATGCAAAACCATTCCACCGACACCTTGTTTGTATTACCATATGCATCAATGTTTAGCGCCTTGTTTACATCCGATTTCAAAAGAGGAATATGAGCCCTTAATTCAAGAAATCGATGACTTTTTAAATGGAAATGACCATAAAAAAAGAAGAGAAATCGAACATTTAATGAAAGAAGAAGCGAAACTTCTTCACTTTGAAAAAGCCGCGGAATATAAGAAAACCTTAGACGCCATTGATCATGTAATATCCAAACAAAGCGTTCATTCACAAGATAAAACGAACCGCGATGTCTTTGCTTTATCTACCCGTGATGGTTATCTTGGCTTAGCGGTTTTACTTTATCGAAAAGGAAAACTTTTGGGTAAAGACTTTTTTGTGGTCGAATTATTTGATGATATGTTAGAGCAGGCCTCATCTTTAATTGCCCAATATTATGTCAATCATCCCCTTCCTAAAGAAGTCATGGTTTCCATTCCCGAAATTGCCTCTTTACTTTCTTTAGCGTTAGATGTTCGCGTGTATACGCCTTCTAGAGGAAGTAAAATGGAACTTATTGATTTAGCGTTAAAGAATGCGAAAGCGGGACTTGATTCGCATTTCCTTACCGCTCGATTAGAAGATGATAAAGTCGCCTTATTAGAAGAATTAGGTAAACTAGCCAATATTCCAACTCCTTATCGTATAGAGCTCTTTGATAATTCACATATCCAAGGTGCCTCTCCGATTGGGGCAATGGTGTGCTTTATTAATGGTGAAAAAGCGAAAAAAATGTACCGGAAGTTCAATATTGAGCATGAAGAAAAACGGGATGACTTCGCCTCCATGAAAGAAGTCGTTTATCGAAGATATAGTCGCTTAAAAGAAGAAAATCAACCTTTTCCCGATTTGATTATCGTCGATGGTGGTTTAGGGCAAATTCATGCCGCCAAAGAAGCATTAGATCAAGCGGAAGTCACCATTCCTTTATTAGGCTTATATAAAAATGATAAACACCAAACCGAAGGATTAATGGATATTAATGGAGAAATATATCCGATGGATCCTGCCTCTCCTTTGTTCTTTTTATTAATGCGAATGCAAGATGAAGTGCATCGTTACGCGATTAAATTCCATCATGAACAAAGGGCAAAAGGCTTATTTGTTTCTTTATTAGATGGTATTCCTGGATTAGGAGAAAAAAGAAAACGTACGCTATACGCACGTTATCCAAGTATTGAAGAAATGAAAAACGCATCCGTCAGTGAATTAGAACAAATTCTACCAACTGACGTTGCGTCTTCAGTATATCAGGCTTTACATGAAAAATAGCCTTCCTAGCGAGAAAGGCTATAATGAGATTTCATTCATTCGAAATAGTTCAATCACGGCATGAGCTCTTCCGCGCACGCCCAATTTCTGTATGACGTTAGAAATATGGTTTCGAACCGTTTTTTCTGAGACAAATAAAGTGTCTGCGATTTCCTTCGTGGAGTGATTCTTAACTAATAGTTCGAAGACTTCTCTTTCTCTTTTCGTAAGAATAGATGGCATACAACTCTCCTTTAGCCTATAGTAGTGTATGCCTTTTTTTCATTTCGTCTACTATTTTTCTTTCTTTCATATAGTAAAATGGGTGAATGTAATGCGAATCGTCATTTACGATAGTGGTTTTGGGCTGATTCCGTTTTATCAGACCCTTTTACAACATAAAATTTATCATACGTATTTTCTAGAAATGGAAGAAGAAATGTTTCCTCTAGGCGAAAAAAGTGAAAAAGAATTAATCAAATATGCTGATAAAAAAATAAAAGAATGGAAAGAAAAAAGAGTAGATCATGTTTTTATCGTATGTAATACTTTTTCTTTGATTTTAAAAAAGATGAACTTAACCTCTTTACCTTTTCAACTTCATCTCATTATTGAGGAAACTTTAGCGCTTTTAAAAAATAAAGACGCGACAATAATTGGCACAAAAAGAACGGTAACTTATTTAAAAAAAGAAGGTCACACAGTGATCAATGCTTCTAAATTAGTCAGATTCATTGAAGAAAGAAATGTGGAAGAAATAATAAAATGGATCAAAAAACAAAAGATAAAAACCCCTTATTTACTTTTAGGTTGTACGCATTTTTCTCATATTGCTTTTTTATTTTCTATCTATTTTCCGCACCTTTTTTTATTAGATTCCTATCTTTCTTTTCTTTCTTATGTTCCAAAAGGAAATCATTTAAAAGTCTATATGAATAGGAAAGCAAAGAAGGCAATAAAAAGTTTTCAAAATTAGTTCTAACTTCATTTTCTAATTTCTATATTGATACTAGAGGTGATGAGGGCTATGAAGAAATTTTCTGTGTGGTGGAAGTCTTTTAAAGAAAAATGCCAAACGAAAAGCCAAAATTTTGTGAAGAAGTGTAAGGAAAAAAATCCTTTTAAAAGAAAAAAGAAAAAGGAAGCCTTTGTAAAGGAAAATGAAGTTGAAAGTGTAATGGAAGTGGAAAGTAAACCGGTAGAACAAGAAGTAGAAAAAGAAGAACTTCCTGTGCTTAAAATGCCAAAAATCAAGGAAAAGAGAAAAAGAAGATTTCATTTTCCTAGTTTAATTATATTAAATTCCAAAAGAACCAAACGGGCAGCGTTAATTGCTCTTCCTACCTGTATTGCTTTAACTGGAATTGGGCTAGGTATCTATTTTGGGAATAAAAAGCCAACGATTGAAAAAGAAGTCGTATTAGAAACCGAAAAAGTATACCATCATATTTATTTACTTTCTGATGATGATTATGTCGTCCCACTTTCTTTAAAGATGGAAAGAAAGAATACCATGCAAGAAGAAATGCTTGATGTTTTTAATTACTTAAAAGTAGATACTTCTTTAAAAACTGATCATTTACGTGGCTATATTCCTACGAACACGACGATCAAAAAACTTACGATAGATAACCAAATTCTCACCTTTGACTTATCAAAAGACTTTTTAGAATATGAAGAGAAAAATGAAACAAACTTAGTGGAATCCTTTGTTCACACCTTCTTAGATTTTGAAGGTATTCAAGGGTTAAAACTTCAAGTAGAAGGTGTTCAAATTTCAAAATTACCGAATGGGTTAATGATTGGTGAAACATTAACAAAAGAAGTAGGTATTAATCGTCCTTATATTTCTTCTTTAGATGTTTTAAATAAAAAAAGTTCTATCGTTTATTATGAGAAAACATGGAGTCAAAAAGAGAAATATTATGTACCTGTAACTGTCTTTACCGATAAAAAAGATTCTTCTTTAGCGTGTTTCTACGATGCAATCCAAGTGCGACCAAACATTATAACCGGTCTAAAAAAGATTGCTACTTATCAACAAATTGATACGAATGTCGCACCTTTAGAAAATGAACAAGGTATCGTTTTAGGAATTAAAGAAGTAGCATTAATGGAAGAAGGATTAGTGAATCAAGATATTTATGAATTGATTTTACTTAGTTTTTCCTTCATGGGCATTGATAAAAATGTTTCATTACAAGTCAATGGAGAAACCGTTCAAGTGAATGGCTATCTTCAAGAAGAAACTGTAGAAGTCTCAAATATTTCTTATAACGAAGTAGCGATTTAATAAAAAAATAAAAAAAACTTGAAAAATGAATGTGGACTGCGCTATTATATACACGTGTCCACATAGCTCAGCTGGATAGAGCAACGGCCTTCTAAGCCGTGGGTCGCGTGTTCAAATCATGCTGTGGACGCCATTTTGAAAACAAAAGGTGTGAAGCAATTCACATCTTTTTCATATCTTTTTTTGGAAACGGAAGTGAAACCAATGAACATTAGTGATATTCATAAAATTCAATATTTTGTTTTAAAAAATGATGAAGAAGCCAATGAACTTTATGGTACTTTTATAGATGAAGATTATCGAATTTTTAAAGTTGAAAAAATATTGGATGAAGCGCAAATTGTCATCGCATACCGCTATTACGAAATGGACCCATTAGAAGAAGAATTTCCTTTTTCTTATTTTCTTCAAGATAAAATAGAGATTTATGATGCCACAATCATTGAAGAAAGAGAAAAAAAAGCAAAAGAGGCATGGAACAAAGAAATTCAACGAATGGAAGAAGAAAAAAGAAAAAAAGATGAAATCAAAAAAGCCCATTTTATGGAATTTCATTCACCTTTTCAAAGGGGACAAGAAATCGAACTTTTAAAAGGCTATCCTAAAAAAGCATTAGATTTTTCTACGAAAGAGGACCGCTACTATTTAGATGATTGTAAATTAGATGAAAATGATCAGCTAGTTTATAGCCTCATGACTGTGGGAACAAGAAAACATAGAGAAAACATCATTTATACTTTTTACACTACGTTTTCATTTTATGATTTTCATTTTAAAGTGATTAAAGATTCGTTTTATGCGCCAAAAAAATCAAAATATGAATCAGAGATGGATTGGAAGTAATATTAAATTACTTCTTTTTTTTTGCGCAGTTTGCAAACAAATATTTGCTTTTTTGCCCTTGACAAAAAAGTGCGGGGGGGGGGTATAATTTAAGCAAAATTAAGAAGGGAGATTATCATATGAATAATTCGAAAAAATTAAGTGTTGTTGCAATCGTGGGAGGCGCCATTGGAATTGTTACGTTCATTTATGCAATGGTTTTAGGAGCAAGTACATATAGTTTGCTTGTTCTTACTGAAGGAGAAGGATTCTTTTCACCTTTTAAAAGTATTCAATTACTTTTATCAACGGAAGAAACATATCCTGTGGCATATCTAGAAATATTCTCAGTTTTTAATTGTGTATTACTTTTTGCAGAATCTGTTTTAGCGCTTATTGGTGGAATTATTGGAAATAAAGGGCTATTAAAGGCGGCAAAAATATTTGGTATTGTTTTAATTCCTTTATTTTTCTTGATTAATTTCATGGAATCACTTTTATGGATAGGAATATTTAATGAAAATGCAAATTTGCAAAAACAAATAGCAACTTTACCGCAATTTTTACCATATTTTAATTTAACAGTTTCTATATTAACCATTGTCGCAAGCAAAAGATTTAATAAGCCAGCAAATGTGAATGCAGAATTAACGAATGGTCAAATAAAAGGAAATAATTAGGATGAAATTAAAAAGTATACAAAAATTAGTTTTATTATCATTTTTATTATTTTCTTCTTGTGGAAAGCAGGATACTCCCATTTCTGTTGATGAAGGACTAGCATTAGCAAATGAAATGAAGGAGCATAATAAAACAAATAAAACACCAGAGTATTTAAATGTGGACTATAGCTATGATACCGTGGATCAAAGTATCAATTCGACATCATGTAAAGCTAGTTACATCAGTAATTATATCGATAATTATTGTTATTTTACTCGTCAAGATAAAATTAATAAGCGCAGTGAAAAATCAATAACAAAAGAAAGCTTTTGGTCTTATTTTTCCAATAATCTACTAACTCAATATTATGAAAATGGAAGCATAAAGATATATCAAAATGTAAGTAAAAATGAACAAACCTACAAAGAAAGCGAACAAAAATCTGAATATTCTACCATTTATAACCGAAAAATATCAATTTATGATTGTTATGGAATTGATGTAATAGAGATAATAAATGAGGCTATCTCTAATATATTAGACACAGATTTTTTTATGCCTGACGCTTATGAAGAAGAGATTGATTTTTATAGTAATAAACCGGGACATTTAAAATTATATTTTTCTTATCAAAGCTCGGATAATGGACTTTCTGGTAAAACGACTTACCAATATGAATTTGAAGACTATTATTTAAATTATTATAAATTTTGTAACAATATAACAAGACGTATTGTTAATGGTAAATCCGTTACCAAATCAGAATTGACTCTCAAATTTAACTATGAAAAAAGAAAAGTAAAATCACCTCAATACGATCAATTTTTAAAAGGTGGTTTTAATATTAATAATTTTTAATATTCACATATTCAATAGTATTAATTATTAGCGAATGATAAAAAGACGGTCATTGGGGAACTTTTTCTTGTTTTCAAATGACCACTTTTTGTTGCGTTTTCTTTATATTCTATATAAAGTATGCTATAATCTTTTAGCTATAAAGGAGAGGATTTAAAAATGGCAAATTGGTACAAACTCGATAACGCTGCCAAAATATTTCCTTTTATATTTTCGAAAAAGGATACAAACTCCTTTCGTCTTTCTTGCGTTTTTTATGAAGATATAATTGTTGAAAATCTTGAACCAGCTTTAAAAAAGGCTCTTCATCGTTTTCCAACGTTTTGTGTTAAATTACGCCGCGGTATTTTCTGGAATTATTTTGATCACAATAACGCTAAACCCTTAATTAAGGAAGAAAATCCTACTTTTGGTTTTTCTATTCATCCCCGAAAAAATAATGGATATATGTTTACTTTATCCTATTATCAAAAACGTTTGATTTTAGAAGTATTCCATTCTTTAAGTGATGGAACTGGCGCTTTAGAATTCTTTAAATGCATCTGTTATTATTACTTATTAGAATGCGGAAAAACCATTGAAAATCATGGGGAAGTTCGTAGTGAAGAGTATGAGAAATTAGCGTCTGAACAAGTCGATTGTTTTAACTGGAACTATGATAAAAGTGTGAAACCTTATCCAAGTGAACCGAAAGCCTATCGCTTTAAAGGACATTTATATCCCGATTATTTTACAGGGATTGTGCATGCTTCTATGCCAATTCAAGAAATTTTAGAGGTTGCCCATCGCTATAACGCAACGCTAACGGAATATATTTCAGGCGTTGTTTTAAAAGGAATTTATGACTTATATTTTTCTAGAGATCACAAGGCAAAAAAGCGCCCAGTCGCTTTATTTTTGCCGGTGAATGCCCGTAAATATTTTGATTCACAATCCATGCGTAATTTCGTTTTATATGTTCGTATTCATACGAGCTATACCGAAGGAGAAATTACTTTAAAAAATATGGTGGAACTCGTAAAAAATACCATGAAAGAGGAGTTAACCAAGGAAAAACTCACTTCACGTATCGTTTCTAACGTACGCTTTGAAAAACTTTTCATCGTTAGAATTTTACCTTTATTTTTAAAAACTATCGCGATGAAAATCGGCTATCAAATCGCTGGAGAAGACGCAAATACCATGAGTTTTTCTAACTTAGGCAAAGTCAATCTTCCTTCCGATATGGAAGCGTATATTTCGCGCTTTGAATTTATGATAGCGGCTTCCAATGCCTTACCTTATAACATGGGTGGTATTACCTTTAAAGATCAATTCGTCTTAAGTTTCACAACACGCTATATGGAACGTTACTTCATTCGTTATATTGTAGATCAATTTGTTCAAGAAGGCGTCCATGTCGAAGTTGAAACCAATGATTTGGAGGTGGAATAATATGAAACACTGTCCACACTGCAATATTGATGTGAATACAGAAAGAAAAACATGCCCACTATGTTTTCATCTTTTAGAAGAGGAAGAAAAACCATCTTTTTATCAACCTTATCATCCGTATGAACGCCCACCGCGTTCACAAGAAATTTTTATGCGTATCGTTTTATATCTTGTGATTGTAGCTATCATTAGTTCCACCATTGTTAATTTAGCAACATTAGGTCAAACAACGGGCGTGAAATGGTGGAGTTTCATGGTCGACGTCTCCGCTTTATATACTTATTTTTTCATTACCACGATGATAAAAGGGAAGAGAAATATGGCGGTTCGCTTCCTTTTACAAATTTTCCTATTGTCGTTCTTGCTCATCGTCATTAACCTTGTTTTACGAACGGAAAATCAACCTTTATGGTCGTTGACTTATGTCATTCCATCTTGTATCACTTCGGCTTTAATTGTTACCGTTTTAATGTCTTTTATTAAACCGGCTTTATACCGCGAATATTTACCTTCAATGGTTTTAATGTCATTATTAAGTGTTATTCCGCTCATTTTATATTTTACTACGTCCCATTTAATGGATGAGATGTGGCCAAGCATTATGGCGTGTTCTACGGGCTTCCTTGTTATCTTAGGAATTTTTATCTTTCCAAGAAGAATGACCCAAGAAGAAATTCGTAAACGTTTCCATATGTAGAAAGAAGGTGTCTCATGGATTCATACGCTAATTTATTACAAAGAAAGAACTATGAAACAATTTTGCTTCTTTCTAAAAAAGACAATTCTGCTTCGGCTTCATTTGCAAGAATAAAAGCATTAATCGCTTTAAATCGCCTAGATGAAGCATTGGACAATATTTTCGAAAGACGAGCCGTCATGTTAAAAAATGACCGAATTTCTTTAATGACTCTACATATTGATCTTTTGATTCAAATGGAACGTTACGACGAAGCAAGACAATCTTTAGACGAATATGATGAGCTTCCTTATGAAACTTATGAAGCGGAAGAAGCGATTCATGATTTACGAAAAATTGTTGACGCTGCTGAAAAAAATAAAAGTGCCTATCGTCATTTAGATGTAGAAGAAATTAAAGAGTATTTATTACATCCAAAGCAAGAAGGTGAAACGCTCTTTATTCTTGAAGCTTTAAAAACGATGAATGTTCATTTGTTTTTAAAAGAAATCCAATCGTTCTTAATTTCTGATCAAAACGACACTTTAAAAACTTATCTCTTATTAGTGCTCGTAGATCAAAAAGTAATGGAAGAGGTAACAATTCAAAAGCATGGTGTTTTGTACACGTTATCGCCTTATGAATTAGACCCACCATTTACGAATCTATGCTATAAAACGCTAGTTCGTAGTTTTAAAGAAAATGCACGGGATCCTAGCGTATTTCGCGTATGCATTGATTTGCTCAATGCCTACATTTTAGAAATTTACCCAGAAGAACTCAACCTAGACGATAAAGACTTACTTACCGCGGGCTTTTTAGATTTAGCTACCACTTATTTAGGACAAAAATCCATTTTAGAAGAACTTTGTCAAAAATTCTCTTTATCGACTACAATCGTGAAAGCTTACATTGAAGAGATTCAAGAAGTATTAGCTCGAACGCCTCGTTTAGTTTTATAAATTCAACTTTATGCAATATTTCTAGCTTTTAGAAAGCAAAATATTGCTTTTTTTCTTTTTATCGAGTCAAGTTGTCCCTTTAAACATAAACATTTTTATTGTATTTATATGATTAATTATATATAATTAATCTCGTACGGACATACTAACACTATGTCCATAGGAGGAAGAAAAAAATGAAACGTACAGTTAATCGTTTAGAAAATTCGCAAGTCGAACTCATCCTTTCTTTTGAAGGTGAAGAATGGAAAGATGCGAATAAAAAAGCTTTCGACAAACTTGCTAAAGAAGTCGAAGTTCCTGGATTCCGTAAAGGACATGCTCCAGAAAATTTAGTTAGACAAAAAATCGATCACGCACGTGTGATTAACGATGCGATTGATATGTTGTTACAACCCGCTTATGAAACAGCTTTAGATGAAGAAAAGATTATGCCATTTGCTCGTCCAAACCTTGAAATTACCAAAGTTACCGACGATGAAATGGAAGCTAAAATCTCCATTATTGTTGCTCCAGAAGTTGAATTAGGCCAATACAAAGGTTTACACGTTGAAAAGACCGCAGTTGAAGTTACTCCAGAAGAAATCGATGCGGAAATTGCTAAATTAGCTTCTGATAACGCTGAACTCATCACCAAGACCGGTGAAGCTGCTTTAGGTGATACCGTCGTAATCGACTTTGTTGGTTATGTCGATGGCAAAGCCTTTGATGGTGGTGCCGCCAACAACTATTCCTTAGAATTAGGTTCTAATTCCTTCATCCCAGGATTTGAAGATCAAATCGTTGGTATGAAAGAAAATGAAGAAAAAGACATCCAAGTCAAATTCCCAGAAAATTATGTTCCAGAATTAAAGGGCAAGGATGCTACTTTCCATATCGTTCTCCACGAAGTTAAAGAAAAGAAAGTTCCAGCTATCGATGCTGATTTCGTTAGCGAACTTGCTTATGATGGCGTTGAAACCGTTGATCAATTAAAGACCAAAGTCGAAAACGACATTCGTGCTCGTAAAGAACAAGATGCTAAAAATGCCTATTATGAAGCTTTAGTCAAGCTCATTCGTGATGGTTCCAAGATTACCATTCATCCACAAATCATCCATGATGAAGTAGAAGCGATGAAAGAAAACTTTGCTAACCAAGTTCAACAAAATGGTTTAACCCTTGAACAATATTATCAAATCACTGGTCAAACTCCAGAAGATGTTGAATCTAAAATGGCTGTTGATGCGGAAATCAATATCCGTAGCGTCTTAGCCTTAGAAAAGATTGCTGAAGTTGAAAATCTCCACGTTACCCAAGAAGAAGTTGACTTCGAACTTGCTAAGATTGCTCAACAATACAGCATGGAACTTGAAAAGGTAAAAGAAATCTTAAAACCACAAATGTCCAGCTTCGCTCGTGACATTCAAAATCGAAAGATTAGTGAATTCTTACTTGCTAATAATGACTAGAGAAAATGCTTGCATTTTCTCTTCTTTTCTATAGGAGGTGAAAAGTTATGAATACCGAAGAAACCTTACGCTTACCTTTATTAGTAACTAGAGGTATGGTCCTATTTCCTAATATTGTAGTGACCATTGATGCCGCTCGTCCTTTTTCCATGAAGGCAATTGAAATTTCCCAAAACGAATGCGATTCGCTTCTTTTAATCTCGGCGCAAAAAAATCCTGATGATGCCGAACCAAAAAGTGAAGATATCTATGATATCGGTGTCGTTAGTAAGATTATTTCATGCTCAGATCAAAAGGGCTACTTACGCATCAAAGTGAAACCTATTTCTAGAGTACAAATTACTTCTTTTTCTACGGAAAATGGATCTTATGTTTGTGATGCAAAACCTGTAGATAGTATTATGGGTGAGCATAAAGAAGAAGTAGCGCTTGTGAATAACATTGCGCAAATGTTAGAAAAGGTAGATGGCATTGCTTTAAATATGCCTAAAACCTTAATTAATCAATTCGCTAAAGGTGTATCGGCAGATGAATTATCTGATTCCTTAGGCCATTATTTACCCCTTTCCACCGAAAAGAAACAAGCTTTACTTTCGACACTTGATGTCAATAAACGTCTTTATATTATTCTAGAATATTTAAATGATGAAAAAGAAATATCGGAATTAGATCGTCGCTTAGAAACCGAAGTGAGAAAATCGGCGGAGAAGAGTCAAAAAGAATACTTCTTACGCGAAAAATTACGCGCAATCCGTAGTGAACTCGGTGAACAAGACGATGATGCTTCCTCCATTGAAAAAATGGCGGAAAGAGTGGAAAATAACCCCTATCCCGATTATGTAAAAAGTAAATTTAAAACCGAAGCCAAACGCTTTGAAAATATGCCACAAGCTTCCTTAGAAGCTTCAATGATCATGAATTACTTAGATTGGCTTGTAAATACTCCATGGTATCAACAAACCGAAGATAACGAGGACTTAGATGAAGTTACCCGTATCTTAAATGAAGATCATTATGGCTTAGATAAAGTCAAAAAGAGAATTATCGAATACTTAGCAGTAAAGAAAATGACCGCTTCTTTAAAAGCGCCAATTCTTTGCTTCTATGGTCCACCAGGTGTTGGTAAAACTTCATTAGGTAAATCCATTGCTCGTGCTTTAGGAAGAAAGTTTTTTAAAGCCTCATTAGGTGGTATTTCCGATGAAGCGGAAATCCGTGGTCACCGTCGTACCTATGTTGGTGCTTTACCAGGTAGAATTATTTCCGGTATGAAAAAATGTGGTGTCATTAACCCTGTCTTCTTATTAGATGAAGTGGATAAACTCGCTTCTAGCTATAAAGGAGACCCGGCAAGTGCCTTATTAGAAGTATTAGACCCTGAACAAAACTTTGCTTTTAATGATAACTATTTAGAAGAACCTTATGACTTAAGTCATGTTTTATTCATTGCGACCGCTAACCAAGTCGAGAATATTCCTGGACCATTACGCGATCGTATGGAAATGATTGAAGTCACAAGCTATACCGAAATTGAAAAAATGCATATTGCGAAAGAACACTTGATTCCAAAGCAAATTTTGAATAACGGTTTAGCACCTGAAAATATCTTCTTTGAAGATGAAGCGATTCAATATATCATTCGCCGTTATACGCGTGAATCTGGCGTTCGTGAACTCGAACGTTTAATTGGTAGCTGTTGCCGTAAAGTGGTCGTCCAAATCCTTCATTCTGGGGATAAAGATAAGAATTATTCGATTACACCAAAAGAAGTCGTAGAATTCTTAGGCATGGAACGCTTTGACGATAGTGAAAAAGAAAAAGAAGACCAAGTCGGTGTAGTGACTGGCTTAGCCTATACCCAATATGGTGGCGATATTCTTCCAATTGAAGTCACGCACTTTAAAGGAAAAGGCGCTTTAGTTTTAACAGGTAGTTTAGGTGATGTGATGAAAGAATCTTCTTCCATTGCCTTAGATTATGTACGCAGTAATGCCGAAAAATACGGAATTGATCCCGATATCTTTATGAATCAAGATATCCATATCCATTTCCCAGAAGGTGCAATTCCTAAAGATGGACCTTCCGCAGGTGTTGCCATTACCTTAGCGATTCTTTCTTCTTTAACGGGAAGAAAAGTAAAAGCAAGTGTAGCGATGACCGGTGAAGTCACTTTACGCGGAAAAGCCATTCCAATTGGAGGCTTACGCGAAAAGTCTTTAGCGGCCGCACGCTCAGGCATTTCGACGATTCTAATTCCAAAGGAAAATGAGAAAAACCTATCAGAAGTCCCTGAAGAAGTGAAAAAACAACTTCGCATTGTTTTAATTGAATGCGTCGATGACGCAATCAAAGAGGCGATGGTGTAGCGTATGGATTTTCGTTCAGCAACCTTCGTTAAATCCGCTACATCATTAAAAGAAAGACCGGAAGATACTAAAAAAGAAATTATCTTCATTGGCCGCTCTAATGTGGGAAAAAGTTCACTTCTGAATGCTTTATGTGATAATCGTTCTTTAGCGTTTACTTCCTCTAAACCAGGACATACGCGTTTATTAAACTATTTTTCTTTGAAAAATGGCATCTATTTTGTAGACGCACCTGGATATGGCTATAGTAAAGCGGGACAAGATCATGCCCTTCGCTTTGGTACGATGATGGAAGAGTATTTTAAAGAAAGCAAAACCCTTTATGGGGTCATCTTCTTATTAGACTCAAGAAGAGAAATTGAAGAAGAAGATCGTGATTTAATGATGTACATTCAAGAACTTCATTTTCCTTTAGTCATCTGCATGACCAAATGCGATAAGCTCAATCAAAAAGAAAAAGCATTAATGAATAAAAGAATTGTTTCCGCGTTAGGAAATTCGAATTATCAAGTTTTATATACTTCTATCCGTGACCGTGCTTCAATTGAAAAGCTTCGTCTTGTCATTGCGCAACTTTTAAAATAAAAAACATATTTTAACCTCTTACTTTCTATATTGAAGTAGGAGGTTTTTTTATGCCATCATTTTTATTAGATAAAACGATTCCATTAGAAGAATCGATTCAAAATTTAGATTCTATTATTGTAGATGATCATTTTACGTATGTTACTTTATTTGAAGGAATTAGAGTGCAAGGAGAAATTGGAATATCCGCAGTTGGACATAATGAAGATGAATCTTTTCCAATCAGTGATACTTTAGACGTCGATATTATGTGCCCCAATGAACAAATCTGCGATATGCGAGGACTTCATTTAAGAGTAGAAGATTCAACGTATGAAATTGGTGAAAGACAAGTGATTTTCCATATCAAGTGTATTTTAGAAGGTAGTGAGGCAGTGAAAGAAAATTTTTCGATGGAAGAAAAACATGATGATTCATTTTTAGAAATTAAAGAACCACCGATTGAGATGACCTTAGAAAAAGCGCGTACTTTTTTAAGTGAAGATCAAGCCCAGGAATTAGAGAACTTGATGCATCAAGATGGCGCGATGATGTTTTCGACTTTAGAAGATGAAGATGCACCAAAAGAAGAGAAAAAAGAAGAAAAACAAGAAGAAGGTATTGAAGTCAATCCTATGTTAGAAGAAACGGAAGAAGTGGCAAGAAATCAAGACGTCAAATGGTTTCAAAGTGAACCGATGTTAGTGACGACTTCCTTCTACCGCGTTCAAAAAAATGACACCTATTCATCAATTGCCGCTAAATTTGATATATCCGAAGAGCAGTTATTTGTTAAAAATCGAGGAATTGAACTTAAGGATGGTATGCTTTTACAAATCAAAAAATGAAACAGTTTATAGAAGCAAAATATAATTTACACGTTGAATCTATCATTAAATTAACCGTAAAAGCATACAAAATTTATTGCGTAGAAGGCATTTATATTTTGAAATATCATGATAATCCTTCCGAAGCCATCATGTTTTCACGTTTAAACATGCTGAACCTAGATTTATTTTTAATTCCGATTCAATCAAAATACGATAACTATATTGAAAACTATGAAAATTTATATTTTTCCATTACTCCATTTATTCAAGATGAAGCACAACTTCATCAAGATATTCGATTACATTTTTATGTAAAAGCTTTAGCATACCTCCATCATTCTTCTTCCTATGAAGTCAAAGTCAGTGACGGTTTTTTCGATGAATCATTAAATTATTTAGAGCAACAAATTCAAACTGTAAAAAAAGAATTACAAAGTCGGATGGAAAGAGTAGAAAGAAGTGATTATCATACCCCTAGTGATTGGTATTTTTTAATGAACTATGATCACTTTATGAAGTCTCTTTTAGAAGCGGGGAGACGAGTAGATAATCTTGAAGATGAATGGAAACGATTAGGTGCGATTCGTTTATCCTTAACCTATCAAAACTTTGCCTATGAGCATGTCATCGTCAAACATCAAAAAATCATTTCTTTAGATAAAATGGCGATAGCGCCTTCTATCTATGATTTAAAATCTCTTTTTGAAGTCGCCTATTCCTCTCGAATTGATATCGCTTCATTAATGAAAGAATATTTTGCCATTCATCCTTTAGAAAATTATGAAAAAGAATGGCTTTTAGCATTTCTTTTTATACCTAAAATTGAAAGAAAAGCGAATGATATTGAGGATATTGAATCCATTTTCCAATCTTTGGCGTATCTTCATACCGTAGAAGAATTTGCCACCTCCTTAATGAAAATGAATAAAGAAGCACCAAAAGAAACGAAAGAAAACTAAAAAAAGCCAAGGCTTTTGACCTTGGCTAAGTAAAACATATTACTTATTTGAACCATGTGGAATTACATGGTTTTTTTATAAATTCTTTTTTTCTTGTTGAATATGGGCGTCTCTAGCTTCTTTATCACAGCAAAGATCATCAGGATTCTCTTCGGTAGAATCTGTTCCAGAAGCAGTGACATCGCCTAAACCGGTGGATTCATTAAAAGCAACACTCTTACGAATCATGGTTGTCATATCGGTAGGGATAATAATTTTACTAGCTTTACCATCAGCAACTTTTGCCATGGCTTCAAAGCGCATTAATTCAATAACTTCTAGAGAAGGGTGAGCTTCAGTAAGAATTCTTAAGGTTTCTGCTTCGGATTGTTTCTTTAATAATAAGGCTTTCGCTTCACCTTCGGCACGAGCAATTTCGGCATCTCTTTGACCTTCAGCTTCTAAGATTCTTGCTTGTTTATCACCTTCCGCACGTTTAATAACGGACTCTTGATGTGCTTCGGCAAGTAAGACGGCTTCACGTTTTTCACGTTCTGCTTTCATTTGTTTTTCCATTGCGGATTGAATTTCTTTTGGAAGAATGATGTTCTTTACTTCGCAACGGGTAACTTTAATTCCCCATTTATCGGTAGCTTCATCTAAGATTTCGGTCATTTTGCCATTAATAATATCCCGAGAAGTTAAAGTATCATCTAACGTCATTGTACCAATAATATTTCTTAAGGTCGTTGCGGATAAGTTATCTAAAGCATTGAGTGGATTTACTGCACCATAAGTGAAGGATTTAGAATCAAAGACATAGAAATAAACGACGGAATCAATATTGATGGTGACGTTATCTTTCGTAATTACTGGCTGTGGCTTTGAATCAAGAACCGCTTCTTTTAAAATAACTTTGTTAGAAACTCTTTCAAAGAAAGGAATTAAAAAGTGAATACCTGCGGTCCAGGTATGACGATATTTTCCTAAGAATTCAACAATGTATTCTTCGGCTTGTGAGACAATACGAATGCTAGATAAGCAGATGATAAGAAGAATTCCGCCGAGAACAATTCCCACAATAGCACCTGCGCTTAATGCACTAGCTAAAATTAATGTTTGTACCATAACTTTGTACCTCCTAAGTACAATTTTATTTTAACATAAAATAAAGCAATATTTTTATATTTTTTACATTTTGATGGACACTTAGATTATGAATTAAAAAATAAGAAAATCAATTAAATGCAATCGTAATGAACGATTGTATACTTTAAAGCTTTTTAAATATGAAGTTAAATTGTATTTTCGTTTAAAAAACCTTTTCCTTTTTTTATTTTTTTGCTACAATGTAAACGCGTTGAACAAGAGGAGTACGAAATATCTTTTGTTTAGAGACTCTAGGATTGGTGAAACTAGAGAGAAGATATGAGGAAGGTCGCTTGGGAGCTTTGGCGAAAAGCCCGTAAACTTGCGTAAAAAGTAAAGTGTTTAGCTCATGAGCTAAAAACAAAGGTGGTACCGCGCTTCTTAGCGTCCTTTGACGGACGTTTTTTTTATTTTTTGGAGGTAAATTTATGGCACTTAATAAACATTACGACCATGAAAAAGTAGAACAAGGAAAGTATGATTTTTGGAAAGAGAAAGGCTATTTTAAAGCAGGTGGCGATCAAAACGCTCCTAAATTCTCTATGGTAATTCCCCCACCCAATGTTACGGGTAAATTACATATTGGACACGCTTTTAATACGACCATTCAAGATATTTTAGCGCGTTATAAAAAAGCGTGTGGTTACGATGTCTTATGGCTCCCGGGTATGGATCATGCCGGTATTGCTACCCAAGCCAAAGTGGACGCTCGATTAAGAGAGCAAGGTATTTCTCGTTATGATTTAGGAAGAGAAGGTTTCTTAAAAGAAGCATGGAAATGGAAAAAAGAATATGCTGAATCCATCCATGAACAATGGAAAACCATGGGTTTAATGCTCGATTACTCGAAAGAACGTTTTACCCTAGATGAAGGATTATCGAAAGCCGTTAAACATGTTTTCGTAACCTTATATAATAAGGGCTTAATTTATCAAGGTGAAAGAATTATTAACTGGGACCCTGTCCAAATGACCGCTTTAAGTAATATTGAAGTTATTCATAAAGATGATCCCGGACAATTCTATTATTTTAAATATTGGTTAGAAGATAAATCACGTTATTTAGAAGTGGCAACAACACGTCCAGAAACGATGTTTGGTGACGTCTGCGTAGTGGTAAACCCTAAAGATGAACGTTATAAAGATGTGGTAGGTAAAAAGGTCATTAACCCCGCTAACGGGGATTTATTACCGATTATTACCGATGAATATGTCGATGTGGAATTCGGAACAGGTGCCATGAAATGTACGCCAGCGCATGACCCGAATGACTTTATTATTGGTGAAAAATATGGCTTCCCACACCCCATCGTCATGAATCAAAACGCAACGATGAATGAAAATGCAGGTATTTATAATGGTTTAGATCGTTTTGAATGCCGTAAACAATTAGTAGAAGCTATTGAAAAACAAGGCGATTTAATTCGTATTGAAAATATGATTCACTCCGTCGGTCACTCCGAAAGAAGTGATGCCGTCGTTGAACCTTATTTATCCAAACAATGGTTTATTAAAATGCGTCCATTAGCGGAACAAGCTTTAAAGAACCAAGAAAGTGATGATAAAGTTCATTTCTATCCTGAACGTTTTGAAAAAGTCTTTACTAGCTGGATGGAAAAAGCTGAAGACTGGTGTATTTCTCGTCAATTATGGTGGGGACACCGTATTCCTGCTTACTATCATAAAGTAACAGGAGAAGTGGTTGTGAGCGAAAATCCACCCAAAGATATTGAAAACTATGTCCAAGATGAAGACGTATTAGATACCTGGTTTAGCAGTGCATTATGGCCATTTTCCACTTTAGGTTGGCCCAATGAAACTGAAGATTTTAAACGCTATTTCCCCATCGATGTCATGGTAACGGCCTACGATATTATTTTCTTCTGGGTCAGCCGTATGATTTTCCAATCTTTAGAATTCACGCATAGAGCACCTTTCCGTGACTGCTTAATTCATGGTTTAATTCGTGACCCTGAAGGAAGAAAAATGTCCAAATCCTTAGGAAATGGCGTAGATCCTATTCAAGTCATTCATGACTATGGTGCTGATGCTTTACGTTATTTCATTACTACGAATTCGACCCCAGGACTAGATTCCCGTTATAGTGATGAAAAATTACAAGCGGCGCAAAATTATCTCAACAAAATTTGGAATGCCGCTCGTTATATCTTCATGAATTTACCAGAAGATTTTAAAGAAGAACCCATTGATTTTAGTAAATGCAATGCGTTAGATCGTTTCATTTTAAGTGAATTAGAAACCACGATTAGTAGTGTTAAAATGAACATGGATAAATACGAATTAGCGAATGCTTCCACACATTTATATAACTTCGTCTATGATGATTTCTGCTCTTGGTATATTGAAATGTCTAAAGTAACCTTACAAGGCGATAATGAAGAAGCAAAGCACATGACGCATTTAGTACTTCATAAGTGCTTAAAATCCATTTTAATGATGATTTATCCTTATACGCCATTCTTTGCCGAAGAAATCTATCAAAATCTTCCTGGTCACTTAGAAAGCATCATGTTAGCGGCTTATCCAGAAGTCGAAGAACAATATATGGATAAGAAAGCCCAAGAAGAAATCTCCATTTTAATTAAAATGATTCAAGATATTCGTTCTTATAAAGTAGAACATGATTTAGCGCCCAATGCGCCAATTACGTTATGCATCAACGACCAACATCATGGATTTGATGCCTATCGTCCTTATTTAGAACGCTTTACCTTTGCTAAAGAAATTCATTTTAATGAAGCGATAAAAGAAAAGAAAAATGCAACCCTATTCGTTTATCATAATGTAGAAATGAGCGTGCAAGATGATACAGATCCAGAAGAACTCAAAAAGAAACTTCAATTAGAACTTGCTCGTTTAGAAAGCGAAATCGCCCGTGGTGAAAAGATGTTATCGAATCCTGGTTTTATTCAAAAAGCGCCGAAAGAAAAAATCGCATTAGAACAAGAAAAATTAAAGAAAAACCAAGATCAATACACGACATTAAAAGCAAAATTAGCTGCTTTTCATTAGGAAAAATGAAAATTGCCTCCTATAAATATATAGGAGGTTTTTTTATGAGAGAATTACAACAAAATGAAATGGCTATGTTAAATGGCGGTGAAGTTCTTACACTCAGTGCAGTTCTTACTGTCCTTGTCGTCGCCATTATTGCGGTCGTGTGCTATCGCTTATTTATGTCTGGCGAGGGATCTGTATCTCTTCCTGGCGGTTACAAATTCACTTGGGAATCATGCGTATTCAAGATTTAGACAAAAGAGATCGTCCCCGGGAAAAAGCTTTAAAATATGGAATTGAAACGCTAGAAACCGCTGAATTATTAGCCTTAATCATCGGTCATGGAATTAAAAATTATTCCGCTTTAGATATGGCACATTCTTTATTATCTCGCTATACCTTAGAACAAATTAGTCTTTTATCCTATAGTGAATGGAAAGAAGAAAAAGGGTTTCAAGACCCTCAGATTTGGAAAATCATGGCGAGCATTGAATTAGGAAAAAGAATGTTAAGTTATACGCATAGTGAAAGTGAAGTCATGCGATCCGCTAGTGACGTAGTATTAAAGTATTTACCTTTATATGCGAATAAAGAGCAAGAATATATGGTTTTAATCATGCTCAATTCCCGGAATCGTATTTTAGGAGAAAAAGTTATTTTCCAAGGGACATCCAATGAATTATCGGTTTCTATTTCGGAAGTTTTCACCCATTTGGTGCGAAAAAACGCCAAAAAATTTTATGTTCTTCATAACCATCCAAGTGGAGAAGTGGAACCGAGTACGGATGATATCCGCACCACGCTTGCTTTAAAAGAAATGGGAGAACAACTCCATATTCAATTAAAGGACCATATTATATTAGGAAAAGAAGATTATTATTCTTTTTTAGAAAATCAATTAATTTGACAAAGTTCGACAATTCTTCTTTTTTATAATGTCCGTGGTGATGAATTATGGAACAAATGACTTTTCTGATTTCAAAAGAAGATGAAGAAACATTAGAAAGTATTCGTAGTAAAATCGAGGAACTTTGCTTTATGAAAAGAAAGATGAACGTTATCATTGAAAGCAAAGTGTTTTTAAGTCCTCCTTTTATGCACCGAATACTTTCTTTGTTTTTTGATTATCATTCCGCCATTTTAAAAGGTGTTATTCTTCCTAAAAAAGAGGACATTCACCTCATACGACAAAATTTACATAATGGGGAAATTTGGCATTTTGAAGGAAGAACTATTCTAATCGGTGACATCCATGAAGATGCAGTGGTATACGTTAAAGATATGCTATATGTATCGGGAAAAGTGCAAGGAAAAATCTATTTAGAACAAAAAGATAGCTTTATCTATGCTGAAGAAATGGAGCATGCACAAATCATATTTCTTTACGATGTCACTCGTTATGTAGACGGCAAAAATCAACTTTGGGGACAAGATACGAAAGGAGAAACAACATGGCGCGAGTTATCGTTATTACCAGCGGTAAAGGTGGAGTAGGAAAATCAACAGTGACCGCTCTTTTGGGAAAAAGTTTAGCAAAATTACAAAAAAGAGTCGCTCTCATTGATTGTGATTTAGGATTAAAGAATTTGGATGTTATTCTCGGGTTAGAGTCAAGAGTTGTTTATGACTTTGAAGACGTAAGAAAAGGAAGAGCGTCCCTATGGCAAGCGTTAGTGAAAGATAAAGAATTTGATAATCTTTATTTACTTCCAGCTTGTTTGAGAACCGACATTTCTTCGATTGAAAATAGCGAATTAGAAACCGTTTTAAAAGAAATGGATAGTTCTTTTGATTTTATTTTAATTGATTCACCGGCGGGCATTGAAAAAGGATTCCATCAAGCCATCCATTTTGCCCATGAAGCCCTTGTCGTTGTTACTTTAGATAAAGTCTCTATTAAAGATGCCGATAAAGTCATTGGCTTATTAGAAAGTGAAGATATTTCTTCCATTCATGTGTTAGTGAACCGCGTACCTTTAAAAGAAAGCGAAAAAGGAAGTTGTTTAACCTATGAAGATGTAGAACGCGTTTTACGTAAAAAAATACTAGGATTTTTCTATGAAAGCAAAGAAATCCGAAGAGCTCAAAATTACCATTTAGAAGTGAAAAAAGAATTAGGACCATTTTTAATTGTCGCAAGCGCATTATGCGGTGAAAAAAGGGAAAAAGAGCCAGATTCTTTATGGAAACGTATCATGAAGAAAGTGCGTAATTCATAACTTTTAATGAGGTGATAAAATGGACGAGATAGAAGAAATCCAAAAACGGATGGAAAAAGGAGAAACCAAAAAAGCAAAACGAAGTACAGCGTATAAAATCATGATGTCCTTTTTAATTGTTCTTGCTTTAGCATTAGGTTTTTTAATCTATGCAAGAGTAGATGAAAACGGCAGTGTTTTGAATAATATTTTTCATTCGAATATTAGCTTTACTTCCTTTAATGCGAAAATCAATCGTTTTTTAGATAATATGTTCCGTTTCAATTTAAAAGATAATCAAGATGATCTTCCGGTAGGTGGTTCCGTTACTTATGAGGCCTTAGAAGATAATTATTATCGCTCAGAAGATCAATCCGTTCGAATGTTAAAACGTGGTGTTGTTTCATATATGGAAACAAAAAATCAAGAGTCCTTTGTTATGATTACCTATGAAAATGGCGTAGTAGCGTCTTATTATGAACTTTTTGACCCAATCGTAAAGACATTAGATCAATTAAAAGCGGGCGATGTGATTGCGTCTTATGAAACGAAGTTTAAAGTATTATTCCAAAAAGGAAATCAATTAATTAGCTATGAAGAAGCTCTCCTTTAATTTTTTTATTCATCCATTGACGGTTATTTATTTAGGAATCGCTCTTTTTACAGGGCGATTTTCTTTCCTTTTTATCCATCTATTTGTTGCGTTAATTCATGAGTTATTCCATGTGGTAGTGGCGCTTTTAATGAAGGTGAGAGTGAATGAACTATCCATGCTTCCCTTTGGTTTTTACGCTAGATTAGAAGATGTAGAAAGAAAGGGATTTTGGTGTCAATTATGGATTTATATTGCGGGTCCACTATCCATCTTTTTTTCTCTTTTTTTAATGCGTGTTTTTTATCAAATAGATTTGATTTCTTATTATGGATATCAATATGGAAGAGAAGCGTGCTATATCGTATGTTTTTTTAATCTTTTACCCATTTATCCTTTAGATGGTGGTCGCATTATGCGCTTATTCTGTTTTCGTTTCTTAGAAGAAGAAAAAGCACATTTCATATCTTATATTTTATCCCTTATAACCACGTGTTTTATTTTTTATCGCGCAATAAAAAGTGGTCAGTGGGTAATTGCTTTATTTTTAATCATTTCGCAAGGACAATGGATTTATCTAGAAAGAAAACAATATCCGTTTTATTTAAAGTTAAGGCGCTTACAAAAGAAACCCAATCCCATCAAAATATCGAAAAAACCTTCCATCTATATTTATTATGATAATTATTGTTGGTTGAAAGGAAAAATGATTGGAGAAGAAGAAATTCTACAAATGAAGCTAGAAAAATGGCAAAAGCAACATCAAAAAAGTAAGACAAAATACTCAATAAAGAATTTTTTTAAGCAATTTCAACAAAAATAAAAATATATATTGAAATAATGATTTCTTCTTGTTACAATACAATTGTATTTAATAAGTGCAGTGGCGAAAGCATTAATGAATACGCATTATGTTTCCTCTTTACATGAGTAAAGTATGGCAAATATTCTACAAAGACTATCTTTTAAATAAGAAATGATACACTTAGTTTTTTTAAGAGGATGAAACTAAGACCAATAAAACGATATATTTTTTATCATTCTTAGGGGTAATTCATGTTTATCTCTATTTTTTTGTTTTTTATGAAATAAAGAAATTCAATATAAATAAGTCAAAAAAATTTTTTCTATATCTTGACAAGCTAATAACATTTATGTTATTTTACAAGCGTTGTAACCTCACTAGCTACAACCGCTAAGAAAAGGTAACTAACAATCGTATGATGACCTTCATTGCGAGTCTAAGTGAAATCTGAATAATAGGAGGTGCACTATGTACGCAATTATTGAAACTGGCGGAAAGCAAATTCGTGTAGAAGTCGGACAAAAGATTTTCGTTGAAAAATTAGATGTCGAAGCTGGCGCAACTTACACATTCGATAAAGTTTTACTTATCGGTGATGAAAGTGCGAAAGTTGGAACTCCTTACATTGAAGGTGCTACAGTAACCGCAAAAGTGGAAAAGCAAGGTAAGAGCCGCAAAGTTCGTGTCTTTACTTACAAGAGCAAAGCCAAAGTGAGAAGAACTTTAGGACATCGTCAACCATATACTTGCTTAACCATCGAAGCTATTAATGCTTAATATGGTTCATGTAACTTATATCGAGCAAAAAGGATTGTTCAAAGAAGTTGAAATTAAAGGGCATGCCGATTCCACTACGGAAGAAGGTCATGACTTAGTGTGCGCGGCAGTAAGTTCAATTACCGTCGGTGCATTAAATGCTTTAGAACAACCAGACATCTTCGATATTCTTATGGAAGATGGTCACATACGCTTGAAAACCAATCAAAAGATTTCTCGTCATGATGCAGTGGTCATTGAAACGATGATGATTCAACTTGCAACCATCGAGGATAGTTACGGTAAATTCATCCGTATACAAACGAAAAAATAAAGAAAGAGGGTGCATCAATTATGATGTTTAAACTAGATCTCCAACTCTTTGCTTCGAAAAAAGGTGTCGGTTCCACTAAAAACGGACGTGATTCCGAATCTAAGCGGTTGGGTGCTAAAAAAGGCGACGGACAATACTGCACAGCAGGTTCCATTATCTATCGTCAACGCGGTACAAAGATTTACCCAGGAACGAATACCATGCGTGGTGGAGATGATACCATCTTCGCAACCAAATCTGGTATTGTGAAATATGAACGCTGGGGTAAAAATAGAACACGCGTTTCTGTTTACGAAGTTGAAGAATAATTTTTAAATTAAAGACCATATGATATGGTCTTTTTTTTTGAAATCATGTAAAATAATCACTAGAAGTAGGTGAATTTATGAAAAAATTAATTTCCATCGTTGTACCGATGTATAACGAGCATGAAATGGTAGACATTTTCTTTGAACGTATTAACCAAATCGTTCAAGAAAATAACGCCTATGACTTTGAAATTTTAGTTGTAAATGATGGTAGCAAAGATGACACATTAGCCCTTTTAAAAGAGCATAAAAAGCATCAATCCAATTTAACCATTGTTTCATTATCAAGAAATTTTGGCCATGAACCTGCAGTAGCAGCCGGTTTATCAAAAGCCAAGGGGGACGCTGTAGTCGTCATGGACTGCGATATGCAAGATCCACCCGAAGTCATTAGCGAAATGCTAAAGAAGTTTGAAGAAGGTTATGAGGTCGTTAATGGCCGCCGTGCTTCTCGAAAAGAAGATAGCATGATGAAACGCTTAACCGCTAAAGAGTTTTATAAAATCTGTGATAAGATGTCTGGAAAAATTCGCGTTCCTCAAAATGTAGGACATTTCCGTTTAATTTCTCGTCGTGTTGTTGATGAAGTCAACAAATTAACTGAAAATAACCGCGTTTTCCGTATCCAAGTGCCTTATGTAGGATTTAAAACCACAGAAGTATTGTTTACTCGTGCTAAAAGAGAAAAAGGAAAAACTAAATACAATTATAAATCGATGACGAAGTTAGCAATGGATGCCTTTGCATCTTCTACCATTGAGCCATTAACTTGGCCAATAAAGTGGGGCGTATTTAGCACAGCTTTAACCGGTTTATCTTTCTTAGTAGAACTCATTTTATTCATTTTATTTAAAACGAATACCTTTATGGGGATTTCTACAAATGGATATGCTTTCTGGTGCATTTTAAACTGCATATTCCTCGCTCTTAGCGTGCTTTTAATTGCACTAGGTATTGTTTCATTATACATGTCTAGAATGTATTTAGATACGCAAAAACGACCATTCTATATCATAGATGAATATGAAGAAAGGGATGATCAATAATGTTTATTGACCGCGCAAAAGTCGAAGTTCGCGCTGGAAATGGTGGTAATGGAATGATTGCCTTCCACCGCGAAAAATATATTTCTCGAGGAGGTCCTTCGGGCGGTAATGGTGGCCGTGGTGGTTCCATCATTTTTAAAGCAACCAAAGGTTCTTCCACTTTAATTCATTTCCGTCATTCTAAAGTCATTAGTGCTTTAGATGGAGGAAAGGGCATGGGTAAAAATTGCTATGGAAAAAAAGCCCCTGATGTATATGTCGAAGTACCCATTGGTACCGTGATTTATGTAGAACCTGACCACACCTTCTTATGTGATTTAAACGAAGAAGGAAAAGAGTTTGTCGTCGCCAAAGGTGGTAGAGGCGGAAGAGGAAATGCCTGTTTTAAATCTCCTACTAACCGCACACCTCGTGTAGCAGAAAATGGTTTACCTGGCGAAAAGAAGACTTTAATTTTGGAATTAAAACTTCTTGCTGATGTGGGCTTTGTTGGATTCCCAAGTGTAGGAAAATCCACACTTTTAAGCGTAATTAGCCATGCTGACCCCGAAATTGCCGATTATCCATTTACCACCTTAACACCGAATTTAGGGGTGGTAGAATTAAAAGATGGCCGTAGTTTTGTCGCCGCTGATTTACCGGGTTTAATTGAAGGTGCGCATGAAGGAAAAGGCTTAGGCTTACAATTCTTACGTCATATTGAAAGATGTAGAGTTTTATTACATTTAATCGATTGTTCTGGCGAACGCGATCCTTTAGATGACTATCATAAAATTATGCATGAATTAGAAGCCTATGGCTTTGGTTTAACCGCTCGCCCCATGATTATTGTTGGCACCAAAATGGATGAAGAAGGTGCTGAAAAACGTTTAGAAGAATTAAAGAAAGCTTTACCAGATAAAGAAATTTATTCCATTTGTTCTTTATCCCATGAAGGTATTGATGCTTTATTATATCGCGTCGCTGATTTATTAGATGAACTTCCATTATTCCCACTTTATAACGAGGAAAATGAAGAACAAGGCGTTCGGGTATATGAAGCTGCCTTACCACCAGAAGATGATTATGAAATCGTTAGAAAAGATGCGCACACCTTTGTCATTCAAGGCGAAAGAGTGGAACGTACCTATCATTTAATTAATCTTTCCACCGATGAAGGTCTATTAAAGTTATTAAATTATCTACGTCGTTTAGGTGTCGATGACCGTTTAAAAGAAATGGGCGCGACCGACGGAGATACCGTTAAATTATGTGATTTTGAATTTGAATATATTGATTAAAGGAGCGATGGAATATGTATTACTCCATGCATGGTATCGTAGAGGAGGTTCTCTATGACCGCATTGTTTTAGTGGTTCATGATATCGGTTATGAGATATTTGTTTCTCATATCGAACAATATAACCCCCAAGAAGAATGTACGATTTATCTTCATGAAGTCATTCGTGAAGATGATCATTTTTTGGTCGGCTTTAAAGATAAAGAAGAACGCGCTGTCTTCATGTCTTTGATTAACGTAAAAGGTATCGGCCCTAAGACCGCTATCGGAGCGTTAAGTACAACGGATCCTAAAACATTTATTTTAGCGATTGAAAATAGCGATATTAAATTCTTAAAGAAATTGCCGGGCATTGGTCCGAAAGCAGCGCAACAAATTCTTCTTGATTTACGCGGCCATTTAGCCTTACAAAATGAAGAAGAAAAGGGTAGTAAAAAAGTTTTAACTGAAGAAGAAAAAGACACCATTGAAGCGTTAAAATCTTTAGGCTTTAAAATGGGAGATATTGAAAAAACATTAGCAAAAATCGATAAAGATGGCTTAAGTAGTGCACGCTTAACGAAAGAAGCCCTCCTTCTTTTAAGGAAGTGATCGTATGTCTAGAGTACTCGATGCCAATATGACTAGTGAAGACGAACAAGAAATATCGTTACGTCCGATTACTTTAGATGAATACATTGGTCAAGCTCATTTAAAGGATAATTTACGCGTCTATATGGGCGCGGCTAAAAACCGTGATGAAGTATTAGATCACGTTCTTTTATATGGCCCGCCTGGCTTAGGTAAAACCACTTTAGCGCACGTTATCGCTAACGAAATGCATGGAAATATTAAAATCGTAAATGGTCCAAGCGTAGAAAAAACCGGCGATTTAGCGAGTATTTTAACTTCTTTACAACCTGGCGATATTTTATTCATCGATGAAATCCATCGCTTACCAAGAATTGTTGAAGAAGTCCTTTATAGTGCGATGGAAGATTTTATGTTATCCATTGTTGTAAGTAGAGAACAAGGCGCTAAAACGCTTAATATTCCATTAGAGCCCTTTACTTTAGTGGGCGCTACAACGCGTGTAGGTGATTTATCTTCGCCTTTACGAGCGCGTTTTGGTATTACCGAAAAATTAAATTTTTATACTTTAGAAGAAATTGAACAAATCGTTTTACGTACCGCACGCGTTTATCAAACCACAATAGACGCAGATGCTGCCCATGAAATTGCACTTCGTTCTAGAGGAACGCCACGTATTGCTAATCGTTTATTCCGTCGTGTACGTGATTTCGCTAACTATGAAAATCGTACCCATGTAACTTTAGAAGAAGCTAAAAAAGCACTAGAAGCGCTCAAAGTAGATTCCCTTGGTCTTGATGATGTCGATATTCGATATCTTGAAGGCATCATGGATCGATTCCATGGTGGACCGGTGGGCTTAGAAGCGCTAGCGAGTGCGATTGGTGAAGAAGTTGTCACCTTAGAAGATGTATATGAACCTTATTTATTACAAATCGGTATGATTAACCGTACCCCTAGAGGTCGAGTGGTTACCGAAAAGGCCTATGCGCATTTAAAGAAAAAACATCAAGGTTCGTTATTTTAATGTTTTTCTAATCTTTTACTTCCCATATTTACGCCAAGTACCGCACTGACATTTAAAATGACGATACGAGCGATGAGCATCAATCGACTCAATAAGCCGGTGCTTGTTAAGCCAAAAAAGCGAAGAATTAGAGCAAATAAAACATAAATTAAAGAGAGGGTAATACCAATAAGCAGCCCTCTTTTTTTCGTTTTAAAGCCGCTATAAAATCCAAGAGCAAAAAAGCCGATTAACGAAGAAATATACATGATCCATTCTCCACTTTGTACGGTAATTACATCTTTATAACTGAGTAAAGATAAAATAAGAGAAAAGATAAGTCCAAAGAATAAAAGAGCAAAAAAGGACATACTAATGGTAGCTATCGTTTTTTTCATAAAATAACCTCCTAAAAAAGTATATGAAAAGACGATAAATTTTAGAAGGAGAGTTTATGTCTTTAAGCGATATTTGGCAAGTTACTTATAAAACGATTATCTGTTATTTTTTCCTAATTTTTATTCTCAAAGTCATGGGAAAAAGAGAAATTGGAAAAGTATCGACATTTGATATTGTCGTGTTCTTTGTTATTTCTGAATTATTTTCTTTATCATTAAATGAACCTAGTGGTTCGATTTGGCATTCTATTATTCCTATTAGCATTATTGTATTGTTGCAACTTTTAACCGCGTTTTTATCCTTAAAAATCAATAAAATCCGTTCCATCGTAGAAGGCAAAGTGACTTTTATTATTTATAACGGGGAACTCAATCAAAAGGAAATGAAAAAGCAACGCTACAACATTGATGATTTAATGACGCAGTTAAGAGCGAAAGAAATTCAACTTCCTAATGAAGTCGCATTTGCGATTTTAGAAGATACGGGCGCGTTAACCATCATTAAAAAAAGTGATTGTACGTTAAAAGATCCTGAACCGATTATTTCTGATGGAAAAATCATGAAAGATGTTATCCAGCGTCTTTCATTAAACGAAGATGATGTTTTAGCTTTATTAAACAATGAAGGTTATACCAATTTTAACGATATATTTATTGCTTTATTACGGGTGGACGGCACTCTCTTTTTGATACCGAGAAAACGCATGTAAAACGTGATAACCATTTAAAACGATGGTTAAAAAGATTTCAAAAATCGTTGATAATGCGACCGCCATGATATGGAAATGATTGATTAAAGCTAATAAAGAAAGAATTCGCACAATGCAAGATAAAACCGTTGTAATAAAGGCTTTTTTCGTTAATCCTAATGCATGCATTGCGTTATTTAATGGCGATTCAATATAGTAAAGAATAAAGGGAAACGCTAAATAATGAATATATTTTGCACCTTCCTCGGTGTGATAAAGAATGCGCAATACTGTATTTCCAAAAAAGAAGAAGAAAATGGACATACTGATACCAATACCTAAAGAAATACCTAAGACGTTTAAAAAAATTTTTTTGGCTTTTCCATATTCTTTTTTTCCAACATAAGAAGCCATATTGGGCAATAAATAATTAGCTAAAGCTAACGCAAAGAAACCAGGAAGTAACAAAATCGGCATCGCATAACCATTCAATACCCCATAATCCAACATAATTTCGTTAGCGTTATAGCCCGCTTTTAAAAGCATATTCGTGGTTAAAATAGGTTCAGCAAAATAAGTCAATGACCCCACAATTCTTGAAAGGGTAATCGGTAGAGAAAGCGATAAAATTCCAGGAATTTCTTCTAGAGGATGAATTTCTTTTAAATTAAAAATTTCTAAGCTCCGTTTATAAAGGTGAAATTGACTCTCTGTTAATAAATATAAACTTTGGAAAACTTCACCCACACAAACACCTAACATGGCTCCAAAAGCGGCATATTCAGGCCCGATTTTGGTAAAATGATCTAGAAATAATAAGACGAAAATAATTCGTGAAATCTCTTCAGCAATCGATGATTTTGCGGTCATTTTAACCCGATTATGACCAATAAAATATCCTTTTAAAAGACTCGAAAGCCCCACTAAAGGAATGAGCAAAGCAAGGGCATAAAGCGTCAAAGTTACCGATTCGTTTTTAAGCACATTTTTGGCTAAAAAAGGCGATAACCAAATTGTTAAGGTCATAAAAATAATCGAAATGATGCAGGATAAAATTAGACCACAAGTGAAGATTTTTTTGCTCCGCTCTTTGTGCTTGCTAATAAGGGTAGCAATAGCTGTGGGAAGTCCCATTTGCGCGAGCGTGATTAAAAAAACCATCGCTGGACTTGCTAGTGTATAAATAGCCATTGCTTCAAGCCCAATCATTCGAGTTGTAAGGATTCTTGCAACCATGGAAAGGCCTTTAGAAACAAATCCGAGAAACATTAACTGCAAAATAATTGAAATTACGTTTTTTTTCTTCAATTTTTTTCACCTTATTTCTTGAAATAAGAAGTAAGAAATGATATAGTTTTAAAGCAGTGTATATGTTTAGTGCTATCAAACTATTCTTTCATACACGTATCATCTTGCAATTCTATGAAAAAATGATTTCGTTTTATCATAGTCGTATCAAGAATAAATTAGAACCATTGGAGGGAAAATTATGCGTCGTCGTTTTTTTGCATTTCTCACATTGATCATTAGTGCTTTAGTCCTATTGGTTGGAAATTTCGCAAGTGTCTATACGCGCACTAAAGGCGGTATTGAATTTGAAAACGGAAAACAATATGTCTACAAGATTTCTCAAAGTGATGAAGATGCCTTACCTGTCGATATTGAAGAAGCTGCTTCAGAAATGAATCGTCGTTTAAAGAGCGCTAACATCAATTATTACGACATTCACACGGAAGGTGAAGATCAAATCCGTGTTACATTTACGGGTGCTAACTCGTCAGAAGAAGAACATATCAAACAACTTCTTTCTTACAATGCTACGTTTACCTTAGAAACCACAGATGGTGAACAATCTGCTACTGGTGACGATATCTTTAAAGATTCGGTAGCCCGTATTGAATATCGAAATGAATATCCAATTATTATTATTCCGATTTCCGATTCAACGAAAGCCGAAGTAATTCGAGAACATGCTTCCACTTTAAAAAGTGCAAGCGATAGCAGTAGTGAAACTAGCATTGATTATACGATGATTGTTTTATGGGCCAATAAAGCTGAAGGCGATGACTTCGCTAATGCGATGGATCCTAACAATCCAGACTATAAGAAAATGCAAGAAAAAGTTTTATTAGCTTTCTCTTCCACGGAAGATAACTTCTACTATAACGGCAATCACAATGAACTTTATTATGTCGTTGGTGTAGGTAGTAATGATAGTCAAACCGCTCCAACCAAAAATGAAGTACGTCAAGCTGCCATTGAAGCCCAACACAAAGTAAACTTATTCAATGCTGGTTCTTTAGATTATGAAGTTGACTTTATGTATGAATTAAATGCTGATGCGTATGTAGAAGAATTAATTCATGCCGGTGATAACTTATATATCAACTGGAATTCTAAAATCTTTATTTCTTTCTTAGCAGCTTTTGTTATTATTTCAGTAATTTTAACGGCTTACTATCGCATTAGTTCTCCTGTTGCTATTGTTACAATCTTTGCCTCATTACTCATGAGTTTATTTATGTTCAATACTTTCGGTGTTGAATTTAGTATCGGCGCTATCGTAGGCTTAGCCATTACCGCTTTATTAGGTATCTTCTCTAGTGTTATTTATTTTGAAAACTTAAAGAACGAACTTTATAAGGGTAGAACTTTAAAGAAAGCAAATTCTGAAGCTTCTAAGCATACAACTTTACCAATTATTGATGCTTCTGTTGTTTCTTTACTTGCTTCTTTAATTACTTATTTCATTGGTGAACCATTAGTTAAACCATTTGCGGTTATGACCACGATTGGCTCAGTTTGTAACTTGCTTTTCGTATTAGTAGGTTCCAAAGCCTTAATGTGGCTTTTAACCAACGATACTAGCTTACAAGATAAAAAACGTTATTTCGGTGTTGACGAAAGCAAAATTCCTAACACTGCAAACGAAGAAAAACAAAGCTATTTTGGACCTTATGATGGAAAGAACTTCACCAAAAAATCTCCAAAAATCGGTATTATTGCTGGCTTATTTGCGGTTATCGGTATTGCTTGTACGCTTGCCTTTAATTACACCATTGGCACTTTCAATTATGAAGACACCAATGTGGGAACACGTATCCAATTAAAAGTCGATGATCGTTCCGAAATTAAAGACGTTGAAACCTTAGCTAACGATTTAATCAATGCCGGATTTAAAGTGAAAAACTTAGATTCCGCTAAAGAAACAGATCCTGATGATGAAAATACAACTTTAAATTATTACATCGTTGATATTAAATCTTTCCCTGGAGCGGATAGTGAAGTGTTTGCAGATCCAGTTTACGATAACAACAACGAAATTGATCAAAATGCAACGATTCAAACCTATTTCGAAAAATTCTATCAAGCCAAAGATTCTGGTGCTGAAGTTAAAGTATATGGAATTATGGCAAGAACCCGCGTCTTAAACGTTTGGAAAGTTGCTTTAGCTACTTTATTTGGTATCTTGCTTAGCGCTTTATATATTGCCATTCGATATGGTATTAGTAAAGCCATTAGCTCTGTACTCATTTCCACACTATCTACCTTCTTAAGTCTTGCCTTCTTCATTATTTGTCGTATAACCTTTAATGATATGGCTGGCATTGCCTTATTAGGTATTATGGAAATCAGCCTCTTATCTAGCATCTTTGTCTTCCATAAAGAAAAAGAAATGCGCTTAGAAAATAAAGAAGAGGATGAAAAGACCGTGTTAAATAAATCCATCGCGAGTGCATTTGGCTCTATGACCATCTTCCACTCCATAACAATTCTTACCATCGTCTTATTCGTAGCCTTAGGCCCATCAAGCTATGAAATTTGCTTTGCTTTATTAGCCTTAGGTTCCATTATCTCTCTCTTGATGAACGCTACCTTATTAGGTCCAACCTTCAGTAGTATTCGTCATATGTTTAAAGGAATGAGAACATCTCGTCCAAAGAAAGAGAGAAAGAAAAAGAAGAAAGCGACAAAGACCACTACCAAGAGTAGTGAACCAGAAGAAGCTATCTTCATTGGTATTAACGACTAGGCTGCTTGCTCTTAAGCAGCCTTTTTTCTTAAAAAGGAGGTATTTATGGACTTTTTAGAAAAATTATGTTCTTTTTTACATATCACAAAAGAGGACTATCAAGCCCTAACTCTTCCGCCATCCATTGAACATTTACCTTCTTATCAGCAATTTTCTGATATGGATAAGGTGGTAAATTTAATTCTTGAAAGCATTCAAAATAAAGAAAAAATATTTATTTATGGGGACTATGACTGTGATGGCATTATGTCGACTTCTATTTTAGTAAAAGCCTTTGAAAAAATGGGGATAAAAGTGGGTTATTATATTCCATCTCGCTATAAAGATGGATATGGTTTAAACGTTGATAAAGTACTTTTAGCTCATGAAAAAGGCTATCAAATGATTATTACTGTAGATAATGGCGTTTGCCAGTTTGAAGCCATTCAAAAAGCAAAAGATTTAGGGATGAAAGTCATCGTTACGGACCATCATGCTTTACCAGAAGAAAGAGTCATGGCTGATTACATCCTTCATCCTCTTTATTCTCATTATGGTGATGTTGTATGTTGTGGAGCTTATGTGGCATTTATGCTTTCATGGGCCCTTTTAAAAGAAGTAGATCCATATCTATTAGATTTAGCAGCCATTGCTACCATCAGTGACATGATGGAATTAAAGGATTATAATCGCGAAATCGTTCGTTTAGCGTTAAAAGATTTTGAGACGAATGATTATCCTGCTATTCGTTTGTTGGCAGGAGAAGAAAAGATTGATGAACAAATCATTAGTATTATCATAGCGCCAAAAGTTAACGCAATTGGACGTGTCGTAGAATCTACACAAGTGAATCGTTTGGTACAATATTTTACGACGCCAAACGAAGAAGAAAGAAAACTGATCTTCCAAATGATTGTTGAAGGAAATGATAGACGAAAAGAATGGACAAAAAAAGCCTGTGAAACCCTAGTCATCGATGATAACGAAGCCGCAATTGTGGCGATTTCTGATCAAAAAGAAGGGTTAATTGGTCTCATTGCCAATCGATTATTACAACAATACAATAAACCCGTTATTATCTTTGCTTATAGTGAAGAATTAGGTGTTTTAAAGGGCAGTGCACGTTCGAAAAATGGATTCTCTATTATGGAAGCCTTCCAGGAATTAAAGCCTTATTTCATCGTTTCTGGTGGTCATGCCTTAGCAGGAGGATGCTCGATAAAAAAGGAAGCGTTTGAAGACTTTAAAAATGCGTTTATTGACTATGCTAAACTTCATCCTATTACCGAAGGGAAAAAAGAAGCAATTCAACTTTCTTTAGATGAAATCACCGTTCAAAATTATGAAATTTATCGTTCATTAGCTCCTTATGGCGTTGGTTTTGAAGCGCCGCAATTTGAAGTAGATGGCCTTCAAGTCAGTTCTTTATCCTTTATTTCTAAAGGAGAGCACATCATGACGCCAATTTCTATGAAAACCAAATTAGTGGGCTTTCATATCAATCAGTCTTCGTTAAGTAACTTTAAAACTATTGATATATTTGGAAATATGAAAATGAATTATTTCCATGGAAAAGCTACTTTACAATTCATGATTCAATCCTATTTAGGACATGAGTAGAAAGGAATAACAATGAAAAAAAATCAATTATTTTTTACTTTTTTGCTCACTTTATCCCTTTGTGGATGTGGAAAAGGACCCTCAATCACAACAAGTAATAGTGAATTGAGTCCCACTACCAGTGCTCCAACTACAACTTCTTTATCGAGCAGCACAGAAGAAAACGCCTTTGAAGAACTTCAATGCTCCTTGCTAAATAGTATTAGCGAGGGTTGGACCTATATTGGCAATGATTATTCGATAAGTCCAGAATACTATACGGAAGGCGCTTTAAAGTTAAAAACGGAAGGAACCGGAATTCTTTCACCTACATTTTCGCCTTTTACCGGCCGTTTAAGAGTAGCGATTAAAGTCGATTATTTAGCTAAAAATATTAAACCAGAAGCGGCAAGTGAACATGTTTTTACTGTTACTATGCTCGATAGCGCTAAAAATACGATAAGTGAACGCTATGTAAACACGGTTTTAAGTGCAGGAAATATCAATTTATTTATTGATGGAGAAAACGCTACCCAAATTTCAATCATTATGAGTGGGTATCCAAAGATTGACGGTATTTGTTATAATCTTGGCCTAAGTTCTATTACCATAAAAAAAGCTTAAAGGCATAAGTGTATCTAACTTTGATACACTTTTCTTTTGGCTCTTTTTATACATTGTTGTATAATAACGTATATATAGAAAAAAGGAGGTTCTTTTATGGAAGAAAATGAAGTAAATTTACATCATACCTATGAAGATGTAAGAGATATCTTTATCACTTATATTCATAATGAAGACGATAAAAAACTCATTTATGACGCTTATTCTTTCGCTAAAGAGATGCATAAAGATCAAAAGCGTAAATCAGGAGAACCTTATTTACAGCATTTAATTGAAACTGCTTATACTTTAGCGTCCCTGCAAGCAGGACCACATACGATTGCCGCGGGTTTTCTTCATGACGTTGTTGAAGACTGTAATGTCACGTTAGATGAAATAGAAACACGCTTTGGAAAAGATATTCGTACACTTGTTGATGCCGTTACAAAAATTCAACAAATGAAATTAAACCGCATTAATGAAGAAGAGTTTGAAGCTGAAGGCCATCGAAAAATCTTTATCGCTATGGCGAAAGATATTCGTGTCATTATTATCAAATTAGCGGACCGTCTTCATAATATGCGCACGTTATCTTGGTTAAAACCTGAACGACAAATTGCAATTTCTAGAGAAACTTTAGAAGTGTACGCGCCGATTGCTCACCGCTTAGGTATTAATAAAATTAAAAGTGAATTAGAAGATCTTTCTTTAAAATACTTAGAACCAGAAAAATATGAAGAAATCGTCACCCTTTTAAATCAAAGAGTGAAAAATCGTCAAGAATCATTAGGCAAATTAAAAAAGAAAATTGCCGATGCTTTATATGAAGCAAAAATTCCTTTTGAAATCGAATCAAGAGTGAAAAGCATTTATTCTATTTATAAAAAGATTTACGTAAAAGGCCGTAATTTCGATGAGATTTACGATATTATGGCGCTTCGTATTATTACGGAAACGGAAATTAATTGTTATGAAGCTTTAGGTTTAATTCACGCAACCTATAAACCAATCCCAGGTCGTTTTAAAGATTATATCGCTATGCCGAAACCCAATATGTATCAATCTTTACATACTTCAATTATCGCTGGTGATGGCCAAATCTTTGAAGTCCAAATTCGTACCAAAGAAATGGATGAAATCGCTGAATCTGGTGTTGCCGCGCACTGGAGGTATAAAGAAGGAACGAAATATTCTCCGGAAAAAGAGCAACAAGAAATCGAAGAAAAACTTCACTGGTTTAGAGAATTTGTTCAATTTTCTCAAGAAGGTTTATCCGATGACGCGAAAGAGTATATGGAGACCTTAAACAAGGATATCTTTGACGCAAATGTATATGTATTTACCCCAAAAGGTAAAGTCGTCGACTTACCGAATGGTTCTACGCCACTTGATTTTGCGTATCGCATTCATACGAAAGTCGGAGATGCTGCAACTGGAGCGATAGTGAATGGTACTTTAGTGCCGTTAAATACCACCTTAAAAACGGGGGATGTTGTGGAAATTAAAACTTCGAAAACTTCGCCAGGTCCTAACGAAGGATGGCTTCAAATCGTTCGAACCAATCAAGCGAAAAACCATATTCGTAAATTTTTACAAAAGAAAAATGCTGAATTTGTAAGAGAAGATCGTATTGCTCAAGGAAAATCGTCATTAATCGTTGCTTTCCGTGATCGTGGCTTGACCGAACAAGAAATGCTCGATTTAGTGAACCAAAATAAAGTATTAAACTACTTTAACGTACCAACAATTGATGATTTATTTATCGCTATTTGTAACCGAACATTTACCACCTCTGCGGTCATTGATTTCTTAAATATCAAGCGGAAAAAGAAATTAGCGACCATTACTTATAAAGAAGAGAAGAATGATCATTGTCCTGTATATGTAAAAAATGCAGGAAAAGTCGCTATTACATTAGGATCGTGTTGTACGCCAATTCCTGGTGATGATATCGTTGGCTATATTACCAAAGGAAAAGGAATTACCGTCCATAGAAGAAATTGTCCCAACATTCAACATGAACATCAACGTTTAATCGATGTTTACTGGAATGAACAATTAACCATTGGAACTTATCCGGTGGATATTGCAATTGAATCGAGCGATCGTCCGAATCTTTTAGTGGATTTCATGGCGGTTTTCGCGCAATTAAAGGTAAGTATTTCTTCTATATCCGCTAAAGTACATCCAAGTACTATGCAATGTACCGTACAAGCAACCATTTATGTAAGTGACGCCAAGCGTTTAACCGACATCTTTAATGTCTTATTAAATATTCAAGGTGTCTATGACGTTCGTCGTGTTATACACTAATTCAAAAGTGATAAAAGCATCGAGATTTCGGTGCTTTTTATCTTCTTTAAATCGTAAAAAATGTTAGTTTCTTGTTAATTTGCCTGAAAAATTATTTATTTTTCCGTTTTTAATTGATAAGTTTTAAAAAAAAGTCTATACTAATCATGTAATCAATGAAGCAAAAAATTGCGGATGGAAAGATAGAGAATACCTGGCTGGTGGAAAGGTATATGAAAGAAGCAAGGGACATTGTGGAGATCGAATGTAGAAAGTAAGTATACATTCCGCTGACGACGTTAACGTCATAATGAGGGCATAGAAAAATAAGAATCTATGAACTAAGGTGGTACCGCGAATGAATCGTCCTTAGCGACGATTTTTTTATGCAAAAAAGGAGGATAAAACCATGACATTTACATTGCCAAAGGGAACCCACGACATTTTTGGGAACGAAGCGCGCGGCTATGATTACATTGAACATGTTTTAAAAGACATCGCGAGCACTTATGGATTTTCCGAAATGCGCACACCCATTTTTGAACAAACAGAATTATTTTTACGCTCCGTTGGAGAATCTAGCGATGTCGTAAGAAAAGAAATGTACACCTTCTTAGATAAAGGTGGACGTAGTATGACATTAAGACCCGAATTGACCGCTGGTATTATGCGTTCTATCGTGTCGAATAAATTATACGCAACCGAACCTGATTTACCTTTAAAAGCGTGGTATTTAGGTCCAATTTTCCGTTATGAAAGACCACAAGCGGGTCGTTATCGGCAATTTTCCCAATTTGGTATTGAATCCGTTGGTGTGAATTCCTTCTATAGTGATGTAGAAGTCATTATGATGGGATTTAATGCTTTAAAAATGTTAGGCTTCCAAAACGTTGAATTAAGAATTAATACTTTAGGTGATGCGGCAACACGCGAAGCCTATCGTTTGGCTTTAAAAGAATATTTTAAAGATAAGATTAGTGATATGTGCGATGACTGCAAGAGTCGTTACGAAGTCAATCCATTACGCATTTTAGATTGCAAAGTGGAAGAAGACCGGAAATACTTAGAAAACGCACCTAAATTACGTGATTTCTTATCCGAAGAAGCAAACGAATATTTTGAAAATATTTTAACTTGCTTAGATGATTATGAAATTCCTTATGTCATCGATGATAATTTAGTCCGTGGCTTAGATTATTATTCCCACGTCGTATTTGAATTCCATTATACCTCAAAGAGTGGTAAAAACCTCGGTGCCGTTGGTGCCGGTGGCCATTATAGCGAACTTCTTCATGAAGTAGGTGGACCTCATTATGAAGGTGTAGGTTTAGCTTTCGGTATGGAAAGAATTTATGGCTTAATGATGGAAGAACATTTATTAGACGAAGTCTATGAAACTAATGACATTTCCGTCATGGCTTTATGTAAAGAAGCTATGCCATTATGCTTTGACTTAACTTGCGCTTTAAGAGCCTATGGCTTTAAAGTCGATATGCTCATGGAACCGAAAGGTATTAAACAACAATTTAAGCGCGCTGAACGTAAAAATTCCGATTTAGCTTTAATCGTAGGCGAAGATGAATTAGCAAAAAGAGAAGTCATCGTTCGTAACTTCAAAAAGCAAATTCAAGCCAGTGTTGCTTTAGAAGATGTAATGAATGTCATTCAATCCTTCTTTACGGAATTAGAAGAAATGGAAAATGAATGCGATGATGAATGCTGCTGCGGCCATCATCATGAACATGAGCACGATGACGATGAATGTTGCTGCGGCCACCATCATGACCATGAACATCATCATGAAGATGGTGAGTGCTGCTGTGGACAACACGAACATCATCACCATAACCACGAATCTTGTGAAGGAGAAGAACATTGTTGTTCCCATCATAAAAAGGAGAATTAATTAAAATGGAAAGAACGCATTATAATGGCACATTAACCCTAGAAAATGTCGGTGAAAGTGTCGTATTAGTCGGCTGGGTAAGCAAAAGAAGAAACCTCGGCTCCATTGTCTTTATCGATTTAAGAGACAGAAGCGGAATTGTTCAAATCTTAGTCGACCCTGAAAAAATTGATATTAAAGATGTACGTAATGAATACGTACTTCAAGTATATGGTAAAGTCGCAAAAAAAGACGTTGCCAATAAGAACTTAAAAACCGGTGAAATTGAAGTAATTGCCGATCGAGTTAATATCATTAACTCTGCAGAAACAACACCAATGATTATTGCCGATGAAACCGACGCCTTAGAAGATACCCGTTTACGTTATCGTTACTTGGATTTAAGACGTCCAGTTTTACAAAAAAACCTAATGGTCCGGGCAAAAATCGTACAAGCCGTCCATCAATACTTAGATGAACACGATTTTATTGAAGTAGAAACTCCAATTTTAACCTTATCAACACCTGAAGGTGCTCGTGACTATTTAGTGCCATCTCGTGTGCATCCAGGTCATTTCTACGCATTACCACAATCTCCACAAATCTTTAAACAACTTTTAATGGTTGGTGGAATGGAAAGATATTATCAAATCGCCCGTTGCTTCCGTGATGAAGATTTAAGAGCGGATCGTCAACCGGATTTCACCCAAATCGATATTGAAACTTCCTTCTTAGATCAAGAACAATTCTTAACTTTAATGGAAGGTTGTTTAGCCAATATCTTTAAAAAAGTACGCAATATTGACTTAAAACTTCCATTACGCCGTATGGAATATGATGAAGCGGTGGATGTCTATGGTAGTGATAAACCTGATACCCGTTTCGGTTTACATATTCAAGACGTTAAGAAAGTCTTTGAAAATACCGCTTTTGAAGGTTTTAAAGTGAAGTACATTAAAGCGATTGTCGTTCCTAATGTTGCTTTAGAAACCTCAAGAAAACAAATTGATGAATTACAAGTGATGGCCAAAAAGTTCTCTTTAAAAGGCGTTACCGCTTTAAAAGTAGAAAATGGTGCACTTGTTGGCTCTTTTATTAAATACATGTCAGAAGAAGAGCAAAAGGCCTTAATGGAAACGTTAAAAGTGAATGATAATGATTTAATTATTATTGCCGCTAGCGAAGACCGTCATCACGCTTGTTTCGGTTTAGGTGCAATACGTTCCTATTATGGAAAGAAACTTCATCTTATTCCTGAACATTCCTTTGATTTATTATGGGTTGTCCATTGGCCCATGTTTGAATGGGATGAAAATGAAAAGCGTTATGTCGCCAATCACCACCCATTTACTAGACCTTGCGACGAAGATTTACCGTACTTAGATACCGATCCTAGCAAAGTCTATGCCTATGCTTATGATATCGTTATTAATGGATATGAAGCAGGCGGAGGATCTTTACGTATCTATGATCGTAACGTCCAACAAAAAATCTTTGAAGTCATCGGTCTTACCGATGAAGATATTGAAAGAAAATTCGGCTTCTTTATCGACGCTTTCCGTTATGGAACCCCACCACATGGTGGTTTAGCCTTTGGTTTAGACCGTTTAGCGATGATTTTAAACGAAACAGAGAATATTCGTGATGTCATTGCTTTCCCGAAAAACTTATCTGCGGTTTGCCCAATGAGCAAGGCTCCAGGTACCGTTGATCAACAACAATTAGACGATCTTTCCATTGCAATTACAAAAATGGAAGAAGATTAGTAGATAATTAGTAAATGTATAGTAATTGAAAGGAGAAATAAAAAAATGAATCAAGATGAATTAGCAATTGCTTGTATCCGTTCAACCGTTATCGATGTCATTAATAAAGCCAACTCGGGTCACCCAGGCATGGCTTTAGGTAGTGCCCCTATTTTATATACGTTATTTACCAAACACTTAGTGAGTGATCCAACGCATCCTACCTGGATGAACCGTGACCGCTTCGTCTTAAGTGCAGGGCACGCTAGTGCTTTACTTTATACCATGCTTCATATGTGTGGTTATGATATTTCTTTAGATGATTTAAAAAGTTTCCGTCAATTCGGCTCATTAACACCAGGACACCCTGAATATCGTCATACACCTGGCGTTGACGCCACTTCGGGTCCATTAGGCCAAGGTATCGCCCAAGCCGTTGGGATGGCTATGGCCGAACGTTCTTTACGCGCCATGTATCATGAAGGCGAAAGACTTGTGAATCACTATACTTACGCTTTATGTGGTGATGGCTGTTTACAAGAAGGTTTATCACAAGAAGCCATCTCTTTAGCAGGACATCAACATTTAAATCGTTTAATTTTAATCTATGATAGTAATGCAGTTACCTTAGATGGTTCCATTGATTTATCCTTCTCAGAAAACGTAAAAATGCGCTTCGAAGCGAGCGAATGGAACGTTTTAGAAGTCAAAGATGGTAATGATATTCACGCTATTGATAAAGCTTTAAGAAAGGCTAAAAAGAGCACAAGTAAACCAACATTAATCATCGTTCATACCGTGATTGGCTTTGGCTCTAAAAATCAAGGCTTATCCAAAACTCATGGTTCTCCATTAGGAGAAGAAGATGGAAAACACGCCAAAGAATCCTATGGCTTTGGCGGACATGAAAACTTCTATATTCCTCAAGAAGTTTATGCAACTTTCCATGAAACATTCTTTAAAAGAGGTCGTAAAAATTATCGCCGCTACCAACGTGATTTAAAACGTTATGCGGTGGAATATAGCGAAGATTACCATCAATTCATGAAAACCATGGAAGGTAATGTCAGCAGTTATATCGACGATTTTGACCCGCATTTTGAAGAAGGTTATAAAGATTCTACGAGAAATACATCGGGTAAAGTATTAAATATGCTTTATAACCGTGTGCCCGTTTTATTAGGTGGATCCGCTGACGTTGCGGCTTCCGTTATCACTAAAATTGAAGGTGGCACCAATTTATCTTATGACCATCCAGAAGGCCGTAATATTAACTTCGGTATTCGTGAATTTGCGATGGCAAGTGCGGCAAATGGTATGTTATTACATGGTGGCTTACGTCCTTATGTCGGTTGTTTCTTAATCTTCTCTGATTATATGAAATCCGCTATCCGTATGTCCGCTTTATCTAAATTACCAACCATTTATCTCTTTAGCCACGACTCCATCGCCGTAGGTGAAGATGGTCCAACTCATCAACCGATTGAACAATTAGCGATGCTTCGTAGCATGCCAAATTTAAATGTCATTCGCCCATGTGACGCAAAAGAAACCGCTGCGGCTTGGAAATTAGCGTTACTCAGTAAAGAAACTCCAACCGCGATTATTTTATCTCGTCAAGGTTTACCACTTTTAGAAGGTACCAATTATGAAGGTGTAAGCCGTGGTGCTTATGTCGTTTCTAAAGAACACGGAAATAAACCTGAATGTTCTTTAATCGCTACCGGAAGTGAAGTATCTTTAGCCGTTGAAGCGCAAAAGAAACTCTGGGAAGCGGGTATTGATGTCCGTGTTATTAGTATGCCATGTCAAGAACTCTTCTTAATGCAAAATAAGAGCTATATTAAGAAAGTTTTAGGCGCACCTTATCATAAACGCATTGCTGTTGAAATGGCTTCTTCCTTTGGCTGGTATCGCTTTGCTTCTACCGTCATGTGTATTGACGAATTCGGCGCCAGTGCACCAGCAAAAGACGTCATTGATGCTTATGGCTTTACTACCAATGAACTCGTTGAATTGGTTATGGCTAAATTAGAAAAATAGGCGTTTTTACCTTTTTTCGACAATGATTTACAAAGATCCTCCGCGATAATAGTAACGGAGGATTTTTTTATGAACTATTATATTTTTCGTATACAACCAGGCTTTAAAAACGTCATGGATGAACAATTATTAACGTCTATATTTGAAAAAGAAGAGGATGACTTTTTTCATGAACAATTAAAGGAAATCATTATGGATATTCCTTGGAAACGTTTAGTAGAATGCGCAAAAGATTATTTTAAAGATCGGTATGATGTGCGAATCAACGATTTTCATATGTCATTTCAATCAACTTTTCATCCTAACGCTGATGAATTAATCGCGCTTCCTCATTGTTTAGAATTGCATGTAGAAGAAGAGAGTAGTCCTTTTATTACTTTTCTTCATGAGATGAATGAAAAATGGGTTTTCGTGAAAAAAGAAGCAATTTATTAGCCTTTTTTGTGATTTTATTGCTTTCTATAAGAAAGCATGGTAGATTATTATCGATTTAAATGAATTTAGATTTGAGGTGAGTCGTATGATTCAATATATCAAAAACTTAAAATGGAATCGCTGGGTACAACTCGTTTTAGCGCTTTTAATTGCCGCTTTTAGTTTTATTCCTTGGCATAGCCCTTTATTTATTCGTTCCGGCATTTCTGATTTTCAATATGTAATAGATGCAATAAAAGAGCATTTTAATTTCTTTTATTTCTTCTTTTACATTTTGATTCCATTTATCGCTTATTTTATTCCGATTGTGTTATTTTTCACGAAAGCAAAGTGGTTAAGAACCATTAAATTTATTGGCTTATCGATGTTAACTGCCTATAGTTTGATTGGTTTATTACTTACCGAAAGTTTCCACTTAGATCGGTTTTTATTATCGTTTTTATTCCTATTCATTACGATGTTTTGTTTAGTTATGGAATGCTATGACTACATGAATGACGGACATAAGAGAACCTATAATACCAAGATGAAATGGTTTTCTTTTGCGTTTGGATTCTTACATTTCTTTATGTTGTTTATTCCAATGATTCCGACGGAAAATGCTGGGGAATTTAGTCATATTTCCTTTGTTATGGCCGTCTTTAATTCGGATGACGCTCCCATGATGATTGTAGTTTCTTTATTCTTTTTAATTCTTAGTTTCCTATATCTCCTTAGTGTTTTCTTTAATGTCAAGTGGATTCGTTTAGCGCGTATTGTCGTCGCTAGTGCCTTATTGTGCTTTGATTCACTTATCATTACTAATCGTCCTTTATTCTGGTTCCCATTATTTGCCTTAGCAATGCTTGTGCTAGAATACGTTTTGTGCCAACTCGATATGTATCTTTTTAATCAAAAAGAAAGTATAGAAGAAAATAAAAAGAGTTCCTAAATCGGGCTCTTTTTTTTACTTATATTAGTTAAAGCTTGCTTTATTGTATTCATTTATTTTTGAATGCGTCATAATGCTAGCGGAAGGAAAGCGTTATGAAAAACAAAGATTTCTGTTTTGATCGAATCCACCATGTTTTATATTCAAAAGTATTTTTAATTATGCTTTATTCAATAAATCACCGAAGATTACATTGCTAAAAAATAAAAAATTCGTTATAATATTGCTTGTAATGAGGGAGGTTTCATTATGGCAGATTATGTTTACATTGAAAACTATTCAAAAAACGGAAAAATGGGAATTTCTCATGTGGTTTTTGATCAAATCGCATCGATCAGTGCCCAACGCATTAAAGGTGTTCAAATCCGTAAAAACTCCCAAGTACAACGTATTTTTAAGTTACGTAAACCGATTTCTTGTCAAATTCAAAATGGCATTGTCAATGTTAATATTGAAGTTACCATTAAAGCGGGCAGCAACGTCCACGAAGTTTGTATTAAAATCCAAGAAGAAATCGCTAACGCCCTATCGTCTTTAACCGAATTAGTGCCTTTTAACATCAACGTAAAAGTTTGCGGAATCGATTAAGCCTTCGGGCTTTTTTTATTGAAAAGAGTTTATTTATGAAAGAAGTATCCCTTTTAAAATCTTATCTTCATCCATTAGGAAGAACTATATATCATACCAAAAATGGCCGTAGTGGCCTTTATTTTGCACATAGTAACAGTGGCTTTGCTTTACGTGTTTTAGCAAAGGAAAATTTTCATATGCGCTTAAACTTCGATAGTGAAGTGAATTTAGAAAATCAAAGTCAATATATGGTTCTTTATATGGATCGTCATTTCTATCAAAAATATGCATTAGAAAATGGTGATGTTACACTCAACCTTGATTTATCTTCTTTTAAAGGAGAGCATACGCTTGAGTTAATCAAAGTCAATGAACCTCAACACGCTAAACTTCATCTTCTTTCTTTAGAAATAGAAAATGGTGAAATTCTTCCTTTTTTAACGCCTCATACCAAAAAAATGGAATTCTATGGGGCTTCAACCACTTCTGGCTTTGGAATCTTAGGAAAAAAAGAGGATCCTTTTACATTAAAAACTGAGGATTCTTCTTTATCTTTTAGTTATCAAGTGCCTTATCAACTAGGTTATGAAACTAGCGTTATCTCCTATTCTGGTATGTCGATGGCCTTAAAATTTCATCAACCTTTCACCCTTTTAGATGTCTATGATAAGATAGATGGCACCATTCCCTGGGATTTTTCTAACTATCATCCAGATTATATTGTCATTGATATTGGAACAAATGATAACGAAAATCTAAAACACATAGAGGAAGAAAAGCAAGAAGAAGCAAGTGAATTATATTATCAAAACTTGCATTGTCTTGCATTTCAACTTTTAAAAGAACATCCTTCGGCCACTTTGATTTTCATCCATAGCATGATGGTAGCGATATCTCCTTATCTCATCCATCAAATGGAAAGAGTGAAGGATGAGGCAATAAATGAAACCCAAAACCAAGCCTTTGTGCTTTCTTTTGAACCGAATCAAGAAGGGGCTTGTCATCATCCTAGTAAAGTTGCCCATCAAAAAATTACCTCTCAAATCATAGATTTGATAAGAAAATTAGAAAAATAAAATTAAAAAGAGCAGAATATCCGATGAAATTCATCTTTTTCAAAGAAAACATTATGAATTTTACCGGTTTAGTGATAAAATATTAAAGATAAAGGGGTGGAACCATGGCTCTATCAAGAAATGAAAGTCAAGAAAAAGCAATGATCATCATTTATGATGCATTAACAAGAGAACATATGGGAATGGAATTCGACCCAAAAGAATTAATTGAAGATGTTATTGAACTTCCATACGATGAAGTAGATCTTTATATTAAAGAAGTTGTTGTTAAAGCTTTACTTCATAAAGAAGAATATATAGAAAAACTCGAAAAACACATGGAAACCTGGACTTTTAAGCGTTTAAACCGCTTAAATCAAGCGATTCTTTTGATGAGTTGTGCACACTTTTTCGAAGTAAAAGATGCGGATAAAGCTGTTGTAATTAATGTTGCTGTTACTTTAGCCAAGCGATATCTCGATGACAATGACTATAAATTTGTTAACGCGATATTAGATAACGTTCTATGCTAAAAGAAGTACCTTCTATATTATCCGTAAGTGCACTCAACCAATATATAAAAAGCATTTTTGATGAAGATATCCATTTAAGATCGGTTTGTGTGAGGGGAGAAATCTCCTCTTTTCGCCGTCCATCGAGTGGACATCTTTATTTTTCCATTAAAGACGCAAACGCGAAAGTAAAAGCGGTTATGTTCGCCCGCGATGCTTATCATCTATCTTTTGATCCTAAAGAAGGCGATGAAGTTTTAGTGATAGGAAGAGTATCGGTTTATATGGAAAACGGCGAATATCAGCTCTATGTCGAAGAAATGGAGCCTTATGGCAAAGGAAAATACTTCATTGAATTAGAAAAATTAAAGAAAAAATTAGAAGCGGAAGGTTTATTCGCTATGGAGCGAAAAAAGCCAATTCCTGCTTATCCTAAAAAGATTGGGGTCATTACCGCGAAAAACTCAGCGGCCTTTGCAGATATTAAAAAGAATATCTATCATCGTTTCCCCTTAGTGGAAATCTATGTATTTTATGCAACCGTACAAGGTGAAAAAGCCCCAGAATCGCTAATTAAAGCCTTTAACAAAGCGATAACTTATCCGTTAGATACTTTAATCATTGGACGTGGGGGAGGCGCTAACGAGGACTTATCAGCTTTTAACGATGAAAAACTTGTACGTGCTTTAGCGGATTCACCGATTCCGATTATCAGTGCTGTAGGCCATGAGATTGACACTACGCTTTGCGATTTAGTCAGTTCCGCTCGTGTTAGTACGCCAACAGCGGCTGCCGTTTTAGCTACACCCGATAAAAATCAAATCTATTTACACCTTGATGAATACGAAAATAAGTTATTAACGCTTATTCAACAGAAATACGCTTTAATGAAAGAAAAAGTTCGCTTTTATAAAAGTCAACCGGTATTTATGAGTCCCACGGCTTCCATTCAAGAACAAAGAAAAGAATTAAGCCGCAAGAAAAAAGAACTTTTACAATGCCTAATGTCTTCATTTGAAGAGAAAAGCCATCATTTCAATCTTTTAAAGAAACAGTTTTATCCTTCATTTGAAAGCATCTATGTAAGAAAAGTACATGATGTACAAGATAGAAAGCAAAAGTGGAAGACGCTTCCGATTCAATATTTAAAAGAGAAGAGACAACTCTTAACCCTTTATCAAAATCGTTTGGCGCTTCTTAACCCCAATAGTGTGTTAGAAAGAGGCTATGCTTATCTAGAAGATGAAAAGGGTCATATCGTTTCCTCCATTACTCAAATTGAAGAAGGGCAAACGATACAAACCACTTTAAAAGATGGTATAATAACAAGTAACATAATCAAAAAGGAGAACAACCATGGAAGAGAATAAAATGACGTTTGAAGAGAAACTACAACGTTTAGATGAAATCGTAAAAACAATGGAAAATCGTAGCCTTGCCTTAGAGGAAAGTCTCGCTCTTTTTAAAGAAGGTAATGCTTTAATTAAAGAGTTAGATCAAACCCTTCAAGAAGCCGAAACTTCCATTCAATCCATCGTTGAAAGCGATGAAAATAGTGAAAAGTAAATTATTAGTTAATTATTAGTAAACAATTAGTAGAAAGGAGCCGGAGTGTATGGCAGATATTCTTGCAAAACAAATCAAAGAAATGCCCTTATCGGACCTACCTTCGGTAGCCGATAATCTACGAAAACAAATTATAGAAAGCACCGCTAAAAACGGTGGCCATTTATCTTCCAATTTAGGTATTGTTGAAATAACGATGATGCTTCATCGCAATTTTGATTTTACCCATGACCAACTTCTTTTTGATGTCGGTCACCAATCCTACGCCCATAAGCTCATTACTGGACGTTCTTTAGATAGACTTCGTCATAGCGATGGTGTCTCTGGTTTCCAAAAAAGAGAAGAGTCCGCGTACGATGTCTTTGAAGCAGGGCATAGTAGCACTTCTTTAAGTGCGGGTTTAGGTATGGCCATAGCCCGTGATTTAAATCAAGATCATTATGAAATTGTGGTCGTCATTGGGGATGGTAGCATTTCTTCGGGGCCTTCATTTGAAGCTTTAAATGACATTGCGCATTTACATCATAAACTGATTATTATTCTAAACGACAACGAAATGTCAATTTCTAAACCTGTAGGTGGCACGGCTAAATTATTCTCACGCATCCGCATTTCTAGCGGTTATACCAAAGCCAAAACTCGGTATCAACGCTTTTTAAGTAAAACAAAAGTGGGTCGTGCTTTCTATCGCTTTACGTCTCGTATCAAAAATGCCTTTAAACGTTTAGTTTTACCATCAACTTATTTTGAAAGTTTAGGCATTGATTATTTAGGCCCAATTGATGGACACGATATTGTAGAACTCGATAAAACCTTAAAAAAGGCCAAAAAATCACCACATACCATCTTAGTACATTGTTTTACCACCAAAGGAAAAGGTTATTCCTATGCTGAAAAAGACACTTTAGGCTCATGGCATGGTGTCCAACCTTTCCAAATTGAAACTGGTGTTGCCAAAGAAGAGAAGAAAGGTCTCACTTGGAGTGCTTTTTATAGCCAATTAGTGGATGAATCCATGCAAAAAGATGAAAATATCGTTTATTTAAATCCTGCGATGATTTATGGATCAGAAGCCATGGATATCTTTGAGCATTATCCAACCCGCGCTTTTGACGTTGGTATTGCCGAAGAGCACTGTTTATCCATGGCGAGTGGCTTAGCTATTAATAAAAAACATCCGATTGTGGCCATTTATTCTACCTTTTTACAACGCGCTATCGACCAATTAAATCAAGATTTATGCCGTATGGAACTTCCTTGTACGTTATTAATTGATCGAGCTGGCCTTGTCGGAGCGGATGGAGAAACTCATCAAGGTATCTATGAAGAAGCATTTTTACTTGCGAATCCTAACATCATTGTTTCTATGGCCGCAACAGAAGAAGAAGCGAAACAACTTTTCCATCTATCATTAACTTCTTCCATTCCTTTTGCTATTCGTTATCCGCGTTCTAAGATGCTCGTGAGCAAAAAGAAAAGAGTAGTTACCCTAGGAAAATGGCTTTGGTATCGAAGAAAACATGAAAAAATGCTCGTTATTGGTGTAGGTCCTTTACTTTATGAACTTTATCAAGAAAGCAATCATGAGAATTTAAATATTGATTTCTTAAACGCCTTGTTCTTAAAACCAATGGATGAACATGCTTTAAAAAATGTTTTAGATTATTCAACCATCGTTTTATATTCTCCCTATAGCACGGCTTATGGGTGGGTTAATCAAGTCATGCAACGCTTATTCCTTTTAGGATATCAAGGAAAAATCATTATAAAAGCCATTCCTGACCAATTTGTGAAACAAGCAACCCAAAAAGAGCAATTAAAGGCTTTTGGATTAGATGTTGCTTCGTTGATTGAACTATTAAAGAAGGAGGAGAAAGTATGTTAGTGTCTTTATCTATTCATAATTTTGCCATTATTGAAGATCTTGACGTTCAATTTACCAAGGATATGAGTATTCTTACGGGTGAAACTGGCGCAGGTAAATCTATTCTCATCGACGCACTTTCTTTACTTCTAGGCGAACGTAGTTCCTTTGAAAAGATTCGTGTGGGTGCTTTAAAAGCCCAAATTGAAGGGGAATTTGAAATTCAAAAAGAAGCTTTACTTCATCATTTCCAAGAAACATATGGAGAAGATATTATTCCCGATGCCCATTTAAACATTACTCGTATTCTCGATAGTAATGGTAGAAGTAGCTTACGCGTGAATGGGGTAATTTTCCCCATCAGTAAAGCCAAAGAAATGATGCTTTCTTTAATTGATATCCATTCGCAAAACCAAAACCTTCTTTTATTAGATGAAAAGAATCATTTAGATCTTCTTGATGCCTTTGCTCACCATCATCAACCTTTAGATACCTATCAAATCGCTTATCAAGAATATTTAAAAGAGAAGGAAAAAGAAGAAAACTTCCAAAAAACCTGTCTAACGAATGAAGAAATAGAAGAAATTCAAGAACAAATGAAAGAATTAGAAGACGCGAATATTGAAGTGGGAGAAATGAATCAACTTGAAGAAGAAAGAAATCGTCTGCTTTCTTTACAAAAGATTTTAGAAAGCGCCAATCACTTTGAGGAACTCATCGAAGGAGAAAGTGGTGCCTTAACGCAGCTTTATCTTGCCAAAAAAGAGTTAGAGCGGAGTGGTGACACAACTTTCTTAAAATTCAGCGAACAAATCGGTGATATTTATTACGCTTTAGAAGACATTCAATCCAATGTCACGCAAGAAGTGGATAGCTTACAAGGCGGAGAAAATCGTTTAGAATTCATCGATGACCGTCTTTATTTCTTAAAACGTCTTGTAAAGAAATATCAAACCGATGAAGAAGGTTTATTAACCAAAAAGCAAGAATTAGAAGAAAAACTCTATCAAGCCGAACATTTTGATACGCTTTATCATGAACAAAAAAAGAAAACACAAGCCGCTTATCAAGAAGTTTTACGTCTAGGTCAAGCTTTAAAAGACTTTAGAAAACAAAAAGCACATGAACTAGAAAAAGAAATTGCTTCTGAATTACTTGATTTAGCCTTAGAAAATGCTTCATTTAAAGTAGAAATCCTTGATAAAGAACCTAGTATCGACGGATTAGACCGCGTACGCTTCTTATTATCAACGAATAAAGGTACGCCATTAATGCCATTAAAAATGGTCGCTAGCGGCGGAGAAACGTCCCGCGTAATGTTAGCCTTAAAAGCAGTATTTTGTAAGCTAGGCACCCTAGAAACCATCATTTTCGATGAAATCGATACTGGTGTTTCAGGAAGAGTGGCCATGCATGTCGCTAAAAAGATGCGCCAAATGTCTTCTTGGATTCAAGTGATAGCAATTTCCCATTTACCACAGGTCGCCGCGGCCAGTGATCACCATTATTACGTTGAAAAGCACGTAGAAAACGATGTGACAAAATCTTCCATTCGTCTTTTAAATGAAAAAGAAAGAATAGAAGAAATTGCCAAAATGATTTCCGGAGAAGAAATCACCGATAGTTCTAAAGTTTTAGCTAAGGAACTCATGAAAGAAGCCCATCAGGCATAAATTACCTTTTTTAATTACCTATATTTAACAAATAGCAATCGTAAAAACGACCTAACACTACTGTTGAAAGGAGAAGTTTATGAAAATACGATTGCTTTTTTTATCTTTGGTAGCCTGCTTATGTGCTGGTAATCAAATAGCGAAAGCCTATGCGAAAGATTTAGTGCCAGGCGGAGAAAACGTCGGTATTGAAATTCGTCCTGACGGCTTAATTATCTCAGGAACCTATGACGTGAAAAATGGTTATACCATTTATAATCCTTCACGCGATAGTGATATTAAACGTGGTGATTTACTCTATGAAATGGAAGGAAATGCCATTTCGTCTTTAGAAGATTTTTCTACTCATTTTCAAAAATATGTCGATGAAAAGGAGGAAGTAAGGATTCGTTTAAAAAGAAAAGAGAACTCCATCACTCGAAAATTACGGATTATTAAAGAAGATAATCGGTATCGAACGGGTCTATATATTAAAGAGAGACTCATCGGTATTGGTACCGTTTCCTTTTATGACCCCGATACCAAAATTTATGGTGCTTTAGGCCATGCGATTATTGATAACGACTCAGGAACCATGGTAGAAGTGAAATCCGGTGCGATTTACACCTCCAATGTAAAAGGGATTAATAAATCTACGAATGGAAATCCCGGTGAAAAAGTCGCTACCTTTTCTAATCATGAAACCTTAGGAACGGTTTTAGAGAACACTTCCATTGGTATATATGGACAATATGAAGATTTGCCCAATAATAAAAAGCCTGTTCCTTTAGCAAAACATGATGAAGTAGAATTAGGTTCTGCGGAAATCTATACGGTAACCGAAGGACAAAACGTCATGCGCTATAACATTGAGATTACGCAATTAAAGAAACAAGACGTGAGTGATATTAAAGGAATTACCTTTAAAGTCGTTGATCAAACGCTTTTAGAAAAAGCGGGTGGTATTGTTGCGGGAATGTCTGGTAGTCCAATCTTACAAAATGGAAAACTGATTGGCGCTGTTACGCACGTTTTAGTGGATAAAGTGCAATATGGTTACGGAATTTATATGGAATGGATGTGGGAAGAAGCTGAAAGACTTGCTTCTACATCTACTTCATTTACAAATTAAATGCAAAAAACGCTAGTTTCTTCCATAAAGGAATGAAAAAGAACACTTTTCATTGAAAAGGAGCAAAATTCGACGAAATCATACAATGTAAGCCCTTATAATTGAGTCATAAGTAAATAACTCGACTGATTTATAAGGAGGAGATATAATGGAGAAAATCAAGGTTTTCGTTGTAGATGATAACCCAGAAACAATCAGTTTAGTAACCTCAGCAGTAAGTATGCAGTCCAATATGTATGTTATTGATTCCGCTTCTAATGGTGATGAAGCGTATCAAAAGTTGAAGTTATTAGGGAAAATCGATGTTTTAATTACGGATTTAATCATGCCGAAGGTAGATGGTTTCCATTTACTAAGAAAAATAAGAGAGAAGAAAGAGGTGCAAGTTCAGCATATTATTGTGATGAGCGCTTTAGTGAATGAAAGAGTACTTGGTATGGTGGCGAATTTAGGTAGCGAAATGTTCTTAATGAAACCATTAAATACGAACTCTCTTATTGAAAGTATTTCTTCTATGGTTCATCCAGAAGAAAGTGATTATTCTATCAAGAAAAAAGAGAAAGACGTCGAATCCCAAATCACCAATTTATTACATGAAGTCGGCATTCCTGCCCACATTAGAGGCTATACCTATTTAAGGACTGGTATTTTACAAACATTTCATAATCCAGATTACATTGGACGAATCACAAAATTACTTTATCCTGAAATTGCCAAGCGCTATAAAACTACAGGATCAAGAGTAGAAAGAGCGATTCGTCACGCTATTGAGGTCGCATGGACAAGAGGTAACATCGATACAATCGACGAAATCTTTGGTTATACTATTTCGGCAAGTAAGGCGAAACCTACGAATTCCGAATTTATTGCGATGATGGCAGACTATTTATCCATTCAGCAAAAGAAAACCATCATGATGTAGTTTTAGAAAGAGGAATCAAGAAAATTCCTCTTTTTCTATGCTATAATAAAGAAAAGATGGGTGAGTGAAATGAGCCGTATTATTGTTCATATTGACTTAAATTGTTTCTTTGCTCGTTGTGAAGAAATTAAAAACCCCGCTTTAGAGCATCTTCCTATTGCAGTAGGCGGAGAAGGAAGAAGAGGCATTATATCGACCGCTAACTATGAAGCACGAAAATATGGTGTTCATTCCGCGATGCCTACTTATATGGCAAAAAGACAATGCCCAAAACTGATTTTATTGCCTAGTGATTTTGCTTTTTACCATGAAAAATCTGAAGAATTCATGCGTTTTGTAAGAAAATACGCGGTTACCATAGAAAAAGCTTCGGTCGATGAATGCTATGTCGATATGACCGAAGAATTAAAAGGTGTACCCGATGTCCGTGTTTATTTTCTTACCTTCCAAGAAGAATTACTAAAAACCACTGGTTTATATTGTTCTATTGGTATAGGACCCACCAAATTCTTAGCAAAAATGGGTTCCGATTATAAAAAGCCGAATGGTCTAACCATTATCCGTAGAAGAGATGTACCGAAGATTATTTTTCCTTTACCGATTGATGATATGTATGGAATTGGTAAAAAAAACGCGCCTCGCTTACATCAACTCGGCATTCATACCATTGGTGATTTAGCTAAAGATGACTCTTATGAAGTGAAGAAAACCTTAGGTAAGTTCTATTATGTTTTAAAAGACTGGGCTATAGGAAAAGGCGATGACCATGTTGAAACCGAACCATGGGATCCTAAATCTATTGGTCATTCTTCAACATTCTTAGAAGATACTGAAGACTATGAAGAAATTAAAAAGCTTCTTTTAGATCTAACCAAAGAAGTAACGGAAGAAGCGAAAAGAAAAAGAAAGAAAGGAAATACCGTACAAATCGTTTTAAAGTATAGTGATTTCCACGTAAGAAACCGCTCGATGAAGATGAGTGAACCCGCGAATGATTTCCAAACTGTCTTTCTCTATGTCATGAAATTATTTGATAAACATTATCAAGGAGAGCCCATTCGTCTAGCCGGAGTTACCTTACAAAACCTTCAAGATGAAGAGGATATCGTTGTGCAAATGAGCTTATTTAATTATCAAAAACACGAAGAGGAAAGTGCAACCAAGCTCCTCATTCAAGAATTAAATCGAAAATTGGAAACACCGATGTTTAAACGGGCTTCCGAAGTAAAAAGTGATAAAAAGTAAATATTTAGTAAACAATTAGTATAAATTAGGTGGTTTTAAAAATGAAACTTGAAGATGCAAAAGACCTATATGTTCAATATTTATACGTTGAAAAAGGGCTGACTCCCATTACGATTGGCAACTATCTTGATGATCTCAAGTTGTTTTTTACGTTTTTAAAAGAAAAGCAAATTGAAGATACGAAAAATCTTCAAAGTGACTATCTTCTTCAATTTGTTAGAGAGCAAAGCATAGAAGGAAAAATGCCAACAACCATTACGAGAAGAGTTTCAACCTTAAGGAACTTCTATATCTTCTTACAAGGTGAAAATCTCTTTATTGGAAAAATCCCAGAAATTCCTGCGCCAAAAAAAGGCATTCATTTACCTACCTGTCTTTCTTTAGAAGAAGTGGATGCTTTATTAGAAGCACCGGATACCTCTACTGATGCAGGCATGCGAGATAAGGCAATGCTAGAACTCATGTATGCTTCAGGTCTACGCGTATCGGAACTTTTATCTTTAGATCGCTCGGGTATTAATTTCGATAATGGTTTAGTAAGAATTATCGGAAAAGGGCATAAAGAACGCATCGTACCCATGGGGGATTTCGCTAGTGAATACGTGGAAAAATACATGGTAGAAGTAAGAAGCCGTAATCCAGGCGCTAAAAGCAAGTATGTCTTCTTAAATCGAAATGGTAAACCTTTAACCCGCCAATATTTCTTTCAACAAGTGAAGAAATACGCAAAACAAGTGGGTATTCAGGTTTCTATTTCTCCCCACACCTTACGTCACTGCTTTGCCACCCATTTATTAGAAAATGGTGCCGATTTAAGAGCGGTACAAGAGATGTTAGGGCATGCCAATATCGCTACGACGCAGATTTATACCAACATTTCCACGCGTCGAATCGTCAGCGCTTATGATTTGTATACCAAACGGAAATAGTGTATATTATGTATAGAAAAGAGGAGAGTTTATGAAAAAATTCAAAAGAATATTTATTATCGTAATGGATTCCGCTGGCATTGGTGCTATGAAAGATGCCGCTAAATTCCATGACGCCGGGACGAATACCTTTGTACATACCTCTATTCGCTGTGGTGGACTTAATATTCCCACCCTTGAATCCTTAGGCATTCGTGATTTAGGACCTGTGGTTGGTACGAAGGTTGTATCTCACCCCCAAGCTTATTCGATGATCTTAAATGAAGCGAGTAACGGAAAAGATACGATGACAGGCCACTGGGAAATGATGGGAATTTTAACAACCAAACCGTTCCAAACCTTTACGGATCATGGTTTCCCCCAAGCTTTAATTGATGAATTAGAAGAAAAAACGGGACATAAGGTCATTGGTAACTACGCTTCTAGTGGTACCGAAATCTTAGTGAAACTCGGAGAAGAGCAAATGAAAGAAAACTCTTTAATCGTTTATACTTCCGCCGATAGCGTGCTTCAAATTGCCGCTCATGAAGAAGTGACAGGCGTTAAAGAATTATATCGTTGCTGTGAAATTGCTCGTGAGATTTGTATGCGCCCTGAATATTTAGTGGGCCGTGTTATCGCTCGTCCTTTTATAGGAAAAGACGCGACTTCCTTTAAAAGAACCTCTAATCGCCATGATTACGCCTTATCTCCATCCGGAATTACCGCGATGGATATCTTAAAAGAGCATGGCTATGAAGTTTCTTGTATTGGTAAGATTTATGATATCTTTAATGGCGCAGGTGCTACCCGTACCCAAAAGACGGTTTCTAACGTGGACGGCATGAATAAAACCATTGAAGAAGCCAAAAACAAAGATTATGAAGGAATTTGCTTCGTCAACTTAGTCGAATTCGATAGTGAATATGGTCACCGTCGTAACCCCATTGGTTATGGTCACTGCTTTGAAGAATTCGATGTCAAATTAAAAGAACTCCTCGAAGTTATTCATGATGACGATTTAGTTTTAGTCACTGCGGACCATGGAAATGATCCAACCCACACCGGAACGGATCACACCCGTGAACACGTCCCATTATTATGCTATTCGAAGTTATTTAAAGAAGGGCATATGTTAGATGAACGGAATTCTTTCGCTGATATCGGAGCAACCATCTTAGAAAACTTTGGTTTAACCAAAGATCCTTCGATGATTGGTACCGTGATTGAAGACTTATTAAAATAAAAGCCTAAAAGCGCCCATCTGCGGCGCTTTTTCTTTTGGCTAAGCATTTATTCGTATAGGTCAAATATCCTTCGCTTTGGAGCTTAGAAATCAAGCGAGATGCCGTTTCACGTGGAATACATAGTTCTTTCGCAAAAGAAGTGATAGAAGAAATAACATAACCTTTTTGATTTTCTTTCCATTTCCATTCTAAAAAGGCTTTCATGCGTTTGGTTAGATTTTGAATAGAAAGAATGTTATAACGTTTGGTAAGAGTAATAGTCTTATCCGCGATAATCGACATATAAATTGAGAAAAATTCCGCATTATTTCTTAATAAAGCGAATAAATCTTCTTTGGTAATTTCATAAAGAACCACAGGTTCTAGTGTCATAATATCACTTAAATAAAGAGGAGAAGAGGAAAAAATCAAGTTATTTCCAAATATTGAAGGCGCATGAAAAAGATTAAAAACACTTTCATTTCCATCTTCATCGGTCTTCGTCATAACGATACTACCTTGGATAATAAAACTCACGGTATTACAAGTATCTCCCATATGATGTAAAAATGTTTTGTTGTTATATTCATGAATCATAAATAATTTTCTTTCTTCGTCTTTTAAAGAAAAGAGTAAACCTTGAATTTTATCCATCTTTTTTGCTCCTTTTTGTGATAATTATCACAGTATCATTTTTTATTATAGCATATAATAAACACCGAGGTGAAATTTATGAAAAAAAACTTATTTACATTCTTATTATTAGCCCTTTGCTTAACGGGGTGTCAAAATGGTGAAAAGCCAAGCACATCCAATACAACAGAGCTTCCTACAAGTTCTTCTAGCACAATAGAACAAAAAAATGCGACAATTATCTCGCCTAAAGGAACACCAGCGATTGCGATTTCCAATTACGCTATCAATCATCAAGATGATATCGAACTCGTCGCCGGTCCTGATGCTTTAGTTGCCGCATTTACTGGAGGAACCAAAGATATTATCGTCGCTCCGATTAACTTAGGCGCTATGCGCTATAACAGTGGAAATACCACTTATCGCTTATATCGTACAATTGTTTGGGATAATCTTTATGTTGTATCTCGTACCAAAATTAACTCTATTGAAGACCTAAAAGACAAGGATATCACATCCTTTGGTAAGGGAAGTACCCCACAAATCGTCTTAGAAACCATCTTCAATCACGCTAATTTTGCTAAAGATAAGATTACTTACACCGATAATGTTGTCTCCGCTTTAAGTATGTTTAACACCAACCAAGCCGACATTGTTATTTCCGCTCAACCCAACGTTTCTAGCTTAACTCCTAATGATACCGATTTATTTGTTACATCATTAAGCACTTTCTGGAAAGACGCAACCAACTTAGAAACGTATCCTCAAAGTGGTATTTTCGTGAAAAATGATAGCTTAAATCATATTAAAGATACATTAACAGCGATTGATGAACAATATAACACGATCAACGAAAATGTTGAAAATACCGCCAAAAATGCAGCTCAATTATTAGATATGAAAGAAGCATTACTCAAAAAAGCCATTCCAAATTGTGGTTATAAAGTAGTCGAAGACGAATTTACCTATGTTAAAGGTTATTATCAAGCCATGATTGACTTAGGTTTAGATAAAGCCGTAGGAGGCAAGTTACCAGATGAAGACTTCTACATTACAAAGTAGAAGAAAATCTTGGCTAGCTTCTTGCATATCCTTTGTCTTTATTATTGGACTCTTTATTCTTATATCATCTAAAGCGAACGATAGCCAAATCTATCCTTCATTAAAACAAGTATTTCAGCAAATTGGTTATATCTTTACCCATCAATATGAAGGTTTATCTTTCATTTATACCTTTTTAAGAGTTTTATTTGTTTTAATACTTGCCATTATTAGTTCCTTGCTCATATCTTATTTATATTATTTAAAGCAATGGACCTATGGCTTCTTTCAGCCGATTTTGGTTATCATGAAGAGCATACCTGTGGTCGCTTTAGCCGTTTATATGTTTCTTATTGTAGGAAGTAAAAGAGGCCCTTATTTCATCGCTTATTTAGTCGCTTTACCCATTATGCTTGAAGGGTTTATTCTTGGTATTGATTCAATACCACAACCGATCCAAATGGAATTAGCGCTTACGGAAGTACCTAAATGGAAGAAATTCATTCAAATTTACCTTCCTATGATGAAAAAAAGCTTAGTTACTGCCTTTCTTCAAACCTTAGGAATTACCTTTAAATCCATGATTATGGGTGAATATGTCTGCCAAACCAAAAATAGCATTGGCGTTCTTATCTATGATTCAAAGTCATTCTTAGAAATGGACATGCTTTTAGCGGTGAGTATTCTTATCGTAATCATCGTATTTATCGGTGAAGTCATTGCTAAAAGAATAGAGAAAAAATTGTTTGCATAAAGGACGATAGATAATTTTATCTATCGTTTTTTTTATATTTCAATGATTTTCACACTATATTTCCACTTAAGCCAAACAATATGTTAAAATTTAAATAACTAATAGGGGAGTGAGTTCATGAAGAAAAAGCTGCATAAACGAAGACTAATAAAATATACATTTCTAATTGAATGGGTCTTATTATTAACAAGTCTTCCATTTATCATTATTTCTTTTTTTCCTCCTTATATTGAGAATATGACATATCAAATTATTCATATTTGTGGAGCGAGCGCTATTATCGTACTATTTTTCTTTTTTTTATTTATTCAAATTAAGTATTCACCGATTCAATTTGATGAAGAAAAAATCACTATAACGAAATATAAATTATTTCGCATCAACAAAATCGTTCAGCAACAAGTCTTCTATTATAAAGATATTGAATCCATTCAATTCCGAAATCGTTCAGTTCTTAATTTCTTAGCCCATAATGATCAAGATATGACTATTTTTCTTAAAAACGGTAAAAATGAGTGGATTGTTCTAAATTATTATGTTTATTTCCTATCAAAAAGAATGATTTTAAAGGCATTTAAAACATTTAAGAAGAAGGAACTTATTCCTCAATAAAACGCTTCAGTAGCGTCCATCTAAGAGCTTGGACGCTTTTTTTATTTATGCGCTTTTCCCTTGCAACAATATTCACAATTTGTTAGGAATAATTTCATTTCCTTCGTATATAAAATATAGGAGATGAATAACTATGGAAACTAAACCTAATGAACCCTATTATAAATTCAAAGAAAAAGGCGATGAAGATGATGATAAAGAACGTAGCGTACGAAAGCAACTGACACTTCAAATGAAAGGTCTTAAATCGCAATTAGAATGGTTAAAACGTCAAATTGAATATTTAACTTTCGCTGAGACGCATGAATCTCAATTTGAATTAAAGAAAGGCGAAATCTATGAATTCGATTGGGGTGTCAATGTCAATACAGAATTTAGTAATCGACATTATGGCGTCGTATTAGCGGATTCTTCTAAAAATAATCCACTCGTTTTAGTATGTCCTTTAAAGACAAATCGCTATGGAGCGAATCCACATAGCGATGTGAATATTGGTTATGTCACACAAATTGTATCTAACGCTGAGACGCTAGCGGTCGTCAATCAGATCCGCGCTCTTGATAAATTACGACTTTATGTAAGACCAATTATTCATGAAACAATTACCAATCCAGAAGGTAAAATGCATGTCAGTGAAGAACAGATGAAATTAATTGAAAAAGGCATTCTTAGAATCCTCAAAATCTCAAATAAGTAAATTCAGTTATAATTTAGTAGTTATTTAGTAGTTATAAAGTAGATTAAGCACACCGATGGATTGTGGATAAGTCAGCAAAATATCGATAAATACTAAAGAAATAAACTTATCATCAAATGTTGAAAAGTCCGATTGAAAGCCGTTTTTATCTAAATTACTTTACATAATAACGATTATACGAAGTTGCTATATACTAAAAAATAACGTCCTATTCTGTCGAAATATAGGACATAGGCCGATTCAAAGTCATTTATTCACTAATAGTTAATGAATCTATTGGTTTCAATACATAAAAAAAGTTATATCTCGTATTCTCGGTTTTGAGAAATGAAATATAACTTTTGAAGGTGGATATTAAGATATAAGACTAAGCATCTTTAATAAAGGGAGCAACATTCACATGAGGCAAATCCTTAAAGAGCGATTCAAAGTCAAAGCGTCTTCTTGCATCAGGTGAGAAAATATGAACGACGATATCATAAGCATCAACTAATACCCATTCACTATCGTTCTTCCCTTCGGTATGGTGAATTTTCATACCAAGCTTTTCAATGGCTTCCACTACTGATTCTTTAATAGCGTTTACTCTTCTAGAGTTACTGGCAGTACAAACGACATAATACTCCACTAATGGGTTGGCGGCGCTCATATCAATTACATCAATATCTTCGCCTAACTTATCGTCGATTGCGCGTATAACGGCGCTTAACACTAATTCTTTCATTTTTAACTACTCTCTTTCTTTTAAATAATAAGTAAAGCATGCATCGCTATAGCGGTTATGAATTTCTTTACTCTTTGATTCTAAAAACTTCTTATTCTCTTCTAAAACGAAACGAAATCCCTTTTCATCATCTTCTAAACAAGCATCAATCATATACTTAGAATTATATCCACGTTTAGGATCTATTTTATCACTAGCATAGATAATCTTACCTAATCGAGTCATCTTTTCTTTTCCGGTACAATGATATTCGATAGCGGACACTATTTCCTGATCTTGAACACCAAATATAGTTTTTGCTAAATAGGCACCGATAAATTGATGATAAGACCAAATGGGTAAATCTAATTCATGGGGATAATGCTCTTCCATAATCTTTCTACCTGCTTCTTCTTTTTCCATCGTTTTACCAATATCATGTAAAAGTCCCGCTAAAAAGGCTTCAAAAGGTCGATAATGGTTCTTTTTAGCGATTTGGTACGCTAATAAGGCCACGGAGCAACTATGGATATAGCGCTTCTCATTCATAAAGGAGAATACTTCTCCATATCGATATAACTTCTTCTCCATGATATAGCGTAATACAGCCTTTGGCGTATCGATGGATTGTAACTCTCTAATCGCCGTGCTAGAAGTATAAGAGGTTTTCCCTTTAATTTTGATAACGTGATAAATAGAAGCGTTAAAATCGGCTTTAGAAGACCATTCCTCGTCATTTCTTCCATAGCTAAGGAATTGTACTAGGTTCATTAATTCGTCAATCTCATGCCATTCGTGAAGCCTTTCTAATTGATCTTCACCAATTAAATAATATAACTTCACTTCTTCTTGCTGCTCTTTATATTGTTTAACCAATTTTTTCACGGTTTCAATGGTATAATGCCCTCCATCTTCATCTTCCATTTCTAGTAAAGAAAGATGAAAGTAAGGATACGCTTTTAAAGCTAGCTTTAACATGGCTAATCGGTCTTCATCGCGTTCTGGTGCTTCTTTCCAACGAGGTTTCTTCGCGGGAATAAAGATTACTTCATCCGCTTCTACTGCTTCATAAGCGGCTTTGGCCATATGAAGATGGCCAAAATGAATGGGGTTAAAGGACCCACCAAATAAAATAATGCGTTTCATTTACTTACCTAAGTGAATTTTGGGTTGCTTACGATTCTTACGATATAAAACAATCATGCGGCCAATGACTTGAATGACTTCAGCATGAAGTTTCATTGATAAATCAATGGCAAGTTCGGTTAAAGGCGTCTCTACTGTTTTTAAAACGGTGATTTTAATGAGTTCACGCGCTTCTAAGGCTTTATCGAGCATAATCAGTTGTTGCTCGCCTAATTCCTTCTTACCGATTTGATATAAAGCATCCATATTGTTCGCTAATGCTTTGAGTTGTTTCTTTTGTGATTGCGTTAACATACTATTGTTCCTTCCCTCTTTGAATCACGATAACGCGCGCCTCTTTAGGCTTGCTTACGCGATATAGACTCTTTTGTTGGACTTCAAACATAATCCAAGCATATCCAACAATCTGAATTTCATATTTACCTGGTTCTAAAACAAATTCTTCCATATCAAATGCGTCTTTTTGCATAAACTTCGCATCATAGGGATGAATTTGATGATGTTTGATAAGCGCAAAGAATGCGCCTTCAGATTTCTCTAATTTTGAACGTTGCACAGAAACCATCGTGGAAGCATAAACAGCAAAATTGCATTTTGGGCCTTCTACATATTCAAATCTTGCTAAACCACCGATTAAAAGGGTTTGTTTGGACATGAGTTGATACATCCGTGGTTTCATTTCTTTTTGTGGTACGATATCTTTAATGCATTTACGATTCACGATTTCTATCATTGAACCGGGTACAGGATATCCTGGCGTATCATAAATGGCTGAACGCATATCTAATGGTACCCGAATCACATCTAACGTTGTTCCTGGATAAGGAGACGTAGTGATATATAAATTCGTTGGATTATGATAATTCTTTAATAAAGTATTAATTAAAGATGATTTACCAGCGGATACAGAGCCGATAACATAAACATCTTTACCCTTTCTTAATTCTTCAATTTTGGCTTTAAAATCATCAATATTATAATTTTTCGAAGCACTCGTTAAAAGTGTATCTACAATGGAAACTCCATATTTAGAAGCATAATAACGAATTCTCGTAATCAAAACATGGTCATTTAAAGATTTAGGAAGAATATCACGTTTATTTCCTACTAAGAAAATATCTAAGCCTTGAAGTTCTTCCTTACACTCTTCAAATAATGAAAAGTCGTAAGAAAAGAAATCAACGACGTAGACAATGAGTGCTTTTTTCCTTTTAGCGCTCACTAAAATGGAGTGGAAATCTTGAGAAGCTGGAAAAATATGCGCTTCTTCTCCATAGTTTTGTAAGCGAAAACATCTTTGACACAAAGAAGCGTTTTTCGAATCTAAAACTTCTTTAGGCACATATCCGCTTTCTGAAGGGCGTTCGGATTGTAATTCTGCCCCACATCCAAAGCAATATTGCTTTTCTTCTTGTTTCATATAGCTTCCTCCCATCTTTTTAATTTTCCTTGTTTTTTTAATCTTTTTCTCATGGGTCGATCAATCAAGCGATTAAAACGCGTGGTCCATTGATCTTCTTTCACAATGGGCTCGGTTAAAATGGTTAAAATACCACTTTTCTTACCACACGAAACGTCAGTAATTAATTGATCACCTATTAAAGCACATTTCTTCTTATCAATACCTTGCTTTTTTAAAAACGCGAGAAGCCGACGCGTAAAAGGTTTTCTTGTGCTATAAGAAAATGGTACCCCTAGTGCGTTAGCGTAACTTTCTACTCTTTCTCCATGGTTATTAGAGATGATAAAAAGTTGAATGCCTTCTTTTTCGAGTTTTTCTTTAAAAGCCATCACTCGTTCACTGGGGGAATAAAGGCGATAAGAATCCAAGGTGTTATCTAAATCGCACAATAAAAAACGAACACCTTGCTTTTTAAAGAAAGAAGGATCAATAGAAAATATATCTTGCGCATAATAATCAGGGATATGTCTTTTCATAAATGTACTCCTTTCTTTATTTCTATTTTACTAGATTTTCTATATAAATAAAATGATATTTGACAAAAAATCGCACTTTTTTGCGTCTTTTTTTATGATTTTCTTACGAAAGCGCTTTGTTTTTCTACTTCTAAAATGAACTTCTCTTTCGTACATTAGTGTTGGGTGATTCTATGGATTTTATACTGCAACTTCTTTTTAATATTCGGTACTTTGTGGGTTACATTCAAAATGGCGTTTTTCCTCCTAAACTTTCAGAAGAAGAAGAAAAACGAGCGATTGAAGAATTATTCGTTGAAAGCACACATGAAGACGCGCGCATTCGCTTAATTGAGCACAATCTTCGTTTAGTAGCCCATATCGCTAAAAAATATGAAAGTGTCAATGATTCAAACGAAGACTTAATTTCTATTGGTACTTTAGGTTTAATTAAAGCCATTGATTCTTTTCAAATTGATAAAGATGTTAAACTTGCGACTTATGCCGCTAAATGCATTGAAAACGAAATTTTAATGACATTACGAAGTAATAAGCGTTCTTTAAAAAGCGTTTCTTTATTCGACGCGATTGGTACCGATAAAGATGGCAGTGAGATTACTTGGATGGACGTCTTCCCTAGCGATGAAGAAAAAGTCAGTGATCAATTAGAAAGGGAACAAAATATCACCGCACTTTTAAAATACTTAGAAGTTTTAAACGACCGCGAATTACAAATTCTTTCCTTACGCTACGGCTTACAAAAAGAAAAAGAACATACGCAAAGAGAAATCGCCAAAATGTATGGAATTTCGAGAAGTTATGTTTCCCGCATTGAAAAACGTGCGCTTACAAAACTTTTACAAGAATTCAAAAAAAGACAAACAAAAGCGTAATTATTTGGTATAATATCAATCGAGGTGTTAAAGTATGCAATTCAATGGTTTTTATATGAAACCGCCTTCTAAAGAAAACGAAAACGAAGTCATCGAAGAAAATACACATTTTCCGGTGATTGCTATTGTTGGAGCTTGTGTAAGTATTCTTTTTCCTATTGCTGGCATCATATGTGGTATTATTTCTTTAACCAATTCTGTGCAACAAGAAGGAATCGGAAGAAGATCAAAGATTTCTAATATTGTTTTCTCGGCGCTTTTATTAATTCTTTCCTTAGTTCGCCAAACACTAGCGGTTCTAAATGGTGGAGGTGCTGAGGTATCCTCTTCTTCCTCAAGCGAAGAAGAATTATTACATATTTTATTACCGCTGCTCTTTTAAAAAGTAGTTATTTAAGTTCTCTAAGCAAAGAGAACTTTTTTTATTCCTTTATATATAGCAAAAAAGCCATCCGAAGATGGCTCTTTTTTTTAATCTCCCATATCATCAAATATGGATATTTGTTCATAACCCGGTTTATCGTCATCATCGATGGATGAGATTTCTTTTTCCGCTTTTATACGAACTGGAGGTTCTTCAATGACGATATTATCATCGACGCGTAAGGCTTCTAATTCATAGATGAAATCAATTCTTTCTCCATCATTTAAAGCAATATTTGCTTTCATTCTCTTATCGCTTGGAACCGGATGGAAATCATCCACGACAATGTCCATCATGGATTTATTAGAAAGAACACCGGTTAAATTAAAGGCTTCTGGGTTTCTTACCATCCGTTTAGCGTAACATAACGTATGAGGATTAGAAACAAAGCATTTGAAGATCGCTTGCACTCTTCCTAAACGAGCGGTCGTTTGTAAAGAGGTAAAGTCAAAGGTTCTTAAGGCTCCTTCATGAGATAAAATCAATAATTTATTCCATTTATGGCCTTGTGGGTAACTAAACAAGAATTTAGCGTGCGCATTTTTACTTGAAATCGCTTTAACACCCGCTGCTTTAATACCTAAAACCGCTAATTCGTTTTCGTTAAATAGCGTGGCATTTCCTTCTTCAAATAAAACGAGTAAATCGTTATTTCCCGTGGTTATCGCCACATCAACGACTTCATCATCTTTTAACAAACGCATGCACATGACAGGTTTACTATAACGTTGCAAGAAGAATTCTTTTAATGCCGTACGTTTAATTTGTCCGTTTTTGGTTAATAAAGCCACATATACGCCTTCTTTAAAGGACGAAACGATGAGTGCTTTAATAATCTTTTCTTCCCCACTTACATTGACGTTAAGGTTAATGTGTTTACCTTCTTCTTTCCAACGACTTTCAGTAATTTCATGAACAGGAACAAAGGCATAATTACCGCCATCGGTAAATAAAAGTAAATAATCAGTGGTCATCGCTTTACTTGCGGCCACTAAAACGTCGCCTGCTTTCATACCAGGGAAAGAGCCTTCGCTCGCTTTATATGATTTTAAAGTCGCTCTTTTTACATAACCATCACGCGTCACTGCAACCATAACTTCTTCTTTAGCGATTAAGTCACGTTGATCAATATTGATCGGCGCTTCTTTATCTTGAATATCCGTTTTACGATCGGTACCGAATTTCTTAGAAATCTCTTTTAAATCACTAATAATGACCTTATCGAGTTTTTTACTGTCTTCAAGAATTTCTTTTAAAGCCGCGATATCTTGTTCTAATTTTGCTTTTTCATTCATGAAAATTGTAATATCGGTATTACTTAATTTATAAAGTTGCATGGTGACGATGGCTTCGCTTTGCACTTCACTAAAACCATATGTCTTTTGAAGTTGAATTTTAGCGTCTGCTTTATCTTTACTTTTACGGATTAAATGGACGACTTCATCAACGATAGAAATTGCATGCATTAAACCATCAACGATATGAAGACGATCTTGATATTTCTTTAAATCAAATTTGCTTCTTCTGGTAATAACATCGCGTTGGTGGGCAATATAAGCGTCTAAATACGTTTCTAACGTTAAAGTTTTTGGACGATTATCGACAATTGCGACCATATTTGCGGTATAAGCCGCGACTAAGTTGGTCTTCGACATTAAATAAGTCAAAATGAGTTCGGCATTCGCTTCTTTTTTAAGATCAATGACAATACGTAAACCTTCACGGTCCGATTCATCACGAACCTCAACGATACCATCAATCACTCGAGAATGACGGATTTTATCAATTTCTAAAACGATATCGGACTTCACTTGCGCATAAGGAATTTCATGAATGATGATTTGTGGGAAGCCATTTTCATTAATAATTTCGGTTTTAGAAGCAATTTCAATTCTTCCTTTACCGACTTCATACATGGAACGAAGTCCTTCACTACGATAAATAATACCGCCGGTTGGGAAATCAGGGCCATGGAAAACGGTTAATAAATCATCTAAAGTGCACTTTGGATGTTGAATACGATAAATAACCGCATCATTCACTTCTCTTAAATTGTGAGGTGGAATGTCGGTTGCAACCGCAACGGCAATACCTTCCGTACCATTTACAAATAAGTTAGGAAAACGAGAAGGTAAAACGACGGGCTCAAGTTGTGTATCGTCGAAAGTTAATTGCATATCGACGGTTTCTTTATCTAAATCGCGAATCATTTCATCGCTAGCTTCACTTAAACGTGCTTCGGTATAACGATAAGCCGCCGGAGAGTCACCATCAATAGAACCGTTATTTCCTTGGAAATCAATTAAAGGAACCCGGACTTTCCAGTCTTGGGACATACGCGCTAAAGCGCTATAAATGGATGAGTCACCATGGGGGTGAAATTTACCCATAACGGCACCAACGGTATGCGCACATTTTCTCGTGGGTTTAGAGGAAACGTTTTTATCTAAATACATCGCATAAATAATACGACGTTGAACGGGCTTTAATCCATCGCGAACATCCGGAATGGCCCGATCTTGAATGACATACTTTGCATAAATTGCAAAGCGATCCCCCATAATTTCTTCAAGGGGTTCATCTTGAATATTTTCTTCAATGATGGTTGGAGTTACTTTTTTCTTTGCCATTATTTTCTCTCCTCCATAAATGTATCATAGGAATTGAAGTCAATATTTTCTTCAATCCATTGCTTTCTTAAGCCGGCATCTTTACCCATTAAAACGCCAATTCGTCTTTCCACTAATAAAGGATCTTCAATACCAACCCGAATTAACGTACGGGTTTCAGGGTTCATTGTCGTATCCCATAATTGCTCAGAATTCATTTCACCAAGACCTTTATAACGGGAAATTTGATAGCCAGGACCGATTTTTTGTTTGGCTTTTGCTAAACCTTCATCATCCCAAGCGTATTCATGGATTTCTTTTTTATCCTTCCATTTATATACACGATATAAAGGAGGTACAGCCACATAAATGCAGCCCGATGTAACTAAAGGACGCATATAATGGTAGAAGAAGGTTAAAAGTAGGGTTTGAATGTGCGCACCATCGGTATCAGCATCGGTCATGATGATGATTTTTCCATAGTGAGAATCACCAATTTCAAAGTTTTGGCCTACGCCTGCTCCAATGGTATTAATTAAGGTCGCAAATTCTTCATTCTTTAACATTTTATCCATTGCTACCGTATCCGTATTTAATGGTTTACCACGTAAAGGAAGAATGGCTTGGTGAATACGGTCTCTACCCGTACGAGCGGTGCCACCAGCGGAATCCCCTTCGACGATGAATAATTCATTATGCGGATAATCTTTCGATTGAGCGGGTGTTAATTTACCCGATAAAATCACTTCTTGTTTTGGCTTTTTATTATTTCTAGCTTCTTCTTTGGCTTTTCTTGCCGCTAAACGGGCATTTAAACTATCAATACATTTCTTAATTAAGACGACCGCGAATTCACGGTTTTCTTCTAAGAAATAGCTTAATTTTTGATAAATGAAGTTTTCGACAACTGGTTTTGCTTCAGGTGTACCTAACTTCCCTTTGGTTTGTCCTTCAAATTCAAGCTTTTGTTCGGGAATTTTTAAGGAAATAATCGCGGTTAAACCTTCACGAATATCCGAACCTTCTAACTTTATTTTGCCGCGTAATAAGCCGTTATTTTCCGCAAAATCATTCACAGCACGCGTAAAACCAGAACGGAAGCCGGTTTCATGGGTTCCACCATCTCTTGTTCTTAAGTTATTGACATAAGAATAAATGGTTTCGTTATAATCTTGTTTACAATATTGGAACGCTAATTCCACTTTAATATCTTGGGAATTATCTTCAAAAGTCACGATAGGACTTAAAGGTTCTTTATTTTGATTTAAAAGCGCAATATATTCTCTCATACCATCTTGGTAATGGAAATCGGCTTCTAATCCTGCTCTTTCATCTTTTAAAATAAAACGCACATTCTTTAATAAGAATGCCGATTCTTGAAGATGGTTATAAATCGTATCCCATTTAAATTCGACGGTTGAAAAAATGGTTGGATCAGGTAAAAAACGTACCAAAGTACCATGTTTAATGGTCTTTCCTAAAACTTCTAAAGGCACTACTAATTTACCGCCATTTTCAAAACGAATATGACTAATCACATTGTTGCGATAAACAGTTACATCGCAGTATTTACTCAAAGCATTGACGACCGATGCACCAACACCATGTAAACCACCTGCGGATTGATAGGCATTACCACCAAATTTACCACCAGCATGTAAGGTGGCGTAAACGAGTTCTAGACCTGATTTTTTATATTTTTGATTCATATCCGTTGGTGCCCCACGACCTTGGTCTAAGACACTAATGGACCCATCTTTATGAATGGTAACAGCGATTTCATCGCCATAACCTGCCATTGCTTCATCGATAGCGTTATCAACGATTTCCCAAACTAAGTGATGTAAGCCTGTTGTATTCGTTGAACCAATATACATACCCGGTCTTTTACGGACCGCTTCTAATCCTTCAAGGACGCTTAAATCATTCGCGCTATAGGACGCATTTTCTTTTGTTGTTCCCATATGAGCCTCCCTATTAAATATAAAGTAATACTATATAATTTAGATACCATGTGTTATTATAACAAATGTAACATCAAAAAAGAATATAAAATTTAAGAAACTTATTGTAAAAAAGTGAGGAAATTCAATGGAAATATTATACGGTATTCTACTCTATCTTGGGTTTATGATTTATGGCTATCTCGTCGGGTCCATTCCTTTTGCCGTTATCATATCGAAAAGTTTGAAACATCTCGACATTCGTGAGTATGGTTCTCATAATGCAGGAGGTACCAATGTCGGAAGAGTTTTAGGAAAAAAATATGGCGCCCTCGTCATTTTCTTAGATATGCTTAAAACCGCTTTTGGAATTTGGACCGCTATTCTATTTCTTCGTAATAGCGGGTTAGAAAAATATTACTTATTTTCCATGCCTGAGCTTTATTATTATTCGATTGCGCTTTTTATTTCTATTGGCCACTGTTTTCCTATCTTTAGTGACTTCCGGGGCGGAAAAGCCGTATCGACATTCTTTGGAACACTTCTTAGTTTCAGTCCTATTCTCACGATAATGACGCTTATCGTCTTCTTGATCATTTTAAAAATCAAAAAGTATGTTAGCCTAGCGTCCATGCTTTCTTCCTTTATCGGATCCTTGTTCACTCTTCTTATTTTAATTCCTCAATTACGTCCTATTCTTTTATATCCTACTTTAAGTGGATCCTATATTTTGTTCATTTCTACTTTCCTTTCTTCTCTATTTTTAATCTATCGTCATAAAGATAACATTCGTCGCATCAAAGAAGGAAAAGAAAGCAAAATCAAGTGGATGAAATGAAAAGTAATTATTTAGTAGTTATTTAGTAGATTATAAGTAAATAAAACTTAAAAAAATAAGAGCCCTTACGAGCTCTTTTCTTTTATTGATTCTTTTTAATGTTGGCCATGACTGCCCGAATTTGTGCTTCGCTTGGCTTACGTCCCATAGATTGGAACATCGCGCGAATCATTTTTTCATTAATTGGTGGATTTTGTTTTAATTGTTTTTGAATTAAAGTCCGAGTAACCACAAATCCGATAGCAAGTCCCGCAATAAAGATACCAATTAAAGTAAATACAAATGGTGCGGTTTCCATCGCTACTTCTAATACGATCATTTAAATCACCTCATCTAACGCTATTATTTTATAATATTTTTACTCTATTTACAACATAAAAGAAATGGGTAAATTTAGAGCAACTTTCGTTCTTGATTTTAGTGATTTTTTAACGGAATGAAACTTGAACATTCATTTCTGCATGAAGATAGTCTTGAACACTAAAAATAATTTCAGCGACTTCTTGCATCGTTTTATTTTCGCTTACGGTTAGAACATAGACATCCTTTTCATTGATTTCGACAAAGCATGTCGGTTTTCCCATACCAATGATGATATCACGAAGGTCTTTTTCACTTTTCATGGTTTGCTCTTCTTTTTCAATGAGTTCAAGCGCAATGGCTTTTTCCGCATTGGTATATTCACTCGAAGCGATAATATCATATTGTTGATCAATGACTTCTTTATGTTGTGTTTCTTGTTCTAAAATCATCATATCAAAATATGGATCGGTTCCCTCTTCTACATTACTAATCACTGGATCAGCACTTGGTTTTTTTGTTTTAGAAGGTAACATTACATAATAAATAGATAAAACTAAGACAAGTGAGAACATACTCAAGAAAGCCACGAATTGACGATTCATAAATTTTTCCTCCTACCGTTATCAAGTTATGCTACAATTCATCAATCAAGAACATGTTTATCATAATCTTTTTGATTTCTTTTATTTTGTCGAATTTTCTTAAAAGTGCAAAAAAAAAACTACTTAGCGAAATGGCTAAATAGCTTTTGCTTCATTTATTAAGCGCGACCGTCGTATTCACCGTTATCGGTACGAACTATAATGGTCTCGCCTTCAGAAATAAATAAAGGAACACGGACTTTAAATCCCGTTTCGGTAACCGCTTCTTTCATAGCTTTGTTTACGGTATCACCACGAACAGCTGGTTCACAAGATGTAACTTGTAATTCAACAGTGGTTGGTAAAGAGATACCCATAATTTCACTACCATAGAAAACGATTTGAACTTCTTCATTACCTTTTAAGAATTGAGCTTCCCATTGAAGACGATCTTTGCTAATTTCGATTTGATCATAGGTATCGTTATCCATAAAGACTAAAGCGTCTCCACTATCATAAAGATATTGCATTTTCTTCTTATCTAAACGGATGACTTCAACTTTATCGCCACCAATAAAAGAAAGTTCAAGAACGGCACCTGTACGAAGGTTTTTGGATTTGACTTTGACTTTCATTTTCGCCATAGCGGTCTTGTTTAAAGCGATATCTAAGCAGCTATAAACATTGCCTTCATATTCAAAAGTATTGCCAGGTCTTAATTCTGTGATGTTAATCATATGACTTCTTCTCCTTTTATAACGTAATTATTCTATCAAATTTCCTAGAAATATGGAATAAGAAAGTATAGAAAAATGAATTTTATCATGAAAAACGAGTCCATTTTTTCACTTATTTCAATGAAAACTCTTCTTATTATGCTTTCTTCTCTTTTCTTTTTAAATAAAGAATAGAATAAAAGAAGGTATAAAATACAAAGATAATCCAGGTAAAAAGGCTCACTTCTCCTAATAATCCCAGTTCATGAAAAAGTGGGGAATAAAATTTTAGAAATGTGTTTATTACTAAAAAAAGAATAGTGCATATCACCAATAAACCTCTTAATCGACCATTCTGGTGAGGAAATAAAGAATATAAGCCACCGATAACAAAAAGAAAACCAATCTGTAAAACACAACTTAAACCGAATTGGTAAATATATTTAGAAGTAATGTTTTCTAAAAATAAACTCATCCTTATACAAGTAAAATTACAATAAAAAAGACCTTCCTCAAGCAAGGTGGAGAAAATACCTAGAACAATTGATAGCGTTAAAAGTCTTTTGATGTTCATCTCATCACCTAATTCAAGTATGGTCTTAATTCATCATTTTATGCGCTTATTTCTATAATTTATTATTTTTCTATATAAAAATTTAATATACTTTGATTTCCTCTACTCTTTTTTAAAAAGCGACTAAAACGATTTGTTTCAATTGCGCGATTGATTTTAGTAGCAAAACTCAAGAAGTAAAAAACGCTAAAGAAGAGATAAATCGCAATCGAAAGAAGAAGCATTGCGACAAAGTTACTTTGTGATTTTGTTTCTCTTTTTGTTGTTCCATCCGTATAATACGTAACAATTTCATAAGTTCTAGAAGAATATAAAGGAGATATTTTATAAAATGCATATAAAACAATATTACAGTTTGTACATAAAAAAAGGACAAACGCTGTAAAAATATAATCTCGGTTTCCTTCTAAAATAACAGTTTTGAATTCTGGTTTACTCATCATAGCGATGAATAATAAGATAAATACGAGCCAATATAGCCATTTGATCGTGCCCACAACAAGATGAATGATTTTTCTAGGTGCCGCTACCTTTTTTTCTTCACTTGCAAAGATAAAAGGGCCTTTAGCAAAAAGTGGAGCAAAATATTGTTTAAAAAAACTAAGCAAATGAATATGGCCTAACATTGCTTCATAATTAGCGTTGATGGCTTCATCTCTTTTCGCATTGATAGCGAAGTCAATCAGTTCAATTACATTCATTACTAAAATAAAGCAAATAAGCGCAATATCATACTTGCAAATGAATTGACCAAAGGTTTCATATCGATGGGTAAGTTGATCAGTGGTTGGCTGAAGGCATAGAAAATAACCTAAACCTACTACCACAAGAAGAAGCAAAAGACTAATTACAAATTTAGGAAAAGGTTTTACTTTTTTTAATTCTGTTTTTTTAGTAAGTCTGCCTTATTATTCATAGTTAAGTGTCCCCCATATTCACTTTTTTTAATTATTCCTTTAAAAAGACTTTATTTTTTTCATTTTGCCATAGATTTTTTTAAAAAGCAAATGGAACGTAAACTATCCAAAAGCAAAAAAAGACCTTCGTAAAGAAGGTCAAATATTTGTATTGGCTATCATCTTCAATCGTCTATAAAAGGATTGAATTCCATTTCTTTTTCTAACGAAGTACTATTTCCATGCCCTGGATATACTTTCATATTGCCATTATTTTTATAAAATTTCTTTACCTTTAATAAACTGCTTGTTACGTCTTTAGCGTTTCCTAAAGGTAAATCTGTTCTTCCAATACTTCGATAGAACAAAGTGTCACCGGTAAATAAGGATTGAATCTTGGGAAAATAGAAGCAAACACTTCCAGGCGTATGAAAAGGTGTATGAATCACTTGCACTTCTATATCGCTAAAATGTAAAGTCTCTTCATCCCATAGATTTTCTGTCTTTTCTAAAACTTGAACGTACTTTCCAAAAAGAACACTTCCATTTTTATAAGGATTGTCTAAAAGCACTTCATCGCTTTTTTCTATATAAATCGGGCAAGAAAAAGATTTCTTCACTTCTTCAATTCCTTCTATATGATCAAAATGTCCGTGCGTTAAAAGAATAGCTAAAAGGTTAATACTTTCTTCTTTGAGCCATTTTACGATTTTAGATGCTTTAAACGAAGGATCGATTAAAACCGCTTCTTTCTTTTCGTTATAAACAATATAACTCGTTGCGGAGTCATCCCCGCCCATAAAAATTTTTACGTTCATACTTCTCCTATTTTAGCGTCTCTAATAACCGCTTTTTCACATCATAGGATACTTGACTTTCTTTTACAAGCTTTTCATATTCTTCGACGCTTGTCGCTTTTAAAACCGCTCTTAAAAGGGACTCTAAAGCGTCATAGCGGCCTTCGCTATGTAAAATAATTTCACGTGTCCGCTCTTGAAGTTCTTCTAAACGAGTTAATTCATGAAAGATGATTTCAACGCGGTAATTTGCACTCGGGTCATAAACAAAAGAAATTGAAGGAACAACACGCGTAATTTTTTTGCTTTTTACTAACTTATCATTCTTATATAAACGAATGACGCCATCTTTAATATCTGAGAATTCGATATCCATTTTTCTTCTTGGTAAAATCGCTATTTCACCTTTAGAAGATATTTCGATGATTTGTTTCTTTTGATTTTTCTTCCATTCACCTTTTGTAGCTTTAAAATAGGTTTCCACGACTTGGTCTTTATTTTGATCTAAATTATCTTCATAAAGCGTGAATTCGCCATTACCTTGATAAATACGGACTAACAAATGACGAGGATTGGTATACGAATTCTTTTCATCTAAAGAAAAAGGTAAAATCGTTCCTTCTTTTGCTAAAACTGGGATGGAATCTAATAAGCGATAAAGCGTCTGTGTATGATGTTCACGTTTAATATGATACACATCACCGGTAAAGATATCGGTATATCTACCCTTTGGTAAATACGCTTTCACCGCGCTATAACCGCCTTTTTTAGAAGGTGAAGTAACTGGCGCTACTAAAAGATTACCAAAATAGTATTCTTGTTGAAATTCATACGCTTCTTTTACATCATGATGATAATATAAGGGTCTTACTAAAGGTAAATCTTCTTTAGCGGTTTTATAGTTAAAGCTATATAAATAAGGAATCATCTGATGACGGAAACGTAAGAAATTCATAGCGATTTCACCGGTTCCATTACTAAAGTACCATGGTTCTTTGGTCATCGATAAAAAATCTGAGCAATGTAAACGCATAATCGGACTAAAAGTGCCATATTGAAGATGACGGACATAAAGTTCATTTTGATGTACGCCCCACATATGTCCACCAATATCATGACTCCACCACGTATAACCTACATTACTCGCTGTTGAAGTAAAATAAGGAAGATACGCTAAAGTATCCCAAGTAACATAGGTATCACCAGAAAAGCCTAAGGGATAACGATGTGAACCAATCCCCGCATAACGCGATAAAATTAAAGGAACATGATGATTTTCTTTATGATCTAAATAATGATAATGATTTAAAGCCCATAATGGATCTAACGAAGCGATTTTACTCTTCGTTCCTTGTTGCCAATCAATCCACCAGAACGTTACACCATCTTTTTCATAAGGATGATGTAAAACATCAAAATAATTATTAATAAACTTTGTATCGGTAAAATCAAAAGGAATTTGTTCTTGGGTAGATGGATCTTTACCCATGGCCTTTGCAAATGTTGGATAAATTTCTTCCCACCATCTAATACCTAAGGCTGGATGTAAATTTAGAGTAACTTCTAAATGATGTTTTTCATGAAGATCTTTTAAGAACTTACGATAATTTTTTACAAGATGAGGATTCCAAGTATAACCCGTCCAACCATCTAAATTTCCATAAAAATCTTCATTTTCTAGATGTTTCTTTTCAAAATGGAACTCTTTTTCAATGTTGTGGAAGTAGTGCCAATCCATATCAATGGTCGCTACAGTAAAAGGAACATGTAAATCTTCAAACTTCTTCATTAATGCTAAATATTCTTCATCCGTATAAGGATAAAAACGACTCCACCAGTTTCCTAAGGCATAACGAGGAATTAGAGGTGTCTTTCCTGTTAAAGAATATAAGGCTTGTATCGCTTTTAAATAATCATGACCATAAGCAAAAATATATTGATCAATGCCTAATCCTGTTTGATCTAATATTTCACCATCTTTTGATAAACTTAAAGAACCGACATCATCAAAATAGCTGATGCCTGATAAGGAACAAACACCATCATTTAAAATAACTTTTCGTGGTGGATTTTCATTGAAATAACCACCATTACAACCATCTAAAGTACGATAAGTACCTTTTAAATTTCCTTCATTGGTAATGGGTAGAATTTGATTATCGATACGAATACGCGCATCTTCTCTATTCTCTTTTAAAATGAGTTCAGCTTCCAAAGTTAAAACGTGAAAACCTTCTTCATCTTCCCAAGTTTTAAAGCTTTGGACAGGATGATTTCGATACCATACGCTTTGTGTCGGTGCATCGCGGTACACTTTTTCTTTATTTTCTTCTAAACGAAATAAACGAGTCGCTAAAACAGTAATACGATAATCTAAATAAAAAACAATATTTTCTTTTCTTGCTTCACCTGAAACATGAATCATTAGGCTCTTTTTTAGCATAAAAAATAACTCCTTATATTTACCTATAATTTATCGAAAAACATCTAAGAACGCAAGATTTTGTCATGTATACTGATTCATTAAAATTAATGTTTTTATGGCAAAAAAAAATAAGACGCAAGTCTTATTTCTTTTCTTTATGAACAGTTTGCTTATTGCATTTCGGACAATACTTTTTGATTTCCATCCGTTCTGGATGATTTCTTTTATTCTTCGTTCCGATATAGTTTTCGTTTCCACATTCCGTACAACGGAAGATGATATTTTCACGCATGTTTCTACACCTCCGACTTATCGTAGGTTATTGTATCATAAGGAAACACAATTTTCTATATAAAATGTTCAAAATGTTATACTTTTTTTCATTTGCACCCTAAATCCGCCATAAAAATCATGATAAATCTCTTATTTTTTGATTTTTAATAAGGATTTTTAAGGAAACTTCAAAGTGTAAATGAAATCTATGTTATAATAACAAAGAAAAAAGATAGGTGATTCAAATGAATTTTAGAGAAAACACTCGCGCTATTCATGTTAAAAATGTACAAATCGGTGGTCAAAATCACATCGTGATGCAGTCCATGTGTAATATCAAGACTTCCCATATTGATGAAGTCGTTCAACAAATCTTAGAATTAGAAAAACTTGGCGTTGAAATGATGCGTGTTTCCATTATGGATGAAGAAGATGCACGCGCTGTTAAAGAAATCGTTAAAAGAATTCATATTCCTTTAGTGGGAGATATTCATTTTGATTATCGTCTTGCTCTTTTAGCCATTGAAAATGGCATTGATAAAATTCGTATTAATCCTGGTAATATCGGTGCATTAGAAAATATAAAAGAGGTAGTGGATGCGTGTAAAAAGCACCATATTCCGATTCGTATCGGCGTCAATTCGGGTTCATTAGACCAAGAGTTTTCTTCCTCTTCTCCTAAGATAAAAGCGGAACAACTCGTTTTATCTGCTAAAAAGCACGTCAAAATTTTAGAAGATCTTGATTTCTATGATATCGTCATTTCTTTAAAAGGTAGTGACGTTCTTGAAACGATTGAAGCTTATCGTTTAGCAAGCAAAATCTTCCCTTATCCTCTTCATTTAGGTATTACTGAAGCAGGGACGAAAGAAATTGGAGTCATTCGTTCAGTGGCTGGCCTAGCTCCTTTAATTATGGATGGAATTGGCGACACATTACGTATTTCATTATCGAGTGATCCTAGAGACGAAGTCATTACGATGAAAAGAATGCTCCACGATTTAGGATTATATCCTAACTATCCTACATTAATCTCCTGCCCAACTTGTGGAAGAACACAAGTAAATGTGATTGAAGTTGCTAATAAAGTACAAGAGATGTTAGAGACTTTATCTTGTCCAATTAAAGTCGCAGTCATGGGTTGTGTAGTTAATGGTCCCGGCGAAGCAAGTCACGCTGATATTGGAATCGCTGGCGGAAAAGATTATTGGCTACTCTTTAAACACGGAAAACCCGTCATGAAATTATCAAGTGATGAAGTTTTAGAAAAATTATTTCAAGAAATACGTTCATTAATCTAGGTTTCTCACGTATACATAAGTATACGAGGAGGAACTATGATACCTAGTCGTCTTGTCGCATACTATGTGGATAAAATGGACGAAAATGATGCTAGAAAACTCATCAAAAAATATGGATTTGATTTTACAGATCAAGAAATTGCCATGTTACTTCCTTTTGTAAAGCAACATAAATATGAATTACACCGGCGAAATAAAGATATCCTCTTAAGTGAATTAAAAAAGGTAGTGCCGACCACTACCTATCAAAAAATTGAAATGATTTTACAATCCTATTTATAGTTTTTCTTTCATTTCTTCGTCAAATACACCCAAATGAAGCATTGAAATCTCCTTTTCGTAAGGAGATTTTTCATTCACAAAAGGTGTTTCTAATATAAATGGAACCTCTTCTAATTCAGGCGCACAATATAATCGATATAAAGTATCAAAGCCAATTTGACCAAAGCCGACGTTTTCATGGCGGTCTTTATGGCTGCCAATTGGATTTTTAGAATCGTTTAAATGCACCACTTTGATATTTTCTAAACCCAACTTTTCATCCACTAAAGCTAAAAACTGTTGCGTGTTCGTTAAATCATAACCGCCATCGGATAAATGGCAGGTATCTAAACAAAAGCCAATGCGGTCTTTTTTAATGATGTGCTGATAGACGTACGCCAATTCGTCTAACGTACGGCCGACTTCAAAACCTTTTCCCGCCATCGTTTCTAATGCAATAGTGACATGCGTTGGATCAATGGCTAAAACATCATTTAAACTAGAAATTAACGTATCTAAACCGGCTTTTTCACCGGCTCCTTTATGGGAACCCGGATGTAAAACTAAAGTAGAAATTCCCATTTTTTCGGTTCTTTCTAACTCCGTTAATAAAAATCTTTTTCCCATTTCAACTTTTTCAGTTTCAAGAGGGTTCGCTAAATTAATAATATACGGCGCATGCACAATAAAATGATGAGAATCTAATTGATGCTCTTTAGCAAGTTCAAGTGCTTCTTCAATATGAAGTTCTTCTAAAGGAATGCGCTTAGCATTTTGGGGTGCTCCTGTATAAAGCATTAACGTATTGGCTCCATTATGTAACGATTCTAAAATGGAATCAACATAATAACGAGGTGCTTTCATAGAAACATGACTACCTAAATACTTCGCCATATTTATTCTCCTCTAGCTTCTTTTTTATAACGCTCTACCCGTTGACGGCGGATATCTTCACGAATAATTTTTCTTTTATGCCGTTTCTTCGCTTTTTCTACCGCTACTTTGACTTTCTTTTTATAGCCAGGTTTTACCTTTTTGGTTTTGGTTTGACTAATGGCTTTTTGAATTTCTTTTTCTAATTCCGTGTTTACTTTTCTTTTTTTCTTTTTCTTACTAACGGAGCTTTCCTCTTTTAACAGATCGTTTTTCAAAGATAAATATTTTAAAGAAACGCCACTAGATAATAAACGCTCTATGCGGTCTACATGGTCTTGATCATAGAAAGTATAACAATTACCTTCTAAGTTATATCTTCCGGTTCTACCTGCGCGATGGAAATAGAAAGCCATATCTTGTGGTAAATCCATATTAATCACATCGCTTACACCTTCTAAATCTAGTCCACGAGCGGCCATATCACTACAAACAATGATGGAAAAATCATTTTGTAAAATACGGCGCATCATTTGCTTTCTTTCACGCGCAGATAAATCACCATGTAAAATACCAGCTTGGATATTTCTTTGAATTAAACCTTGATAGATTTCGTCAACTTTCGATTTAGTGGAACAGAAAACTAAGCATAAATAGGGTTGAATAATAGAAAGTAAAGAAACTAAAGCATCTATATCTTTTTGATGCTTGGTATCTACTGCAAAATGTTGAATCCGATTAGGGTTCTTTCCTTTTTTGGATAAGAAAATGCGATGTTCTGGATGAATGTATTTCTCCAAAAATGGAACAAAATTATCCGCAATCGTTGCGGAAAACACGAAAATGGATGGTTGATCTAATCGCACTAAAATATCGTCGATTTCTTTTAAAAAGCCCATTTCAGTTAACATATCCGCTTCATCTAAAACCACATATTTTGCAGTCATGACATTAAAGGCGTTTTCATCAAAAGTTAAATCATGTAAACGTCCAGGTGTCGCAATTACGATTTGGGCATCTTTTTTATTTTTCCCTAACATCTTATTTTTTTCTTCACCTGAAGATAATAAACGAATAGTTAAAGAAGGATAATATGCTAAAAATTCCTTTAAAAACATAAAGGTTTGATACGCTAATTCACGGGTAGGTGAAAGAATTAAGGCTTGTGTCTCATCTTTATTCATATCAATTCGATCTAAAATTGGAATTAAAAAAGCATGGGTTTTTCCTGATCCCGTTTCACTGGTTGCTAATAAAGATTCCCCTTTTAAAGCCTTAGGAATGACTAATTCTTGAATGGGTGTAGGATTTTTATAGCCTAATGCTTTTAACGTTTCTACCATTTTCGGTGATAAAGCAAAGCTTTGAAATGTTTTCATTGAACATCACCTCTCGTCGTTATTATACATGATTTCATGTTTGAAAAAAATGAAAAATCAATGAGAAAGAAAACATTTATTGATTTCGCATATATATAAAAGTGGGGTGATGTATGATGTATTCCAATTATCCAGGTTCTAATCGCGTAACACCTATGCCGAATGGCTATCCTTCGCGCGGTTATCCTTCTATGCCGTATGGACCAGCGCCTTATGAAATGCGTTCTAGTGTAGGTGGACCGATGCCTTATATGCCAAATATGGGGATGATGCCAAATAACATGATGATGCGTTCTAGTTTACCTTTATCCATTCCTAAAGGTGGTTTATTAAAAGGACTTTTCCCTTCTTTAGGTTCAGCCTCTAGCTTAGGTACAAAAGGAATGATTAGTAAAGTTTTATCCGGTACAGAAAACGTAATTGCTACCGTAAACCAAGTCATACCAATTTATCAACAAGTGAAACCATTATGGGATAATTCGAAAGGTGTTCGTTCGGCATTAAAAAAATTCTTTCCATTCTCTAAAACTTCAAAAAGTACTACGAAAGAAAACAAAGAAGTCATAGAGGATCCGGAAATTATTACACCGAAAAAAGAAACAAAAAAAACACCTGTACATGAGGAAGAAAAAGAACAAAACGAACCGAATCAACCATTTTTCTAGAAATATGATAAAATAGGGATGAGGTAAAATTATGAAAGTTCAAGTTCTTCATCCCTATGGTTACTGTTATGGTGTCATTCACGCCATTGAACTCGCCAAAAAAACCAAAGCGGAACATCCTTCTGAGCATGTTTCGATTTTAGGTATGCTCGTTCATAACACCCATGTTATCCATTATTTAGAAGATCTTGGTATTCAAACTTTTTTTGATTCCAATCGTTCTTTAGAAGAATTACTCAATGATGTACCGATGGGCTATGTCATTTTTACCGCACATGGTCATGATAAAAAATTAGAAGAACTCGCTATCCAAAAAGGTTATCAAATTGTCGATGCAACTTGCCCTTTTGTGCAAACGAATTTAAAAGAAATGAAAAACGTTTTAAAGCAAAACAAAAACTTGATTTATATTGGAAAGAAGAATCATCCAGAAACTGTTGCGGCTTTATCCATGGATCCCAATATTTACTTTTATGACGTAAAAGAGGGATTTATCGATAAAATTCCACCTAAAGATAAGCCCGTGGTGATTTTAAATCAAACTACATTATCCATCTTAGAAATGAATGAAATCTACCAGAGCTTCCAAAAACAATTCACGCATTTAGAAATCCATGATGAAATCTGCAATCAAACAAGATTACGGCAAGAAAAGGTTTTACATTTATCCAAAAACATTGATTTACTTTTTGTAATTGGTGATATGCATTCAAACAATACAGAATCGCTCTATTCTTTAGCAAAAACCACTTATCCGCATTTAAGTATCTATAAAATATCTTCTCTTAATGAGATTCAAGATGTTTGGCTTAAAAATCATCAGCACGTCGCTTTAGTTTCTGGTGCCTCTACACCAAAGGAAATTGTAGATGATATCGCTTCATTTTTAGAAAAATATATGCATTAAAAAAAGGAACATTTCGTTCCTTTTTTTCATATTTAAATCACTTCTGGTAGCGTTTCATGATCAACCATCACGATTTCTAAAGAAGAATCAAATCCTAAAAGGATTTTTTTCATTTGTGGCATAAAGATTTTTTCAATTTCATGCGGTAAGTCTAAATAATTCATGTGATCTAGAACGATACTTCTACGTACATGATGTGGAGCATCTCCAGAAATATAAATATCCGCGCCTTCTAGCATGGCTTCTTTATAGGTTCTAGAGCCACCTCCACCGATAATTGCAACAGATTGGACTTCTTTTTTACCTTTGGCAATTAATAAACCATATTCAACATGAAATTTTTCTTTAGCAAACCTAGCAAATTCATGCACTTCCATAGGTTGAGATAAAGTACCGATTCGAGCCATCGGTTCTTTTTGTAATGGATGAATGTTTTCTAGCCCTAAAGCTTCCGCTAAAGCGTCATTCATACCATTTTTCCCGGCATCAAAATTTGTATGCATGGAATAAATCGTTAAGCCAGCTTCTTCACAAATGTGATAAAGTTCTTTTTTCTTTGCATCGTACTTAAACACTTTTGCTTTGGTACCAAAGATAAAAGGATGATGAGAAATAATTAAATCTGGCTTTTCTTTTAAAGCAAGAGGAAGAACTTCTTCATCAAAATCTAAACATAAAAGAATTTTATGCACTTCTTCTTTTAATTTACCGCACATTAAACCAACGTGATCATGATAACGCTTAGCGGTAGATTTTGGAAACCATTTGGCTAATTTTAATAATAAAGTTCGTGTTTTCATAATTGTTTCTCCCAATAATGAATTTTATCCATCAATTCTTTTTTCCGATTTTCTGTTAAAAGAGGATTCTTTAATAGTTCAAGATTTTTTTGGATTTTCCCTTGCCATTTCTTTTTAAAAGTCGCATCTTTTTCTTTTCTTAAAATAGGGCCAAAATCATAATCTTCTTGTAGATATGATTCTTCTCCTCTTTCAAATAACACTAATTCATAAAAGACTTGCTCTTCTTCTACTATTTCTTCACCGATGATTTTATAACCTAAACGAGTAACTTCTTTTCTTAGTTCGGGTAGCTGATTATGCGCATCAATTAATAAATAATGGATGTCTTTTAATTTCTCTATATCGTGATGTAAAATGCTTAAAATCGTTGGTGTCCCCATTCCCGCAATTAGAGCTAAATCTAAAGGGACTTTTACTTTCTCTAAACCGGAAGAAAAACTCGTTTCTACTTGATTTTCAAAATGATATTTCTTCACCATTTCTACGAGATGGGTATAGGGTCCTTTTTTATTTTCCACGGCCATTCCACTTTCTACTCGTTTTCTAGCAATCGCTTCTAAAATGAAATAACCATGGTCCGCTCCAACATCCACTAAATAGTGGACGTTAGTAGGAATCATACTTAACAGTGTTTCTAATCGTAACGATAACTTTTTCATTATTCACGATAGTCGCCAAATCGTTTAGAACGCGTTGGATGGCGTAATTTACGAATGGCTTTTGCCTCAATTTGACGAATTCTTTCACGGGTAACATTGAAGACTCTTCCAACTTCTTCTAATGTACGTGGGTGATTATCGTCTAAACCATAACGTAAGCGAAGAACTTTTTCTTCACGGTCCGTTAAATCATGCATTACACTATATAATTCATCTTTTAAAAGAGATTTGGTGGTATATTCTAATGGTGATTGATCATCCTTATCTTCAATAAAATCGCCTAAATGAGAGTCATCTTCTTCACCGATTGGAGTTTCTAAAGAAACTGGATCCATGGCGATACGTTGAATTTCACGAATTCTTTCTGGAGATAAAGAATTATCTAATTTCTTAGAAATTTCTTCTGCCGTTGGTTCTCTACCAAGTTCTTGCACTAATTGACGTTGTACACGGGTAATCTTATTGATAGTTTCAACCATATGAACAGGAATACGGATGGTACGAGCTTGGTCCGCAATTGCACGGGTAATGGCTTGACGAATCCACCATGTTGCATAGGTAGAAAATTTAAATCCTTTGGTGTAATCAAATTTTTCTACGGCTTTAATTAAGCCCATATTACCTTCTTGAATAAGGTCTAAGATTTGCATACCACGACCGACATAATGTTTTGCAATATTCACAACAAGACGTAAGTTTGCGGAAATTAAGTGTCTTTTTGCTTCTTCATCACCTTCAAGAATACGTTTCGCTAATTCAATTTCTTCTTGAGACGTTAAAAGATCAACTTTACCAATTTCTTTTAAATACATCTTTACAGGGTCATTGACTTTCACATCACCAGAAACAAAAGTATCAAAGGAATCGGATTCAATGTCGGATAAAGAATCATAATCTTCATCTTCAATCACATCAGAATCATCAAAATAATCATCGTCATCGACGAGTAAATCATTATTTTCTTTTTCTAACATGTTTTCATCTAAGTCGACATCTTCTAAGGAATCCAAGTCTTCGTTAGCGTCTTCCGCTACAACTTCAATACCTTTTTCTTTGAAATAAGAAATAAGAGAATCTAAGTCTTCTTCGGACAAATCTAATTGAGCGGTAGCATCAAAAATATCTTCTTGATTTAAGAAACCGCTACTTTTTCCTTTTTTCTCAAGTCTCTTTTTAATTGAATCTAATGTTTCAATCGGTTCATCGTCCAATTCTTTTTCAAGTTCAACTTTTTTGGTCGCTTTTGTCATAATATTGTTACTCCTTTTCTTTTTTAGTGTATTGAGCAATAATTTCGGCTTGCTCTAATGGCTTTTTGCCTTGCAACTCTTGATCTAATGTTGTTTTTCGATAGAGTTTACCACGTTCTTCTACAATGGCGTCTCGGTATTCATCCATCAATTTTTTCGTATAGGGTGGATGTTCTTTTTCCATTAATAATCCCGTAATTTCTTTTGAAATTTCTTCTTTGTCCGAGATTTCGCTTCCTTCTAATGAAACGAGTAAAGAAGGAATATCAATTTGCGTATGTTCTCGGTCATAGTCAATTAAGAAATTAGCGATTTTTCGGTAGAGTTCATTGTAGAAATATGAAATTTCATTTTTATAATAATCTCTAGCCTCTTCCCCCACTAGCATTTGATAAAGAACTTCTCTTTCCGCTAACTGAAGACGACGGAGTTGTTTTTTTTCGGGATGGAAGCTGGTAAAAATTTGATTAGCGCTTCCTTCTTTTTGCTGAGATTGATATTTTTTTAATAAAGTTCTTAATTCCTCAATAGGGAACTGCGTTGCAAGTTGAAGATTTAAAAGATAATCTTCTTGTTCTAATCGATCTTTAGCACCTGCAATAATAGGAATAAATTGATAAACAAATTTTTTTCTTTCTTCTAAAGTGTTTAATGTGTTGTTTCTTTTAAAATACGATAAAGCAAATTGTGCATGGTTGAGTAAACGATTTAGATAATTTCGTAAAGCATCAGCACCAGAAGCTTTTAATATTTCATCAGGGTCTAAATCACTATTTTGATTATCGACTATTCGGTAAGATAGGCCATTTTGTTCTAGTAAAGAACAAATTTTCATTGTGGCCATTTGTCCGGCTTGGTCACCATCTAAACATAAACGAATTTCCGCACCTAAAGCACGAAGCATCGCAACATGATTTTTAGTTAAAGCTGTTCCCATTAAAGCCACACAAGAATCAATACCAATCCGTCGTAATGCAAATACGTCCATAAAGCCTTCTAGCACATAGACATAGCCTTCATGACGAGCTACTTTTCGAGCAATATGGTAGTTGAATAAGATATTCGCTTTATGAAATAAAGGAGTTTCTGAAGTATTGACATACTTTGCTTCATCTTTATTGTCCGATAATCTTCGAGCGGAAAAACCAACCACTCGTCCATTGGCGTCCATAATTGGAAAGATGACTCGTCCAAAGTTCCGGTCCATATAACCGCTTCCGACATGAGTTCCAATTCCTATCATTTCAATCGTTTTTAAAGAATGCCCTTTAGAAGTTAAAAACTTAATCGTATTTTTTCCATCTAATAAAGCATAACCTAAACGATATTCATCTTGTAATTTTTCGTCTAAATCACGATGCTCTAAATAATCTAAAGCTGTTTTACCTTCTTCGGTTTTTAATGCGTAATGATAGAAACTCGCTACATCGTCTAACGCCTTATATAAAGGCTCTAAAGACGCATCTTTAGCGCTTACTGTTTCTTTTTTTGCTAATCTTTCGTCATGAAATCCTACTAACTCGGCAACTTTTCTTACCGCATCCATAAAAGAAATCTTTTCATATTTTTCAACGAAAGTAATGGCATTACCACCCGTACCACAAACGAAACATTTAAAAATTTGTTTTTCTGGCGAAATATGTAAAGAAGGGTTTTTATCATCGTGGAATGGGCAAATTGCCACATAATTTCTTCCTTTTTTTATTACAGGAATATAGGAAGAAATGACTTGAACGATATCGCATGCATGTAAAACACGCTCAATTAAGTCATTATCCATTGGCATAAAAACACCTCCTTTCATATCAATTTTTCATTAAAATTCTAATTTCTTTTCAATATAAGCCGCTAATTCATCAATGGGAAGGCGGATTTGTTCCATGGTATCACGATCACGAATCGTAACGGAATTATCGTTTTCGGTATCGAAGTCAATCGTTACGCATAATGGCGTACCAATAGCGTCTTGACGACGATATCTCTTACCAATACTGCCGGCTTCATCATAAGTCACCATATAATGCTTGGCCAATAAATCACGAACTGCTTTTGCTTTTTCACTTAATTGTTTAGATAAAGGAAGAATAGCAACTTTATATGGTGCTAGGAATGGATGTAAATGCATCACAATACGGGTATCCTTTTCTAAAATCTCTTCATCATAAGCTTCACAAACTAATGTTAAGAATAAACGGTCTAAACCTAATGAAGGTTCAATACAATATGGAACATACTTTTCATTGGTTTCAGGATCTAAATATTCTAAAGATTCTTTTGAATATTCTTGGTGGCGTTTTAAATCGTAATCGGTACGATCAGCGATGCCCCAAACTTCTCCCCATCCTAAGGTTGGAAATAAGTATTCAATATCGGTAGTGGCCTTTGAATAGAACGCTAATTCTTCTTTTTCATGGTCACGGTAACGAAGCTGATCTTTAGAAACACCTAGAGATTCAATAAAGTTGATGCAGTAATTTTTCCAATATTGGAACCATTCTAGGTCCGTATTGGGCTTACAGAAGAATTCCATTTCCATTTGTTCAAATTCTCTTGTACGGAAAATGAAGTTTCCGGGAGTAATTTCATTACGGAAGGATTTACCGACTTGGCAAATACCTACTGGTAATTTTTTACGCATGGAACGAACCACATTTTTAAAGTTAACGAAGATACCTTGGGCTGTTTCTGGTCTTAAATAAACCACAGATTTAGAATCATCGGTAACTCCAATATGGGTTTTAAACATCATATTGAATTGACGAATATCCGTAAAATTGCTCTTACCACAATGGGGGCAAGTTACATGATGTTCACGGATAAAGGCCATCATATCTTCATTCGTCATAGCTTGAACGTTAGCGTCTGGGAATTCAGCTTCAATTAATTGGTCGGCACGATGACGTGTTTTACATTCTTTGCAGTCAATTAATGGATCATTAAAGGTCGAAACGTGACCGGTTGCTTCCCACACTCTTGGGTTCATTAAAATAGCGGCGTCCATACCTACATTGGTTGGGGATTCTTGAACGAATTTCTTCCACCAAGCTTTACGAACGTTATTCTTTAATTCAACACCTAATGGTCCATAATCCCAGCTGTTAGAAAGTCCGCCATAGATTTCGGATCCTTGAAAAACGAAACCCGATGTTTGTAAATGGGTAACGATTTTATCAAATGGAACTTTTGACATATATTTTCACTCCTATACTTGCGCGTTTTTGCGCATAAAACAAAAGTAAGTATATCATTTTGACATACCTTGTCAACCTATTATGAGTGTACTTTTTTGCATTTTTTACATTTTTCGTACAGCTCTTAGTAAAAGTTCATAGCCTTTCCAATTTACCCCGCAAAAATCGAGCATAAATTGGTGAATTTGGTTTAAAATGGGAATTAAATCTTGCTCATTTAATGTATAATTCTTCACTTCTTCAGGCGGAACAATAAATAAAAAACGTACTGCTTTTAAAAAACTAGGTGTTTGATTCTGCATCGTAGCGGGATCATAATGTTTCCGACAAAAAAAGCCGCCATTATCCATATCAAAAGAGACGATATCTTTTTTCGTACCACACGTTACACAGCCACTCGTTTGAATGGCATATCCGCTTAGTTTTAATGCCGTACAAGCACCAATAGAAACTAAAGTTAAAGGATCTCCGCTTTTCTCATAAACTGCCATAAAAATGGCGGATAAATAAGGATAATAATCCTTTACCGTATTCTCATCAAAAAACTTCATTGCGAGTTCTGCTATAGACGAAAAAGTCAAAAGATAAAGTAAATCATTCATACTTGAAGCGGGACTATGTAAAAGCGTTCCTCCCTTTAAGGAGTAATAGCCATTTTTCCCTTCTTCTAATTCAAAACGTGCATGCGTATATAAAGAAACAAATAAAGCATTTTTACTATCTACTTTTAATACGCCACGAGCTAAAAAAGAAAAGAAACCATCATTCGTAATGATTTGAATCATGGCATCTCTTTCTTTAATTTGCGTAACACGAACTACTATACCTTCTTTTTCAATCATAATTAATCCTTGTTATAACCAAATTCTTTTAAGTAGCGTAAAGAATTTCGCCAATCCTTTTCTACGCGTACAAAGGTCTCTAAGCGACATTTTACCCCAAAGAGTTTTTCAATCTCATAGCGAGATTGCGTACCAATCCGCTTAATCATTTTTCCACCTTTACCGATAATAATACCTTTTTGCCCTTCTTTTTCACACACAATCGTTGCGTGAACTTCCATTTCATCTTCTTTGCGTGTTAATTTTTCAATTTTTACAGCAATAGAATGAGGAACTTCATCGCGTAAAAGCGTTAATGTTTTTTCACGAATAATTTCTGCGATTAAAAAACTATCCGAGTGATCACTATACATATCACTTGGGAAATATTGCGGTCCTTCTTCTAATACGTCTTCTAACGCTTTTAATAATGTATCAACATTTGCGTCTTTTAACGCTGAAATCTCAATCATCTTAGCGTCCGGTAATTTTTCTTGATATATCTTTTTTAATGCTTCCACTTGGGGAATGGTACATAAATCTATTTTATTAAATACGACAAACAAAGGCACTTTGGTATTGATACGATCCAAAATGTATTGATCTCCTTCACCAAAATCTTCACTTGCGTCCACAATCAAAATAGCGGCCTCTACTTCTTTGGTCGATTGAAAAGCCGAATGATTCATGTTTTCTCCTAAAGTGGTATTCGGTTTATGAATTCCTGGCGTATCAATAAAAATCATTTGTACGTCTTTGGTCGTATAAATGCCTTGAATTGCATCTCTTGTTGTTTGAGGTTTTGGAGAAATAATACTAATTTTACGATGTAATATCGTATTCATTAAAGTAGATTTGCCCACGTTAGGACGCCCTAAAATGGTGATAAAACCCGATTTCATTGTAAATCCTCAGAGTCAAAAGCAAATGGTAATAATTCTACCGCATTTGTGGTACGAATATCGCCTTTTAAATTACCTAAATAAATCGGCATATCTTTAGGAAATAATTCTTGAATGACTTGACGGCAAGCGCCACAAGGTGAAATCGGTTCATCGGTTTCTCCAATAATCGCTAAGGCAGCAAAGTCTTCTTTATGATAGCCTTCCATTAAAGCGTGATAAATAGCATTTCTTTCCGCGCACATACTTAATGGATAACTTGCATTTTCAATATTCGCGCCATGAAAAAAGCGACCATCTTTACATAAAATACAAGCACCAACACTAAAATGTGAATAAGGCGAATAGGATTTTTCACGTGCTTTATTGGCTTCTTTTAAAAGTTCTTCTTTGGTCATCTTGTAATCCCCTTTTCTAACAAAATTCGGTTTTGTAAACCAAACATTTCTTCTTCTTGCTCTTTCGTTTGATGGTCATAACCTAATAAATGTAATAAACCATGAACGAATAAAAAACAGATTTCGCGGTGCAAAGAATGCTCATATTGTTCCGCTTGCATCTTTGCTTGATCAATGGAAATGATGATTTCTCCTAACATCTGCATAACGTCTCCTTGAATGGTCACTTCACCATCAACTTTATCTAAGAAAGCAAAGCTAATGACGTCCGTAGGACGATCAATACCTCGATATTCTTTATTGATTTCATGAATTTCGTCTTGGCGAACAAAATCCACCTCTAAAGAATAGTGATCTTTTACGTTTAATAAAGAAAAAGTATAGCTAGCTAAATCTTGAAAGTCTTCTTCATAGTGATCAAAAGAAGGGTCATAAGAGTTTTCAAATAGTAATTCCAAAGTCATCACCTACAATCTATTTCTATTTTACCATTTCTTCATTAAAAAATATAGAAAACGCTAATAAAATCCGTATTTTTCTAGAATAATAGCCATAAACTCGTTCCTAAAAGAAGGAAGATGATTCCATAATAAACAAAATAAGGAATATGACTTAAAAATGATGTGACAATTTTCACCTCTTTTTCTTTTTTCATCACTAATAAATAGTAGCCTATAAATTGTGAAAGGAAGACTTCTTTTTTCACTTTTCTTTTTCCTTTAATTGGGTCATAGATATATAAGTATTGCGGATCAATTTCTTTTATATAAACATAATGAAAAGAACCTCTTTTTAAAAGCAAAGCAATACTTTTTTTAGGCGGAATTTGATGAAGCGGAACTTGATAACCTTTTAGCAAATAACCTTGCTTTTTAGCGACCTTTACCAAATCTAAAAACGAATAATTACCCCATTTTTTTGGCGCCTTTAAATATAAGTAGTGGGGATTGTGGGTGATATCCGCTAAAGCAATTTTTAACGCACAAAAGCCACAATCCGATAATCGATTTTGAAATACAAAGTCCTTCATAAATATTCCTCTATATTTATATAGGGACTATCTTTTATTTTTCCTACTCTTTTATTTAGCAATATCTTCTAAACATGTAAAATGTACTTTTAATAATGCATTTTTCTCATTTACTTCATAGCTTAATATCACTTCTTTATCAATTCTTTCTTCTTCTATAAAGCCCGCTTTTACCATTTGTTCAGCTTCATTTAATAACGAAGAAAATGTTTCTACTTCCTCTTCATTCTTCGTTCGGTTTTTACTAACCGTAATAATCGTCCACGTCCACGCATATACTTGACCTTCTGCCCCTACTTTTATTTCTTCTCCTTTTGGTGTAATTAAAGTATCATCCACTAATAAAGTTCCTTCTTCAACATATTGATTTTCTTTGACTTTAATCACGCCACTAGAAATCACAAAATGCGAGATAATTCCTTTTTTTCTCGCATATTTCGGTCCAGTTTTCGTAGGTAATTCTACGCTTTTTCTTCTTTTTTCGTAGCGGACTTTTATTTGTACACCTTGAGAACGGAGTTCTAATGACTCAATATCTTCATAGAAAAAATTTTTTAATTCATTTTCATATTGAAGTAACGTTTCATAATTTGGCTTTTTCACATATTTTTTAATGCCCATTTCTTCTAGTTTCAGTTGAATTCTTGCATTTAAAATCCGTGAATTCCCTTCTACTTCAATTTCATAAATTCGGCTCGTAAAAGAGAAAAATAAAAGTAAAGCAAAAATAATCCCCACTAAAGCAGTTTTTCTTTTAAAAAGATGCTCGAAAACGGAATACATGCCCGTTTTTCTCACTAATTGAACTTCTTTATATAAAGATAAAAACTTTTTTTCTTGATAAGAAGATATCGAAAATTGATAAAGATATTCATCCACACACTGAAAATCATAGATTTCAATTCCATGTTCTTTCAAAGTGGCTAAAAATTGCGTGGAATCAAATACGCGCACGCGATAAACACTTTTACTTTTTATCATGATGGTTCTCCATTTCTATGGCTTTGATTTGCCCTTCAATATGAATTTCTTCTTTAGCAAAATAAGTGACATGAAGTTCTTTTCCTTTAATCCGTAACATGGTTTTTAAATAAAGAACATCAATCTCTTCTTTATCTAGATGCACCAAAACGCGATATTGATAAAGTTTTAATACATTTTTTTCATAAGTAAACATGGAAATCACCACTTTATTTTATTAAAAAATCTAAAAAAAAAGAACTAAAGACCAAAGGCCTTTTGTTCAATTAAAACAAGTTCTTCTTCTTTTAAACCAATAGAAATAAGATAATCATGTGCGTTATGATACTTAGCGTGAAAATCAGATAAAAATGCACGCATATATAAAGGATTGGACTCTCCTAGAAATGGTTTAAAACCAGGATGATTCTTTTGATAGGAAGGATAATTTCCATCTAATATCAAAGAAGAATAAGCATAGTCTCCAATAATGATGTCTTTATCAACACCCAAAAATTCAAGAAGAAGCGCAATGACAACGCCTGTTCGATCTTTTCCCGCCGTACAATGCACTAAAACCCCATGTTCCGCATGAGCAAAAATAGAAAAGATTTGGTAAAAAGTATCTTTATGCTCTACCATTAGGTTATATAATTCATGCGGGGTCATGCTTTGTAGAGAAATCGTGCTTCCTTCTTCTAAAGGAAGATGATGATAGTTGAAATAGGGGTCATCTTTTAAGGGATTAGGAAGTTTTTGAATCACTTGATGCGTCCTTAAATCAATAATATCTTGAATTTGATGTTCTTTTAAAAATGTAGTGTATTCATCACTATCACTTTTTGGACGATCACTACGTAAAAAACGGAATGGAAGAATAAAACGTTGGTCTTTTCCTTTCCATAAGCCAATATCACGGACATTCATCATATTATGAATGGGATAATAAATCATGCGTTTCATCCTCCTTTATCTATATCTTAATATAGCATAAAAAAAACGGATATAAAATCCGTTCTTTTTTTTAATAAGATTTACGGCGAGCTTGTTCAGACTTTAATTTGCGTTTCACGCCTGGTTTTAAGTAGAACTCACGCTTACGAGCTTCAGCAAGGGTTCCAGCCTTATTCACTTGTCTTTTGAAACGACGTAATGCGTCATCTAAAGTTTCGTTATCTCGAACGACTGTCTTTGGCACTTTGATTCCCCTCCTTCTAAAGCTTCTATCGCTTTTAAACGATAAAATTATATACATTACGTGAGGAAAAATCAACTCATTTTATTCAAATTTCTTAACTTTTCTTCACTTTTTCTTCTTCTTACCAAGAATTACCAAATTTTCATCACTAATTTTACTATTTTTATTGGATTGAGAGACGAATGGATAGGTTTTATCTACTTTAAAATTTTTTGAAATACCTTTTTTACCGTTCTTTTTATATTGGATTTTGCAACGTCTTTCTTTAAATCATTTAAAGTAAAAGGATGATCAATAATCGCGTATAAACCATCAAAATTAGATACTTGATGATAAAGAATTTCTTCTACACTTCCACCAAAACCAAATATAGGTTTATGATATTTTTTCGCTAAAGAGGCAACAGCGTTAGGTCCTTTTCCCATTAACGTTTGTTGATCAATTTTCCCTTCACCGGTAATTACATAATCAGCATCTTGAATTTCTTCTTCTAAACGCATTTCTTTTAATAACCATCCACTACCTGAGATGCATTGGGCCTTTAAAAAAGCCAGGAAAGCAAAGCCTAAGCCACCAGCCGCTCCTGCTCCTTCTAAAAGATGAAAATCACCTTGGTATTGCTGACTGACAATTAGAGAAAACTTCGTTAAAATTGCGTCTAAATGCGCTTGTTGCGCTTTTGTTGCGCCTTTTTGCGCACCAAAAACATAACTACAACCATTTTCTCCTAAAAGAGGATTTTTTACGTCCGAAAGAAGAACAAAATCGCACTCCAATAAATGAGAATTAACATTTTTCTCATCAATGCTCGCTAATTCTAAAAGACATTCCAAAGTCGTTATTTCTTGATGATTTGGATTTAAAAAGCGATAACCTAATGCCCGTAACATACCAAAACCACCATCATTTGTAGAACTGCCACCTAAGGCTATATAAAAATGCTTTCCTCCATCATTCATAGCGGCCACTATCATTTCGCCAATTCCATAGGTTGAAGTTACTAAAGGATTTTTTTCTTCTTGTTTTAGCATCGGTAAACCAACAACTTTAGCGATTTCAATGAGTGCTGCATCAGAATTTAAAATTCCATATTCGGTACTGATAGTTCGTAAAAGTGCATCTTTTACTTGTATTTTTTGTTTTTTACCTTTTTTTAACCACATTACCGCATCTAAAGTACCTTCGCCCCCATCCGCTAAAGGTAAGACGCAAATATTGGCATGTGGAAAAACTTCAAGAATGCCTTCTTTCACACTATTTCCCGCTTCTAAAGATGTTAAACTTCCTTTAAAAGAATCCATTGCTACTACAACCTTCATACTTAGCCCTCAAAAAAAGGCGAATTATTCGCCTTTATTTTCACTTTCTTTACGTTCTTCTTTTTTCTTATCTAAATAATTTTCAACCATTTCTTTTAAAATCGTATGGGGTAAACGGAAGGGGAAAAGGAACGCTCTTTTCTCTTTTCGTTCTTGTCTCTTCTTTTGAATATTTTCCTTTAAATTTTCAAAAGCAATGTCAAGCTTGTGCTCTTTAGCAAAGGTCCGTAGGCGATTCACCAATTGAATGGACATAATGAAGTCAATAATGAAGATTCCACTAGCAAATCCTTCAAAGAAGAATAGATAAGGCGTATTCATCACGAGTTGAACTAATTTCACTAAACTTGGATGCAGTAAAAAATAATATCCTCCTGCAATAGCAAGCCAAAACACGGAAAACAAAGGACAAATAATACCTTGAATGTTGCCCCAGCGGTCACTATAATCCCATAAACGAACGTGATTAACTTTTAAAAAGTATAAACCCGTTAAATATTCAAGTAAAACAACTAAAGCCGTCATGATGACAATGCAGAATATTTTTTGGCCTATGGTAGATGGAATAAAACTATAATCCAATGAAGAAAAGAAATATAGTAAGCACAATCCAGAGCCATATAAAGGTAAACAAGGACCAGTTAAAAAGCCAGGATTAATCCATCTTTTATGCACAATTCTACGAAAGAATAATTCAATAATCCAGCCACCGATACCACCTAAAAAGAATAAGAATAGATGACGTGTAATAAATTCCATACTTTTATTTCCGAACTATAGAATTTTAGGTCCTGCACTTGTACCAATACGATTAGCACCCGCTTCAACCATCTTCACTAAATCTTCATGGGTACGAATGCCACCACTTGCTTTTACGCCACAAGCGTCACCGACGGTTTGACGCATTAAACGTACTGCTTCAACGGTTGCGCCACCGGTAGAAAATCCAGTAGAAGTTTTAATAAAGTCAGCGCCCGCTTTTAAGGCTAATTTAGAAGCACGAACGATTTCTTCATCGGTTAATAAACATGTTTCTAAAATTACTTTTAAAATATGTCCTTTTGAAGCATTACGAATATCTTTGATTTCTTGATAAACATATTCATCATTGCCCGCTTTTAATTGCGAAATGTTGATGACCATGTCTACTTCATCCGCACCTTCTTCAATCGCTTCTTTCGTTTCCATAACTTTTACATTTTTTAATGTTGCGCCTAATGGGAAACCAATAACAGTACACACCTTTACGTTACTACCTTTTAAAAGTTTCACGCAAAGCGGAATAAAGCTAGGATTCACACATACGCTCATAAAGTCGTATTGTTTGGCTTCCATACAAAGCTTTTCAATATCTTCAATGGAAGCGTTGGGTTTTAAATTCGTATGATCAATTAATTTGTTATAGTTCATAATAGCACCTACTTTCTAATATTTATTTTACCATGAAAATGATTGTTTTAAAAGGTTAAAAAAAAAGCCACTTACGTGGCCTTATTCTGCATCTTTTTTAGCTTTTTTTGTCGTTGCTTTTTTTGCGGTTTTTTTGGTCTTCTTTGCCGGTTTGGTCTCTTCCGCTTTTTTATCAGAGGAAGAAATTACTTCCTTACCATCATAATAGCCGCAGTTAGGACAAACGCGGTGTGAAGCAATCATTTCACCACAATGTGGGCATGTAACTAAGCCAGACACTGTTAATTTGAAATGCGTTCTACGCATTCTCTTGGTGGTTTTAGAAGTTCTTCTGAATGGAACTGCCATGGTTCACACCTCCTTTTTCGTGTTTTACCTTTATTAGTATAAGGAAGTGAGAAAAGCATGTCAACCCAAAAATTTAGACATTGTATGAAAAATTATTTTAAAATAGAAAGTCCTTTTTGATAAAGCACTTTTTGGATGTGATTATGTAGATTTTTTTCACATAAAACCGTGACTAAAAGGTAATTGGAAGTATGTCCTTTATTGATTTTAGTTTCTTCATCGTATTCTTCAAATAAGACTTCAATCTCTTGACCAATAAAGCGACTTTCATACGCTTCTTCTAATTCATTTGAAAGGGTCAAAAGGCGATGCACTCTTTCTTTTTTAATCGTAGGATCCACTTGTGGCGTCATTTTACTAGCGGGTGTTCCTTCTCTAGAAGAAAACGGAAAAACGTGAATTTTGCTAAAGCTACATGCTTTTGCAAATTCATAAGTTTCCATGAACTCCTCTTCACTTTCTTTTGGAAAGCCTACAATAATATCCGTAGTAATAGAAATATCCGGACGAACTTCCCGAATTTTCTTTAATTTTTCTAAATAAGCTTTTTTATCATATTTTCGGTTCATTCTTCGTAAAACCGTTTCCGAGCCCGATTGTAAAGGAATGTGTAAGTGATTTGCAATGGTAGGATATTCCTTCATTAACGCAATCATCTTGTCATCAATTTCTGATTCTTCAATGGAAGAAATGCGTAAACGATGTAAAGAAGGATACGTTTTTAAAATATCTTCTAATAAATCGCTAAAATGGTAATTATCTAAATCTTTACCATAGCCGCCCGTATGAATACCTGTTAAAACAATTTCTTGAAAACCATTTTGAATAAGGCGTCCAACTTCTAAAAGAATATCTTCTTTTTTTCTAGAGCGAACTTCTCCTCTTGCATAAGGAATGACACAATAAGAACAATAATTATCACAGCCATCTTCAATCTTTAAAAACGCTCTCGTGTTATCATGAAAAGATGAAATCCCTAAATTTTCATATTTTTCATTTTTATCGACTTTAGAAACAATATCAATTAATTTTCCGTTCTTTTCATATTCTTCAATTAAATCTGGTATTTTAGAACGCATGGAAGTGCCTACTAAAATATCAACACCTGGAATCGTAGATAAATAGCCACTCGCCATTTGGACATAACACCCCATCGCTACAAAAATAGTGTTGGGATATTTTTTTATTAAAGAACGAATTTTTTGACGGCATTTTTGATCAGAAACTGAGGTTACACTACAGGTATTAATAATAACTACTTTAGGATTCTTTTTATCTTCTTTATATCCTCTATTTTCCAAGGCTTCTTTTAAAGCTTCTGATTCATAGGTGTTCACCTTACAGCCTAAAGTTACAATCAAATAGGTGTTTTCCATTAATCATCACGCTCCAAAAGTAGACTTAAAAACGCAATCGACGCAATTGCTGCGGTTTCACTTCTTAAAATTCTTTTCCCTAAACTAATCGAAAGATATCCTAAAGAAGTAACAAATTCCACTTCTTCTTTAGAAAATCCTCCTTCAGCGCCAATTAAAATCGCGGTTTTTTCACCGGGTTTTATTTTTAAAATTTCTTCATAAAGATGATGGGTATTTCCTTTTTCACCCTCATAAGCAATCAACATATGGTCAAAATGATAATTCTTTAAAGATTTAAAATCAATAATATCTTGAAAAGTTGGAATATCATCACGCAAGCATTGTTCACTGGCTTCTTTCATAATTTTTTGGTAGCGGACTTTCTTTTTTTCTTGGTCTTTTTTCTCTAATCGCACAATGGTACGAGAAGAAATAACCCCATAAACTTCATGGATTCCTAATTCCGTTGCCTTTTGTAAAACAAGTTCCATTTTATCGCCTTTCGGTAAGCAATAAAATAAAGTGATGGGATATTTACTCTTTTCAAGAGGACGGCTATGAATAGAATGATACACTAATGGTTTTAAAGAAGTAATTTCCACTTCTTTTACACTTTGATCATCTACAATTTCGAAATGGTCACCAATTCGCGCACGCATTACTTTTTCAATATGAAAAATATCTTCTTGTTCTAAGAGGAATTCTCCATTAATTTTTTTTAAAAAGTAACGTTGCATTAGCGTAAATACTCCCCACGTCCATCCTTTAAAGAAGGATGCATGACCATATAAACGCCAATAATCACATTCATCAAAACAATAATACTTAATAAAGGAATAAGCGTCATCCAAATGGAATAATTTCCATTTTTACTCGTAATTAATGAAAGAATTAAAGACGATAATCCGCCTAAAATAAAGAAGATGGATAAAGAAATCCAACCTTTTTTAGCTTTTTCAATATAAAAATAAGGTACACCTAAAAAAGCCAATAAAAATGAGAAAACGAGTAGTTTTTTTCTACTCTTTACTCGATATAATGAAGAACCTTGTGCCATCGGATCAAAGGCAATTGTTAAATCATAAGCTGTTTTTTTCTTTTCCGGTTGTACCGGATTTTCTATACCGCAGTGAGGACATATTGTTACATTCTCTTCTAATAATGCCCCACATCTTTTACATTTTTTCATGGGAAACACCTCTTGCTTTTTCATTATAGCATGAGATTTTTTTAATTGAAATAAATAATACAGAAAGTTTATGCTTTTTTATTATGTCTACAGTAGAGGAAGTTAAAAAAATAAAAGCCACCTATTTTGAAAGGTAGCTTTATTTTTTACTTTTTAAATTTGCTTTTAAAGCGATCAAAGAAACTCTCTTCTTTCGGTTGTAATCCTGCAAATTTTTGAAGAAGTTCTTTTTGTTCTTTTGATAATTTGGTTGGCGTTTTTACATCTAAATGGATATATTGGTCGCCTTGGATAGCTGAACGCAAGTCTTTTACCCCTTTACCACGCACTTTTAAAATAGCACCTGGTTGGGTTCCTTCCGGAACTTTAACTTCAATATCACCATATACCGTAGGTACAGTTAAAGTAACCCCTAACGCTGCATCCACCATTGAAATGGAGGTATCAATATGAATATCGTTTCCGTCCCGTTTGAAGTATTGATGGGGTTCTACGATAACTTCTAAATATAAGTCACCATTTTGGCCACCATTTTGACCTCTTTCGCCTTTTCCAGGAATACGAATTTGTTGTCCTGAATTAATACCAGCTGGGATATTAACTTCAATTTCCGTTTTAACCTTTTTATAACCTTTACCACCACAATCTGGGCAAGGTGTTTTAATCTTTTTACCCGTTCCACCACAATCCGGGCATACCGTTTGTGTTTCTACAGTACCAAAAAGACTTTGTTGTCTACCACGCACTGTACCTGTACCGTGGCAGCGGGAACAAGTTTCAACATCGTTCGGCGATTTTGCCCCTGTACCATTACAAGTTGGGCAAGGTTGATCATAAGTAACATTTAATTTAATTTGTTTACCATTAATCGCATCCATGAAACTGATTTTTACTCTCATCACCGAATCATTTCCGCGTTGTGGACCGGTTCTTGTTTGTCTTCTTCTACCGCCACCACCAAAGATGGAGGAGAAAATATCGCCAAGATCAACGTCTTCAAAACCACCAGCGAAGCCACCATTGAAGCCGCCATTAAAACCACCTGGGCCGCCCGCGCCACCTTGATCAAAGGCAGCATGGCCAAATTGGTCATAAGCCGCACGTTTTTGATCGTCTTTTAAAACATCATAGGCTTCTTGTGCTTCTTTGAATTTTGCTTCATCGCCAGTTTCTTTATTATCGGGGTGGTATGTTTTAGCTAGTTTCCGCCACGCAGATTTAATTTCATCTTGAGAAGCTGTTTTAGAAACGCCTAAAACTTCATAATAATCTCTTTTTTCTGCCACTTTCCCTCATCCTTTCTAATAACACGTTAAAGGGGCTCACGCCCCTAAAACGTTCTCTTTAATTCTTTTCTGTAAAATCAGCATCAACGACGTTATCGTCATTGGAGCTAGAAGCACTATCACTGCTAGAAGTGGTTGTACCTTGAGAAGCACTACTAGCTTGTTGTTGTGCCATAAATTCAGCGGCTTTTTCTAATTCACCGATTTTGGCTCTTAAAGTAGCCATATCGTTATTATCTAAAGCGGTCTTTAATTCATCGCGTAATTGTTCGGTTTGTGCTTTTTGTTGAGGATCTAAGCTATCGCCTTTTTCCGCTAACGATTGATTAATGGAGTTCAAATAGGATTCAGCTTTGTTACGTAATTCAACTTCTTCTTTACGTTTTTCATCCGCTTCTCTATTCTCTTCCGCTTCTTTCATCATACGGTCGATTTCTTCTTTGCTTAAACCATTAGATCCAGAAATGGTAATTTGTTGTTCTTTTTGCGTATCTAAGTCTTTAGCGGTAACTTTTACAATACCGTTAACATCGATACTGAAGGTAACTTCAATACGAGGTTCTCCGCGACGTGCAGGTTTAATACCATCGAGTTTGAAGTGACCTAAGAGTTTGTTATCATGTGCCATTGGACGTTCGCCTTGATAGACCATAACATCAACGGCAGGTTGATTATCTTCTGCAGTGGAGAAGATTTGAGATTTCGTGGTAGGAATGGTGGTATTTCTTGTAATTAATGGAGTCATCACACCACCCATAGTTTCAATACCTAAGGTTAATGGAGTGACATCAAGTAAGACGACATCTTGAACATCACCACTAATAACGCCACCTTGTAAAGCAGCACCAATAGAAACAGCTTCATCAGGGTTGACACTTAAGTTAGGTGTTTTACCTGTTAATTGTTTCACTAATTCTTGGACAGCTGGCATACGGATAGAACCACCGATTAATAAGACTTCGTGTAAGTCATTTGCGGTCATATGTGCATCGGCTAAAGCACAACGGACAGGTTCTTCGGTTCTCTTTAAGAGGTGTTTAGTTAAATCTTGGAATTTAGCACGAGTTAATTTAGTTTCAAAGCTGATAGGACCTGTGCTTCCCATACCAATGAATGGTAAGGAAATGGTGGTTTCTAACATACTAGAAAGTTCAATTTTAGCTTTTTCAGCCGCTTCTTTGAAACGTTGAATTGCCATTTTATCAGTTAAATCAACACCATATTCAATTTTGATTTGAGCTTTAATCCAATCAGCGATAACGGCATCCCAGTCATCGCCACCTAAGTGGTTATCACCAGCGGTAGAAACGACTTCGAAAGTACCATCACCAATGTCAAGGATGGATACATCGAAAGTACCACCACCTAGATCGTACACTAAGATCTTTTGGTTAGCGCCAGTTTCAGTACCATAAGCTAAAGCTGCTGCGGTTGGTTCGTTAATAATACGAACGACATCAAGACCTGCGATTTGTCCAGCATCTTTGGTTGCTTGACGTTGGGCATCATTAAAGTAAGCAGGAACGGTAATAACCGCTTTAGAGACTTTTTGTCCTAAGTTATCTTCCGCATATTTCTTCATATAAGCTAAGATTTTTGCACTAATTTCTTGTGGGGTAAAATCTTTATTTACACAAGAAATATGAATTTTTTGTCCTGTACCCATTAAACGTTTAACGGAGGATACAGTATCAGGGTTAGTAACCGCTTGACGTTTTGCCGCGTCACCAACGATTTCTTCACCGCTTGCTTTAAACGCTACGACAGATGGTGTCGTGTTATGTCCTTCTGGATTAGGAATTACTTTCACTTTTCCATCGGGTTGTAAATAAGAAACAACAGAGTTTGTTGTACCAAGGTCAATACCTAAAATAATTTCTTTTGCCATAAATATCTATCTCCTTTATATATTAAGCAGCTTTTGATTCATCAAAGTCGCTTGATTCTTCTTCTTTTTCTTCTTTGGTAGGATGTTTGCTTACAACTACGCGTGCGTGTCGAACCATTCGATCATGTAAGCGATATCCTTTTTGATAAACGCGAAGTACCAAATTTTCTTCGCCTTCGCTTTCTTCCGTGTCCACAGCGTCCATAATCGTTTCATCGAATTTATCTCCAACCTTAGGAGATATTTCGGTAACACCTTCACTTTCAAGCGCGTCAACCATCATTTTATAAATATATTGAAATCCGGTTAAATAATTCTTTAAAGTGGGGTCGGTTACTTCATTGGCTAAAGCCATATGGAAGCCATCAAGGATAGGAAGAAGTTTTTCAATGAACCCCATCGAACGATATTTCACAATTTGATGATGTTCTTTATCATATTGCTTCTTGAGATTTTCGGTATCTGCATAAGCCATATAATATTTATTCTTCCAATTTGCCATCTCTTCTTCGGCTTTCTTTAAAAGTTCTTGAAGTTCGGCAATTTTCTTTTCTTCTTTCTTTTCTTTTTTACTCGGCTTTTTCTCTTCTTCTGCCATTTTGTTCATCACTCTCTTCTTTATTAAAATATTCACTTAACGCTCTTGCGACATACTCTAGAGCGGATACAACTCGATCATAATCCATTCGCGTTGGTCCGACTAAAGCAATGGAGCCGTTACGGTGACCAGGAACATCGATGTTGGTTTGAATGACAGACACATCATCGAGGCCTTCACTGACGTCACCAATATGGATGGATAAGCCATTATCATCTAACGCAAAGGTTCTAAGATTGGCCGGATCATCTAAGAAGCTTAACATCTTCTTAATCTTTTCGGTATCTTCTTGGAACTCTGGTTGTTCAAACAACAAATCTTTTCCATATAAGGTTACGCGGTCTTTAGCGAAGCGAAGTAAGGCTTGCGCAACCGCTTGATATATCATGTCGTGCTCTTTTACATAATCGGTTAAGATCGGACGGAGATTTTGCATTTTTCCTAATACTTGAGAAATTTCCGTTCCTTTTAATCGGTCATTTAAAAGTTTGACACATTTTTCAATATCTGTGGGCGCTAAAGCTTCTTCAAAGACGAAGGTTTTATTTTCAACATATCCTTGATCCGTTACAAAGATGGCCGTTGCTGTTTTATCAGAAATCGGAATCAATTGAATGGATAAGAGTCGTTCTTCATGAGCGTCAGGGCCTAATACAACCGAAGCTAAGTTCGTCATATGGGTTAAAACTTCACAAGATTCACGAATGATATCTTCAATAGATTTTGTCTTTTGTTCCAAGACCATTTGAAGTTGACATTTTAAATCTTCATCTACTTCTTGTTTACGGAGATGATCGATATAATATCGATAACCTTTAGAAGAAGGAACTCTACCACTAGAGGTATGCGTTTTTTCTAGATATCCCTCTTGCTCTAGTAACTGCATCTCATTACGAATGGTGGCACTAGAAAATGGAATATTATATTCTTCAATCAAGGTTTTGCTTCCTACAGGTTGAGCCGTCTTAATAAAATGATCAACAATTAGTTTTAGAATTTTATCTCTTCGACTAAGTTCCATAGGTCACACCTCCTTAGCACTATCTTATTCCGAGTGCTAATTATATTATAACCATGTTTTTAGCACTGTCAACATAAAAGTGCTAATTTTTTTATTTTTTTATTTTGGTTTTATTTTTAGACCCAGTTAATTCTCATCAATAAAAGGAATTTCTTTATTAAAGGATTATATCAATAATATAATTATAGTAATTAACATATTATCTTTATTCCGTACAATTGTTCTTACTGAGATCCCTATCAATCATCTATAAAAGCATTGAAAAGGGACAATTATTTCTTTATAATATAGATAAAGGAAGCCTATAAACGGCCTACTCCACTAATGATTTTTAGGG
>ULNH01021352.1_pt1 | contig 121529 bp, 103 predicted proteins | sample 1951871 | NCBI WGS metagenome assembly ULNH01 (sample SAMEA4835572, study PRJEB28245) | human gut metagenome | biome: gut microbiome; material: fecal sample | place: Denmark | collected 2008 | reverse complement strand
CCCTACAACATGATAAACATGTTCATTATTAAGCCAATATTTTTGATAATTTTCATCATGATCTGTATCATATCCTAATGCCGTCAAATAATTAAGAAGCGCATCAATCCAAACATAGATAACATGACGAGGGTTGCTTTTAACAGGTATTCCCCACTTGAAGGAAGTACGACTAACACATAAATCATCGAGACCACTTTTAATAAAAGAAACGACTTCATTTCTTCTTGTTTCAGGCATAATAAAATCAGGGTGTGCATCGATATACGCTAAAAGTTTTTCACTATATTTTCCTAATCTTAAAAAATAACTTTCTTCAGAAACCTTACGAAGAGGTTTGCCGCAATCAGGGCAGGTATTGTTCTCGCCTATTTGTGTTTTTGTGAAAAAGGTCTCACACGAAACACAGTAATCACCTTCATAAGAGCCAAGATAAATATCACCTGATTGAAGAAGTTTTTCAAAAGCCCGTTGAACAACCTCAGTGTGGCGTTTCTCACTCGTTTGGATAAAGTCATTATATGATATATGAAGATTTTGCCATAACTGTTTGGTTTCTTGAGCGATTTTATTAACATAATCCTGAGGATTAATCCCCTTAGCTTTAGCGGCTTCTTCGATTTTTTGGCCATGTTCATCCATACCTGTCAAGTACCAGACATCACGTCCCATTAATTTATTAAAGCGAGCAAAAGCATCGCATGCGATAGTTGTGTAACAGTTACCTAATTGTACGTTACCGCTAGCGTAATATATAGGGGTAGTAATATAACATCTTTGATTATTATCTTGCATAAATTTTCTCCTTACGCTTTAGTTATACTAATTTTTAATAATATAGTATACATTATACATCATTTAATTCTTTTTGAAAAGTATTTTGTATAATTACAATTTGTGTCCACAATTTTTACAAAAATTGCTATCTGCATCTAATTTTTCATTACAATCAGGACATTTTTTAACTAATTCTTTTCCACATTCTTTGCAGAATTTACTATTCTTATCATTTTCAGCTCCACACGAACAAGTAATTTTTTCTTCTTGTGCTGTAAATTCCTTTATCACGGGAGCGATATCTTTACCCATTTCTTTATAAATTGGCATTGTTTCATTTTTTCCATACTTCATAATTTCTCTTTTGTATGAAAACATTAAAAGCATTCCTCCTACTCCTACCATTGGAAAGCCTATGAATGCAAAAAAGAATAATTTAGGTACTCCTCCATTTGTAGAAGCAGTATAGAAAAAGTTAATGATGCCAATCGCGCTAAAAACTACCCCTAACGATAAAAGTACAATTCCTAATATTCTCAATGTTAATTTTGTTTTTTCGTGTTTTTCGTTCATAAAATTTTCCTTTCATTTGTAATAAGGCCCAGAAGTAAAATTACTCTGGGTCATTAATTATAATCTTGAAACAAATTTTTCAAGAATTGAACTAATCTCTTCTGAGGCTTTTTTTGTATATTGATAGAAATTAGTAATTTGTGATGGCATACCAATAACATCTGACACCGCTCTTATAGCTACTGATGCCGTATTAAAAATAGTTGAAATATGCATTATAGCGGCCGATTCCATATCAACAGCTAATATATCAAAATCACTAAATTCTTCTTTTTGAAGTTTTTCTAAGCCATCACGTTTATTTTGAAAGATATCTGCAGTCACAATTGACCCATACTTAAAAGTTCCATCATCAAGTTGCATTAAAACCTCAAGAGCCTTTTTAGAAGCAGTGAAAGGAAAAGGTGCATCTTGAATTTCACCATAACGGAAACTTTCACCTATATCGCATGTCATATCTACATCATAGTAAAAAGTATTTACAGCTACGATTATATCAAGTGGTTTTAATCTTTCATCAAATGCCCCAGCAATTCCGGTTGTAACCACAAGCTCAGGATTAAATTCTTTAATCATGAGAGCTGTCGTTGCGGCTGCGGCAGCTTTTCCAATTCCTGACTTAACTAACGCAATATCTTTAAAGCCCATTTTCCCAACATAAACATTTTTATTTAAAATCTTAATTTCTTTAACACATTCAAGATGTTTTTTAAGGGCTTCTAGTTCATTGTCAAGAGCGCAAATAAGGCAAATCATGTTTCTTATTTTACCTTTAATTCACGATTACTAATAGCTAGAATTTTTACCCAGAATTCTTCACCATTTTCCGTTTTAACATAAACTTTATCACCAACATTGTGATTTACAACAGCGTGACCAAGAGGTGATTCGTCTGAAATTAGTTGACGAAGTGGGTCAGCTTCTAGTGTACCCACAATCTTATACACTTGAATTGGTTCATCTTCATCTTCTAAATCTAAAAATTCAATTTTTACCCATTTACCTAAATTGTTAGCTTCATCACCAATCAATTCATAGTTTTTTAAAATCTTTTCAATTTGTGAAATACGATTTTGAATTTTAGCTTGATCATCACGGGCTGCATCATAATCGGCATTTTCAGATAAGTCACCTTGTGAACGAGCATCTTGTAAAGCTTTGATATTAGCTTCACGATCTATATGGAGTTGTGCTAACTCCTCTTTTATGGCCTTAAGACCTTCTTCTGTTAATGTATATTTTTGATTCATAATAACACCTCTTTATTTCCATACTATTATAACAAATTTTCTTTCTTTTAGCAATTAATATGGTTAGATCTAACTTTAAATTATTTTATTACTTTTCGTAACATATAATGGGGTTTTACTTCAAACGGAATCATAATTGATAAAAGCTGAAGGGGATGGCGAGCGGCATCCAAAGTTTCGCCTGTTTCACTATCAATAATTTTTGTTACAGTGAAAGTGCGGTTTTTAAATTTTGGACCAAATACCTCAATTTCATCATTTGGTTCAAAATAATTACGTTGTTCAACAACCGCAATTTTTGTATCTTTATCCCATTTTTTAACATAACCGACATACTCTTTTGTAGGTATTTCGGAACGATTATCGTATAATTGTTCCCTTACTGTAGGAGCACCTTCATAGAATCCACATGAGGTTTCTCTATTTTCGGCCTTTCTAATTTCTATTTCAGCATTTTTGTAATCTTCTTCTTTGAGCGATAATCCTTTTTTATTCAGGTAATAGTATCTATCAACCAGCATACGATAAGCTCTTATTACCGTCGCTAAATAATATGCCGACTTCATTCGGCCTTCAATTTTTAAAGAAGATACTTTAGATTCTATTAAAGCGGGAATATATTTAAGAGCCATTAAATCTTTCGAACCGATATTAAATGTACCAGGAAGTTCTTTTTCATCATGGTACAACGTGTAATTCCATCGACAAGAATGGGCACAACCGCCCCTATTAGCATCACGAAGTGTCATGTGATTACTCAAAACGCATCTACCTGATAAGGCAGAACACATTCCACCGTGGATAAAAACTTCTAAAGGGGTATCAACCAATGCTGCGATTTTTTTAATTTCTGCAAGGGTAACCTCTCTTGCTAGAACAACGCGGGTTACACCTAACTTTTGATAAAAATCAATTGCGAGATGATTAGTAACAGATGCTTGGGTACTTAAATGTGCACTCATTTTAGTCGCTAATTTTCTTACTCTTTCAATAATATAAGGGCTTGAAACGATAACGGCGTCAACTTTTATTTTATCAAGCGTTTTGATATATTCATCTAAACCATCCAAATCACTATCGTGAGCTACGATATTCATCGTCACATAAACTTTTTTATGATGACGATGGGCATAAGCTACTAATGTTTTAATGTCTTCTATCTCAAAATTGGAAGCTCTTGCACGGAGACTAAATTTTTTACCTCCTACATATACCGCATCAGCTCCATATCTTAAAGCCGTATATGCTTTTTCAAGGTCACCAGCTGGAGCGAGTAATTCAATCTTAGACATTATTCTCCTCCTTTATTAAAACCGTTTTTTGATTTAACATTCCCGTAGAAAGCTTTAGTGGTAATTTTAAATTGCTTAAATTATGCCATAATTCTTCCTTATTAATAAAACCATTTTGGTATTTAATAAAGGATGCGACAACTTTTGATAAATCTTCATAATCTAAAAATGATGTTAAAATAATGCCATATCCTGCTTTTTCTAAGATTTCTCTATCACACATTAATGTATAATAACCTTCCATAAAAATATGAAAACCTTCATCATCTTCTATTACAGGGTATAATTCTTGGCGAAATTCTTCTTTTATCATATAGTTAGGAACATCGAGTTTTGCAGAATCATGCATTTCATCAAAATTACGATATTCAAAATATCTAGATAAAAGTTTTCTTTTAGAATGAAACAAAGCTAATTCTCCAAATAATATGATGGCAGTATTCTCATTAACAATTTCTTTTAATTCACCTTTTGATACTTCTGGTGATGCTAAAACGATATCATTAAAATTTAACAATAGATCGCGATCTTTAGCATTAGTGATATATGTTGTTGGAAAATAACACTTTAAGCCTTGGTAATTTAATTTAGAAAGCATTTCTAAAACTGCAAAATCAGTATAAAAAACGCCATCAAAAGAAATCGTTAAAACTTTTTTTAACAAGTCGAAAAAGACTAATACATCTTTTTCCATAATAACATCCATTGCGTTTAAAAAAACTTTTTTATTCAATTCATGAGCTTTTTTGATGATAGGTTCTAAATCATCATATGTTTCGCTCGCTCTTAAAGATAACCCTTTTACCCCTACCAAAAAAGCTTCTACATCTTTTTGTTCAAGAAGTTTGGGATTATTTAATTCTAAAACTACTTTCATACTTATTTTCTCTTTCTTGTGACAGCTATTCCATCACCTATAGGGATAAACGTCGTTAAATATGCTTCATTATTACGCAAATAGTTATTATATGCATCTATTTTCGCAACTAAATGTCTTACGTTTTTCGACTGTTCATCGATGTTTTCCATACAACCATGAAAGTATAAATTATCGGTAATAATTATTCCATCATCATCTAAAAAGGCTGAAAAACGTTCAAAAAAACGCTGATTCTGCGCTTTTGCAGCATCGATAAATAATAAATCATAGTTATTTTTTAAAAGCTTTAAATCGAGTGTTAAGGCATCACCTTCTAACAATCTAACTTGGTTAGCACTATCATATTCGGTTAAAAAAGCTTTAGCTGTTTCGATCATATCTTGATTTCTTTCAATTGTATCTACAAAAACCAAAGGAGAAACGCTCTTAAAATGAAGGCTAGAATATCCAATAGCTGTTCCTATTTCTAAAATATTGAATTCACTCTTTTTGTTTAAACGCGCTTCAATTAAAAGTTTAATAAGTTCAAGCGAATCTCGCATTATAATGGGAACATGATTATCTATAGCATATTTTAACATATCGGGATACACTTCTTTTTTATAAAAAGTTTTAAAATATTCTTGCATATTGCCTTCTCCTTTTTTTAATCATTATACAACATTTTTATTAATCTTACAAATAAAACGTGCTTAAAATATTAGATGAATCGTCACTAAAAAAAGTATAAACTTCATTTTTAGAAGTTTATACTTTGAAAACATTCAAAATAATTTTATAACATATTCAGGATAGATTCTTTATAATAACTGAATAATTCGTCATCTCTTTCAAGCTTTGCGTAAAAATCATCTGCAAACGTAAGCGAATCTTCTTTTTGTTTAATTTCATCAGCGTATTTAACAATCACACAATAAACGTCATTGATTTTAACCGCTTCATATAAGCCTCCAAACAGTAAAACATTTTCAAAGGCCATTTGTTCTATGTAACCACCTTTAAAACTATTAACGGCTGTTGCTGTTATAAAATACTCTTTATTTAAAAACTTATAATTCTTTTTAACAAGACAATTTTCACTATCGACATCAGTCATATCAAAAAGCGTAATCTTTTTATTTTGATTGTCATCTAAAACACTAATTTCATATAAGTCGAAGGCAGCAATCAGATGATAACCATTGAATTCTTCTAACACACTTGTTCCATATTGGATATTTTTAAATTTATAATCACAGCCCTCTAAGTTAGTTACCCCCATAAATCTGAGTGAAGAAACGTATGAGACAAAACTATCATATAAAAATTTGCGATTCGATGCTCTTTCGAGAATAAATTCATAAAGTTTATCATTAGCGTATATTCCGATACATTTTATTACGCTCGTGTCAGTTATCGAAATGTGGTAAAATTGTTCTTTTCTTTTTATATATGAAGAAAAAGGGGTCGTGCTTATACTATGACTACCTCTTGATGAAATACTAGTAGTAAAGAAATTACTAGGAGTATCATTCATAAAGCTCGTGGTTGTATTTAAGATACTTTGAACAATCCCATTTCCTAAACCATTGGTATTTGAAATAGGTCCTATAAAAGCTACTATTATTATTGTACTTAAGGTCATAATAAATGAACTAAAAGTTTTAAATGTTTTTGTAAACACCCTATTGTGGCATTTTGGTTTTAATTGATTATTAAAAGTTAAGTTTCTTTTAATATCTTTGATTAATTCTTTCAAAAAATCGTCTTTCATTTTACTTCCCTCTTTAGACTAATTACTAATTATCGGCTTTTTCCCTCTGGCATTTTTTTAATGCGCGATAATAAATATTAGACACTTTAGAAGTTGATACATGAAGTTCTTCAGCTATATCACTAAATGATCTCTTTTTAACAACGTGCTCTTCCGCAACGAAAATTTCCTTTTCATCTAAGCATTTGTACATTCGCTTCATATCATCAGCGTAATATTTTGTATGATGACGGATATCATCAATTTGATAGTTTTCGTTATAACTCTCAATAAATTCATCATCATAAACAACCGTTACTTCATTTTTCTTTTTTCTAAAATGGTGATAAATTACCGTTTTTGAAACACACACAAGCCAACTCATTAATTGTTTTTTATCATTATAATGGAATCCTTTTATTTTAAAATAGGCGCGTTGAAAAGTATCTAAAACTAATTGCCTAATCATATCATCATCGGCATTTATTCTAGATTTAACATACCAAAAGACAAAACCCGCAAAATTCGCGACAAAATCTTCAAAAGCTATTTCATCTTCTTCTTTCATCCTATCTATCATAGCGGATATATCTTCGGATGATGCATAAGTTTTAGTTTCAAAATCTTTTGATATTACTATTTCCTCAAATTCTTTGTTATAATTATACATAAACGCTCCCTTTTTTTACCACAAAAGAAAACACAATATAACTAAGTTGAATAATTGTGTGTTAAAGATTACTAATATTACTGCTTTTAATGCCTTATTTAATATTAGGTGGGTATTTTCTTACCTTTTTAGTTTTTAATGGTATCTCTCCATCTTCCTTATTCCTATCTAATCATTACGCTATTACCACTTTTTGTTTTTATGCATTTGGCATTTTTTAATGAAGTATAAAAAGCCCGATTCCTTTAAATTAATTATTTCATTTTTATACTATACATGCGAAAGCTTTAGCAAAATAACTAGTAACAATTATCCATCACTACATAATGATTATACCTGAAAACATTAAAGTAATCAAGTGTTATACGTATTTAATGTAATAATGTAATCTTTAACACGCGAGTGCCTCTTTCACACTCACCTATATATAACACACTTTATCCTATTTTTTTTTACTTTTTTAATTTTTTTTTACTTTTAAAAAATAAATGTTCTAGATTTAAACCGATATTTGTCTGCTTGACAATTATCAATTTATTCTAGAACATTTTTATTATATTTAATTAACTATTTCTTATCACTTCAATAACGCTTATTTTTTCAATTCTTCTTAGCGGTAATAGAATTGAAACAAAAATGAGAATCAACGTAATTGCTATTATCAATGGTATACCTAATAGTTTATATTTAAAGAAAGAGATACTTTCTACCATTTGGTTTATAAGAAAATAATCTATACCCTTAATCGTGAAATAAGAAATAATAATTGAAACAACCATCACAGGTATTGCCATAAGTAATACTTCATAAAAATAGATTTTTGTAATATCCAAGTTGCTAGCGCCAAGAGACTTAAATATTCCTATTACTTTTTGACGTTCAATCACTTTACCTGATAACAACGTCCCTACTAGGAGTACAAGAATTACAGCCATCGCTATCGAAACAAGCGTTATTATAACTTTAAGATTGTATAACCCATTTTCAAAGTCTTTTACAACGGTATCAATTGGAGTTTTAAACTCTCCTTCATATTCATTGTGATATTTTGTCAGAAATTTTTTAAGATTACCCACAGATTTTAAATTTATTACTACGTATGGATTTTCTTCAATATAAACATATTTGTAAAACATTTCTTCATTAAGTGTGATGTATTCTTTCATATGAATATCATCATCATAACATATAACACCTTTTATTTTGAATTCACCTATATAATATGACTCTTCATTACTTTTTTTCTCAAGATAAAGGGTAATATTCTCTCCCATTTTATCGAAATTCTTTAAAACTTCTACTTTCGTATTTTTGTTCTCGTCACTTGTTTTTTTAATAACATCTGATGAGTTATAATTCGTATTAAAAAGTCTATTGTACATTAAAAGTGAAATATAAACTTCATCATTGGCATTATCTCTTGGAATAAGGTCCAAAACGCGTCCATCATCCAAAATGGTATAACACTTATTTGTCTCTTCATTACTGATGTAAATGTCAAAATTTAAAATATTTTTATCATTACTGTAAAGCTTTTTTTGAAAAATTCCATAACTATTGATCGGATTTTCAAATGTGTTATATGTGGTTCTTGCGTTATAAAAACCATCCTCATATGTCGCTAAAAAATATTTAATTCCTTCTTGAGCAGATACTTTTTCTTTATAAAAGTATATGTCATCGTAACTAACATAAGGAATTGGCGATTGATAAACACCTCCAATATATACTACATGTTTGTTTTTACTATTTATAACATCTGCCCCTATTATCTTTTCCCAAGCGGTGAATTGATCATCGATATAATATGATTTACCATCTTTTTTTATCGAATAACCACTATGAAAAAGAAATTTCAATTCTTCACTACTAAAAATGTCTACACCTTTTAAAAGCGGTGAGGTTATGGTTTCATCTACAGCTAACCATTTAACACCCATTCTATCTAATTCTTTTTTATCTGTAATGAAGTTTTGTTTCCCATTATTCGTTTTTATGAATGCAACATTATCTTTTTTTAATTCCTTTAACCCATCGTAATTGAGCGTCATCTTTAAATATTGATAGTTTTCACGTTTTATCATCTCAATGTAAGGATCACAATGCAAGTACAAGTATGTCGCAAGCGAAACAGAAAGAAGTGAAAAGCAAATCGTCATGACAATAATTGTTACAATAGTTTTAATTTTTTTATATCCAAATTCATGCAAAGCCATTTTAAAAGCTACTTTATTGCTGATGACATTTTTAAATTTTTCATTGTTTTCATCGTTAGTTATATTAGTGCTTGAAACTACATTAACACTTGCTACAATATGTCCTTTTTCTAATTTTATAATGGAATCACTAAATGCTTTTGATAACTCCTCATCATGGCTCACCATAATAACTAATTTATCTTGGGCTATTTCTTTTAATAATTTACATATTTCTATACTATTATTTTTGTCAAGGTTTCCAGTAGGTTCATCGGCAAGCAGAATAGGCGCGTTTTTCAATAAGGCTCTTGCTACTGCTATCCGCTGTTGTTCGCCACCTGAAAGTTCTTTGGGAAAACGATTTTCATAACCTTCTAACCCTACTTTTTTTAACACCTCACCAATTTTTTCATCTGAACTTTGTCCTGTAAATTTGTATCCTAATTCTAAGTTTTCCTTGACATTTAAATCATCAACTAAATTATAGTCTTGAAAGATAAAACTTATTTTTGTCCGCCGAAAATTATCAAAATCACTTGTTGTTTTTAAAAGTTTATTATCGATATAATACTCACCTTGAAAGTCAAGATCAAGTCCACCTATTATATTAAGAAGAGTTGTTTTACCACAGCCACTTTTCCCATTTATTAAGTACATTCCAGACTTGGGAAAAGTAATATTTACATCATTTAAAGCATATACATCACTTTTTGTCTTAGTGCGATATATTTTGGATACGTTTTTTAATCCTAACATTTTAATCCTTCCATACTTGATATTCTGAATATTCGTTGTCCTTATCTAATACGTATAATATGAATCTTCCCTTTTTTATTTCTGTAAAGTTATATCCTATCGCGTTAAGTTCTTCAATTGTTCCTTCAAAGTATATTTCACATCCATTTGGTACATCATAATCATATCGTGAAAATAGTGCTGATACTCCCCCATAACTTTTTCCTTCACCTTTAATATACGCTTTTTCTAAATTTTCAAATACAAAACGCGGTCTAGCTACAATATTAGCATTTATCTCAACTTCTTTCAGACTCTTTGGATTGAGTGTTTGTATTACTGTAGTTATGGTACTTGGCATTACATATTTTTCATCAGTTTTCCATCTGGATAATGAAGTAATGTTTCAATGTTTTTATCATATAAAACGCCATCAATCGTTGTATAAAACATGTTTTCTTCCGATACTTCTATTCTTTCTAGTACCGATGCTGAATCAAATGCTCTTACATCCATTTTCTTTACATTTTTTCCTATTTTTATTGTCTTTATTTTTTTTGAAAAAACATGTCTTCCTATTTCTTCAATTGTTTCTGAAACAATAAATTCTTCATTTTGATATGACTGTGCCGCGTAATTCTCTATTCTTTTTATATCTTCCCCTATTTTTGCTGTATTGTCAATAATCATTAAAAGCGTTTTTGTCTCTTTGTTGACTATTGTCTTTCCATCAACCTCATATGTTTCGTTTTCTCCAGCCATTGTAATTTTATTTAGATTACATAGTGTTGTTATTATTTGTTCTAAACATGATATTTTATTTGGTAAAATAAGTTCTTCTAAAGATGAACAATTCGACAAACATGCTTGTTTCAACTGCATTCCTGTTGTCAAGCTCAAATCTACTCTCTTTAAATACTTATTACTAACGTTCATAAAGGTTAGTTCTTTTAAGGTATCTGGTGCTAGGTATGACTCTGTTTTTAAATGCTTAGGATATATAATTATTTTTGTCATTTCCTTGTCATAGACTATTCCATCTACTGATTTATATCTTGGATTATTACTAGCTATTTCAACATATGCTGTTATTTCTTTTACGTAATATAAAGTAGCATTATCAAAAATATATGTGCTTGGTAAAGTTAATTCTAATTCTTCGCATTCATATATCATTTCATAATTTATTCTTTTTACCCCTTCACCTAATACTAGTTTTTTTAATCCTGTGCATCCCTTTATCCAATTGGTCCCTAATTCTTCCATATTATCGTTTAACTTTATCGAAGTTATCTTTTTACAATCATTAAATGCTTCTGTTTTTATTTTTTTCATTCCACTAGGGATTTCTATACCCGTTAGATTCACACATCCACTAAAAACTCTTTCATTAAGGGCCGTTACATTATTAGGTATATTTATCTTTTCTAAGGCCTCACATCCTAAGAAGGCTTCTTTTCCTATTTCAGTTAAACTCTCAGGCAAAACTACTTCTTTTAACGATTTACAATTGCGGAAAGCACCTTCACCAAGCTTTGTAAGAGTGTTTGGTAAAACTACCTTGGTGATTATATCATTACCTGCAAAGTTAGCTATTTCTTTTACAGGTAAATTATGATAGGTTTCTGGGATAATTACTTCTTCTACTTTTTCTATTGGATCCACATTTAATAATGCTCTATAGTAGGTTTTGTCTTCACTTAACTGAAATTCACAATTTGGATTATACTCATTATCAACAAAAACTACACAAAATGCACCATCGTCAATTTCATCGTAAGCAAATGTTATTTTATCATCCACTATTTTATCTGTAAGATCTTTTTCTATGTCCCTTTTAACACTTTTTGGTCCCCACCAAGCATCTTTAATATTACGAATAAAACCAGCTATATAAATTTTATTACCCTCTTTAGGCTTAACTGTAATAGTTATAGATTCCCCTTCAGGAACAACTATTTTTGCGTACGGAAAAACTGTGCCTTCACCAATTGAACAACATTCCAGTATTTCATACCTACCAGGAGTAGGCTTTTTATGTCCAGAACCATTATTTGGCTCTTCACATCCCATTAAAAACATACACATTATCATGCAAGATAATGTTATGATTTTACTAATTAATTTATTTTTCATTCTCATATTCTTATCTCCTTTTCTCTTTTCATTAATATATAACACACTTTTTATATGTTTTTTTTAAAATTTTAAAATTTTTTAAAAATAAAATAAAAAAAGAGTGTAAGAAACACTCCTTAAGTATTTTTACACTCCCTTTAAACAGTATATTAATAATTCACAATTTCTTTTTTCTTTTGTAGCTTATTAGTTTAGAAGTATTTAATATTCCTTTCTTTTTAATTTTATTTTATTCTATTTTATTTTTATTCTGTTTTATTTCTTTATTCTACAACCGCCATTTGTACTTTTATTTTCTCATTTGATATGGCAGTTTCTACTGCGTTTATCTCTTCTATCATTTCTAACTTTTCTCTTGTAGTTAATGCTTTTGTCGTACTTATAACGTTTGCGGCTTCTTCTATACTATATTCTTTTCCTGGGTCAAATGCGAATGTAACTGTTCCTCCTTCGCTATTTAATCCTCCTACATAAAACCTTCCACTCCATCCACATGTACTACAATGATACATTCCATCATAATACGTGCAGTTGTGTGCCTCACTATATGTACGCTTACAGTCTTGACATACATAGCGATGTCCAATGTTATCTTTGGTCCATGTACCAGGGAACTGGTGACTAAATTCTTCATAGTAGTCACAATATGAACATTTATGAATGTCTAAGTCTCCATGATATCCTACTAAATCTAATCTACTTCTCGTGTGGCAATCTGCTGAACATCCAAATGTTTTTGGTGTTAAAACAACTTCGCCATTGTACATTCCATCGCTATCTAAAGTTACTATTCTTTTACCATTACATAAGTAACATATTATTGTACTATTACCATTACTATCGGTACTTATCAAACGCCATTCATGATCGTTATCTGTATGAATACCTTGTGTAATGGCCGCTCCCATTAAGTCATAATATGAAACTTCTGTTTGATACGTTAAAATGTTTCCTGCTGTTCCGTATCCCATTATTTTATCGTTATTATGCCATTGATAACTATTATCACCATGTTCCATTTGATCGATATCTAGGAGCCCTAACACATGTCCAAACTCATGGGCTCCTACAGCTTCTTTAATAACAGCGTACTTATTTGGGTAATTATTCATCCAGTTTGAAAATTTATTCACTGCTACTCCTAACCACGCTCTATCATAATGTCTATGCCATATATTATACTTTTCATGATCGGAATCAATTTCTTCACGTGGAAATATTCCAAAATATTCACAGCCAAAAGAAGAATTACTAGAATACGGATACACTACAACATTAGCATTAGAATATGATGTGCTTGTAATACTTACTAATCTAGATGCAGTTTTGGTATTATCACTATTTCTTTTTAATATATAATAATTATTCCACTTACACATGCTATTTACAAAATCACGTTTTATTATATCAACTTCTGTTGTAGAATTACAATATGATAACCAATACCAGTCCGACTGGGTGGGGTCAGTTGGACAGTCAGGGTCATCTGTTTCATCAGCTACACAATACGTTACACTAGCTTTATAAATGTGATCCATAAAGTTATTGTTTGTGTAATCAATCAAATAATACCAAGCATTGGTAGCTGTTGCTGGTTCATCGTAAAAAACATCAAGATTAGCAGGATGTGCTTCAGCGTATTTTACATTTGATCCTATTAATATATTTGTCACTAAAAATATGAAAGTTAATACTCTTGTTAATAGTCTAATTAACAATATTTGTTTATGCATTTTTTAATTTTTTATAAAACACTTCAAAACTAAGGTAATCAGTGATTTCTCCTTCTTCACTAATTATTTCAGCTTTAATATAATTTATATTTTCGTTATAACATTCTTCATGGGATGATGTAATTTCATTGTATTTATCGACTAATACCTTCTCGTTGTTATATGATTTAACTTCAAAAATGTTTTTAGTAATAATACCCTGATTCCAATCACTAATTGTTAAATATTCATCCTCACCATAGTTAAGAATCTCACCATTTATAACATAATGTTTGTTAATAAATAAATTATCATTTTGCATAACTACGTTATTCGAAATAATCTTAGAAAAATTAATTAGCTTATCCTTTTTTATATTTTCCCTATTCCCATTAATACTTTCTAATACTTCAATCGACATAACATCAAAGGCTGCAATCGGGTAGTAGCCATCGCTTGTTTTTGTTAATTCTGAACCATAATCACATAGTTCATATCGATATTTTAAAACATCTTTATAATTACTAAAATCTCTATCATTGTAAAGTAGTAAGAAATTTTTGTAATTATTTTCCATATTAGTTTCAGTAAGTTCTTTTTGTACTTTTAACAAATTATATAATTGTTTATTAACAAATAAACAAAGACTATTTTTTGACACTATATCGTTAATTTTAACTAAATGCACTCCACAATATTTTTCAAGAGTGTGATACGAACAATCATAATTTGTTTTATAATTTTTATTTAGTATATTACTTTTAGTTAAATCATTCATAACACATAGATAGTTTATTTCTTCCCTATTCCCTATTAAAAACTCATCTATTATGCTTTTACTACTATCTTCGTTTATAACGCCCTTATTAGATATTCTTGTATTTGAAATACAAAAACTAAATGAGGAAAAGATGACGATGCACATTACTAAAAGACTCAACATTGTTCGCTTTAGTTTTTCATTCTCGCTTTTTTCTTTAATTTGATTGTTAAATTTTATGCGCTCTTTTATTCTTCCTATTATTTCTTTGAATACAACATCGTTCATTTTTTCCCCCTTCTTATCTCTTTTTATTTTTCTTTGAAAGCCTCTCTACATTTCGCTACTGCTCTATAATAGATGTTTGATACTTTCGATGCACTCATGTTTAGTTCTTTTCCTATTACACTAAATGTTGTTTCATATTCGATGTGTTCTTTTATTATTGTTATCTCCAGATCGTTTAAAATTTCTTTTAGTTCGCTTATTCTTTCGTCAACGTTTCTTTCTCTTTTTTCTTCTACTAGCGTTTCTATGTATTCTCCATCATACACTACTCTATTTTCTTCTCTCACGCTATTTCTATTGTAGTGTTTATATACTATCGTTTTACAAACACAGATTATCCAACTCATTAGTTCTTTTTTATTTGTGTAATGAAATGCTTTTATCTTAAAGTATACTCTTTCAAATGTGTCTATCACTATCTCATTTAATACATCATAATCTGTTATTCTCATTTTTACATAATCTACCACAAATCCGATATACTTATTTACGAAATCTTCAAATGCTATTTCGTCTCCTCGTTTTATTTTCTCTAATAAGTATATTGTTTCTTTTTCTTCTGACTTTTTCCTTATCTCATCAGTCTCTTGTGGTATGACCTCTTCGCTTTGCATGTTTTCTCCTTATCCTACCCGCTTACTTATTGTGTTTTATCACATACTATTTATAATGTACTAAAGTTAAGACTTGATAATAAACCCCGTTAGCTAGCATTCTTACACATTGTTTTTATTATTCTCTATTCCTTTTTCTATCCTATTTTTCCCTTTTTAATTCTTATTATTGCTCCTTACTTTAATACATTATTTGAGTGTATTTCCTACACTCATAATATATATAACACTTTTTTTGCCAGTTTTTCCCATATTTTCATATTTTTCTAATATTTTTTTAAAAAAAGATTTAAACAGCTCATTTGTACAAATTTTTCTTAAATAATTAAAAAAACTTAATAACATGCAAAACATTGTTATTAAGTTTTATTTCTATCATATTATATTCTTTTTAACTGCTTTTCTACATTTTTCTACTGCTCTATAGTAAATATTAGATACTTTTGAGGCACTCATATTTAATTCTTTACCTATTACACTAAATGTTTCTTCATATTCAATATGTTCTTCCACGATTGTTATTTCTACATCATTTAAGATTTCTTTTAATGCATTTATTCTCTCATCTACATATCTGGCGGTACTTTCATCTTGGCATGTTTCAATGTATCCTTCATCATATACAACACTGTTCTCACATTTGATATTATTATGATGATAGTGTTTGTATATAATAGTTTTACATACACAAACTAACCAACTCATTAATTCTTTTTTGTTTGTATAGTGAAAACCTTTTATTTTGAAATATACTCTTTCAAAAGTATCTATTAAAACTTGATTTACAATATCATAATCTGCTATCCTCGTTTTAACGTAATCAAGAATAAAGGCTATATACTTATTTACAAAGTCTTCAAAGGCAATTTCATCGCCTTGTTTTATACATTCTATTAAGTATACCGTTTCTTGGTCTTCTTCCCTTTTCTTCCTCATATCTTTTATGTTGCATGAGATAGCATCGTTGTTTTGCATAATTGCTCCTTATCTTACCCGTTTCATTCTACGTTCTTTTGTTATTATTTTACTTTAATGTACTAAAGTTAGGATCTAATAATATATTTTTCTAACTTCCCTATTGTTAGATTCGTTACACATTGTATTTTATACATCAACTATTATGTTGATCCCCTATTTCAATTTATTATCCTATTACTATTGTCCAAACCCTTTTTATTTTTAATTTATTAATTTTTTAATTATTACTCCTTACTTTAGTACATTACTTGAGTGATCGAGTGCATTTCTTACACTCATAATATATATAACACTTTTTTCTTCGATTTTTCCCATTTTTTTGATATTTTTTATTATTTTTTTTAATTTTATTTTTTTATTTCATGAGCAGTTATAATAGTATAGCTAAATCCATTTATTGTAATTATTATATTATTACATATAACATACCAATTTTTACCTTTTTTATAAATTATACTATTATTATCAACTATCATTTCTTTGCAGAACCATATTACATCAACATTGTTTTCTAATTTTAAATTATTTCTTATTCTTTCAGTTCCAAGAATGGTTGTATGTATTTTATTAATATTTTGAAGTAATATTTTTTTATTCATGTTTTCACCTACAGTTTTATATTATACTCTAATCAAAATTTATAATCAAATATATTATATGATAAAAAATATAGAAGTTAATTAAAAAGGGATTATAGTTTTTATAATCCCTTTTTGTAAATACCATGCTTATTATGAAGTTAGTTGTTAATTCACCTTGCCTTCAGCATATCTTTTTGCAAGTTCTATAATATGTTCAAATGTAATGTAACCTTTTCCTACAGATACTTTAAAATATTTAGCAGGGAACATACTATATACTTCATATGAAATATAATCTTTAAAATCATCATACGTATATAAACCATATTTTTCAATGTCTTCTTTCATCTTAATTTCATCATATTTCATATCATTGTCTAACTCAAAGATATTGAATAAACCTTCCATTGAAGAAGTCATTGATAAAATTCCATTTGCAAAACAATTTAAATGATATGCTGTAATTGGAGCATAATAATGGACTTTTTCGTACGTAACATAACTATTAACAAGTTTTAATTTATCTCCTACAAAAACATCATTTGTGTATTCTACATTGTAGAATTCATGCCCTATATAATCTTTTACATTGTCGTAATCTATATAAACATATTTGTTTTCTATAACATCAAAGAAACCATGATATTTTGCTATTCTAACAATTGTTCCATCTTCAAATACAAGATTTAGTATTTTCTTCACAGCACTTTCTTCACCTTCATGAACATTAAGACTTATTCTAGATACATCAAATTTTCCTGTTTCATGATTAAATACCAAAATCAAATCATCTGGAGTAATGCTTTCGATAGTTTTCTTTCTACCATCAGCAAGAGTTATTAAGGTACCTTCTATTAAACAACTACCTGAATCACTCGTACCTGTCGTTTTTATAGTGGTATCACTTTCCATCGTAATTGTACCATTAGTGCTTACATCTCCACCATTAATTGTACAAGAAACAGTATATCCACTAGAAGCACTAGCATTATAAGTTATCGTGCTTCCATACTCTACTTGATATGTGCCTGATTGATTATATGTTGTACCATTGACTGTTACTGTTAGCGTTGTATTAGAACCTATATCCAACGTTAAATTATATTTAATGATGGTATAAACCGCTATTAATCTTATTGAAGTAACACCATTGTTAAATAAATCAGAAACATTATATGTTTCTCCTGGATTATACATTGTCTGTGTTCCCTCTACTTGCCACTTGAGTGTATATCCTGTTTTTTCTTGGCTTTTCATTTTATAACTTGTTTCTGTAGAAAGAATTGATTCTGTTGGGAGAACCTCATCATCAACAACATAAACTATTTCATAGAAATTATAATTAGGATCTTTGCTGTATTTAGCATATAATACTACATCATCATATAAAGGAGTGTTAACATCAAAACTAATTGAATATCTATCATCAACATATAATCCTTCAAAAATAAAATACGTCTTATTGAGATTGCTGTTGTTATTAATAAAATCCGGATTTTCACTTTGAATAGTAGTCATTTGTGGAATAGAACAACTATCAAGGATATTTCCATCGCCATCTATAATAGAGACTGTAACAGATGATTTTACTTTATACCATTTTTCATTTGCGGCTTGCCATTGCCCTGCTGAGAAATTGCCCTCTGATTCAGTTATTCCATTTGTCAATTCTCCAGTAAGATTATAATTTCTTGTTAAAGTGTTGATATTATATCCTATTACTTTTCCTAAAAATGTTTTTTGTGTAGCAGAAACAAAAACTAAAACTGAAGCATTTGCATTTCCAGTAACATTAACTTTTGCGCCATCTATAGTATTATAAATTTTTCCGCCAAGATAACCACCAGATTCAACTGTAACTACTCCATTGTTTGTAAACATAGCATCAACTCTATTAACACACTTCTTATCACTAGTACTATTACTTGTAATAAACTGTAACGCTGTTCCATCCAAGATTTTATCTTTTTCATCATTTATTGCACCATCTATAGTATAAAACAATGTATTAACATCTTTTCCTATTGTGAATGTTCCGCCTTCCTCAACCGTTAAAGAGGTACCAGGGAAAAACTTATACGATGAAGCTCTAAATGCTAAAGAAGCACCAGATTTTATTGTTATATCCATATAACTTATTGGTAAAGCCATATCTGTTGATGTTGCTACATCTACTGATTGACCACTTGCTTTAATATTAATTTTTACTGAAGAATCATTTGTGGTGCCAAATATATCTATTACATCCATTTGACCAATGTATTGATTAGAACCAGTAATAGTTGATACACCCTTTGCTGCATTGGTTTGTGTCGTTTGATTTGTAGCTTTAGCACCAACCATCTTTTCTATATAACCACTCGACAAATTAAATAATCCTGAACTACCAATTATTATTGCATTTCCATTTTTATCGCCTCTTTGATACCCAGAAAAAAGACTATTATTAAATTCAATATTCCAAAATCCTTCATATGTTGCTCCTTGTTTAATAATTGTTTTACAGCCAATGTTATGAACTGAATAAGCACTACATACGAAAAACTTATTGTCATTTAAACCTACAGCTTTAGCACCCCCTGGCCACTCAAACATTCTAAAGACATCTATCGCGTATGAACCTGATTGGAAATCTATCATACCTAATGATTTTAAAGTATTTGTTTCAGCACTGTTTACATAACTAGATTTTGTATAACCATATGAAGCCAATTTTGCGCCACTAGCTACTGTTATGTAACCATTGTTCATAAGTATTCCTCTGTTTTGAACTGTTCCACAACTTGTTAATAATCCACCAACTACTATTTCTTTTGTTACGTTCAAACTTACATTACGAGGAATATATAATGTTGAATATACAGTGTTACTTCTAGCTACATAAACGTTTTCGCAACCTTCAGCTGTTGTTTTCCAAGTTCCACTATTTCTTTGCGAAGCAGTATCGCCACCCGAACCATGGAAATCTAAATCTACATCTGCAAAAGGGATACGTATTTTTTTATCTATTATATATTTTGTATAAATTGTTCCATTTATTGTTTCTTTTGCCGCATTACTATATTTTGATACACTTGAATCTAGCGATGTAAATGCTGAAATAACGTATTCCGTATTAGAAGCATTACCTAATGCAATTATAACATCCGAAGTACTCGCTTGTTTAAGGGCATCTTCTATTGTATAATATACTGTACCAGAATTATTTATTTTAACAGTCTTATATTTAAATATATTAGTAGTATCACCAATCAGTTTATAATTATCATTTTTTAACTCAACAGTTACCAAGTATGTACTACCTATAACATAATTATAACTTGTAGCTATCCCTGCTTCTTTATATTGAGTTGAATTCAAAGACTTCGCATCAGAGCTTGCGTATTTATATATAAAGAAACCATCACTCATTTCAAAAGTATAATCAGTACCTATTGCTAACGTATCACCATTAACTAGATCTTCAAACTCTATTTGATTTGCTATCTCAGCTTTTACTGTACCCCATGTTCTTAAAGTGCCACTATAACTCAACTCATAATCAATAGATTTCAATGCGATTTCTTTTGGTGTAATGGTCATTTTATAAGTACCAGTTGCGCGTTGATACTTATTCGTATCTTTAGGGGTTACTGTAACCTTGATATCGTATGGTGTTGATTTTGCATTAACCGCATTAGATATGCTTGAACCTTGCATATAACTACATTCATATTCATTTGAATCTATGATATTTCCAGCTTCATCTTTTACAACAACAACGGGAGTCTGATTACTTCCATTATACGTTGTACTTTGAGCTGTATCTCCACTCAAATATAACTGTTTATATATTATGTATTTTAATTCTATAATACCTGTATAATTACCACATCCCGTAATAGTGGCCACAGCTTCTGTTCCCGCATCACCAGTATTGTTTGTATATACAACAGTATATTCTGTATCAATTGTTAAAATTTTAGTAGACTCCGTGTTATAAACTTGCAAATCGCTTGGTATAACTGGATTATGCGATGTGTAATTTTTATTATCACAAGAGTAATATTCAAATCTATTATCCGAATGACTTTTAAATATAGCTTGATATTTATTAGAAACATCACTGATATCTATTGGTAAAATAGTAAAGGTTATTACTTTTTCTTTGTCTTCAAAGTGACAAATTCCAGACTCATCTGTGTACTTAACTTTATACTTTATTTTTATATTGTAACTACCTGCATTTTGTGGACCACTTTCGCCATCAACACATTTTATATATTCGCTATCATTTTCTCCTTGATACCAATACTCTAAATTTGATGTATCAATTTCAGAAGCACCCTCAAAAACGCGTGATGTAGGAAGTAAAAAATTACCATTATACTTTATAGATGTTCCATCAAAATACTCCGTAATAGGATCATCAACATATTCTGGCGTTGATTCTTTAACGTCGGATATATACCATATGCAAAAAGCAGTTGTTACTGTTAAAGAAAATAGAACTAACGCAAGAGTTAATGATATAAATAATCTTTTCTTATTTTTCATTATTTCACCCCTAATTTCCCGTTATTCTAGCACTAATTTTAAATTGTTCAGTTTGATTACGATATAATTCTGAAAAAACTGTTTGTGTATAGTAAGTAGAATCTATTATTTTAAAAGTGTATGTAACTTCTATTACTATTATATCACTAGCACTTTGGAAATTTGGTATATTAAATGATGTGTAATATCTATCATATGCTGCATCTGCTGGAACCGTATTATTACAAGTTAATTCTGTATCACCATGCTTAATTATAACACCCATTTCCATCTTATCTGCTTCATTAAAGATATAAAGGTTATTTCTTGATAATGTAAGCATTATATTAAGATCATTTACGCCATCTTTTCCAAATCTAGTTTTACAGTTTTTGTTATTAATCTTGAAAGTAGCTTTTAATGTACCTGTATCCGTTAATTTATTATCATCTCTAACAAACCAATCTGTAAAATACTTAAGCGATGTAAAATCAGTACATTCTAAATAATCATTCCCATTAAGAACATCATCAACATTAATTGTCCCCGTTATACTTTTTTCAATATCAACCGCGACAATCCACGAAGCAAAGCCTATACCAATAAGTGATAAGCATGATAATATCATTATTAAATAATACTTAAACCGGTTTTTCATATAGGCTCTCCTTTCGTTTACTTATTTAAAATTAAAGACTTATTTAAGTAGTTTAATATGTTTAAACTATTTAAATAAATTTTTAATGGCCCTTACTGCTTCAAAAGAAGCAGTAAGGTTTTATTTTATTCAACTTTTTCCCAAATTGCATATAAAGTTAAATCTGATAAAATAACCGTGAAGTCATTAAATGCCCCATATGTTGGATCCATTACTACTTTTGAACGATACCAACCTACAAATTTATACCCTTCTCTCGTAGGTACAGGTATTTTATCATAACCATTTTGCCAGAAATAAGTGTTTCTTTTCATTCCGGTATAAACGTTATAACCTACCATTTGGGCTTGTTTACCACCATCATCTTTATCGTTTAAATCAAAAGTGATTGTGTATTCTTCATAGCCATCATCATAGTTAACAACTTTTGACCAAGTGCCATTAGATTTATACCATATTGCCTTGTGGGCGTAATCCATGTAATAGTCACCATCTCTACCTCGTTCTCTATCTGGTTCTTTACTGCCAGAATACCACGCATTAGGTTCACTAGGACGCTTAAACTTTATTACATCATTTTCTCTTTCGTCGGTATATTCAATAATTAAAATATACTCATCATCTGTCTCATCTGATGTAATTGTTTTTATACCATTACCTTTTTCAGGGGTAGGAATTAAAATTTCAACATCAGGTGATTTTGTAAAATGGAAAATATAGGTTTGACTGCCATCATCGTTTGCAGTATAATCATAACCTGCGAAACCATCACCATCTTCACCTTTTTCACCTTTCGGTAAAAGAATCGGTTCACTCGATGTGCCATCACTATACTGTATCATTAAAAACATTTCGCCCGTTTCTTCATCAATTTTTGTTGAAACACCCGTAATGTCTTTCCCATCTTTTACTTCAAAGGTTACAGGACTCATGTACATATCAGTGTAGATTACCTCAACGATAGTTGTTCCTTCTTTTTCTCCTTTGGAAGTTTTGATTTCTTTTATGCCATTACCAGTTAAACCTCTTGGAATTATAAATTCATCTGGAGTTTTGGTTTCATCCGTATAATTAATTATTAATTTAGTACTACCATCATCTAGCGTTTTTGAAGTTATTGAAGATATCATTAGTTCTTCTTCACTAAAAAAAGTACCACAGCTTGTAAGAAAGCATAGTGAAGATAGCGTTATGAAAAGGAACATAATTATTTTTTTCATTTCCTATTCTCCTTTCGCATTTTCAATTAAATCTTTAACATTTGGAGATTCTCCTAAGAGGTATCCATCATTAGTTGTACACATAAATTTAAATGGCTCATAACCAGTTACAACTGTAACTGATTTTAAAACAATATTTTTACAGGTATTCATATCATTGTCTCTAACACAAGCAAGTACTAAATCAGCTATTGAAGAATAGTTTTTATGCGATTGTTTTAGATTCAAATATTGTTCAAGAAAGTCGATCGTTAATGTGTCTTTAAACATTTCTTTATTATTTAATTCACTTATGTCAACTGTTGATAAATTACTTCCACCACCATAATACGCAATAGGAACATTGATGTATGTTTTGCCATCTTTTGCACTCGTGTATTTAGAGGATGCCGCATCAAATAAATATGATTTAATAGGGAATATTTTATCAATAGTTACAAAACCAGCGTAATCAGGTTTAACCATTCTTACAAAATCGGATATATTTTCTTTAATAAGCCCATTGATGTCCATTTCATCGATTGTTTTATAATCATAGAATTTTGTGTTGCCTTTTAATACTAGTTTTATAGGATATGACATTCCTCCAATATGTTTGAATAATAAATCAGCAAGATTTGTTCCGTCTTTAGAAGGAACCATACTAAGCATACCTGCTATTTGTGAAGGAATTGAACTATAAAGGAATGGACCATTAAACATTGTATCAAGCGAAATTGAAGCAATTCCACTTCGGTAGAAGAAAGTATCCGTCACTTCCATCGTACCTTTATATCTTTCTTCTAAAGGCAACTCAGTTATTTGTCGTTCATCATTTAAGGATTTTTGTATTCCTAAAAGTTGCGCTTTCATTTTAGCTTTATCTGGAAAATCTGCTACAAGATATGAAGTTACTATTTTATCGCCTTCATTACCTTGAGCTAAAAATTCTTCATTTTCTTCAGATGGTGCTATGTACTCATTTGTACCAATAGACATCAAAAAGTTTCTTGAATTTTCTAAAAGTGAGTTATTAACTTTTGTGTTCATAGATGAAAAGCAACGAAGAACAGTTTTACCATTTGATAAAACGGCGTTTTTAACAGTGTTGTTGTCGCCATTTATTTCCAACACTGTTCCAACAGTGTCTAAGTTTTTAATCATATCTCTCAAATTACAATTTTTAACCTTAACATCATTGATGGTAATGTTGTTACCATCTACGTACATTCCAATATTATCTTGCCCATAGGCTTCAACAAGAGGCATATTGTTATGATCTCCTAAAGCATAGAAAGGAAGTGGTCCACGGAAGAGATCATCTTTTCCAAGTACTGGTAACAAAACAGAATCATTTCCCTCTCCTTCTTCTCTTACTTCACTCGGATAGGTCAAGTTATGCATATTAATGGTATAACCATTACCATAGAAATCTTTTTGAACATGTAAGCCTACATTTATTTTATCATCAACAAAATTAGTACCTTTTTTGCTTTTGATATACTCATTCCATTGATTGATATAGTTTTTATTGTATGTAGTTGTAAAACGATAAATATCATTCGTAAAATCAAATTTTGCTTTTTCTTCATCCGTATTTACTTTTACTAATTTATATTCACCAAAACAAACAACATTATTAGTAGTATCTTTGAGCGTTTTAAATGTCTCATATGATTCAAATGATTTACGAAGAACAACAATTTCACCGGTATCAGAACGGTTAGTGCAATCTAATAAATCATCATAAGTATAAACATTTACACCATCTTCAACAACTCTAAAAGAATATGTTTTATCAATGGTTGTAAGGGTTCCTCCTTCACCACTAATGGTAAAATATGACATTTTACTACTCGTATTAATCCCATTTATATAAACTTTGCCGGCGTTTAAGTCAACTGTTACGTTGTCACTCGTACTTGAAACATACAATCTCGTATTATCATTTTGAGAAAGAGTTACTTTAATATCAAAACTTGCTTTGACTTTTTTGTGATCTTTTAAATCGTATTCACCATAATAGGTAACATTATCAATGTTTTGTTGTGAACCGGTAATAATGGTATTAATAGTAATAACGTTCGTACCTTTTGTAAATAAAATCGCTATAAAGTTTTTAAAAACATTTCCTTTTTCATTAGAACAAGTAACAATAATTTCTCCAGGGTTTAAAGTTTTTAAATAGTAGTTTCCTCCACTTTCAACTATTTCTGCAAGAGGTTCAGTAATGGAAGTATCTTTATTAGCTACTCGCCAAATTAAATTATTTCCCCTACCAGCAGGATAATTTTTTTCATTAATTCCTTCTGCTTTCAATAGATATAAGGCATCACGTACTTCAAATGTCATATTTTCTTGATAGTCCCACTTAATTCCTACGATATCATTATCAATAAATGAGAAAGTTGTATTAATGGTTACAACACCGAGAAGGGCGATTAAAAAAGGGATAAATAGAAGAATAATTAAATTTTTCTTTTTCATTTAGTTCACCACATCCAAATCCATAAACATACTTTCCAAATGTTTTCTAATATACAAAACAAAAGGAATGCCAGCTAAAATTAGGGTTATTAAACCTATTAAATAAGCTAATAAAATAGGTAATTTAAAGTATGAGAGAATTGCTGTCACAATAAAATACACAATCGGTAAAAGGTAAGCATAAATGCTTGAAACAAAATTTGATCGTGGTTTGTTATTGCGGATGCTAAGTTCTTCTGTTAATGACACAATATCAAAAATAACTAATAACAACGATACTAATAATAATGCACTAATGAATGTTAAGAAAGTGATTACTTTGAATATTACTAATACACTTAAAGTTATTAAAAGCCCTATTTCTGATAAAAGGCATGGTATACTTAGTTTTATTAATATTTGCTTAAACGGTTTTACCGGTATTGTTTTCATTACTTTAATTGTCTTTTTTTCCATTTGAATGTATTGACTAGCGCCACTACTAATGATAACGGTAAATAACATTAATATTAAAATATCCATTAATGGTAAAAAGTTCGGTACTACCGAAATGTAATAAGCAAAAGCCCCCGTCGTGAAGATAGTATTAACGGCTTTGATGACCATATATGCTAAAAATGGTTCAACAATTAAAAGGCCTAAGAATGAGAAAACAAAATCACCATTTCTTGTGATTAGAAATATTTCTTTTTTAATTAAAGCTTTTGTTGGTGATAATACTTTAAATTCTTCCTTTTGCGGTTTCTGCTTAATCGTAATGTTTACAGTTCTTATATAATTGTAAGCGAAAATTGCGACACTAAGTCCTAGTAGGAAGGTCCCTACTCCAACCGCAAGATATGGAAAAAAGTAACGAATTTGTTTTTCAAAAAGAGCTTTAACAATAAAATTTATTGGTACTTGATATTTTTCCAATTTCACAAGAAAAGGGACTTTAACAAGTAAACTATTGAAACTTCCGCCAATAACAATTTCCATGAAAATGTTTAAAACTTTTGCATATAGAAAAGAAAATATTACCAAAATAATTGTTACAACAACAAAACGTATAACAATATGTTTACTTAAGAATTTTTTAAAAAGCCAAAATGGATATACTAATAGAAGAGCTAAACCCATTTCAACAAAGAATGTAAGCAAAGGGTAAAATAAACCACTATAATAAAACATCAATGTTTTAGCTTTTATAATACCATACGACACAAATATCGGATAAGTAAAGATAAAACTAACTGCATAATGCATTAGAAATAAGAATATTAATTTCGATAAAATAATCGCTGTATTACTAACAGGGCGAACAGCTAATTGTTCGATATCTTTTTCATTAAAGAAAAGTTTGTTAGCATTTAAAAGATCAGTTACGACTACTAAAATCGATATTATAAACAAAAATAAACTTGTGAATGCTCGTGTTGCATCTTTTGTAGAACCTATTTTCTTCAAAATACTCGAAAAAAGAAATACTTCAAGAGCGACAAAACAGCTAACAAATATTAATGATAAGACTATTTTAATTATTTGTTTAGATAACTTTTTATCTTTTTTAAATAATAGCTTAAAGTCTTTCGAAAGAAGGTTAAGCATTTTTAACCTCCATATGTTTCAATGAAAATTTTCGCAAGTTGCAAGCGTTTATTAGGATTCTTATTTAAATCGTATAATGCTACAACTTTACCTTCATTGATAATCGCAACCCTATCACAAAGTTTGGCTACTAAATCAATATTGTGACTTGTAACAAAAACGGTATTGCCGTGGTTAGCGTACTCTCTCATCATTTTTTTTAGTTCCTCAACCGCCATTATATCAAGTCCTACGGTCGGTTCATCGAGGATCCAAATTTTAGGACTATGCATTAGGCTCGCTGCTAAACATAATTTTTGTTTCATCCCATGGGAATAATCCGAAATAGGATTTTTAAGTTCTTCGAGATTGAGTTGAAGACGATTACAAAGATATTTAGCGTTATTTTTAAAATCGCTTTCCGATATTTGATAAATACTCGCAATAAACTCTAAATAATCATAACCTGTCATCTCTTCATAACAGTTAGGTTCACTGGCGACATACCCAAAGGAATATTTAGCTTCTAACGGATTAGTGGTAATGTCAAAACCATCTATTATAATTGAACCACTATTAAATTTTTTAGCACCTATCATACAGTCAATAGTTGTTGATTTACCTATTCCGTTACGCCCGATAAAACCAAACAACTCATTTTCATAAACTTCAAGATTAATCCCTTTTAAAACTTCTTTAGTCCCATAAGCCTTATATAGTTCTGTTATAGAGATAGTCAAAGGGGATTCTTTTAATTCTTCTGTATTTTCTAAGGTCACTTGCGTGTTTTTATTTTCTTCCATTATTTATTCTCCCTATTCTTAAGAACCAGGCTTTATCTTTTTTCTTAAAAGTATATTTAGCACCACAATCGCCACATGTGTAAACATCTTTTACTTCAACAAGATTCTTACTTTTACAACAAGGGCAATATGTACTATAAATTTCTTCTGCCATATTTTGTTCTTGTATTTTATCATTAATGAAGAATTCTGCTATTTCTTCTTCTGTTAAAGGATTATTAGAGAAACTAAATCCTGTATTCATATCTTTTAGGTGATAGATTGAGACTTCATTAAGGGTTAAAGCATCAGTTAATAATTCTTTTGTTTTCGCTTTTTCATCCTCTGTTAAGGCGTTATTTTCAACTTTTTCAACATTAAACATCAAACGATGACAAGCAAATATTTCCTTTTCTTTTAATGATATTTTAAATAAAATTGTTGGCTTATTTTCCTCTAATTTTAGATTTATTATGTAATCTTCCTTCATAAATGTTAAAGATGATGTTGAAGGACTTTTTAGTAATTTAAATTCTTTTTGTTTTAATACTTTAAGTATTTTATACCAATAATATTTTCTAAAATCCTCATATAGTTTTTCTGTATCAATGTATTGAATAAACTTTTTATAAAATTTAAAACAATAATTATACAACCGGTCTTTAACTAAAATATTTGTTGGTTCAATATTTCGTGGTGTAAACTTTACCTTTGAGATTTCATGGTAAAAGTGACTATTCTTAATATAACGAAGTTTACGATTTAGTATACTCATTTTTTTGAATGCTTCAAGCGTTGTTGCAGCTTCTAAATACGTGTCATTCACGGCAGTTGAAACAGTAGGAATTAAGTCTGTATAAAAGGTATTATACTTACCAAGTTCTATATCAATCATTTTGATAACTAAGCCAATAAACAAATTTTCGTATATTTTTAAATCATCCGTATACTGATAGTGGTGAACATATTCAGGAACCATTTCATGTTCTTTTTCTTTCCAAAGACTTGGTTCTTTAAAAACTCTTTGGAAAGACTCACTCGAAATGTGCCCTGCTAGGTCACTTCTTATGACAATATCTTCACCCTTATTAGATAAATGCGGGTGAGCAATAATCGTACTGATTACGCTTAAGATAAATGAAACCTCATCAAAGAAAGCAAAATCGCTCATAACAGAAACGCTTTGAAAAGAAGGAAGATTAACTTCATCAAGGGCATCAAAAAACGCTATAGGTGCTTGATGCTTTTTTTCAAAAAGATTTAATTCAGTTATACATGCTTTTAATTTGCTTTCTTCAATGATTTTCATAATTATAACCTTCTCATAATACTTTGAATTGTTTTTTCGCTTCTCTTTAGGACAGCTGGTCCATATGTTTTTTCTATCAACGCTAGTAAATCTTTAAGGGCTCCTTTAACATATTCTTCAAAACGTCCTTCAATTTTACTAATTACTTTTCTAGATAATAGAAAATCAATTGCGTCTTCCTTAGTACCGCCGCAAGCGACAAAAACAGGAACAACACTCATAATTTGATTTAAAATACGGTTACCAAAAGCAATATCAAATTGATCAAATATAAAATTACAAATGGCATTAAATTTATCTAAATCAGCTTTTGTAAGTTGATAAGCTTCATTAGCAAGTGCTGTTTGATATAATTTTTTAAGTTCAGAATCACTCAAGTTAATTACTCCAGCTTCTCCTTCTACTTTAAAAGGTGTGTTAAGATTGTCAAAATCAATAGTGATAGCACGGTCATACACCTTATCGGTAATTGTAAATGTTGAATCATCCTTGTTAGCTGTTCCAACGAAATATGAATTACTAGGTATTCGTAAATCACCATTATCAAGTTTAGCTGGAGGTATGAAACCGTATGGAAGTTGCATAATTTTTAACTTCCAATCTTCTTCAGGATATTCCAAAACTGATAGGAAATCTGCAAAATAATATTCAACACGTGAAATGTTCATTTCATCTAGAACATAAATATGAATCATATCAGGATTATAATTTCCGTGATATAGTGTTGTTAAAAACTCGGTTTCAGCATATGTTTTCGCAAAGTCATTGAAATAGCCAATTAAGCTTGTCTTATCACGCCACGTCGCTTGAACAGGAATAAATAAAACATTGGCGTTAATAAATTTTGCGAAATATCTTGGTAAACTTGATTTACCAGTACCAGATAGACCTTCTAAAATCATAAAGTGACTTGCAGAAAAACCACTGATAAAGAATCTAATCGTATCAATATCAAAATATAGTTTTTCTTCTTTAGCTAAATAATTTCTAAATCTTACAGCTATTTCTTCTAAAGATAGGTGATCAGTTGGAACTTTTTCAACGGCATATCCGTCATACTCAGCATCAATTGATGATAATGCAGGAAATACTTTTTCTCTATCATCAAGTTTTTCAACTTCACGCACAGTAGAATCAGTACTATAAGCTGCCGTACCAACACCAGCAGCGACACCTGCTGTTCCTGTTGCGTTTAAGGATGCTTCGTCAAAATTCGCAGTTACATCAACACTTTCATCTTCATCGTCTACAACTGGCAATTCATTGTTATCAACTGATTTGAAAGGTTTATCTATGAGCCAATAATTGATTACAAACATCAATACACCACCAATAACTGCGAATAATGCTGCATAGATTAGTGTACCTAAAAATAATGATTGACCTAAAAAAGTCATAGCATTTTTGATGTTTTCACCATTTAAAGGGCTTTGAATAAGAATTCCAACTCCAAAACTTAACAATAAACATGCAAGTAACGTTATGGAGTAAGTTAAAATCATTTTTGTTCCAAATTGTTTTTTGTTATTTACAATTGCCCATTGTCTCTCATAAAGAAACAAACCAATAAAAACGCTAATGTAAATAGCCACAAAAACTAAAAGTAGGAAACCAGTTAAACCACATTCTATTGTTTTAAATTTTAATACATTTGCAATCGCAAGAATGGGGTTTTTTCTACTCGCAAGACTATGTGATCCTTCAATACATAGTCCTGTAAAGATTAGGGTAAAAGAATAGAAGAAAGCAAGACTCAATCTTACTAAATTCTTTCTTGTAAAATATGTTTTAATCATGTTTTTGTTCTCCCTGTTTTTCATTATCAACAACAATCTCATCATGTTTAATTGTTTCATCACTAGCATTAGTTAGTTCTTTAATAATCATGTTGTTTGATTTTTCTAAATAAGGGCCTTCTTTTATCTCTGTTTTGTCAACAAATCCATCCTCATTAAATGAGTATTCATACCCTTTATAATAAATTTTTTCTGTGTATTCTATCGATATAGCATCAGTACTATTCTCACTCGCATAATCTAATGCTTGTTCTAATTTATCAACTCTTTCTTTTTGAGCTTTATCAATCTTTCCCGCCACGCGGTCAATCATTAGCAAGCAATAAACAAGCGATATAACAGTAATAATGCCAGCGTACGATTGCAAAAATAAAATAAATAATCCAACCCCTGCTATTCTTTTTCCGGTGTATCTTCCGACAACATCATCATATGAGGGTTTGTATTCATCTGTTTTACTTGAATCGTAGATATCACCACGAGTTATATAGTGGGTCTTCCCGTCTTTTACAAAAGGATCTTCAACTATGCGGTGAACAATTATTATATTTTTATCATTTCTATAAGCAATAACTTGATATTTTTTAATATCTTTTTCTTTTACTTTTTCTAGGACAATCAAATCATATTGTTGAATTTGATTATCACGAGTTGTAAGATATGTGTTGGCTTCATTCTTATAACTCATCGAATCAGTCGCAATGACCATAACGCTTTTGTTACCGATCATTGTGATATTACCTGATACTCGATTAACAATTGAAAAAATAAAGAAAGGAACAATAGTTATTATAATGACATAGAAGATGACTGTTCTAATTAGCCCAGTCATCTTTCTTCTTCTTTTTACTTTTTCTTGTCTTTCATAAATTACTTCGTCCAATATTTCAATATCTTTTTTACCTGATTTTATTTCTGATATGTGCGCTTTAGCATAAGAAAGATAAAGAATAGTAAATATTGCTGCAAAGCTGAATACTCCTATTGCAGTTACGATAAGAGCAAAAATTTCAGCAGAAGTCATATTTATTTAAAAGAGAATTAGTTAGCTATAGCAGTAATAGTAACTTTAAATGTTGGCATTGGATCGTCTTTATGACTTTCGATTGTTTCTACACGATCAGTTACATATGGATTTCCAGCATCAGTACTATAATAACCATACACGTAAGCTCTGATATCTTCTAACATTGTTTGAACTTCTTCATCAGAAATGTCAGCTTTATCAGCTCTATCATAGAATGTGCTTGGGTTTTCGCCTTCAAAAACACTTCCCCAATTAAACTTAATTGTAAATGAGAATGTACGATCTTCTTGAATGCTACTCTTGTCAATAACCTTTTTGCCATCGACAGTTTTTACACCTTCTGGAAGAACAATTAAGTTAGCATTTGCGGCAGCGATTAAACCTGCTGGAAGTTCAATTTCATAATTCAATTCAGCAAGGATATCAGTTTTATTGATTTTACCTTGAATTGTAAGAGAAAGTGCTTCAACAGCCGTTTTATCATCTTTATCAACACGAACACGTCCTGTATCATCTCCTTCAACAGGTTCAAATTTAAAAGTAAAACTTGATACTTCAGTTTTGTTAACAATTTCAACTTTTAAACTACCATCTTTTACTACACCAACTTCTACATTACCAGTTGCATCATCATGAGAATTACTAGATAATACCCATGCTGCGAAACCAGTAGAAATCAAAGAAATAGAAACAAATACAAATACTGCAAATAAGATTATTTTTCTCTTATATGAGTTTTTAGTTAATTTTTTAGTTTTCATATAAATGTCTCCTCAATTATTTAAGCTGTAGGGGCTTTTGCTTCAAGTGTTACTTTAAACTTATAATTAGTATTCAAAGCTTGTAAAAGTTCTAAATCGCTTTTTGCCTGATTTTTTAGAGCTTTAGTATAAGCTTTATCATAATGTGTTAAAGGATTTACGCCACCAAAAGCACTTCCCCATGCGAATGTTACTGTTACAGTGTATACACCTACATCAGATCCTTTTTTAGTAATTGTTACACCATTATTAACGATTAGATTACTTGCAACGGCTTTATTGTATGCATCAGTGGCATCATCAGCGTTTACAAGTGTATCATCCTTATAAATATCAAGTGTTACAGTTGGTAATACATCTGCTGCTTCTCCACCTTTTTTAACAGTTACATCAAAAGTAACAACTAAATTTTCTTTATCACCACTATTAGTAAGCCATTTATTTGTGCGGTTATCTTCAGCTAAACCACCAAAAACGATATTACCGATGGTTGTAGGTAATTCTATTTCCATAGTATTATCTGTTACTGTATCAACTTGGATATTACCAGTTACTTCTTCTCTTGCATCATTTGTAATAATCCATGCTGCGAAACCAACACTGATTACTGCGAAACAAGCAAGTAAACATAGTGTTAAAGTTAAAGTTTTTCTTTTCATTTCAAAATTCTCCTTTTAAAATTTTAAATTTTGTTTTCTAAATATCTTAACGTAGCACATTTTTTGGTTTTTAGGATTAACTTTTCTTCATAAATCATTATATGCGAGATTTTGACTTATGCTCCAACAAGAAAATGTTAATCCTATAAAACCATATCAAGAAGTATAAACATATGCAATTATGTTTTTTTCTTAAAAAAGCACTATTGTGCCACTTTAAGTATTCATATTTTACCACACTCTATTACACTTGCCAAGTATTTACTACCTACTAACTTTTGTAGTTTTTTGAATTTTTTAATAGTAATTTACATATTTTACTTAATATATGTAAAATTATGTATTTTAAGGCATCGATAGAAAGTGTCATTATAATATATTAAGACAACCTTCCTTATATTATAAATAAAAAGAAAAAAAAGAAGAAGTTAATTTTCTTTACAAATTAACTTCTTTTAAATTTAGATGTTTTTAATCAGTTGTAGTAATCGTTTTTTAGGTTTACATTCAATTAAATATTTCATTGAATCTTTATATCTTCCTAAAAAAATAGCTAATTGTGTAAATTCTTCAATAGCGAGTTTCTTTAAATAGTTAAGACCCATCGTATGGAGAATTGGTATTAATGTATTTTTATAATAGTAGTACATTTCATCAGCTGTATATTGTTCAAGAATGAATTTTGCGGCTTCTATAAAGCAATAATAGGGATTAGTACAATTTTTGTAATCCTTTTCTTTTACTATTCCTTCAAAACTAACACACTCTTTAAAGTTTTTAGTTTTAATAACTACAGCTGCCATTAATGCTGTTAGTCTTGTAGAAGGATTTTTAACATCGGCTGTTTTATAAGCTAGACGATATTCCCCTTTACAATAATAAATTATCCCAAGGCATAAATGGTAACATTCAACTAAAACTTCATTATCTTTTAAACACTCCGTAATCCGTTTCATTTCCTTTAATGCATAATCATAATTAGATGGAGCGATTAATACTATTCGCTCCATTTGGTGAATTAACGATATTGTGTATAATTGGTTTTTTAATTTTAACTGATTTAACAATTCATAGTAGTGAAAGAATTTTCCAATATCGAGTGTTATAAAACTAATTTCTAAAATCAAACTATAAAGAGCTACTTTATATTCTTCTTTCACATCAGTTAGGCCTGTTAATACTTTACATATCTCACTTGCTTCAAGAAAATTATTCTTTTTATACAGATACAAGGCGTTACAATATGTAATAAACCAAAGTTCTTCTTTCGTTAAAGTATTTCTTACTACCTCAAGCGATGTAAGATAATATTTTGCTTCATCTAATGAATCACTAATTAAACTATTGAATAATAATATTTGTTCCATTTCACTTTCAGAATAGTATTTAGCGGTAGCAATTTCATGAATTTTTGCCTTCACCTCATCTCTTTGTTCTAGTAAGTAAAGTTTTATCAGGTATGGCATTATCTCTATCGGTCTGTTTTGTCTTACTTTTTCATATTTTAAATCTAATTTTTCAAATAACGCTTTATAATATATCGCATCAGCATCAACCTGCCCATTTTCAATTTTTGATAAATAACTAGGACTGCATATTCCTTTTGATACCTCTTCTAGTGTACGATTTTGTTCTAGTCTTTTTCTTTTTAAAAGTTGTGACCAAAGATAGTTTTCTTCGCGTTCTTGATTATCATATTTTTCTTTTAATGTTTTAACCGTATTGTTCAAAGTATCACCTCTCAATATTATTATACCAAACCTGATGATATCAGATTAGCTTTCCTCGTTTCGAAAATTAGTTAAAGAAACGCAAGTATCGACATAATTTTTATCGTTATAATCCATTTTTTTTAAATGTTTTCTTTTTTAAATTAAAAAGAGTAAAAGGAATATCTCATGGATATTCCTTATGCTATCTATTAGATTTTTACAAACTACATTACTCATAGTTTGTATGATATTTTTTAAATTCGCGGTGAAGTTTTTTTTCATCGGGAACCCATTTTGAGAGAAATTGGTGGAATAATGAACCATGATTTAAATAGACAAAATGACATAATTCATGATAAATTACATAATTGATAAGATCAAATGGTAAATGAATAGTATCAATATTAATCACAATCTCTGCTCTTTTAGGGTAGCAACATCCCCATCTTGAAGAGTAATGTTTTATTTTAAGGGTCGGGTATTTTGGTAAATAATCCCGCATTCGATTAAATGCTGCTGACAACATTTCATTAAAGACGAGTTCAGCTTGTTTATAAAGCCATTTATCAATAACTTTTTTACGAGATGCTGGACTTTCATCTTTTGCGTAAACAATCAATTCTTGATTATTTAAAATAACCTCTTCGTGTCTACTTTCAAAGTATTTAGTAAGATAGGTTTTACCTAAAAAAAGATAGTTTTCATTATCAATATAAAGTCTTTTAACAACTTTTGCTTTTTCATATTGTTTTTTTACCCAATCAAGATTATCCAAGACAAATTTTTCAACAGTTTGAACATTTGCTTGATATGGCACTTTGATAACTAAATTTCCTTTTCTGTCATAAGTCATTGATAATCTTTTGTATTTGCCACGTTTTACCATAAATGGTATTTTTAATTCATTTAAACGATTGTAAAACTCATTCATCGATTATTAACCTTATCTTTATACAGTAAGTAAATTTCATCCCCCATAGCTTCGATGGTTTTACCATAACCATCTATTACCCAATCTGCAAGTTTTTCAATTTCAGGGGTAAATATTTTGTCATCACTAGCTAAACGTTTTTCTATTGATAGTTCGTCATCGCCACGATTTTTCATTCTTTCTTCTCTTATTTCAATCGGACACTTTAAATAACAAATTTTAATTTTATCTTTTGCTTTTAAGAGGTAATGTTTTAATCCTGTCGGTTCTAGAATAACAACTTTATCTTCGTCAAGCCCTTCTTTAGAAGTTCCGTAATAATTACCATTATAATCAACATATTCTAAAAAGAAGTCTTCTTTGATTCTTTTTTCAAATTCTTCTTTTGTTAAAAAGTGATAATCAACGCCTTCTATTTCATTAGGTCGTTTACTTCTAGATGTATAAGTAACAAGCTTGCGCATTTTATATTTATCAATAAGTTGTTTGGCGGCCTCAGTTTTACCAGACGCACTAGGACCAACTAATACTAACATTACTCCTCCTTATCCTATTTTAAAGCGTAATGAATTACTTCATCAATTGTTGAAATAGGAATTATCTCTAAACTATTCTTTACACTTTCTGGAACTTCATCTAAATCTTTTTGATTTTCTTTAGGTATTAAAATTGTCGTAAGACCACTTCTATGAGCAGCTATGGACTTTTCTCTTAGACCACCGATTGGTAGTACTCTGCCTCTCAAAGTTATTTCACCAGTCATTCCGACATTATGACGAACTTTTCTTCCACTAAGAGCAGAAACAAGGGCTGTTGCGATTGTAACTCCTGCCGATGGACCGTCTTTTGGAATAGCGCCTTCTGGAACATGGATATGAATATCATCTTTAAATACATTAAAATCGATGTCAAATTTTTCAGCATTAGCTTTAACATAACTAAGTGCCGCCTGTGCTGATTCTTTCATAACATCACCAAGTTTTCCAGTTAATACAAGTCTTCCATCCCCTTTATAATGTGTTACTTCAACAGATAAAGTATCACCACCATATTGGGTGTAAGCTAGGCCATTTACAACTCCTACTTGATCGTTATCATCGGCAACTTGGTACACAAATCTTGGTTTACCAAGATACGACTCTAGATTATCAACATCGATATCAATTCTTTTAGCATTATCCATTAAAATATTTTTAATAGCTTTACGGATAATAGAACCTATGTGACGTTCTAATTCTCTCACACCTGCTTCACGAGTGTATTCTTGAATTATTTTATAGATTGCTTGGTCACTAATTGAGAAATCTTCAGCTCTTAAGCCATGAAGTGCTAATTGTTTTTTTATCAAGTGTCGTTTCGCTATTTCAAATTTTTCGTATTCTGTATAACTAGACACTTCAACTATTTCAAGACGATCTCTTAAAGGAGCAGGAATATTTTCTAGATAATTTGCGGTGCAAATAAAGAAGACTTTAGATAAATCATATGGTTCTTCTAAATAGTGATCACTAAAAAAGCGATTTTGTTCAGAGTCTAATACTTCTAACATTGCACTTGTAGGGTCACCTTTATAATCACTACTCATTTTATCTATTTCATCTAGTAGAAAAACAGGATTAATTGTTTTAGCTTTCTGCATTCCTTGTAAAATGCGTCCTGGAAGGGCCCCCAAATAAGTGCGGCGATGTCCTCTTATCTCAGATTCATCTTTTACACCACCTAAGGCTTGTTTTACAAAGTTTTTGTTAAGAGCTCTCGCAATCGACATTGCTAAACTTGTTTTTCCAACTCCTGGAGGTCCCACTAAGCATAATATTGCTTGAGGATTTTTTCTTGTCATTATTTTTACTGCGAGGTATTCTAGTATTCTTTCTTTCACTTTATCAAGACCATAATGATCAGCATCTAAAATATCTTTTGCTTGTTGAATATTTTCACAATCAACTGATTCTTCATACCATGGCAAACTTAAAATAAAATCAAGATATGTTCTAATAATACCAGCTTCAGGTGAACTTCCTGGTTGAGAGATGTATCGATTAAGCTCTGTTAGGGCTTTCTTTTCAACCCCTTCAGGTAATCTTGATTCTTTAATTTTACGACGTAATTCTTCGATGTCAGATTCTTTTCTAGCTTTATCACCTAATTCATCTTGAATCACTTTCATTTTTTCCCTTAAGTAATACTCTTTTTGACTTTCATTGATATTTTTCTTTACTTCATCTTCTATTTTCTTTTCTATTTCAATAAAGTATTTAATTTTTTTCAAGTCTTCTAAGATCATTTGAAGGCGATTGTTAGTATCTAATTCATTTAGATAACGCAGTTTAGCATTATAATCAAGCTTTAAATTGTACGCTAAAATATCTGTTAATGCTTCTGCTGTAACACCTTTTGATAAAATTTCTATCACATCTTTATTATCAAAAGCTAATTGATTTTTACCCGCTTCTAGTTCATTAGCAACTAAGTTTAAAAGAGGCATTTCCTTTTGAGGTTCTGAAACTATTGATGGTAAGGTTTCAAAGTTTGCTAGAAGAACAGGTTTTGTCTCTTCATAGGAAGTTACTCTACATCTTACAATAGTTTGAAATTTTACTCTTCTAATATTATTAGGTATTGTCATATTGAGAGTTATTTTCGCAACAACACCTATTTCATTGATATCTTTACTAGTAACTTCTTCAATCATTGGATTGTTTTGAACTAAAAGTACTACATAGTTTTGATATTGTTCTGATAATTTTAAGGCTTTTAAACTTTCATTACGACCTATGTCAAGACGAATCTCGTTATTGGGAAGTGGAATAACTCCTCTAACAGAAATTGTTGGAAGGGTTCCTGTCATTTTTTCTGTTGCATTAAACATAAAGTATATCCTCCTTTCACATATTTATACAATTAACATTTTCACTTGTAATGATTATATCATGGTTTTTAAGTTTTTCATCATCCAACTCAAATATCACATTTTGCATCAATGCCTCAATAATTCTTCTTAATGATCTAGCACCATTATGATCAAGATAAGCTTTATGAGCAATCGATTTTAGTGCCTCATCAGTGAATGTTAAATTTACATCAGATAAGCCCAAAAGTGCTTGATATTGTTTAATTATAGCATTTTTAGGTTCTGATAATACACTTATTAAATCACTTTCTTTTAACTCATCTAAAGAAACGATAACTGGTAATCTTCCTAATAATTCCGGAATAATCCCATATTTAATTAATTCTTGAACAGTTACGGTTTCATCTGTTTCTAATTGCTTTTTGATACCAACTACATTATTTTTAATTTTACCGATGCCGTCAAAAGCTCCTGCACAAATAAATAAAACATTTGTTGTATCAAAATGAATATATTCTTGATAAGGGTGCTTTCTTCCCCCTTGAGGCGGAACGTTTATGATGCTACCTTCAATTATTTTAAGAAGAGCGTTTTGAACACCTTCACCAGATACATCTCTTGTAATTGAAACATTTTCACCTTTTCTTGCAAGTTTATCTATTTCATCAATAAATATTATGCCTTTTTCAGCTCGCTCTAAATCATAATCGGCATTTTGTAATAGTTTTAACAAAATACCTTCTACGTCTTCCCCTACATAACCTGCTTCAGTATATACCGTAGCATCACATATAGCGAAAGGAACATTTAATAGTTTGGCCATTGTTTGAGCAAGAAGGGTTTTACCACTTCCTGATGGACCAATTAGAAGCACATTAGATTTTTCAATTTCTTCTGTATTACTATGGCTTATTCTTTGATAATGGTTGTATAAAGCTACCGACAAGGCTTTTTTGGCCTTTTCTTGTCCTACAACACATTCGTTAAAAGCTTTGTAAAAATCACGAGGAAATTTTTTTTCTAATTTATCATTTTCTAAATGATACTCATTTTCTTCAAGTTGCATTATGTGATAATAAATATCAATGCAACTATAACATATAGCTGCATCGATACCTATCATTCCTGGATTACTTTCTTCATTTTCTCCTGCAAGAATAGGAGAACCACAAAAAGAACACATTAAATAATCATTTTTTTGATTCATACTAAATTCACTCCTATATTATTTTGAGCAAATTTAGCATATTTATAAATAAATAGATTGAATAATTTATTTTTATTATTCAGTTTCTTTTTTAGCAGCCTTTTTTGTCGTTTTCTTTGGGGCAGCTGTTTCTGCGCTTTCAGCTTTAGCTACCTTTTTTGTCGCTTTCTTTGGTGCAGCTGTTTCTGCGTTTTCTGCTTTAGCTACCTTTTTTGTTGCTTTCTTTGGTGCAGCTGTTTCTGCGTTTTCTGCTTTAGCTACCTTTTTTGTTGCTTTCTTTGGTGCAGCTGTTTCTGCGCTTTCTGCTTTAGCTACCTTTTTTGTCGCTTTCTTTGGGGCAGCTGTTTCTGCGTTTTCTGCTTTAGCTACCTTTTTTGTTGTTTTCTTTTTAGTATCACCCAATACTGCAGTATCTTTTAATAGTTTGATTACTGCATCTTGACGAAGTTTGTAAGACAATTGTGCTGGATTTACACTCTTCTTAACTTGTTCTAATTCCATGTTATTGTGTTCAGCAATTTCTTTATATGCATTTTCTAACATTTCATCAGTTACTTTTATATCTTCAACTTCGGCAATTTTATCTAATACTAAATCAGCTTTAATTCTTGCTTCAGCAGTCTTTTTAAGATATTCAGAAAAAGATTCTTCTGTATATCCCATATATTGAAGATAAAGATTAAATGGTATTTTATATTGAGCTGCTTGATGTTCAGCCTTTTCTTTTAATTCTGTTGCGTAATCTGTTACCATACATTCTGGAATATTTACAGTTGAAGCATTTGAAACTAAATCGATTAAACCATTTACTAGATGTTCTTCATATTGGCTAGCTTTTTCTTTATCTAATTTTGTTTGAACATAGTTACGATATTCTTCTACGTTATTAACGTTTTCGATTTCAAGATCTTTAACAAACTCATCATTTAATTCAGGGTATTGTTTTTGTTTTACTTCATGAACTTTTACTTTAAATGTTGCATCTTTACCAGCTAATTCAGCGTGATAATCTTCAGGGAAACGAACATTTACGGAAACTTCATCTTGTTCTTTAGCACCAATTAGTTGATCTTCAAATCCTGGTATAAATGAATTTGAACCTAATTCAAGTGGATAATTTTCACCTTTTCCACCTTCAAATGGTACATCATCGATAAAGCCTTCAAAATCTATTACTACTGTATCGCCTTTTTCAGCAGCACCTTCTTTGATAATGTTTTCTGCTTTAGCGTTAAGAGCATTTTTAATTTCTTGTTCTACTTCTTCTGGAGTAGCATTTTTATCAAGAGGTTTAAATTCTAAACATTTGTATGTTCCAAGTGTAACTTCAGGCATTACATCAACTGTTGCAGTATAAGTGAAACCTGTTTCATGATTTAAAGTTGCAAAATCGACATCAATACTAGGATGATTTACTACTTGAACATTGTTTTCCATTACAGCCTTAGGGTATGTATCATTTAAAGCAAAATTAACAGCTTCTTCATATAATGCTTCATAACCGAAACGTTTGATAAAGCTTGCCTTTGGTAAATGTCCTGGTCTAAAGCCATCAACTTTAACGGTTGGTGATACTTTTTCAAACGCTTTATCAAGCGCTACACCAAATTCTTCTTTAGAAACTTCAATAGTTAATTTAACTTTGTTGTCACTAATCTTTTCTACATTAACTTTCATTTTTATAAACTCCTTTTATCTTTATAATACTTTAAAGTATTAGTTTTTATATCTTTTATTATTATATCAAAAAGCATTCCTTTTTGCAAAAAAAATGTATATTATTAATTCGCTTTTACTTTTTAAAAACTAATTAATTATTTTAAGTAAGTGATATTATAATTTTTTTTGACTAGTAAGTTATAGTGAAAACTGAAATGGAATGATTTTTATATTACAAAATTAATCAACGAAATATAAGTATATGTTTTGATATCTTTCATACATTTTGCTATTTCTAGCCTAACTTTATAAGAATTATTATTTTTGTAAGTGATATCCTTTTTCAATAAACCAATCGATAAGATCATTCACACTTTCTTTAGGATTTCTCACAGTGAGTGTCAAATCTTTCTTGGCTTTACTATTATCATAATTATGATTTTCATTTAAGGTCTTAAGAGCTTTAAGAGTAAAAACGGGTTTTTCATGTTTTATCTGATATATAAGTGGCATAAACACAGCACCTATTTTAACAAGACCTAAAGGAATATGTGGAGGCAATTTATCTTTTTGTAGATGGTCATAAATCGCTTTAATTAGTTCTTCTACTGTCATATCATATCCTGTGACAAAATACACTAAATCAGTTTTCTTAATTGATGATTGGTATATCGCATATGAAAGATCTCGCACATCAATAAAATTATACCCTCCTTTGATAATAGCCATCGGTTCATTTTTTATGCAAGACAAAACCGCTTGTCCAACACTTGATATTTTAAAATCGTTAGGTCCAATGACAGCTGAAGGGAGAATAACTACCCCATTTAATCCATTGTTTTTAATTTTATCTAAAACATAGTTTCCCGCAAGAGCTTTTGATTTTGCATAAGCTCCTCTCAAATGTTGAACATCAAAATAGTCTGGTTCTTTAATTAAGCCATCTTTACTATCTTTATAACATGCATCAACACTACCGATATAAACAAATTTAATAACTTGTTTTTTCAAAGAAACGTCTACTATTTTTTTTGTTGCTTCAACATTTACTTCATACACTTGTTTATTGTTTCGCCCTGTTATATCAATGACACCTGCTGCGTGAATTACGATTGTTTCAGCATCGATATTTGTTTCTAAAAACGACTCGTCAAATAGGCTCCCTACTTTTATATCTATATCTAATCCCGCTAAGGCTTTGTCTTCTTTTCTTCTTGCTAGAACAATTACTTTTTCATTTTGTGCTAACAAGAAACGCACAAGATTATTGCCGATATGTCCTGTTGCTCCCGTAACAACGTATTTCATAAAACCTCCTAAAATAAATGGTATTGACTATTTCCTAGTAAATACACTAGCATTATACTAAAACTTATCGATGGTCCAAAAGGATAAAGGCCATCATATTTTTTCTTTAAAAAAATTTTTATTAACATTATTTCTAAAAGCATTACAATTGATGACATTCCTACAACAATTATTTCTTTTCTAAGTCCTAAGAAGAGTCCTGCTGAAATAAGAAGTTTTAAATCTCCTCCACCAAGCATTTCTTTTTTTGTCTTTTTCTCTAGTATTAAAATAAAAACAATCAAAAAGAAATTAAAAGGGATGCTAAGTAAATGATTCCAAACGCTTTTATCAACATTCTTTAATATAATGCTAAACGCTGCTAATATTCCTAAAGATAAGTTAAGCGTATCGGGAATGACTAGATATTTAAAGTCAATTATTGTTATACTAATTAAAATATAATAAGCTACTATCCCTATCATAAAGATAGTGTAGCTAACGACTAATGTTTTTATAATATAAAAAACTAATATATTTAATATAAATAAACATAATTTGAAAATTCTTTTCTTTTTTCCTTCAAGCCAAATAATTGCTTGCCCTATAGGCAAGCAATCAATTAGTGCGTTTGAACAAAAATTTAGAAATAAACTAAGTAGAAATCCTGTATATTCCATTCAATTTATATTAAGCTTTAATAATCGTTTTTTGAAAAGGAAACCCTAGTAACTCTATCTTTTCATTTTCAATATATGTGTTAATAAGAACATGAGATGCCATTTCATCAGCATCATAAACTATCTCAAGATAATTAGTTGTTTTATTACTTGTCAAGTTTTTGCCTTCCTTGTCATAATATAAATATATAACATTATCTTCAACATTAAGATATTTAGCTGAAGGATTGTGCTTAAGAGCATCTAAAAAGTCAAATGGTTCTTCTAAAAAATAACGATACACATTACAGGTATGATTAAACATATTAATTAGTACTGTTTTAGGTAATATAACACTACGAATTTGATAATTAGTCTTTTCATTACATATTTTCATAATAGACCTCCTAAGTTTCTATTATGATTATAACACAAAATCATGATATATGCAAGATAATAATCTTGCGAAAAAAAGGTTAATTTTTGCTTTTTCACTACATTTTGCTAGATGATTATTTCCTATAAAAAAGTCAAGGTTTTATAAAACCTTGACATATTTTTTAATTTTCATTCATTTTAATTCGAACTAACTCACAGAATTCTTCCCGGTATTGATCTGTTTTGTATTTTTCATTATCTACTCTATTTAAAATATTTTGATAACTTGCATTAGCTTTATGATTAGAATTTCTCAAAATGAGACCAAATTCAGCTACTGAAGCCGCAAATGTGAAATCGGCTGAAGCTTCTTTTGTGTATTTATTACAAATAGTTATTAGTTCTTTTTCATAATTTGTTAACGGATTTTTATATTTGATAGTGCATTTAGCAAAGTTTAAATCTTGCTCATTTACCAGTTCTTTGACGAGTTTTACTTCAAATAAACAAATAACTGTTGTTCCTGCGCCTATCTCACCAGCATCTTTGCTTGGGTTGTTAAAATCACTTTCTGATAATATTTTATTTTCATAACCGATTACACGATATGACTCAACAATCTCTGGATTAAATTCAATCTGCGCTTTAGTATCTTTTGCAACAGTTTGTAAAGTACCATTTAATTCTGTTACAAAGAGTTTTTTTGCTTCTAAAACTGAATCAACATAATAATAGTTACCATTACCTTCTTTTGCTAAAGTATCCATTGTAGATGCTTTTGTATTACCTGTACCAAATCCTAATACTGACAAGTACACACCAGTTTTTCTCTTTTCAGAAATAAAATTTTTTAAACCTTCAATTGAACTAATTCCAACATTGAAATCACCATCAGTAGCTAAGAAAATACGATTATTTCCACCTTTAATGTAATATTTTTCAGCAAGGCTATATGCCGTTTGAATAGCCTTACTTCCATATGTTGCTCCTTGGGCTTCAATTTGTGAAATTGTTCCATATATTTCATTTTTATCTTTTCCGTAAGCTCCAGAAAGTAACGTATTGGTTTTTGAACCATAAGTAACAACAGAAATTCGATCATTATCATTTAAATTGTCTAATAAAAGTCTAAATGCTTCAACCATTAATGGCAACTTATCATAATCGCACATTGATCCACTTGTATCTAATAAAAAGACAAAATTATTTGGTTTATTATTATCAATCTCATAGTTTTCGGCCTTTATTGCAACATTAAGAAGTGATGTATCTTCATTCCAAGGACAATCACTAATTTCCATAAAGGTTTTTAAAGCATCCGATGTATCATTAACATATGAATAGTTAAAATAATTTATCATTTGCTCAATATTAACTGCATCAGTAGGAATTGTTTTTCTATTTAAAATCTTCTTACGGATATTAGCATAAGCTGCAGTAGAAGAATCCAAACTAATATAATATTTTGGTTCTTCAGCAGCATTTATAAAATCCTGTTCTTGAAGTTTTAAATATTCTTCATATGACTGCTCTGAAGATATATTATAATATGCTTTGGTTCTTTGATCATTAGGATTTATGCCATAACATGCTGTCATTAGCATCCCTAAACCTAATAATAAAACTAAAGTTAGTAATGTTGTTCTTTTTTTCATAATGCACACCTCTTTCAATTAATAGGACAACTATATAAATTGTTTTTACGAAACAATTTTTGTTTTTACGAAACAATTTTTGTTTTTACGAAACAATTTTTATTTATTTTTAATAAATTCCAAATATTCTGCTATCCTTTCTTCTTTAATGGGATATTTTGTACCATCTTTAAAATATAAGACAAGATAAACACCCTTGCTAGGATCATTTTCTATTATCTCTAAATGAAGAAGTAATCCCTCTTTAATTTTTCTTTTTACAACCGCATGATAATTAAAATACATAATTCCCCCTACACATATTATACCACTTCAAATTGTAAAGATTCGAAAAATTATCAATAATTATTCTACAGTTAACCATTTAAGCATTTCAAATACAACATTGCAAGCTTTTTCGTTAGCTTTTTCAGCATTTTCTAAGTATTCGTTTACAGCATTATTGCCTGCACGATTAGATATTCCCTTTATATATAAATAAGGAATATTGTACATTGAAGCAAATTCTCCACACGAACCACATTCACTATCAATAAAATCGGCATTAAAAGTATTTTTAATTGCTTCACTCGTATTTCTTCTCGCTACAAAGCGATCACCAGAAGCAAAGCGACCAATCCAAGTTGGATAACAAAGTTTTTTGGTAGCATTGCAAGCGGCATTAATTAAACCCTGCGATGAATCATAGTATGTTAGTTGTGTATTAGGTATTTCCCCTCTATTATAACCAAGGGCTGTAAAATTAACATCAGACTGAACGCTATCATTTGAAAGAGCTATATCTAAAATATGTGATTTACAGTCCATTGCCGCACAATTACCAACCCCAATTAAACAATCTATTTGATAATTATTTTTTATATAACTTAGTCCATTAGCAAGTTTTACTTTTCCATATCCCGTCAAAACTAATAGTACATCATTTTTAAAAGATGTTGATTCATATACTTCTATATTATTATCTTGATAAATAAGATTTGCATTAACTTTCTTAAGCAAGGTTAAACCTTCACTGCATGTTGGAATTACTATCCCAATCATCTTTTCACCCCCTTTGTTTGATTAGTTTTATTAGTATATCCACCGCATTTGATGCTGCTCCTCTACGCAAGTTGTCCGTCACAGCATAAAATAGAATGCTGTTTTCATCACTAGTATCCCGTCTCATACGACCAACATATACAAAATCGCTACCTGTTGCTAGAACGGAATTTGGTAAATGAGGTTCTTCTAATACAATAATTCCTTTCGTTTTTTTGAAAATACTTTTTATATCTTCTATGTAAAAAGCTTTTTTTAATTTAGCTTTTACTAAAACACCGTGACAATTAAGGACTGGTACTCTTATGCAAGTAGCACTGATTTTGATGTTTTCATCTTCCAGAATTTTTCTTGTTTCATTTATCATTTTTTCTTCTTCACTACTGTAGCCAGTATTGTTAATTCTTCCTATTAAAGGAATACATGTTTCACTAATAGGATACTGATAGAATTGCGATTTTAAATTTTTTCTTGTATCAAGCAAATCTTTTATCCCTTTTATACCACTTCCACTTACTGACTGATAGGTTGCATAACTTATACTGCTGATACCATATTTTTTATTAATTACATCTAATAACGAAATAGTTGTCAAGGTCGAACAGTTAGGGTTAGCAATTAAATGATCACTTTCATTCAATACCGAATCATTTACACCAGATGCTATCAAAGGAACATTATCTTTCATGCGGTAAAGAGCCGAATTATCAATCACTATGCAATTAGCCTCGAGGGCTTTTTCAATATATTTTTCCGCGATGTTTTCATCTAAAGCAAATAAAACATAATCTACATTTTGAAAATCTGTTTTTTCAATATCTAGTACTTTATATTCTTTTCCGAGGTAATTGATAATACTAGAAGCGCTTTTTACTGAAGCATACAGTTCTAAATTAGCTATCGCTATTTTTCTTTCTTCTAGCACCTTTAACATCATTTTTCCAACTAGACCTGTTGCACCAGCTATTCCTAATCTAATACCATTATGTTTTATCTTTAATTCTTGATCATCATCTTTTTTAATTAGCAATTTATCACCTTTACAAATCTGTTTTCCTATATTTAGTATATGTTTTTTTTAAACAATTGTACCTCTTTATATAGTAAAAACCTATTTTGCCATTTTTTACGCTTATTATTGTATCTGCTATTTTGCAATATTTTGATTATGTGTAACAACAACGACCGTTTTATTTGATTCTCACACATCAATTTCAATAGTTTTAAAACTACAATACCTGTTTTAAAATCAAGTGCCCCAGTCGGCTCATCACAAAGAATGATTTCAGGATTTTTACATAACGCTCTCGCAATCGACATTCTTTGTTGCTCTCCACCAAAAAGTTCTGATGGAAAATTATTAATGTGGTCTAATAATCCTACTTCATTAAGCATTTCTTTAGCATCTAGGTGATTTTTAGAAATTTCATTTACAAGTGATACATTTTCTAATACTGTTAAAGTTGGTATTAAATTATAAAATTGAAAAATAAATTCAACTTTTTCAGCTCGATATTCTGCAAGACCATCATCACTAAGTTTAGATATGTCATTTCCATCAACAATTATTTTACCACTAGTTGGTGTATCTAATCCTCCTAGTAAATTCAATAAAGTAGACTTACCAGCTCCAGATGGTCCTAAAACGACAATAATCTTTCCTTTTTCAAGATTTAAGTTTACTTCATCTAAAGCTTTTAAAATATGATCTTCAGCTGAATAAATTTTACTAACATTTTATACTTCTACGATATTCATATCGCTCCTTCTAGTTAGTAATTGCTAACTTAATCTTTAATATATAAGGTTAGCTACTGCTAACCTTATATATTTTATTCTTACTTTGATAATTTGTCAAATAAAGTAATCCGTTATTTATATCCTTTATAAATGTCTGCTACGACCGATAAATACTTACCCGTTGTATGTCCCCATATTTCTTTATAAACAGCATCGACAGCTTGAGGCCAATAAGGTATATCTTCATCGTTTTTGGTTTTAAACCCTACAGGAAGCGCGCCAATGAGTTGTTTTGAAAAGGCGACATATAAAGGATGATAATTATGCCCCTCACCATACATCGTTGAAGTATTAAAGGGATTACGACCAATAATCCACTCTAATTGATCATTAGCAATTTTTAATAAATCCCGATCATTAAAATAATTGGCTATCATTGCAACTCCTTTTGTTTTACTGAGAAGAGTAGCATGGAAACCTTTTCGGGAATACGCTATTGGCATTTTTCTAATGAACACGGAGTCAGTAATTTTCACACCCTTTTTAATTTGTCTTTGAAGATTTGTTAGTACCTCCTCTTCTTTTCCTTTAGGGTATGTGAAATGTTCTAAGTTTATCTTATTTAAATCATATACTCCACCTAAAAGAAGATTGTAAGGCGCAGTATACTTAAGCGTATTCATAATGTATTCACGATATAGTTTTAAACATTGGATCCATTTTTCACTATCTTTATGATCACTTGCAACTTCCAACAAAAGCACTAAGGCCTTAAGGGCTGTTTCTTCATGACCTCTATGTTCATATGAGAGCATATAACGATGTTCTACATCTTCATAGAAAAAGCCTCTAATTTTATCATCACCAATTTCTACTGTTTCCTGACATAAAACAATAGTACTTGCGGCCTTAACTGCATCTTCGATAAGCGCTTTATTCTTTGTTAATTTGTATATTTGCACTGCCGCAGTGATTAAGGCTCCTGATATTTGCTGATCGATGTTTTTACCCCATCTCAAACTATGTATTCCTTTTTTATAACCATCTAACGCAAAATTGTAATCTTCTATTGCTGCTCTTAGGGCCCATTTACTATAGATAGGATCACTTCTTTCAAAGGTTCTAGCAGCGAATGCTTCAGTAGCCGCGGCCAAAAAATTTTCAAAAGGTCCATTTTCCGCATTATTTAAATAAACTGTTTTATCATTAGCCTTTAAAAGATTATCGCGCCAAATATAATAAGTAACGGCTAAAGCTCTTTCGCCATTACCAAATCTTGTTCTTAAAAGCCAGTCTACACCAATCTTTGCTTCTTCCAAAATTCTTTGATGAAGTGGATTTGTATGTTCATTTAGGGCAGCCGCTAATTCAAATAGAGCGTATGCCATCTCGGCAGTGCAGATTTCAAATTGTGAAACATCACCGGCATCGTGCCATCCCCCAAAGTTAGGAACACTATCGCCCAAGGCATTATATGTTCGACAATTCAAATGACAAGCCGAATGAACATGGGGAACATCAGTACCACATCTTAATGATTTTAAAAAGTTCAAACTTTTAATAATAGCAGTATCGTATATTCTTTCACCAATTTCAAAGTATGGTGTATGATATTCTCCTACTACAATTTTATAAAAACCTTTTTTTCTAAATGTAGTGAAATCTAGAAGCTTAAATTCCCCAATATCAGTTTTTTTAATGACAACATCATTAGTAAAAACTATTTTGTCATTTTTATCTTTAAGGTGAAAAATCATTTCATTAGTATTTCCTGCAAAAGCAATTTTAGCCATTTTAGGATTATACCCTAAATGATGATATGATATCCCATTTGTAACAGTCCAACCATAACTATATTCTAAATCGACTTTTTCTAAAACAATTTCTTTGATTTCAATTGTTACTTTATCTAAAGCCTCAGGTGGACAACCCATCATAAAAACTGATATCATGAGTTTTTCAATATTATTTAGTTTTTCTTCATCTAGTTCCCACAAAATAACGGCATCGTTATTAGGGGTAATTGATGGAGCATCTTTATACCAAACGTTATTAGAAAAAATACTCAAATGGGTATAGAAATTATAATAACCTTCTGCTTTGACATTCATTACAACACGTAATCTATTGAAGCCTTTTAGGTTAAAATTTTTGTATTGCCAAGTGGCACTTATCGTTGGACGTGGAGTAATCACTTCTACTTTTGTAGAGCCTGTTAAACTAACGCCATTATTGTCTATTTTTTCAAAAGGTAGATTAGCGGAAAAACTCTCAATATAGTTTTCATCCAGAAGGTTAATAGTACTTTCACAATCTACCTTTTTAGTTTGCCATCTTGACGATGCATCATTTTCTAAATTAGTTAGTCTAGATTCATTAATATCATCAAAAGTTTTTAGTTTCTCATTACTATTCATAAATTCTTACTCCTTTAAAATTTATATTTTTCAAAGGCTTCTCTTATCGAATCAGCTTGAGCTCTATATATGTTTGCGTAAACGCCATTTTTTTCAATGAGTTCATGGTGTGTACCTTCTTCAACTTTTAGTCCATGATCTAATACGATAATATCATCTGCATTGAAAATAGTTGATAAACGATGAGCGATAATGATCATTGTCCGCCCCTTGCATACCGTTTTCAATGCCTCTTCAATCATCGCTTCGGTTTCAGTATCAATATGTGATGTTGCTTCATCCATCACTACAATACTAGGATTAAATACCATTACTCTCGCAAGCGATATTATTTGTTTTTCACCAGCAGAAAGATTAACACCACTTCTTGATATTGGTTGATTGATACCTTTTTCAAATTTGTCAATTATTTTGCCGCCACCTATTTTTCTTAAAGTATCTTCAATTTCTTTATCCGTAACATCGTTTTTTCCAAAACGAATATTACTAGCAATTGTCCCCTTTATTAATATAGGTTCTTGTAAGACTATCCCAATGTGCTCACGATAACTTCTCTTACTATATGTTGTAATGTCAACATTATCAACATAAATCTTTCCACTAAGTTCATCCGTTATATCATAAAAACGTAAAAGGAGACTCATTAAAGACGTTTTACCACTTCCCGTAGCACCAACAAGTCCTACGGTTGTTCCTGCTTTTATATTGAAACTAACGCCTTTTAGAACATAATCATTTTCATTATATGCAAACCACACGTTATCAAATGTAACATCCCCTTTATATCTTGGAATTATTACTTTGCTGTCATCTTCTTTTGGCCCTTCAATAATTTTATGGATTCTTTCTATTTGTACATGAGAATGTGTAAATTGATTGATTTGCGTAAAAATTATCGATATTGGTTCTATTATTTTTAGAAGGTATTCATTATAGGCATAAATTGTCCCCGCGGTAATTACTATTCCTGCAAATGATAATTCTTGAAAACCAAAAAAGGCAACTACCGCCGTCGTTACAAGTGCTTTAGCGACATTTATCAAATTCCAGCCTAACGACAAACTGAATTTGCTTTCCTTCAATTGTTCCTTTTTATATTCTTCACTGATTTCATCAAATTCTTCAACTGTTTGCTTTTTAAAATTAAAAATCTGTAGAATATGAATTCCATTTATTATTTCATTTATTTTTCCAGTTAACAAACTCCGCGATTCATTAACAGATGAAGCTATTTTCTTTAAATGTTTTAGGAAAAATTTTACCCATAAAAACACAAGTGGATAAACAACAAAACTTAAAAGAGCTAATTTATAATTTAGATAAAACATTCCTAAATAGGCAAATGTAAAACTTAGTATTACTGAAGCAAAAAGATTTATAATTTGTCGATAGAGGATGATCATTCCATCAACATCTCTTGTAATTCGTGTTGCCATTTTTCCAGCTGGTTCCTCTTCAAAATATTTAATAGGAAGTCGCTCTACTGCCTCCATAGCTTCCGTTCTACCATCTCTTGCGATCCAATTAACTACACGATTGGTTGAAAAATGTTGAATAAAAGTACATAAAATTGTTAAAAGCATTTTTATAAATAACAAAACTAGTAAAATAATTAAAAGTTTAAAAATAGGTCGATAAAATGATGTAACTTCCTTCGCAGTAAGGGGAATAGCCTCATATGTTTTCGTTTGATCTTTATTACTGATAACTAATTTATCATCTTCAATTTTTTTATTACCGTCAATGACTTCTTCTTCAACAAAATAAAATGTCGTTTTATAGATTACTATACTGACCTTTTTTAAAGAAACATCATCATCACTAAGATATCTTTTTTGAACATATGTTTTATTGTGATAAGTAACATAGCGACTATTTTTTTCAGCAGGAGGTATCACTTCACGCCATTCGTACTCTATTCCCATTATGCAGTCATCAAGAATGCTTTTAACGAGTAATGGTGAAATAAAACCTAATATTTGAACAATTAAAATCATTGAAAGGCTGAGTATCAAAAGAGGAGTTCTACCTTTTACAAAATGAAATAATCTTTTATAATTTTTCATTGCCTTTTATTCCTCCTCCTTTATTTGTCTTAAATATTGAAACTTATACCAGTTATCATAGCTTAATAATTCTTGATGAGTTCCACAATCCGTAATTCGACCATTATTCATCACAATTATTTTATCACTAGCAGCTATGGCAGAAAAACGATGGGCTACAATAATATTTGTTTTACCCTCACGTGTTTCTTTTAGTTGTCTAATGATGTTGGCTTCCGTAACTGCATCTACTGCACTTAATGAATCATCTAAAATTAAAATTTGGGGATTTTTAACAAGCGCACGAGCGATAGACAAGCGTTGACGTTGTCCTCCACTTAAGGTCGAACCTAGTTCAGATACAAGCGTTTTTTCTCCCTGTGGCATTTCTAACAAATCTTTTTTAAAATCAGATATCTGCATCGCTTGATTGATATCCACCGCATTCGCAGTAGGATTTCCAATTAAAATATTATCATCGATACTTCTTCTAAAAAGAATATTATCTTGAGGAACATATCCTACCATGTTTCTAACATCCTCAATTTTATACTTTTCGATCGGTTCACCATTAATTAAAATAGCACCTTCAGTTATATTAAACTCTCTAAGAATTTGACGAATTAAAGTTGATTTACCTGCCCCTGATGGCCCAACTATTCCAATTGTTTCTCCTTTATGGAGTTTTAAATTTATATTATTGATTACTTTTTCTTTATCAAATGGATATTTAAAAGAAACATTAACATACTCTAAAGATGCAAATTCTATTGCAGGAAGTGCCTCTGTGGCTTCTTCTACTAAAGGTTTTGTATTCATTATTTCATAGAATCTGCTATCAGCAATTGTTATTGTACTAATATTATTTAAAATATTACTTAATCCTATTAAAGGGTTATATAACATCACAATATATACTAAAAAGCTAAGGAGTGACCCTGGAGTGATTTTAATGGTTACTACCAAATAGCATCCCAAACCAATCGCTGTAAAATACGCTGTAGCATAAATGAGTTCAAACATAGGGGTAAAAAGAGATTCAAACTTAAGAATCTTCCACCATGAATTAACATCATTGTCAATTGCTTTTTTCGTTTTTTCAAAATCTTGTTTTTCTGCTCCATATGCTCTCACAACTTTTACTGATTCGATTGACTCTAATACATTTTCTGTCATTTCACCATATATTTCATGATGGATTTTATAGTATGCTCGCTTTTGTTTTCTTTTATAATTTAGATAAAAAATAGCAAAAGGCATAAAAAAGACTGAGCACAATGTAAGAATCGGACTTATAAGCAACATCATCGTTATCGAAGCTACGATTAAAGCGGTATAGTAAACTATAGATTGTAAGAAAGTTGTAGCGAGAATAGTTAAATTTTGTAAATCATTTGTCGCTCTAGCAATTAAATCTCCTTTAGTATATTTTTCATAAAGTGATGCATCCATATCAAACAAATGTTCAATGTACTTTTCTCTTAATATAAATGATAAATCGTGACCTAAACTATTAATAGTATAGTGATAAACAATATTAATTAGGTAAGTTGTAAAAGGAAATAAGAAAAGACCCAAAAGATACCAAATCAATTTTTCAGATGTGATTGTTCCCATCGCTATTTCATCGATTGCTAAGCCTAAGATTTTAGCAGGAATAGTAGGCGTTACTGAAACGATTAATAAGGTAATAGCACACAATAAATACTTACGCCAACGTAACTTTAAAAACCATCCAATATGTTTAAATGCTTCTTTCATAATACACCTCAATTAATTACTTTAAATATATCACAAAATGTCTAATTTTGCTTTAATATAACAATATAAAAAAGTGATAATAGCTTTAAAAAATATTATCACTTTCTCATTTTCAATTATGATTAATTAGCTACAATATTAACTAATCTATTAGGAATAACTATTACCTTGCGTACAGTTAATCCCGATGTGTTTTGGATTACTTTTGGTAAAGCAAGAGCTAATTGTTCGATTTTTTCATTAGGCGTATCGAGCGCAACTATTAGTTTATCACGTAATTTCCCATTAACTTGTACAGCTATTGTTACTTCATTATCAATTGTTTTTGCATCATCATATGAAGGCCATGGTTCATAGGCAATACTTTCATTATGCTTAAATACCATATTCCAAAGTTCTTCTGTGATATGAGGTGCTAGAGGATTTAATAATTGTAAGAACCCTTCTAAGTATTCTTTAGGGACACGAGGTGATTTATTGACTTCATTAACAAAAACCATCATTTGGGCAATCGCTGTGTTAAAACGTAAGTTTTCATAATCATCAGTTACCTTTTTAACTGTTTGATGGAAAACTTTTTCTAAGGTTGTGTTAGTATCATCGATTACAGCGACCTCTGTATACATTCTCCATACTCTTTCCAAAAAGCGGCGAGCTCCTTCAACACCTTGAACAGACCATGGTTTCATAGCCTCAAGCGGACCCATAAACATTTCATATACCCTTAAGGTATCAGCTCCATAATTTTTAACTATTGGATCAGGATTGATAACATTTCCTCTTGATTTACTCATTTTAACGCCATCTTCACCTAAAATCATGCCTTGATTGAATAATTTATGGAATGGTTCTTTAGTTTTTACAATTCCCAAATCGTAAAGAACTTTATGCCAAAATCTCGCATATAAAAGATGAAGAACAGCGTGTTCAGCACCTCCTATATATAAATCAACTGGTAAATAATAATTGATTATCTCTTTTGTAAAAGGAGATGTTAAATCTAAATATTCATTGCCATTTTTTAATAAGTATCCTATATAATACCAACAACTTCCAGCCCATTGAGGCATAGTATTCGTTTCACGACGTCCTTTAACTCCATCACTTCTTACAACAGTTAGCCAATCAACAGCATTTGCTAGTGGGCTCTCGCCAGTACCACTAATTGTTATATTTTTTAAGACTGGCAATTCAACTGGTAAGTCCTTTTCATCAACAAGTGAAATCGTTCCATCTTCCCAATGAATAACTGGGAAAGGTTCGCCCCAATAACGTTGACGACTGAAAATCCAATCACGCAAACGATAGTTAACTGAAGATGTTCCAATATGATGTGCTTCTAGATATTTGATCATCGCATCCATAGCTTCTTTTTTATTCATACCATCTAAGAAACCACTATTGATGTGAGGTCCATCTTTAGTATAAGCTTCTTTTGTTATATCACAGCTTTTATCTAAACTTTCTAAAACTTGAATAATTGGTAAATTGAATTTTTTAGCGAAAGCGTAATCTCGCTCATCATGGGCAGGGACAGCCATTATAGCTCCTGTTCCATAACTATTTAAAACATAATCGGCAATCCAAATTGGAAGAAGGTTACCATTTACAGGATTAACAGCATACGCTCCTGTGAAAACACCTGTTTTTTCTTTATTTAATTCCGTGCGATCCAAATCCGTTTTACTCTTAGCAATTCTAACATATTCTTCGACTTGTGCTTTACATTCACTTGTCGTTATTGTATTAACTAATGGATGTTCAGGTGCTAAAACACAATATGTCGCTCCAAACAAAGTATCAGGACGAGTAGTAAAAACAGTAAAAGTTAGATCGTGGTTTTGAACTTTGAAATCAACTTTAGCTCCAACGCTTTTTCCAATCCAATTACGTTGCATTTCTTTAATTGATTCAGGCCAATCAAGTTCATCTAAATCTTGTAATAGACGTTCAGCGTAGGCAGTTATTTTTAAAACCCATTGTTTCATTGGTTTTTTAACAACAGGGTATTCACCACGTTCACTTACCATCTTACCATCAACATTTATTACTTCTTCATTGGCTAAAACTGTTCCCAACTTTTCACACCAATTAACTTCGATATTTTTAATTTCGGCAAGACCTTTTTTGTATAACTGGATAAATATCCATTGCGTCCATTTGTAATATTTTGGATCACATGTTGCGATTTCGCGACTCCAATCATATGATAAACCAAGCATTTTAATTTGATTTTTGAAAGTTGCAATATTTTTTTCTGTAAATTCACGAGGATCATTACCAGTTTTAATTGCGTATTGCTCGGCTGGTAATCCAAATGCATCCCATCCCATCGGATGCATTACATTAAACCCACGCATTCTTTTAAACCGACTTACAACATCCGTTGCGGTATACCCTTCAGGATGACCGACATGAAGACCAGCCCCACTTGGATATGGAAACATATCAAGGGCATAAAACTTTGGTTTATTAGAATTAGGATCATAAACCGTTTTGAATGTTTGGTGTTCATCCCAATATTTTTGCCATTTTGGCTCTATTTCTAAGTGATTATAACTCATATTAATTACATACAATCAACCTTATAAATTGATTACTTCTCCTTTTTTCTTAAAAATGTCATTCTTCTACTTGCGATAAAAGCATAGATTGCTGTTATTAAATATCCAATGATATTTAAAAAGGCAATTCCATATAGATTTCCTAACACCGATAACACAACATATGGTGTACTACAATATAAAGCTATTTTATAAATATCAACATATAACCAATTACCTGAAGATTCTAAGAATCTAATACAAATAGCTAATATCAAAGTTGTAATAAATAAATTAATTGATGCAGCTATTATGATAAATAAAACCATTAGAACATAATAAATAGCACGATATTTATCTAATTTTTGATCTACTATTTTAAAAATGTTTCCCCAGAATTCTTGATCCATATCATCAGCAGCACGTGTAAAATCGATCGTCGTATCGATATCAGAATAATCAACTATTTGAAATTTTAACACTTCGTATGCTGCAAAACTAACGTACACTTTATCTTCTGTAAAAATTACATAGTAACGATAATTACTACCATTTTTTATCTCATTTTCAAAACGATAATTTGGAGAAAATACCACTAAAGCATTAAGTTCATCAATTTCCACTATTGAACGAGCTTTTTTTCCTTCTGGTAAAGTAGTCTTCACAAGTTTATTATTTTCAATTTTATAGTCTATTACTTCATTAGATTTGAAAGCTTCCTTAATAGCCTTCATATTTGATGCTGATATACCATAATCACAAAAAAGGTTTGTAATCATGGGAACAGCTAACAACAGAGCCATACAAAAAAACGTAATAATTACAACATATGCTTTATCAAACGAATAGGTAACTATGTTTTTAGGAGATAATAACATATCTCTAATTCTCTTCATACGATTCATCCCCTTTTTCGATTATAACCATTTGATTATAACACATTTTTGTTTTTTTAACAAGGTAATAGTACTATTTCCTAAAATGTAACCGCTTTTATTTTAAATACATATAGGTTGAAAAAAAGATTGAACTATGATAAAATATCAGATAGTGAGGTGAAAACATGAAAAAAATATTTTCTTTTTTTGTAGTTTTAGCTAGTTTATTCACACTAATGATTTTACCAGCTAAAGCTGCTTCAATGCAATTCTATAATATTTGTTCATCTTTAGGTGAAACAAGCACAGAAATGCGCATCAATTATCATAGTAATCTAGAATCTTCAACTGTTTACTATGGTACTAATAGTTCTTCATTAACAAGTGAAGCAACTCCAGATATCAAAGCTTGGCATTATGATAAAGTCGGCGATGATGATGCTACAGGATTCCCTGAAAGATATATTTGTACTGCTGAGTTAACTAACTTAACTCTTAATACTACATATTATTATCAAATTGCATCTGGTAGTGAAAAATCAGAAGTTTATTCTTTTACCACTGCTAGTGGTTCTAGTACAACTTTTGCATGGCTAACCGATACCCAATCAAGTGGTTCTCTTTACGGCGAAGTTAATACTTTATTTAATACTTTAAAAGAAAAAAATAAAGATATTTCTTTCGTTCTAACATCTGGTGATAACGTTGACCGTGGTGGATATGAAAGTCAATGGAACTCTTTCTTCCAATACTTAACTTTCTTAAAATCTACTCCTATCTCAGCTATTCCTGGTAACCATGAATATTATTTAAGTAAAGATGCTGGTTACGTTGAACCAATCATTTTCAATCAATACTTCAACAACCCTAAAAACGGACCTGTTGAAAGATTAAATTCTACTTATTATTTTAAATATAATGATATTTTATTTATCATGCTTGATGTAATGAAAGCTGACTATGCTACAGCTCAAATGAAATGGTTTGAAGAAGTTTGCCAAAACAATCCAAGTAAATTCATTATCGTTAGTTCTCACCGTGGAGTAATGAACACTGGTGCTAACAAACATGACTCACAATGGATGTATCAATATTGGCGTCCATTATTTGAAAAATACGCTGTTGACCTAGTATTAAATGGTCACGACCACGTGTTTGGTTACACTGCTCCACTTATTAATGGTAAAAAAGATGTTGACAACGGCGTTACTTACGCTGTAGGTCCATCTGCAGCTCGTAAAGGAACTCAAATGGCAAGCAACTGCACTCCAAATTTTGAATATAACGAATCAATTAAAAATGCTGGATGTATCATATCCGTAGAAGGAAATACACTAACGCTTAGAATGATGGATATGTATGGTGAAACTAATGATAATGCTACTTTCACTATCAAATCAAGACGTAGTAGTGTTAGTTTTAACGAATCTTCTTTCAAGAGAAGTATAAAAGCTGAATTCAATGCAACTGCAAAAGAAGCTACTCTAACATGGACTGGAAATATCTACAGTCACATTACTTCAATCGATGTTACTTCTTTAACAGATGGTTTCAAATATCCTACTAAATATGTTTATACTAATAAAGTGAATAGTTTTGACCTTGGAAATTGCTACACTAATCTTAATTATGCATACTTTGTAGTTTTCCATAAGAGTGATGGCACTGACATTACTAAGACAGTATCAATCATCAATAACCCTGATGAACCAAATCCTGCTATTGCTACAGTAAAATTTGAAACTCTTAATGGTACAAAAATTAAAGATGTTACAATTGATAAAGGCGAATTACTAGCTGAACCTGATCGTAAATTAACTAAAGATGGTTTAGTATTTAAAGGATGGGTTTTAGATGGTGAATATTATGACTTTAATAGCCCTGTTATTAAAGACATGACTTTAACTGCTCATTGGACTACTAAAGAATATCCAGACCTTGCTCCAGATGAAGCTCTTGTAGTATTCGATTCTAAAGGCGGATCAAAAGTAGAAAGTATCGTTGTTAAAGTTGGTGAAACAATTGAATATCCTGGTGAAGCGACAAAGAATGGTGCTAGTTTCAATTATTGGATGTTAAATGGTGAAGAATTTGATTTTGAAACACCTATAACAGGTACAATCGTCCTTGAAGCATCATGGCAAACAACAGGTGGTGCTGGATGTCAAATGGGAACTATCTCAGGCGTATTGTCTACTATAAGCCTATTAGGTGTTGTTGTACTTGCATTTAAAAGAAAACAAAACTAGTGATAATAATATTCTAAATTAAACTAAAAAAGGTGAGAATTAAATCTCACCTTTATTTTTTTACTTCGCAAGTCTTGCTTTAGCAGTTTCACAAAGAGTTGTGAAAGTAGCAGCATCATTAATAGCGATTTCTGATAACATCTTACGGTTCATTTCAATGTTAGCAAGTTTTAAACCATGCATTAATTGGCTATAACTTAAACCATTTGCACGTGATGCAGCATTGATACGAATAATCCATAATTTACGGAAATTACGTTTATTTACTTTACGATCACGATAAGCATATCTTAATGAATGCATTACTTGTTCATGAGCAGTCTTATATAAGGTATGTTTTGAACCAAAATATCCCTTAGCAAGTTTTAATACACGATTACGTCTTCTACGACTAACAACTCCACCTTTTGTTCTTGGCATGATTGGTTCCTCCTTTACTTAATGTTCGCAATTATTTGACGGTTGTGACGAGCATCTGCAGTCGCAACTGTTGATTTTTTGCGTAATTGTCTAGTTTGTTTTTGTGTTTTTCCTGGAGCTAAGTGGCTTGTTCCGGCTTTGCTGCGAACGATTTTACCACTGCCAGAGATTGTTAAGCGTTTTTTAGTTCCGCTATGTGATTTCATTTTTGGCATAATCTGCACTCTCCTTTAATAATCTTTACTTTTTCTTTTTGTCCGGAATTGCGGCTAACATCATTAACATATTACGACCTTCCATATATGGAGCAACTTCTACTGTCGAAATATCTTCAGCACTTACCGCAAATTTTAAGAATAATTCCTTTGTCTTATTAGCATGTTCAATCATACGACCACGAAAACGGCAACTAACCTTTACTTTATCACCATCTGATAAAAATTTACGAGCTGCTTTGAGTTTCGTGTTGAAGTCACCAACATCAATAGTTGGGCTTAAGCGAACTTCTTTTACAGATATAATTTTTTGGTTTTTCTTTGCTTCTTTTGCTTTTTTTATTTGATCATAACGATACTTGCTATAATCTAATAATTTGCATACAGGAGTAGGGGCATTAGGAGCCACACAAACCAAATCATAGCCACGATCTTCAGCTATCTTTAAAGCATCTAAGCGATCCATTACGCCTAGTTGTTCCCCTGTTTCTAAGATTACCAATACGCTTGGAGCCATAATATCCTCATTGATGAGGTTTTCTTGTTTCTTATCAAAAGACTTACTAATAATTTTCACCTCCGCTTGAATTATTAAAAACGTATGAAAAAAGTGGACATTAAAGCCCACTAAAAGTTCACTTGGATGATTTCCGTAATCAAGTAACGGATATCAGTTAATGACTGTTTACCCAAAGATTATAATCAATCAGGTGAGAAGTGGGACTTCTTCTTTTCATAACTATTTTTAATTCACAAATATTATACCACTTTTAACCTAATGTGTCAAATCATATGCTAGATTTACTTTAAATCCTTCATATAATAAATAAACACATTAATTGTTAAAATTATGATACTTAATACTAATATATGAACAATTCCATATGGCAATAAATAAATTCCTTTATCGTTGTGGATATTTGGTAACAAAATACTAGTTACACTAACAAGGCTTTCATTATTAAAACTTGTTAGTCCTTCCATAGTTAAAAATAAAAGAAATGGAATCATCATCATAAAACTATTTTGAATGATAATTGTTAATAAAGAACTATACATACCATATAAAATCCCTATACAGTATACCCACATATAACTATTTATTTGATTAATATTAACACTAAAATCATTTTTAAAAAGTATTCCAACACCTAACAAAAGCATAACATCAATTAAATAAAAAATTAATAAAACAAACATTATCGTAAGAATTTTTGTTAAAATGTAGATAAAACGTTTTTTCCTACTATCTATCAAGAAAAAGCGATATTGATCTTTATCAATCCAAAACGACTCGCCAAAAAGAAAGCAAGCTAGAGAAATTGTAATAATTTTTAAAAATAATAAAGTGCTATCAAAATAAACATCATTATAATAATTATTGTTCTTGTTAATTATAGCTATAGTTACAAATACTATTAATGTAAAAATACTAACCGCCACGGCAGTTAAGACAACCATTCTGTTTAAAAAGTATACTAAATGAAATTTTAGATATTTTTTCATACAATAAGTCCCTTTTTTAAACTTATAATTTCATGTGGTAAATCTGCTTGATATTTATCTTGAAAATGGGTTGATATAATTACTATTTTATCATTTTTAACAAGCTTTTCTATATCTTTCATAAATTGTTTCTCTGCTACATCATCAAATCCTGACAATGGTTCATCAAATATATAAGCATCAGCATTCATCAATAGTACCCCTATTATTACGATTTTTTGATACATGCCTTTGGATAGTTTTGAAAATTTAACTTTTTTATCAAGTGAAAGATTATACTTTTCCAAATATGAATCTATTTCTTGTTGGTTTTCACTTATGATATTTAAAAACGTTTTAACACTCAAATATTGGGGAAATTGTACCTTTTCTGGCGCATAGGCGAATTTTTCACCTAATGTCCTTTCTATTTTACCATCATAATTAAGACTTTCTATTATACATTTTAGAAGAGTAGATTTACCAGACCCATTAGCTCCTACAATATATGTTACTTTTCCTTTTTCAAATTTTAAAGAAATATTTTTTAAAACTGTTACGCCATGATATTTTTTTGTAAGATTTTTTATCACAATCATTCTATATTTCCTGAACGTTTATAACATCGTAGTTTACGTTACTTGAAAAGTATTTATAGGCTGGTAACACTTCTGTCATTGTTTTTCCATGATATTTATAAATCACTTTAAAAGCTAACTGATTAATGAACGTTTGATAGTTGTATTTTAAAGGTATCAAAAAACCTTTTGCTTCACCATCCAATCTTATATTGATATCACCATCGTATAAATTATAACATTCATAATCTGGGTAAATTTCTTTAAGATTCATTGTGTGACTTGGTTCACTCATTTCTTGAATAAGCCCTTTTGATACCGCCACACAAGGACTAAGTGCAACAATATCTTTTATTTCAATATAATCATCAATACTTCTTAATTTCAAGTACACACCTGTCAGTGAATCCATTTGACCAATTGAATTGACAATTCCCATCGCTTTTACAATATTGATATTAGCGTTAGATGACTCTTCTAAAATTGTGATTGTACCAAGAGGAAGATCAACCTTATCTAAACTAGTCATTATTCTTAAAATAGCGTTTTCTAAGAAAAGTGTTTCATCACAAGTTATTGGCACATTAAACGTTATATCATATTGATAATATTCTTTTTCTTGATAAAGCATTTTTTCCTCTTTTTTTGTAATATTTTTTAAGGCCACTTTAATTTCTTCTTTTGATTGTCCTAATAAATACAAACTTTTTATTTTCGTTTTATCTAGAAAAACTTCTTTCTTTTTATCAACAAAACAATTCACTATTATATCTTCTTTTATACTTTGCACTACATAATTCTTCTTATAGTTAAGTACTTGTACTTTCTCATTACTATTTGATAAAAGAAAAATACCAATAATACCTAGCAATATTAAAAAAAGCGCAATAGTGATAATTATTAAAAAACTTTTTTTAGTGTAAAACTTCTTCATAGAAATCGTAGTATTCATTGATGACATCTATATACTCCCATTCACCTTTTTTAAAACATATACCGAAGAAATAATATCTTCCCGCGCCATTATTTAATACGCCATCTCCTTTAATTGTTATCGTCAATTTTGAGTATGGCTTAATAATAAAGGTTAACCTTGTTGATTCGTTTACAGATTTTTGTTCTTTTTTACCTATTTCATATCTTATAGCGGCATCAAGTCCAACATTAACACCATCAATTTTCCCACTTACTTTAGGAGAAATAGAGCCACTTGTTGTAACACTTGTAGTATTCACTGTTTCCGTTTCATATTGATAATTGAAACTTAATATTTGTGATGTGTTATTTGATTTAGCAAACACAGTATCTCCCTCATAATGCACAATTGTATTACTAGTATATGGCGCAACACTCCATCCTATAAAACGTCTTCTAATGCTGCCGTGCATATTTTTAATTTCTTCATCAGATAATTCATCTAAAAAGGCACGATATTCATCAGGATCAGTTTTTACTTTAGTGAATTCATCATGACCATGATTTAAATTTCCAACTTTTTCACCTTTAACTAAAGGTATGTTAAGATTAAAACACACAAAATTAAGTAATATGAAATTCATAAATATAATTAATTTACGCATAAAAAAACACCTCTTCTTTCGCTACTATTATAACTTACAAAATGTCGGTTTAATAGTTTTTTAATTTGCGAAAAAAGAGATATTTTTTACTTCATCATTGTTTCAATATCATCTATTTCTTTTACGATATCTTTTGAAAGGACAATAGCTTCACCCTTTGTGATAAGAATATCATCTTCAATACGAATGCCTATTTTTTCTTCAGGAATATATAATCCTGGTTCAATTGTTATAACCATTCCTTCTTTTAAACCTAATGGTTGGAAGCAAGGATCATGAACGTCAAGACCTAATGAATGGCCAATTGAGTGGAAATAATATTTAGATAGTTCACTATCTTCTTTTATTATACCTAATTTCTTCAATCCTTCAGCAAGAAGTTTCTTAGCATAATCATTAAGTTCTTTCCAAGTCATACCTGCTTTGGCATATAAACAGCATTTCTTATTACAATTAAGTACTACTTCATAAACTTCTCTTTGGCGTGGAGTGAATTTACCAGATACAGGAATTGTTCTAGTAATATCGCTTGCATAATGGGCAGTATATACACCAACATCCATTAAAAGTAAATCATCTTTATTTATGTTTGAATTATTTTTGCGGTAATGTAAAACAGTCCCATTCATACCAGATGCCATAATACTACCAAATGATACAATTTTATTTGCACGGTCAAGTTCGAAATTGTAATAAGCATTAGCTAACGCTTCGTTATTCAATTCATTGTGATGTTTCATAACATTGTATATCGCAAGTCTTGTTGTTTCGATACTTTCTTTCATTAACGCTATTTCGGTTTCATCTTTTATCATACGAAGATTAACAACCATTTGATAGCTGTTTTTAATATTTACACTTGGATAGTTTTCTTTCAACATTTTCGCATACTCTATCGCGAAAGTAGTATAATTAGGAAGATCACGGCGTTCCAAATCCAAATAAACATTTTCTGCCACTCCCTTAGAATAACGTAACATCTGTAAATGATTACTCATAAAAGTTGAAAACTCAGATTGGTACAAAATATCATCTAAGCTTATACCCGATATTTCGCTTGCTTCTTCTTTAGTATATTTAGCACCAACCCATTTTACTAATAATTCATCATTTTCATCAATAAATAAATTTTCATAATACTGATTGTTGAATTTAGCAATTGTTAAAATGATGTTTTCCTCATCTAAGCCTGTTAAATAATGGAAGTTATTATTTACAACAAAAGGGAATGTATCATCGGCACTCATAAATGTTATATAACCAGAATGAAATATCGCTATGCTATTGTTATCTAATTTTTCATACACTTCTTTACGCTTTCTTTGACGAAGTGCTACTTGCTTCTTTTGTTCTTCTTTCTGAAGCATTATTATTCATCTCCTTTTCATTAATGCCTGCATTAAAAACTTTATAATAATTCTCAATTACTCTTGTAAATTGTGCCATAACTTTAGACGCATCACGAATTGTAACTCCGTCTAATACTGCTAACAAAATATCCTCATGGAATTTGTCATGGAATTTTAAAACTCTTTTACCTTTTGGTGTTACAACTAATCGTACTATTCGATGATCTTTTTCATCTCTTATTCTTTCTAAATATTCTTTTTGAACTAGTCTATTAACACCTATCGTAAGTGAACCGACAGTAACCTTCAATTCATCCGCAATTTTAGTCATTGGTTCACCATTAAATTCATTTACCGTTTCTACAACATGAAGTTCGCCAAGAGTTAAATCAGGTATCCCCTTTTTATCCATTGTTTTTTCTTCAACAACATTTGTTAAATTAGCAATATAATTAAAGTATTCACCAAGTTTTTTGTACATAAGTTTTTCTTCTTTAGTAAATACTTTAACTTTTTTCTTTGGTAATGGTTTTACTTCTTCAACCTTTACTTCTTTTTCTTTCTTTGATACTTTAGCCTTTCGTTGACGTGGTTCATTAACCGTCGGAGTTTGTTTAATTACTGCTCCTTTATTCGCCACATAAACGCCACTAGAAGGACCACTAATTTTTTTCATTGCTTCCTTTATAACTTCTTTTTCTGTAAGAGGCTTTTTAGGAGCAGCTTTCTTAGGAGCGGGTTTTGGGGCATTTTCCTTCTCTTTTTCCTTTTCAAGACGAAGTTTTTCAGCTTCTTTTTCTTTTTGAAGCTTTAATTTAGCCTTTTCCTTCTCTTTTTCCTTTTGAGCTTTTAGTCTGGCCTTTTCCTTTTCTTTCTCTTTTTGAGCTTTTAGTCTGGCCTTTTCCTTTTCTTTTTCTTTTTGAGCCTTTAGTCTGGCCTTTTCCTTTTCTTTCTCTTTTTCTAGTTTTATTTGTTCTGGGGTTTTTACTTTCACAGTTTGTTCTTTTTCCATGATAAGACCTCTCTTTTTCTTTACTAATACAATTATACACCAAAATACATTGAATGTCAAACTATTTATGCTTGTTAATTTAAAAGTATTTTTTCTATTGATATTTTAAATATGGTTTTTACTAGTTTATCTGTACTATTCAAAATGCCTTGCAAATTAAAAACTTTCTATTAAAAAATTAAAAACGCTATGCTTATAAGCACAGCGATTAATTTATTTTAATTCATATAAGCACCAAAATCAATGTCCAGTGTTAAATAATACTTGGTTTCATCGAGTAACTTCTGAATTGCCAATTTATCATCACCGAGAGTTTTAAGTACATCTGCCATATAAAATAGTGGCTTTAAGCAACGATACATCATCAAAGCTGTTTCTTTTTAAAGTGTTTAAAATTGATATACTCAGCAATTATTTTTAGTCTCCATAAAAGCTCATCAAGCACTTCTTGATACCCATCACAAAAGGTATCGCGGAATAAATAATTTAAAACAGTATCCTTTTCACAAAGATTAAAATCATAACCACCAACAAACTTTTCTCATTCACTAAATTATCACTATATTATAATTAAGATGAAACCTATAAATTTGATAAAGGCTGCGTAAGAAATCTCACGCAGTCTTTATAACATTATATGAATAAAATGTATTTATTATTTTTTAATTTTGCTGTCAATGTAATTTACTAAATCACCAATTGTTTTAGCGTTTTGAGCAGCATCATCATCTACTTCAATACCAAATTCATCTTCTAGAGCCATTATTAATTCAACTGCATCTAGTGAATCTGCACCTAAGTCTTCAATTAAATGTGTTTCCATTTGAATTTTTTCTTCGTCTACGTTTAATTCTTTCGCAACGATAGCTTTTACTTTATCGAATGTCATGTTTATTCTCCTTTGTTTTTTGCTTTAGCATTTTTTACTTGTTTTTTATTTTCACGTGGATTAGGTGTTGTGTCATTTGGATCAATCATTGTAAGTTGTAAACGACTCTTTTTAAGATCAACATCTAATACCCAAACTTTTACAATTTGTCCTACACTTACTGCTTCAAGTGGGTGCTTAATGTATTTTTTGCTCATTTTTGAAACATGTACTAAACCATCATCATGAACACCGCAATCAACGAATGCTCCAAAGTCAACTACATTGCGGACAGTTCCTTGAAGTTCCATACCTGGTTTTAAATCCTTTAAATCAAGAACATCACTACGTAATACTGGTGCATCAATCTTATCACGTGGATCACGAGTTGGTGATACAAATGCATCAAGAATATCGTTTAAAGTATATTCACCAATTTGTAATTCTTCGATTAGTGCTGCTTTATCAACGTTTTTAACTGCTTCAGTCAATGCTTCAGTTCCTAAGTCTTTTGAAGTAAATCCTAATTTTGTTAAAATCTTATTTGCGGCATCATAACTTTCAGGGTGAATAGCTGTCATATCTAGAGGTTCAGAACCATCAACAATTCTTAAGAAACCTATCGCTTGTTGCATTACTTTTGGTCCAACACCTTTTACTTTTATCGCTTCACGATTTAAGAAACGACCATTTTCATCACGATAAGCAACGATTTTTTTAGCAGTACCTGCATTTAACCCTGCTACATATTGTAGTAGTGATGGTGAGGCAGTGTTAATATTTACACCTACTTGGTTAACGGCAGTTTCAACAACGAAATCAAGAGTATCACTTAATTTTGATTGTGTAACATCGTGTTGATATTGTCCGACACCAATTGCTTTTGGATCTATTTTAACTAATTCTGATAATGGATCTTGAAGACGTCTAGCAATTGATACAGCTGAACGTTCCTCAACTTCATAATCTGGGAATTCTTCTCTTGCAAGATCAGAAGCAGAGTATACTGAAGCACCAGCTTCACTTACAATTACATAACTAATATTTTTGCCGTATTCTTCATTAATAACTTTTAATGATTTAGCTACAAAGCTTTCAGTTTCACGGCTTGCTGTACCATTACCTATCGCAACGATTTCAACATTATTAGTCATAACTAATGTTTTAAAAATATAATACGCATTTTCAAGGCGAGATGCTGGAACATCTTCACCAGGATATTTTTGATGTGGATACATAACACTTTTTTCTAATACTTTTCCTGTTTGGTCAACTACTGCTAATTTACAACCTGTTCTAAAAGCAGGGTCAACACCAAGAACAATTCTATCCTTCATAGGAGGTGTTAATAAGTAATTGCGGAGATTTTCACCAAAAATATGAATAGCTTGATTTTCTGCAGTATCTTTTAAATCTGCTCTTATTTCTCTTTCAATCGAAGGTTTTATTAAACGTTTATAAGCATCTTCAATTGCAAGTTTAACATATGGTTCTGAAATGCTTTCAGGGTTTTTAACAAAATCTTTATAAATATAAGAAAGAACAAATGGTGCATCTTCTTCGATTGATACTTTTAGTACTTTCTCACTTTCACCACGATTGATAGCTAAAATTCTATGTACTTTTACACTACTTAGTGGTTCAGAATAATTGTAATACATTTCATATACGCCTTTTTCATCTAATGATGGATCTTTTACTTCGGCTTTTAAAGATGCAGCACGATTAAAGTAATTTCTAATCCATGTACGATAACGTGGTTCATCGGAAACCATTTCAGCGATAATGTCCATAGCTCCTTGAAGTGCTTCTTCAACTGTTTTAACAACTTTACCTTCTTTTTCAAGTTCTTCTGTAACTTCAACTGTTACGTATTTAGCAGCTTCTTCATTTACATCACCTTCTACTGGGAATGTTAATAAATATTGTGCCAAAGGTTCTAATCCTTTTTTCTTAGCTTCTGTTGCACGTGTTTTTTTCTTTTCCTTAAAAGGACGATATATATCTTCAATCACTGCAAGTTTTGTTGCATTGATGATTTGATTTTTTATTTCTTCAGTTAATTTGCCCTTTTCTTCAATTAAACGCATAACGTCTTCTTTACGTTGAGCAAGTTTTTGGCCATAATCCCATTCTTGATAAATAGCACGAATTTCTTCTTCATCAAGATTTCCTGTAACTTCTTTACGATAACGAGCTATAAAAGGAACAGTAGCTCCATCATCAATCAAGTTTAATACAGCTTGTATTTGACTAACTTTAATGTTTAATTGTGCGGCAATTTGTTTTAATAACGCTTCATTAATATAATTGTTTTCCATGTTGTATCCTCCGATTTTTACTAAACTATTATACCATAAAGACTCTTTTTTTTCAAACGATATAACCCCCTAAAATTGTTGATAAAAGTCAGCGTTTTTAATGTTATAAGCTCTAACAAAAAGTTTTCAATTTTTCTAAAACCATCTTTAATATATAACCCGATTGAAGGACGCGTGATTCATTACGATTACCTTTTGCGGTATATGAAGAAACATATATTTCATCCTTAATTTTTATTCCAAAGTAACAAAGTCCATCATTTTCAGTTCTTTCTTCTGTATCGCGTCCCGCAAAACCTGTAACACTTACACAAACTTCAGCTTTGGTCAATTCATGAAGACCTATCACCATTAAACGCGCTACCTCACTACTTACAACACCTTTATCTTCTACTACTTCGAAAGGCACTTTGAGCAATTTATTTTTAGCTTCAACACTATATGTTACATGACTTTCGCCAATCACGTCACTTGCTCCACTCACCCCAATAAGTCTTGAAATAATCATGCCTCCAGTACAAGATTCTCCACATGAAATATGCCATTTTTTAGATTTTAAATATGCGATTATAGCTTTTTCTGTAGTGAGATTATCAAATAATTCTTCATAACTTGATTTCATATTTTCACCTTCTCATATGAAATAGTATACACGAGATAAGGCTATTTGTCAAAATTTAAAACTTCCCTTAGTATTAAATACGCTAAATTCATTTATTTATGATATAATGAATATGATGATAAACTAACAATATTATGCGCATATTTGTTTAAAACGAGGATATCTTATGTACACCATAAACCGACAAGAATATACTTTTACTTATGAAGTAAATAAAAGTACCTTTATCTCATTTTTAAAGTATATTGAAAATACAACTGAAGCTAAACAATACATTAATTTATTAAAAGAAAAATATCCTGATGCCACACATCATGTTAGTGCCTTTATTGTCGGAAGTAGTGGACAAAATGGTGGCACAAATGATGACGGAGAACCATCAGGTACCGCAGGTGCACCTATTTTTGAAGTTTTACGCAAAAACAATTTAACGAACATCATTTGTGTTGTAGTAAGATATTTTGGCGGAATTAAACTTGGAGCAGGAGGTCTTGTGAGAGCCTATAGTAAAGCTGCCAGTGAAGTAGTAAAAATTGCAAAACTCGAACCGATAATTATTTATACAATTTTAAAACTCAGTTTCTCGTACCCCTATTTAAATCAAATTGAAAAAATAATTAAAGATTTTCAAATTATTGAGCGAAGTTTTACTTCTAACATTACTATTACAATTAAGGTACCTGTGGAAAAAGTAACGATGTTATCATCATTACTAAACAGTTTAACTTATGGTAATATCATAGTAAGTGAAATAGCAAATAATCCCCTCGATAATTAAATAAACAAAATAATAAAAAATAAACACCAAGGAAATCCTTGGTGTTTATACCATATTAGGGGTATTTTTTGATAGAAAGTTACGATAAAAAATATATTCCACAATTGATGTAAGCGTCTCTGTAAAAATAAAAGTTAACCAAAAGTAACTTAAACCTATGCGTGAAAACAAAAAGTCTAAAGGAACAAACAAAACAACCGTTCTAATTATTGTTAGTAAAGAACTTTTAGCAGGATGATTAACTACCTGGAAAAAAACAGGATATATCAAAGATGTTACTTGTGGAATAAAACTAATACCAATAAATCTAAAACCTAGCGTTCCTATTTTGATAACCTCACTATCATCTGAAAAAACTTTAAGCATTTGTGTTGGAATAAATTCAAAACAAAGTGTTCCTATAAACATCAAACAAACACCTAATAATAAACAAACATTTAGTATTTTTTTACATCTAGCTATATCTTTAACAGCGTAGTTGTAACTTACGACCGGAACCATACATGTCTGTAATGAACCGAAAGGAATGAAAAAGAAGGTTTGCCACTTATAATAAAGGCCAAGGGCCGTGACTGCTTGATCAGAAAACCCTGAAAGGATTAAATTTAATCCGAAAATATAAAATGTATAGGCAGATTGCATTAAAATATTAGGAATACCACTAATGTATATCTTCTTTAAATATTTGGGAAAAAGTTTAATATTAGGAATTTTATACAGCACTTTATGCATTACAATCAAGGCAGCAACCACTTGACCTACAACAGTTGCGACGGCAGCACCTGCTATTCCTAACTCTTTAATTCCAAAGAGGCCAAATATTAAAATAGGGTCAAGAACGATATTTACAATAGCACCTATAGTTTGAGCTATCATTGGCGTTTTCATATCACCATACGCTTGGAGAATTTTACTCCATATACTTTCAAAAAACACACCGATGCTAAATATGCAAACTATACGACCGTAGATAATTACTTCTTTAATAACACTTTCTGAATCAGTGCTTATTTGGGCAAAATACGGCATAATAAAATATGAAACTACGGCGAAAATAATCCATAAAACAAATGCCAATGGTGTATCAACTCCAGCAAAATTATAGCAATTCCTCCTTTTTGAAGCAAGTTAAAGGTTTTATATAATATAAAAACATCAGATAAAAGTATTTTATATTTGATAAAGTATCTAGCATTAAACACCTTATCAACTATGGTTACTTTAAATCTGATGTATTTTTTATTCAATATTTTGTTTTACTTTTTTACTTCTTCTACAACCTTTTTGGGAAAAATAAGTAAATTGTTGGTTGTTTTCTGATAATTTTCATAATTTTGGTAAGTTTTAAGTAAAACTTTCTCCGTAAGAGGTATAATAATAAACCCATATAGCAAACAATTAAGAATAGGTCCTAAGAAAATTCCCCACATTTCTGGTCTAATTGAGATAGTAATTAAATATACTGCGAACCAAAAAATTAATTCAGCTAAATAATCTGGATGCCGACTTCTATTCCATAATCCAATTTTAACCATTCCCTTCTTTTTATTTTTAAGAAGCTGAATGTCAGCAATAATTTTAACCCCAAGCGCTGCTACTGCAAGCACAATAGCAATTATGCTTGAAAGATTAAAACCCGTTGAAGGCACCATATAAGCAAGAGGACAAAGCATTAAAGTGAAGTTGACAATCATTGGTACTAGATTCAACAAAAAGAAATCAATTAATAGATAAGTTTTGGGATGTCTTATTTTAATATTAATTAAACGTGCATCAACACTTTCTAAATTATTAAATGTGCATCCCCATTTGATGATTTTCTCTATTGCCCAAATGCCAATTACAACAATCATAAAAATACTATAATCTTTAAATCCCGCAAAACGCCAAGCAAAATTGATGGTTAAAGCTATCATATAAATACTATTCAGCGGTTTTGTTATTGTTGTATTTTTTAATATTAATCCTATCAACCATGAAACAACAATTCCTACTAATAAACTAATAAATATCATTAAAAGATAATATGTAAGTTCATTTTCATCAAATACTTTATTCAGAAAATAATATGTAAAAAAACTAGCAGCAAGTGATACCGCAGCAATTAATAGAACAATAATAACACTTATAATGCGATTTTTCTTAAGAAACATAGTGATACCTCTTTTTTTAGTATATTATACACTATTTTCTTTTGTTAGTAAAGAAATTAAATGGTATTTTTTTGCTTTTGATATTTTAATTTTGTTGATGATCCACCTCTTAGGTGTTTTTCTTGTTTATTAATTTCAAATAATTTTTGTACTTCAATGTAAAGAGTATAATCAAGATCTAATAATCTTTCTGCCATATCTTTATGAACAGTACTTTTTGAACATCCTAATTTTCTTGCGACATCACGCACATTACTTCTTTCATTGAGAAGTATTTTTGCTCCTTCAAGTACTCTTGCTTTTATCAATTCATCCATTATATCACCAATAACATTATATTTATTTTATTTCAAAATAAGAACCTATTTTTCTTGCAGGAAACAACTATTTTTGTTATAATATGAATTGTATATTAAAGGATATAATAACTTATGAACGATTATAAAGATTTAATGAACAATGAAAAACATTACGTTACTTTTAACAATTATCTACGATATAAATATCATGAAAAAGTTGCAAGAATTAGTTTAAATGCCGGTTTTACATGTCCTAATCGTGATGGTAATAAAGGAGTGGGAGGATGCATATACTGCTCAAATAACCTTAGTGGTGATTTCGCTGGGGATAAGAATAAAACATTTGAAGAACAATTCTCTAGCATTGAAAAAGTCATTCAAAAAAAGTGGGACGCAGATTCTTTTATCGCTTATCTACAAGCTGGTTCTAACACATATGCTGATATCAATACTTTAAAAAATGTTTACAATAGTCTTTTAACGCTTAATGAAAATATAAAGGTCATCAGTATCGCAACAAGACCTGATTGTATTAATGAAGAGATTGTTCAATTATTAAGTTGTATTAATAAGCAAAAAGAAGTATGGATAGAACTAGGGCTTCAAAGTATTCATGCCACCACCCAAAAGTACTTAAATCTATGTTATACAACAGCTGATTTTGAAAAAGCTTGCAATATGCTTATTGCGGCCAAAATAAAAGTAATTGTTCATTTAATCAATGGTCTTCCCTCTGAAACTGAAGAAATGATGATTGAAAATGCCAAATATCTAGCAAAGTTTTCTTTATTTGGCGTAAAAATTCATATGCTGCATATCATGAAAAATACCACCTTAGGTGAAATCTATCAAAAGAAACCTTTTGCACTTCTTACTCTTGCTGATTTTGTTCGCATTACAGCCACGATGTTAAGATATCTTCCTACATCAATTGTTATTCATCGTTTAACCGGCGATGCCCCAAAAGATGAACTTATCGAACCAATATGGACACTAAAAAAATTTGTCGTATTAAATGAAATTGACAAATACATGCGTAAAAATAATATTTATCAAGGAGATTTATGTATAAAATAATAGAATTGGCCCATATAATGCTGAAATCATATATAAAACCTAACATGCATATTGTAGACGCCACATGTGGTAATGGTCATGATACTTTATTTATAGCGGAGTGTTTAAATAAAACGGGCACTATTGATGCTTATGATATTCAAATTGAAGCTATCAATAAGACTAAAGAATTAACATCTAATTATAATAACATTAATTTTTATAATCTTTCTCATGAATTTTTAAATCCTAAAGGTGTTGATGCCGCAGTGTTTAATTTAGGATATTTACCTGGAGGAAATAAAAAAATTACGACGACTGTTCTTTCTACTATGAAAGCTTTAGAAATTCTTCTAAAGGAAGCCCAAAAACACAATATGTTAATTATTTTAGTTTTATATCCAGGACATCCTGAAGGCTTTATCGAAGCAAACGCAGTGGAAGAATTCGCGAACGCACTAGATCCTAGTCTTTTCCTTGTCTTAACTTATCGTAACAGCAATCAGTCTTTATCACCATATCTCATCTCAATAACTAATAAAAAAAGATTATTTAGCAATTAGCTAAATAATCCTTTTTTTTAAGTAACGCTTTCATATTTATGTTTAAGTGCTATAAAGTAATCACCAAGCACTGCCAACCCATCTTGATAGCCTTTTTTTACACTCTCATCTATTTTTTCATCATAAAAATTAATAGTACCATTGATAAAGTTTCCTAAATCTTCTTTTGGTTCTATTACAACCATATTAAGACTTGGGTATGATTTTTCTAGCGCACTATAATCAAAAGCATTCTTATTTAGTTTTATGACAATAATATTATTATATCCTTCTTCTAATAATGGTTTAATCGGTACGTTATCGGTAATTCCTCCATCCGTAAGAGTTAAATCATGATATTTTACAGGTTTGAAAAGATGAGGAATAGATGCGGTGGCTTGGACAATTTTATTAAAGTCATCAGCGCATGTCAGTTTTTTAAGATCATAATATACGGGTTTTTCTTTATTGCTACAAACGACATAGAATTCCTTATCACTTTTTACAACATCTTCAAAATTTAAATTATCTATTATTAAATGCTCTAATTTTTTTGATGACAGAAAAGCATTTCTTTTGATGTTATCCATCGCACGATATTTTTCATCACCTAAAACATGATACAAAGCCTTATCCTTTGATTTTAAATTATCTTTATTAAAAGGCTTGACTTTGGAAAGTTCCCATATTTTTTCACTTTTTTCAATTGTACTAGTTCCAAAAAGAACACCATTTAAAGCTCCGATGGATGCGCCACTAAAAGCACTTATTTTATCACTAAAACCAAGAAAACATATTGCTTGCCAAACTCCTAACTGATATGCTCCCTTTGCTCCGCCTCCACCTAATACTAAACCTATTTTTTCCATTTTTATACCTCTTTCTTTATGAAAAAAAGGTTAACAAACCTTCAGTTTATTAACACCTTTCTTCTATATCTCATTGGTAGCTTTGCCAATAACTTTTTCAGGATTAAGATGTTTATTTTCTTTTAATACTTTGAAATAAACATGGTTGCCTGCTTCTTTATCAATTTCAGATTCACCACTAACACCTATTTTAGTACCTTGATTAACAGTAGCTCCTACAGCGATGGTAACTTCTGATAGACTATAGTAATAAGTTTTTAAACCATCTTTATGTTCAATTACCACGAAGTTTCCATATAGAGGACTTTCCTTTATTTCTGTTACCGTTCCACTCAAAGCAGCTGTAACATCGAAAGGTTTATTATCTTTCGCAGCAAAACTAGTTCCCATGCTTGTTCTGTAACTTGTACCATATTTAATTAGCGACTTTTCTTGATCTTCTTTGGTACCATCTTTTTCGTAAAACTTACGAACAACTTGATATTCTAGATCACTTTTGAAAGGTAAATTTACCTTTTCCGCAACAGAAGTCACGACTTCACTTGGATTTGGATTATCAGGATTATCCGGATTATTTGGATTTGGATTATCATTAGCAGGAATAGTACTTGCAAGAACCAACGCTACTAATAATAAAGCTAAAACCCCCACAAAGAAGAAAAACTGAAATTTATTTTGGCCAATTTTTTTAACCCAATTTTTCATTGTATCACCTCAAGTTTAGTATGATACAATTTTTCTAAAATATACAAAAATTATTAAATTTTTATAAAATTATTTTATTCTCATATTTCAAAAATATCAAGAAATTAAAAAAGGTAGAAAGATTTCTACCTTTTTAACAATACCAACTGTTGCTTTTGTTCATTAAACATATTTGCAATTGGTACACTATTATTATTATTCATTTATTATCTTTTATGCAGATTTTCTAACTATTAAATTGGTAATTACTTCCAAAAATTTCATTATCGCACTACTTGTAAGATAACTACAAATAATTGCTACTAAACAGTAACCTATTCTTATTTCTAGAATTCTACCTTGTTTAAAAAACTTATGAAATTCAGATGCAAATAGCAGTTTTAAAAAAACTACTAATGATCCTAAAAAGAAAATAATATATAAAGCGTTAAAAACCATTTTATTTATTCAAAGTTAAATGATGATAAGTCATCAATATTAACTTCCTCCATCGTTCCTTTAAATAAATCTTTTACTTCAACAAAACCATTTTCGGCATTTTTACCAAAGATAACACGATATCTCGCACCAATTAAATCGGCATCTTTAAACTTAACACCGGGGCGTTCATCACGATCGTCTAATAGAACTTCGTAGCCTTTTTTAGTTAACGTTTCATAAAGTTCATTAGCCTTTTGATAAGTTATTGTTCCTTCTTTCGCTAAAGGTAAGATATGAATTTTATATGGAGCAACGCTAGTAGGCCATACAATTGCTTCATCGGTACTATTTTGTTCAACGATAGCCATAATTAATCTACTTACGCCGATGCCATAACATCCCATAATAATTGGTTTTTTTACTTGATCTTTATCAACAAAATAAGCATTCATAGGTTCAGAATATTTTGTTCCTAGTTTAAAAATGTGTCCTACTTCAATTCCTTTTGCAAGGTGAATTGTTCCAACACCATCAGGTGATTTGTCACCTTCATGAAGATCCATTAATTCAATGTTTGTAGCAAAATCAGAAGAATCACTATATGCTATTGTATCTTCACCTATTTCACAAAGAACCATAAACTCTTCACTTGATGATCCACCTATTTGACCACTATCAGCTCTCACACTTCTAAAATGTAAATGGAGGCGATTTAAAATATTTTGATATGCAGCTTTTACCTTAAGATACCAAACATCTAAATCTTCCCAATTAGCGTGGAAAGTATAGAGATCTTTCATAATAAACTCTCTTCCGCGCATTAATCCAAAACGAGGACGGAATTCATCTCTAAATTTTGTTTGTATTTGATATAAAGCTAAAGGCATTTTCTTATAACTTGTCACGTAATCTCTTACTACTGAAGTTATAACTTCTTCATGAGTTGGTCCTAGGCAAAAATCACGATCATGTCTATCAGTTAACCGCATCATTTCTTTTCCGTAGTTGTCCCAACGACCACTTTCTTGCCATAGTTCTTTAAGTTGGAGTGCGGGCATTAAAAGTTCGGAACAACCAATTTTATTTAATTCTTCTCTTATGATTGTTTCAATCTTAGTAATTACTTTATATGCTAAAGGAAGATATGTATAAATACCTGCTGCATTCATTTTGATATATCCACCTTTTAAAAGCATTTGATGACTTTTAATAACTGCTTCTTTTGGTATTTCGCGTAATGTTGGTGCGAATAATAAACTTTGTTTCATATTTCTTCCTCATATTTTACTTTATAAATAATTTGATTATATCATTAAATGTTACAAATACAAAAAGAATCATCAACAAAACAAAACCAACGGTGTGGACAATGTTTTCGACTTTTTGATTTGCTCGTTTTTTAGTAATCGCCTCATATCCCAAAAATGCTAGACGTCCACCATCTAAAGCCGGTAATGGTAGTAAATTCATAATCGCAATATTAGCGCTGAGTAATCCCATCCAGTATAATAATCTACTAATTCCAAGTCGAACCATTGTAACAGTAGCTGAAGCAATTCCAACGAATCCACTTAAGTCTCTAATACCAACCGTTCTATTAGTTATTAAAAGCCAAAGTGTTTTAAAGACCATTGCACAAGCTTTACCAGTATCTACCCAAGGCATATACAAATATTTATAAATTTGGGTTCGTGATATCGTTTGAGAAAATCCTAATTTTAGGGCTGCAACTTCAACATCTTGAGACTCAAATGCTGCTCTATCATATCTTGTTGTTACAGGAACTTCTATTTCTTCAGTTGTGCTACCTTCTTTAATGGTGCCATCATCATTTCTATCTACATAATGGGTGAATCTAAAGGTATAATTTTGTTTTTTAGCTGTTTCATTGCTATAGCAGAATGCCAATAAATCAGCTATTGTCTTAAGATTACCTTCATCTCCTAAAGTATAAACTTTACCGCTTGTTTCAATCGATTTGATAACATCACAAGTCATCAAATTATGTCCATAGAAAAGCGATCCTTCCACTGGTTCGACAATTTCGAAAGGGCTCTTGCCGTCTTTATTATTTAAAACGTTTAGTTCAAACATATTAATAATAACCCTTGGATAAACAGCTGTAGTTTTAATCAAATCTGTTTTCTTACTTTTATATGTTACGTAAAGAACATTCCCTTGGAAAGTAGGATTATCGTATTTATTATTAATGGTATAACTACTCATTGTACGACGAAGATCAGTCATTTTTTTAAAATATTGATTTTCAGAAGGGGCGGTATCTTTATCGGAAATAAATAATATTTCATCTCCTTCTTCTATTCCTGCTATTTCAAGTGGCGAATTCTTAATATCGTTGACAGCTAAACTATTATTATCGGGATATCCTTGACAAATTCCCATAAAAAAGAAAACAATAACTGCTAGAACGATATTCATCATTGGACCTGCAACAACGGCTAAGAAACGTTGACCTAAAGGTTTATAGGCGAAAGTTCTTTCGTAAGGAGCTAATTGGTAGGCTTGTTTTTTACTCATATGAATAAAGGCATTTCTTGATACAAAATATCTCTTTGTTTCTCCTTTGTTGAGATCAGGAATAATATGACCTGTTTCACGATACTTCGTATAATCTAAATCATTAAGTAGCTCTAAATCCATGTATAAATCTTCTGCACCACCATCTTTAGTACCTAAGAGATCGTGCTTACGAACATAATAATAAGGTTCATCAGGAAATGAATCACTTTTAGGATTGTATGGCATAATTTTTGTAATAATACCATTTTCCATAATTACTTTACATTGTTCAACACCATGAATTGGATCACTATTTACTTCTTCTCCTGCCATTGAAACAAATCCACCAATTGGGAAAAGTCTTATGGAGAAAAGCGTTTCCCCAAATCGTTTAGAATAAATTATTGGACCCATTCCTATTGAAAATTCATAACAAAGTATTCCTGCCTTCTTCGCGAAAAAGAAGTGACCTCCTTCATGAATCATTACAATTATACCAAGAATTATTATAAACGATAAAAGGCCTAATAAAGTATTACCAATACCGGTCCATGTAATAGCTAATTCAAATATTCTCATATTTTCCCCCTTCTATTTGGTATTCTTTATAAATATATGTCTTGATAATTTCATCGACTTTCATTATGTGTTCAAAGTCATATGGATAATTACCAATAATTTGCCACACATTTTGCGTAGCTTTTTCAATTGTGTTTTTAATTATTATTTCTATTTGATCAAATGTTATTTTTTTATCTAAAAATAATTTAACTGCTGCTTCATTAGCAGCATTTAGTATCGTTGGATAAAATCCTTTTTTGTTAAAGGCATCTATCGCCAACTCTACACATGGAAAACGCTTATTATCCAGTGTTTCAAAATGTAACGTTTTGAAAGTTTGAAAATCTAACGTTTTTGATAAATTGTTTTCTTTATGATGTGGATGATTAAGGGCGTATAAAATTGGTATTCGCATATCACTAACGGCCAATTGAGCAATAACCGAGTGATCAATAAACTCCACCATCGAATGAATGATACTTTCAGGATGGATGACAACCTCGATGTTTCGAGGAGTTGTATTAAAAAGGTAACATGCTTCAATTATTTCAAATCCCTTATTCATCAAAGTAGCGCTATCTATCGTTATCTTCGATCCCATTTTCCAATTAGGGTGTTTTAAAACTTGTTCAACGGTTACATCTTTTAATTCCGATCTTTTTAAGTGATAAAGAGATCCTCCACTTGCAGTTAACAACAATTTAGAAATTTCTTTTTTATTACACAATTCTGAAACTTGCATTATTGCCGAATGCTCACTATCAATTGGCACTATTTTTAGATTTTTTTCTGCTGCTAGTTTCATTAAAAGATCTCCCGCCATCACCAAGGATTCTTTATTAGCGAGAAGTAAAGTGCGTCCTGCCATTAAGGTTTCTTTGCTAGGAATAAGGCCAACACTTCCAACTAATGCGTTTACTACAAAATCATCTTTATTGTTTTCATCTTTTTTATGCGTTACCACCATCAAAATATTTTTTTCAATTTTTATGTTAGGATAGCTTTTTTTTAAAAACTGATAATTATGATCATTTGGTGTCGCTACTAAAGATGGGTTAAACTCTTCAATTATCTCAAGTGCTTTTTCTAAATTATTATTAAAAGAAAATGCTTCTAAACTATAATCTTTAGGATTAGCTCTTATGATATCAATTGTTTGGAGGCCTATTGACCCTGTTGCTCCTAAAATAAAGAGTCTTTTCATTATTAAATCACCCCAACGATAACCAATAATATATATAAAGTACTACCTGCAAAAATTGTACTATCAAAGCGATCCATTACACCACCATGACCAGGAAAAATGGTACCATAGTCTTTGATTTGATATCTTCTTTTAAGAACCGATGCAAATAAATCCCCAAGTTGACCCATAACAGAAAGAAGTAAACTAATAAGGACAATAATTGTTAATTCAAACCCTGTTGTATAGTGATGAAAAATAGGAATTATGGATGTTCCAAACAGTTTTGAAAATAAAAAGTATACAGCTGTTCCACTTATTATTCCAAATATAGTACCAAATAATGATCCTTCCCACGTTTTGTTAGGACTAATTTTAGGACACATTTTATGTTTTCCAAAGAATGTTCCCATAAAATATGCGCCAGTATCGGTCATTAATACTGTAATCAATAAATATGCGATTAAATAAAAACCATTAGTAAAGAACCATTTGCTCGTTGTTGTTGATAAAAAACGGATGGATATTGCCATATTAAGCATTACACCTGTATACAAATAGACAAAAATCATCTGCAAACCATTTTTAATTTTAAGTTGTTTTATAAGAAGGGAAAGCATAAGAGCTATAAAAATTCCTATTATAATCATTATAATAACAACATAGAAATCATTTGTAACAAACCATAGTAAACTTGTTAACGAAGAATACAAAGGAACGATGTATTTAGGGTATTTAAATACTGGGTCTTTTTTTTCAAACATCTTTAATACTTCATATCCTGCAATATAGATTAAAAACATTGCTAGAGGTAAAAATCCCCATGAACCAACAACTAAAAGTGGCCCCATTATTAATACCATTAATACTGCCGTGATAGTACGTTTTTTCATTATGTGTGTTCCTTTCCAAATCTTCGTTCTCTTTTTTCAAAATCAATTAAAGCTTTTTCTAATTCAAGACTATTAAAATCAGGCCATAATACATCTGTGAAGTAAAGTTCACTATATGATAGTTGCCATAACATAAAATTACTTAATCTTAACTCTCCACTAGTTCTAATTAAAAAATCAACTGGTGGAAAAGCATTCGTGTATAAATTTTTCGAAATGATATCTTTCGTAATATCATTAACATCAAGATTTCCCTCTTTTACCTGATATGCGATTTTCTTCGTAACATTAACTATTTCTTCTTGACTACCATAATTAAAAGCCAAAATTAAATGATAAGAATTTTTACTATTTTTATTATTAACTTTTTCTATTAAAAGTTTTAATTCATCATCAAGATTAGTTAATTCACCTATTATATGTAAGGTATACTCTTCTTTTTCTTGTGGTGTATCCAAATATTTTTTAAAATAGTTTTTTGCTTGTGACATTAGAAAATTTACTTCAATACTACTTCTTTTGAAATTATCGGTACTAAACACATAAGCACTTAAATACTTGATACCCTTATTAAAAGCCGCACGTGCAATTTCCCCTAGAGTTTCAATACCTTTTTGATGACCTTCATAGCGCTTAAGGCCTCTTTTCAAAGCCCATCTGCCATTACCATCTAGGATTAAAGCCAAGTGATTGGGAATTTTTGTTATATGTAATTTTTTTTCTTGATGTTCCACTTCATCAATTCCTTTCTTTATGAAGTTTGAAGTTGATCCATTTTTTCAATCCAATCATCCCCAAATAAATCCTCCATACGGATGCCTGATATTTTGGAATATTGAATTTTCTTTACATTATTGCAATCTCTAAACGATTCTTTTCCTCTACCACCAACTCTTCTAAGTGAAGCTGGTAAAGTTATGCTTTGCAAATTAGAGCATTTCGCAAAAGCATCATCACCTATTATTATTGTACCATATTTAAACTCTAGTGTTTCTAGTTTATCATTTTTATAAAATGCTTTATTAGCTATTTTATAAACATTTCTTAAACCAATTCTTGATGGTATAACGATGTCTTTATCATTACCACCAGTTATGACAACACGATTAAATACATAATAATAGTTTAAATCACTATTCTGAATTTTAACTGATAATTCCTTGATAAAAAAAGAAAATGTGAATGCTACCGCTATAATTAAAACTACATTAGCAAATAATTTGGTTTTTTTCGCATATGGACCAGGAATAAAGCGCGCAGCTTGTTCGGGAGTTAATTCTTTTTTTATGCGGTAGAAGTATTTTTTAACGTCTACTTTATTTCGTAAGCCATCTGGTATTTTTTCAATACTTATACTCATGATGTATCTTCTTATTGCATAAGCGTAAAATGAACCAAAAAGTAGGACAGCAATAATAATCATTGCGATATTACCTAAAGAAAGGGTCGCAAAGCTTAAAATATTCAAAATAAATATTAATGAAAAATCGCGTATTAAAAGGAGTTTACGCTTTGCATGCATTTCTTTTTGGGCTTTGAGCAATTCCTTTTCATAATTTTCGTCTACTTCATCAAGGATCGTTAAACGATCTAAACAAGTGTTTATATAATCGTATAGTTTTATTTTTTCTAAGAATGGTGCGGTTTGATATGCTTTGTTAAAGAAATAGTCTAGTCGTGGATCAATGAGTTTTTTATTATCTAACTCTATACCCTTAATTTTATTCCTAACGAGATAAGAATAAAACCAAATTATTGAACTACTACATCCTTCTTCAATCAAGATATTTAAAGCAGCCTTCGCTTCATCATATTTTTCATTTTGAATCGACTCATTAATTTCTAAATACTTTTCTTCAGCGCGATATTCTTTTTCATCAGAAAGTTTTATTTTTTTAATATTAGCATCTATTAAAGCATTTAAAATTGCTAAATGGCGAGGATTTCTAAGGGAAACTATTTGATCTTTTTTAACACCAAGTCCTTTTTCATCGATTCCTGCAACATCAATATCTGTTAATACTATCAAGCGGTTATCGGCTGTTTCAGTTTTTTGATATTTGTGATTAAATCTGGACCAAGTATTTCTAAAATAATTAGCCATAAAATGATTAAAAGCTGAACTTATTACAATCATCATTTGGGAGTTATTTATTAAGCCAAAGAGTTTTGTTTCCATTAACTCCTTATTTAAAAGATTTATCATCCCTTCGCTCGTTTGGTAAGTTAAAACCCGAGCTTTTAAGGTGCGCTTGACATCTTCTAGTATACGCAAATCTCTTTCTTTCTTAGGATTATTATCACTATCATCTATGTATATACAAACATTTTTAGGAGCATAATCAAAAATTCCATATTGAATTTTCTTTATCGCACTATCTATTTTAGTAGCTTCTTGTTTCAAAATTGTTTGAATATTAAGAGAAGCTAGTTCAAGAGCCTTTAAATAATTAGGATTATTAAAAATACTCTCAAATGATGTTCTATTAGGAACAACCTTGGGTTCTAAATAATCATTTAATTCATATAAAATCCCATATTGAGCTAAAACTTTACACCAATAAGGGTAATAATCTTCGAAGTTATTATTTTCATTAGCTTTGATTATTTTATCATAAATATTATAAGCCCGATGAAACTGAAAATCTAATTGAAAATCTGTCGCTTTATTGAATTTTTCAATAATTGCGGTTCTTTTTTCAACTGATAAAGAATCATTATACATAACTCTAGGTAAAGTAATAAGCGATCCACAGTCATCACATGTTGCGATTTGTTGGTTAGTCGAAAATATAATTTTTCCCCCACATTTCGGGCATTTTAACAAAAGATATCTATCTTCCATATTATTTCCTCTTGTTTCTAAAATCCACTTTTTATAAAAAACAAACGCTGCGCTAATCACAACGTTTGTAACAATTCTATCTACTATTAAAAGGCCATGATTGCTTGTTCTTTCTCTTTAGCAAGAGCATCTATGTTAGCAATGTATTTATCCGTTAATTTTTGAACGTCTTCGCTATATTTACGTAATAAATCTTCGGAAATTAAACTATCTTTTTCTAATTTCTTTAATTGATCAATCGCATCGCGTCTGATATTTCGAATAGCAACCTTGTTTTCTTCTGTAAGTTTTTTTACTTGTTTAACTAATTCTTTACGTGTACTTTCTGTCAATGGAGCAATAGGAATACGAATTAATTCACCTTCGTTAATTGGATTAAAACCTAAATCAGCTGCTAAGATAGCTTTTTCAATTCCTTTTAGAACTGATTTGTCGTATGGTTTAATTGTAATTGTTTGTGGATCAGGGGCTGAAATACTTGCGATTTGATATAGAGGTGTAGCAGAACCCCAATACTCAACCATAACATTATTTAAAATGTTTGGATTAGCCTTACCAGTACGAACCATTGCAAATTCTTTTTTGACTGATTCAACACTCTTTTGCATTTTTTCTTCACATTGTTTAATTACTTGTGTAGGCATTATTTTATCCTCCTCTAGATTCTCTATTTTTGAATCAATGTTCCAATTGAATGGTCATTGATAGCACGTTTAATATTTCCTGCAACATTCATATCAAAGACAAATATCTTAATATTATTTTCATTACATAGTGTTGCAGCTGTTAAATCCATAACTTCAAGATGTTTTCTTAATAATTCATCATAAGTTAAAACATCATATTTAGTAGCTTTAGGATCTTTATTAGGGTCGGCTGTATAAACACCATCAACCCCATTTTTAGCCATTAAAATCATATCCGCATGCATCTCTGCAGCTCTAAGTGCTGCTGCAGTATCTGTAGAGAAGAAAGGATTACCAGTTCCTCCTGCAAAAATAACAACTCTATTTTTCTCTAAGTGATGTAAAGCTTTTCTTCTTAGATAAGGTTCTGCAACACTAGGTATCGATAACGATGTCATTGTTCTTGTTTCAATACCTAATCCTTCTAGAGCATTTTGAAGAGCTAAGGCATTCAAAACTGTTCCAAGCATACCCATATAATCGGCAGAAGCTCTTTCCATTTCATTTAAAGAAGCATCTCGACCTCTCCATATGTTTCCAGCACCAACAACTATTCCAATTTGGACATTTTCATCGTATAAAGCTTTTACTTCTTGAGCTATTTTTTTCACATTTTCAGCACAAATACAAGTGCCAATTCCACCTGAAAGGGCTTCACCACTAAGTTTTAGAATAACTCGTTTCATCTTTTCCTCCTTTTCAGATATGTATTTTATGTATAAATTTTTAATTTTAGTTTTAGTTTTTACTTGCAGCAGCATTAGCAGCAGCAGCTACTTCTGCAGCGAAGTCATCAACACGTTTTTCCATACCTTCGCCAACTTCATAGCGAACAAATGTAACAACGCTTGCTTTCTTAGTTGCTAAGAATTGTGAAACTGTTTCATTAGAAGTACCTTTAACATATACTTGATCTAATAAGCAGATTTCTTTTAATTGTTTATTTACTTTACCTTCAACGATTTTTGCTAGAGCAGCCTCAGGTTTTCCAGCAAGTTTTTCATCATTCTTTGTTAATTCCATTTGAATATGAGTTTCTTTTTCAAGATAATCACTTGGAACGTCATTTTTAGAAACATACAATGGATGTGATGCAGTAACATGCATACTAATATCACGAGCAGTTTCAGCATCGCCGCCTTCTAATACAACAAGTGTTGCAATTTTTCCACCCATATGTTTATAAAAACCAAATACTTGTGAATCTGTTTTTTCAACCATTTCTACACGGCGTAAACTAATTTTTTCACCGATAGTAGCAGTTGCATTAACTACTAATTGTTCTCCACCTGCATTCATTACTTCTTCTGCAGATTTAGCATGATTTTTAACACAAATTTCTGCTATTTTTTTCATTAAGTTTAAGAATTTTTCGTTTTTAGCAACGAAATCTGTTTCAGAATTTAATTCAAAAATATAAGCATAATTGCCATCAAATGTAGCATCGCAAAGACCTTCAGCAGCAATACGACTTGCTTTTTTAGCAGCTTTTGCAATACCTTTTTCACGTAACCAGTCTACAGCAGCTTCGATATCGCCATTAGTTTCAACTAAGGCTTTTTTGCAATCCATCATGCCGGCACCAGTTTTTTCTCTTAATTCTTTAATTAGAGCAACATTTACCATTATTATTTTCTCCTCTTAATATACTTATAACTATTCAGCTTTAGCCTCAGCTTATGCGTCAGCTTTTGTTTCTTCTGCAACTTGAGCAGTTTCTTCAGCAGGTGCAGCTTTTGTTTCTTCAGTTTGAGCTTCTACTTTTGGAGCTTTTGGGGCTCTTGGAGCTCTTTGTGGTTTATCACTTTTTTTAGTTTTTGCACTTTTTGGAGTGTTTTCAACTTTTGCTTCTTCAGTTTGTTCTTCTTCTGGAAGAGTATAAGGTTCAACAGCGCCACCATTACCTTCGATAACAGCGTTTGCCATAATACCAACGATTAAACGAACAGCGCGTACGCCATCGTCATTTGCAGGAATAACGTAGTCAACGTCATCTGGATCACAGTTAGTATCAACTAAACCAAATACAGGTATATGTAATTTACGTGCTTCAGCAACAGCGTTGTGTTCAGTTTTAGGGTCAACAACAAATACTGCACCAGGAAGTTGTTGCATATTTTTAATACCACTAAAGAAACCGTCTAAACGAGCTTTTTCTTTCTTAATAGCAATAACTTCTTTTTTAGGTAACATTTCAAAAGTTCCATCATTTTCCATTTCTTCATAACGATGAAGTTTGGCAATTGATTTACGTAAAGTTTTGAAGTTTGTCATTGTGCCGCCTAGCCAACGTTTATCAACATAGTATTGTTCAGCACGAGTTGCTTCTTCTTTAATAATGTCTTGAATTTGTTTTCTTGTTCCTACGAATAATACTTTATTATTATTACGTACGATTTCTACCATTGCAGCGTAAGCTTCTTCAATCTTATCTGCAGTTTTTTGAAGGTCAATGATATATACACCATTTCTTTCTCCAAAAATATACTCTTTCATTTTAGGGTTCCAACGGCGAGTATGATGACCGAAATGAACTCCTGCTTCTAGTAATTGCTTCATTGTAATTACAGCCATAATAATTTAAATCTCCTTTATTTTTATTTTATTTTGTTTGTGGCCTCCAAAAGTTCAACGTGCTCCGCCACCTAACAACAGGACGACGCACTCCCTTTTGTGTGTATTTTTTTTGCCAATATGTATTATACCATTTATTAGCATATTTTACAAGAAATAAAACCTATTTTATTTTAAATCCATTTAAAAAAGGCAAATAAGAGGCAAAACCATCCATTCAGAAAAGTTTTTTTCTTGATTGCCTGTTCTTTATTGTTTTACAGTCGTGATATTTTTGACCCACACTCCCGTTTTTACAATTGAAAAACCTATTATTGATTTAATTAAATCAGATGCTTGAACGATAAAATACAATGGTATTATCGAAAGATCCGTAAACCTTATTAAAATGATGGCTAATGGGATATTGACTACCCAAACGTAGAAGGCGTCAAAAAGAAAAGTTACTACTGTCACGCCCCCTGCTCTTAAGGTAAAAAAGCATCCTGAGTTAAATCCAAAAATAGGAATACAAACAGCGATTATCAGCATAAAAGCTGTCGCCATATGTCTTACCTCACTCGTAATATCTTTGTAAAGATATGGTATAAATGGGGAAATAATTGCTAAGATAATTCCTGATATAATACACGCAAAAATGGCAAAAGCGAGAAGTTTTTTAACATTATCTCTGGCTTCTTCTAACCTTCCTGCTCCAAGAGCTTGTCCTATAATTATTGATATGGCGGTTGCTAAAGCACTAAAAACGATAAAAAATAAATTGGTAACAGTATTCGAAATATTAAAGGCTTTTAGTACTTCTGTTCCTCGTTCTGAGTAATAAACAAGTAATTTTGTCATACCAAATGACCATAGAAATTCGTTTAAAATAAGCGGTGTGCCCTTAATTACGATACGATTTGAAAGGTATACTGGCACTCTAATGGTAGAGTATATTTTCTTCATAAAAGGAAATTTTTTATGATTTAAATGTGTCGCAAGTAAAAGAAAAAGACACTCTACATATCTTGAAGTTATTGTCCCGATAGCTGCTCCCACAATTCCTAATCTTGGAAAACCAAAGTGACCATTAATTAAAAGGAAATTAATCACAAAATTAACAAAGAAAGCTATAATACCCGCATATAGTGGCAATTTTGGTGAGCCAACTTCCCGTAAGGTTGTCGCATATATTTGACTTATAATAAATGGTACGATACCTATCATCATTAAATATAAATATTTTTGAGCATAATCATATATTTGTTTTCCATCTTCAATTGAAGCAGGAGATGTCAAAAACGCTTTAATAAAAACATCACTATAAAACGTTAACAATAGCAACGCTACAATTAAAACGATTAAACCATATTGGAGTTTAAAACGAAAACTATTTTTAATTCCTTCTTCATCTTTTGCTCCAAAATACTGGGCAAGAAAAATTCCTGCAGCTGCTAAACCACCCACTAAGACAACCTGCAAAATAAAGTATATTTGATTGGCTACCCCTACTCCGGTCATAGCTAAACTATTATAACTTCCTACCATAAGATTATCTAGAAGGCTGACAAATGAAGTGATACCTTGTTGCAGCATAACAGGTACAGCAATTATTATTACCTTTTTGTAAAAAGCCTTGGTGCCTATTAAACTTTTGAAAAAATTTTTAATTTTTAGCGCCATTTCGTTTAACGAAGGTTACAAAGTTTAACCCTTCATGCTCCTCTTCAATGTCAAAAACTTCAAAACCTAAGTTTTTATAAAAATGCACATTATGTTCTTCTTCCATAATTGTATCGGCATACCATAATTTTGCATTTTCAAAATTATCCATGTATTCCTGTAGTACCTCTTTACCAATACCATGATGTTGATAAGCCTCTTTTAAATAAAACTGTGCTAGTTTTATTGTACCAGGATCATCAGTAATGAATGCGAAAATGCCACCAATTATTTCATCATCATTCATTATTTTAACATATTTACCATAACGATATTTTATATTAAATTCCATCCGGTGCAAATCCATATTATAAGGGTTAGAATCAAATTCGCCATATATTTTAGCGTATTTTGCAAAAGCTTCCTTTTGAATGGCTAATAATGTTTTTGCATCTTCAATATTTGCTTTTTCTAATTTTATCATATATCCTACTTTCCTGTACTTCCAAATCCACCCAAACGATTTTGCTGAAGTTCTTTTTCTTCATCATCTACTGTCAAATATTTTTGAAATATTCCTTGGGCTACAGCATCTCCTGCCGATACACTCCATAATGTGTTACTAGTATTTTTTAAGGCTAAAAAGATATGACCTTCATTGCCACTATTATTATAATAATCTGAGTCAATTATTCCTACAGAATTCTTCATTACAATATCTTTTTTAGCACCTAAACTACTTCTGATGTATATGGCTAAGAATTCCGTTTCTTGCATATAAGCTTTTATTCCTGTTGGTAGCAAAATACTATCTCCTGGTAATAAAACAAAACTATATGGTGCAAAAAAATCATATCCTGCACTTTGAAAAGTCTTTCTTAGAGGCATCTTAATCGTTTGGTAATTTTCTACATTAGCATTACTATTACTTTTTAGATAACTTTCTAAAGACACTTTTTCAAAACCTCTTTTTCTTATCTTACTTTCATTGACACTATTCATTAGTATTCTCCTTTACTTGACGAGGATGATGTTCCATGTACGCTCGTTTTATTTGTTCTTTTGAAATATGCGTATATATTTGCGTAGTACTTAAATTTACATGCCCGAGCATTTCCTGAACGCTTCTCAAATCAGCACCCCCATCTAATAAATGAGTCGCAAAAGAATGTCGTAACATATGGGGACTGACATGAATGTTTTCACTTGTTTTATCGATAATATTATTCAAAATTACTCTTACCCCCCTTGGCGTAAGGGACCCTCCGTGATGGTTTAATAATAATTCTTTGGGATTATTTATTTCATTTTTAAGTAGTAATTCTGGTCTACCTAAATACAAGTATTCTTTTAAGGCTTCAATCGCTTTGTTAGAAAGTGGGACAAGTCTTTCTTTATGTCCTTTACCAAAAACTTTTACCACTTCATTCGAAAAGTCTAATCGTTCTTCGGTTAATGAGCACAATTCACTTACTCTAAGGCCCGAACCATATAGCAATTCTAAAATCACCATGTCTCTTCTTCCTAAGGCCGTCGATGCATCAATCGCTTCAAACATGTGGTTAATCTCTTTTGGATATAAAAATTTAGGTAGATTCTTTTCATTTTTCGGAGTTTCAACTCCTTTGAAAGGATTATCTTTTGTTAAACCATTACTAAGAGTATATCGATAAAAGGAACGTAAGGCAGATATATGACGATTTATCGTTCTTCTCGTATAGTTCTGACTAACTAAGTAAGCAATATAATAACGAGGAACATTTTTAACTTTAAATTCTAAAAGTGTCCCAAAATCTTCATTCATAAGATATTCGCGAAAATTTTCTATATCCTTTAAATAATTACTAGTTGTATATGGTGAAGCATTTCGCTGTACTTGTAAATATATTTCAAATTTTTCCATTGCTTCTCTTGAAGAAGAATCATCAACAACTTCTTTATTTTTTTTATTACGCATACTCTTTTTCCTTCACTTTATAATTATAATATCAAATATAATAATGGCGTTCTACTCTATTAATATAGTAACATAAATAATCATATCCTGCTTCTTTAATTACTTTTAAATATTTATCAAAATCTTTCAAATAGCGTTCTTTCGTATGAGCATCGCTAGAAAGGGTAATTCTTTCACCACCAAGTGTTTTATATAATTTTAAAACTTCTTTTAAGTGTTCAAAACCTAAAACACCTTGAACTTTTGTATTTATTTCCAATGCCTTTTGTTTTTCAATAATTACTTTAAATATTTTTTTGATAATTTCTTCATACGAAGTTATTTTTAAATTATGATTGACAAGATAAGCTGTTTTAAAACCATAATCAAAATGACCTAAGACATCATAATTATCCATTTTTTCTACTGCTTCTAAAACATTGTTAAAATATTGTGTTAAAAATTGCTCCACACCTATTTTTTTAACTTCATCCTCATAGTAATAATCAATTCCATCTTTATAGTGAACACTACAAATGACAAGGTCAAATGGGTTTTGATTTAATATATCATCGATATCTTTCATATATTTAAAGCGATACCCAATTTCCACTCCTTTTAAAAAAGTAATATTAGGATATAAGAGAGATAGTTTCTTTTCTTCCATCTCAAGTCTTTCATAATCAACTAACCAATCAGTTGCATAATCCCTCATATAATCGATATGATCTGTTAGAACAAAATATTTGCAGCCTTTATTAGCAGCTATCGATAGATAATCTTCTATTTTTGCTTCTGAATCTACCGAATAATGGGAATGAACATGTTGGTCATGAAGGTAATTATTGTTTAAATTATGTTCTTTTATTAATTCATTGATATCATGAAGAGCTCTTTCCTTATACATTTTTTTACGGTTAAGCTTTTTAGTGCCATCATCTAATGGTTTAAAAAGACCAAAATTAGCATTCATAGGAACATATTCACTAGTAGGTACTGCTACATGATGAGCTAAAGAACCGATGGAAGTTGTTGTTTTAAAATCAATCATCGCTTTTTCATTTATGGATGCATCCATATTAAGAGCCGCCACTAATCCGCTAGCCGCTGACTCTACATAACCTTCAACTCCAGTCATTTGTCCCGCAAAGAAAATATCTTTATTATTTTTCATTTGAAAGTATTCATTCAATACTTTAGGACCGTTTATATAAGTATTTCGGTGCATAACTCCGTAGCGAAGTATTTTAGCATTTTCTAAACCTGGAATGTATTTTAGCAATTCTTCTTGAGCTTTATATTTTAAATGCGTTTGGAAGCCAACTAAATTGTACATCGTACCATTTTTATTTTCTTTTCTAAGTTGTACAACAGCATATGGCCACCGTCCTGTTTTAGGATCATCTAACCCTACTGGCTTCATGGGTCCAAACAAAATGGTTTGACGACCTCTTTTGGCCATTTCTTCTATCGGCATACAACCTTCAAAAACCTTTAATTCAAAATCATGAGGAACCACACATTCAGCATTTATTAAATAATCGTAAAAGGCATCAAACTCCTCTTTAGTGAATGGTGCATTTAAATAAGCAGCTTCACCTTTGTTATATCTTGATGCTAAATAAACTTTATCATAGTTAATCGTTTTAGCATCAATGATTGGAGCGACAGCATCAAAAAAATATAGCGAATCTTCACCTATCATTTTTTGAATTTCTTTATATAAGTCATCGCTCGTAAGTGGTCCACTAGCAATAATTACTTTACCTTGAGGAATTGTTTTCAATTCTTCATTAATTATATTAACATTAGGAAAACTTTGTAATTTTTCTGTGATATATTTGGAGAATAAAACACGATTAACCGCTAAAGCCCCACCAGCTTCAACCCTCGTTCTGTCGGCTGCTTCCATAATAAGTGAATCCAACAACCGCATTTCTTCTTTTAATAATCCCACCGCATTTTCTAATGAAGCCGCTCTTAACGAATTGCTGCAAATAAGTTCAGCAAATCCTGCAGTTGTATGAGCAGGAGTCATCTTCTTCGGTCTCATTTCATAAAGGTCGATGTTATATCCTCGCTTTGCTAATTGGTAACACGCTTCACTGCCTGCTAAGCCAGCCCCTATTATCGTTATTTTGGGAAATTTCTTAATATCTTTCTTCATTTTATCGTCTTCCTTTTAGTCATCATTATATCACAAAATGGTTTATTTTGCATTAATATTGACAATGTGGTTTATTAAAACACAAATTTACTCATATTTTGTTTTTTTAATTAAAATTTTTCATTTGATATTGAATAAAAAAATAAGAGTATTTTACACTCTTATTTTTTGTTTTATTCAATATTTAAAAAATCAACGAAACCCGTAATTTCAAATACTTCGCGGACTTCATCTTTTACATTGATAAGTTTTAAACCACTCTTTTTAACTAATTCTTTATGTAATTTTAAAATAACCCTAAGTCCTGCAGAAGAAATGTAGGCTAAGTTTTTCATATCTATAACTAAAGAATCAAAGTTTAAACTATCTTTCATAAGTTCATTTTCTAATTTAGGAGCCGTAATAGTATCGAGGCGACCAGAAATAATAATGGTTAGTTTTCTATTAGTAAAGTTCTTTTCTATCTTTAAACTCATTTGTTTCTCCATTTTAATTTTACATTTTTTATTCTTTTTTGAAAGTCACAGTTAAAACATTTGTTTCATTTATCCAATCATACACAACACTTGAAGCTATTTTTTTGACCATATAAATACCGAGACCGCCTATTTTTCTTTCATCATATGATAAATTAACATCTGGATCAGGAGTATTTAAAGGATTAAATGCAGCACCATTATCTTCAAGGATAATTTTTATCGTTTCAGCCTCATCAATATAATGTTTTAAAGCATCAACAGTTCTATTTACATCATCAGATAATGAAGTAAATTCATCCGTATCGCGTACATTGACTTGAACATTTAAATCTCCACCTGTGATGACCGATAGCGTTTCATTGATTCGATGAATATTATTAACGATTAGTTTTTTAATTAAGAAGTATATGTGCATAAATAAGCCAGCAAACACGATGATTTCCATAAAGGTTAAAATACATACCGCAATATTACGAGAGAACATCGCCTCATTAATAGGATAAGTAGCAATTAAATAAAAACCTTCTGTGTAATTGTACATTCCATAATAATCTGTTTTATCAATATTAGTTTTAAACATTGTATTTTCAACTACATTCAAAATATCAATTCTAACATATTTAGTTGTTATTATGTTAATATCATTAAAATTAAAACTCTCCTTTTTTTAGGAGAGTTTAATAAAATAGTCTTTAACCATTTAATTTTAAATATTTATCTTAGAGCCTTCTTTTAACCAATTGCTTTTATTTAATTCAAGTAATTCCAAACATGATCTACCGCTATTAGAAACTATTTTATCTACTGTATCACTTGATTTTACGATATATGTTCTTGTAGATTTTGGGATCATTAATTTTTGACCTGAAACCAAATATAATTTAGCAAAATCATTATATGTACCAAGAGTAGCTGGATCAGTATCTAGTTTTTGAGCTATTTTAGCAATCGTGTCTTCTGGTTTAATTATGTATTCATCAAAATAAGCTGTTTGTGGAGAAGGAATTGGAATTAATAATACTTGATTAGGGTATATTGTATTGTTTGTAAGCATATTAAAATCAATTATTTCATTGGTTGTTATTCCATACTTTTTCGCAATAGTGTACAATGTATCGCCTTTTTGAACAACATATTCATCGTAGCCAACATTTGTTGGTCGATATTCATAGTTATCATGCATTCTTTTACACTTCCTTTCTCTTATATATTATGAATAATCTCATATTTGGTGATAGTTTTATTTATTTTTGACATTATTTTCATCATTTTCTTTATTTTAATATAATCATTACTATTCTATTATAATAATTAATACAAAAAGCAACAAAAAAGTGATCATAGAAGACTTTTATCAACTTCTATCATCACTTTATTCTTTTTTATTTAGCGTTTTAATTCTTTAATTTCTGTCGTTATCATTTTTATAAAATCATCCAAAGGAAGATTTACTTGTTCTGTTTGACCATGATGACGATATGTTACGCTATTTGTTTCGACTTCTTTATCACCTAATACTAAAGTATATGGTATTTTCTTTGTTTGTGATTCTCTAATCTTATAATTAAGTTTTTCATCACGATCGTCAATACTTACTCTAATTTTCAAGTTTTCTAGCGCTTCTTTGACTTTTGTTGCATATGCTCCGTGAGAAGCATTATTTACAGGGATAATAACAATTTGGCGAGGTGCTAACCATAATGGATATGCTCCTGCAAAATGTTCTGTAATTATGCCGATAAAACGTTCAATTGAGCCAAATAACGCACGATGTAACATAATTGGACGAACTTTTTCACCAGATTCATTAATATATGTTAAGTCAAATCTTTCTGGTAAATTCATATCAAGTTGAATTGTACCACATTGCCAAATTCTATTCATCGAATCACGAAGTTTAAAGTCTAATTTTGGACCATAGAAAGCTCCATCACCTGGATTTAAAACATATTTAATACCTTTTTTCTCCATAGCACTGGCTAGCGCGCTCTCAGCCTTATTCCATGTTTCGATTGCACCAATATATTTATCTTCAGGGCGTGTAGAAAGTTCAATATGATATGATAAACCAAATACGGAATAAACATAATCATATAAATCAATTAAACGACCAATTTCTTCTTCTATTTGATTTTCAGTAATAAAGATGTGAGCATCGTCTTGAGTAAAATTACGAACTCTAAATAATCCATTTAAAGCTCCACTAGCTTCATGACGATGAACTAATCCAAGTTCACCTATTCTTAATGGAAAATCACGATATGAGTGAATACTATTTTTGTAAACTAACATTCCACCTGGACAATTCATTGGTTTTATCGCAAATTCTTTGCCATCAATTTCAGATGTATACATATTTTCTTTATAATTAAACCAATGTCCTGATATTTCCCACAATTCCTTATTCAACATAATAGGTGTTTGAACAAATTGATAACCTTGTTTAGTGTGAATATCATACCAGAAGTTTTCAAGATTACGACGTAAAATCATTCCATTTGGAAGCCAGAAAGGGAATCCTGGTCCATATTCACTAATCATAAATAAATCTAAGTCACGACCTATTTTACGATGATCACGTTTTTTACGTTCTTCTAGAATTTCTAAATGTTGTTTCAAAGCATCTTCAGTTAAGAAACATGTTCCATAAATTCTTTGTAATTGATTTCTTTTAGCATCCCCACGCCAATAGGCACCACTTATACTTAATAATTTAAAATGTTTTAAAAATTTGCTGTTGGCAACATGTGGGCCACGACATAAATCTAAAAAATTACCTAATTGATAAGTTGTAATTACTTCATCTTGAGGAAATTCGTTGATTAACTCTTGTTTATAGATGTCTTTAGCAAATAGAGCCAATGCTTCTTGTTTACTAACTACTTTTCTTTCAAAATTATATGCTGCATCAGCTAAGGCGTGCATTTTCTTCTCAATATGTAGAAGATCATCTTCGGTTAATTTTACATCGCCTAAATCTAAATCATAATAAAATCCTTCTTCTATAGCGGGTCCTACACCAAACATCGCATTTGGGTATAATTCTTTAATAGCTGCTGCTAAAAGATGCGCACAAGAATGATTCAACACATCATTTAATCCTTCTGTATCGCTAGTAATTAATTCTATCGAAGCATCTTCTAAAATAGGCGCTGATAAATCATAAAATACATTGTTGACTTTCACAATGATGCTTTTTTTAGCAAGACCTGATGAAATAGATGACGCAATTTCAAAGGCAGTTACGCCTTCTGCAAATTCTTTTTGATTCCCATCGGGAAAAGTAATTTTAATCATAATTATTCCTTCTTTCATTCATATTTGGCGTTTTAATATAAAAAAACGCCCTTAAAATAAGGACGAAAAACTTCCGCGGTACCACCTTAATTCATAAGAAACGAGTTTAAGCTACTCTTTCTTATACACTCCTTTCCTTTAACGCAGGATATACGTCCTTATTTGAATACATAAGGCAGTTCCAAGGTGGTAATAATTTAGGCTCAACAGTAGTTCACACTATCCTACTTCACTTGGGATGAACTGATTAAATTATCATGTCCTCTTCATAACTTTCTTCTTATATTATATACTTATTTTTCTTTTATTGCAAGACTTATGTATCGTTCTTTTAAAATTTATGGTTTTTATTATAAATAACTTTCATAAAGCAGCACCACTCTTTTATCCATTAGTTTACGTTAGTATTCTAGTTTTAATTCCTTTTATACTATTTGTATAGCTCTACTTTTGCATAATGCTTTTTTAATTAAAATTAATAATGTTTTACAATTGAAACAAAATATTAGTAATGTTATAATTTTATCGGTGATTAATATGAAATATGATTTTATTGGATATGAGAAAATATCCCTTGTTGATTTTGATGGTTATTTAACCGCGACCATTTTTTCAAATGGCTGCAATTATCGATGTCCTTTCTGTCATAATGCTCCTCTCGTTTTAGAAAAAGCAGAAAATTCTATTTTTGATGAATTTCTTACATACCTAAAAAAAAGACAAAGAATGCTTGAAGCAGTCTGCATTACAGGTGGCGAACCTACTTTAGTGCCTGATTTAAAAGAAAAGATAAGAAAAATCAAAGAATTTTCACTTTTAGTCAAGTTAGACACAAACGGAACTAATCCGCAAATTTTAAAAGAACTTATAAATGAAAACTTACTTGACTATATCGCGATGGATATTAAAAACAGTCCTACCAGTTACGATATAACATGTGGGGTAAATAATCCTTTACTAGATAACATCAAAGAATCAATGATTTTACTGATGAGTAGCAATATTCCATATGAATTTAGAACAACTCTTGTTGATGAATTTCATGATGAAAACAGCATTAAAGAAATTGGTATGTTTTTAAAAGGTGCTAAAAAATTATATTTACAAAAATTTGTAGAACGCAATACCTGCATAAAAAGTGGTTTACATGAAGTTTCGAAAGAAAAAGCCCTGAAATATCAGGACTTGCTTAAAAACTATATCGAAGAAGTTAATCTTCGTGGTTATTAAGATAATTACAAGCTTCTAATGCGGCAATAGCACCATCGTTTATCGCGGTGGCAACTTGACGCACCTTTTTAGTGCGACAATCTCCCGCAACAAATAAACCTTCCGTTTTAGTGATTAAATCTTCACTAGCTATAGCGTAACCATCCTTGTCCAATTGGGCAAGGTTTTTTATTGCATCATTTTGTGGAATTTGTCCTATCGCGATGAATACACCTTTAACGTTTATCGTTATTTTTGCTTTTGTTTTTTGATTTTCAAAAACCAAACCTTCTAACTTTTCACTACCTAAAAAGGCTTGTAATAAGACATTAGGAACAATTTCAATTTTAGGGTTATTTCTTACTTTTTCTCTTAGAACCGCGTCGCCCATAAATTCGTCAAACATAATGCAGATGTAAACTTTAGGAGAATTTTCACTAAGTTCTAACGCATATTGTAAGGCAGTATTACCATCACCAATGACGGCTACTTCTTCACCTTTATAAAAAGCACCATCACAAACAGCACAATAAGAAACGCCGTTACCGATTAAGTCTTTTTCTTTTTCAACATTAATCATCTTATGAAAAGCACCGGCTGCCCATATAACAGCTCCTGCTTGATACGTATTATAATCCGTTTGGATAGTGAAATTTTTTACTTTTGAAGTTTCATCTTTGGTGATATTAATAACCTTTTCTAATTCAAATTCTACTCCCATTGCCATAACTTGATCTACCATCGATCCTGCCAAAGCTTCACCAGATATTTTATTAAATCCGGGGTAGTTTTCAATTAAAGGAGCTAAAGCCATTTGTCCGCCAAAGCTTTCTTTTTCTAAAAGAAGAACCGTTTTACCACTTCTTCTTGCATATAAACTAGCAGCAAGCCCTGCTGGGCCTGCTCCTACTATTATTATATCGTAATACATTTTAGTACCTTATTTTTGGCTTTCTTCAATGTACTTTTTAATTAAGCTTACGTTGTCGTAAGTTTCATATGTACCATCTTGTTTTGGAACTAAAAGCGTTGGGGCTTTGCGGATGGCAAACTTTTTAGTCAATTCTTTTTGTTCTTCTGCATCGATTGTAACATACTTAATTTTTGCTTTATCTAAAAGCATTTTAGCCATTTTACAATTTGGGCATGTCTTAGTCGTAAAAAGCATCAATTCTTTTGCATCGCCTGCTTCATCATGCTTTACATCACATGAAGTTTCGTGATGATTTTTATGAAGAACAGATGTTGCGATATCATAAGTTTTACGATTTTTAAATTCTTCGGCTTTACCATCATTCCAATTTTGAACAGGACGATAATATCCCGTAATTCTACTATAGACTTCTGTTTTACGTCCACAAATTGGGCATTTATTTTGTTCACCATCAAGGTATCCATGGCTTTGACAAATTGAATATGTTGGTGATAATGTGTAATAAGGTAAACGATAGTTCTCAGCAATTTTACGAACTAATTTAGCACTAGCTTCCCATGAAGGAAGTTTTTGACCTAAGAACACGTGGAAAACAGTACCAGATGTATAAAGGGTTTGAAGTTCATCTTGAATATCAAGCGCGGTAAATACATCAGAAGTAAATCCAACTGGTAGATGCGAACTATTTGTATAGTAAGGTGTGTTACCTTTTTCTGTCGCCGTAATAATGTTAGGGAACTGTTTACGATCATGACGAGCGAGTCTATATGATGTTGATTCTGCAGGTGTTGCTTCAAGATTATACAAGTCACCATATTGTTCTTGATAATCTGACAATTTTTCACGCATAAAATTCAAAACATTTTTAGTAAATATTTGTGATTCCTCGTTTGATAAATCTTTCTTTAGCCATTTTGCGTTTAAGCAAGCTTCATTCATTCCTACTAAACCTATTGTTGAGAAATGGTTATCAAATGTACCTAGATAACGTTTTGTATATGGGTATAGACCTTCATCAAGTAATCTTGTGATAACCTTACGTTTAATCTTAAGTGATCTAGCTGCGAGATTCATCATTTTTTCTAAACGTTCATAGAAATCCGTTTCATCTTTCGCAAGGTAAGCAATACGTGGCATATTGATTGTAACAACGCCGATAGAGCCAGTGCTTTCACCACTACCGAAGAAACCACCAGATTTTTTTCTTAATTCTCTTAAATCTAAACGTAAGCGGCAGCACATACTTCTAACATCACTTGGTTCCATATCACTATTAATATAATTAGAAAAATATGGTGTACCATATTTAGCGGTCATTTCAAATAATAGTTTATTATTTTCAGTTGGAGACCAGTCAAAATCTTTTGTAATAGAATATGTTGGGATAGGATATTGGAAACCTCTGCCATTAGCATCGCCTTCAATCATAATTTCAATGAAAGCTTTATTTACCAAGCGCATTTCTTCAACACAGTCTTTATATTTAAAGTTTTGTTCTTTACCACCAACAATAGCATTTAATTCAGCCATATCGTTTGGAACAGTCCAGTCAAGTGTGATATTAGTAAATGGTGCTTGAGTTCCCCATCTACTTGGGGTATTAACACCATAAATAAATGATTGAATGCATTGTTTTACTTCTTTATATGATAAATTATCTACTTTTACAAATGGTGCCAAATAAGTATCAAATGATGAAAAAGCTTGAGCTCCGGCCCATTCATTTTGCATGATACCTAAAAAATTAGTCATTTGGTTACACAAAGTTGAAAGGTGAGCTGCTGGTGCTGAAGTTATTTTACCAGGAACACCACCCAAACCTTCGACAATAAGTTGTTTTAAAGACCATCCTGCACAATATCCTGTAAGCATTGATAAATCATGAATATGAATATCCGCATTACGATGTGCTTCTTCAATTTCAGGATCATATATTTCTGAAAGCCAATAATTAGCCGTTATAGCTCCTGAATTAGATAGAATTAAACCGCCAACAGAATAAGTAACAGTTGAGTTCTCTTTAACACGCCAATCATTGATTTTTAAATAATTATTAACAGTGCTTTTATAATCTAAATATGTAGATTTCATATTGCGCATTTTTTCATGTTGCTTACGGTAAAGGATATATGATTTGGCTACATCAACATAACTAGCTTGAATTAATACTACTTCAACACTATCTTGAATATCTTCAACTGAAACAACGCCTTTTACTACTTTATCGCTAAAAGCAGCAGTAACTCTCAATGCTAAAAGCTCTATAATTTCTTTATTATAGCTTTTTCCTGAAGCTTCAAAAGCTTTCATAATAGCTTCTTCTATTTTTAAAATATCAAATTCTACGACTTGACCATCGCGTTTTTTTACACTTAACATCCTTTTCCTCCTCATTTTTTTGTATTTAGAATTAAAAAAGCCCCAACAATTCTACTCTCATGGTTCTTTTTATTTTCATTTTAAGTAACAAAATTATACCATAAATGATATTATTTGTAACTGATTTTGCAATATAAAAAAATTTCAATTTTACAAAATCAAAATGATTTTTTCCTCTTAAAAATAGCCCTTAAAATAGGGCTATTTTAAGCCAATTTAGACATTTTAACGTTAACTTCTAATAAAATATATGGTTAAAATAAAAAACGTATATTTTAACAATTGATTTTTTTCAAATTGTTTATATACGTTTTTTTTGAATATTCATAACTATTTTAGAAGCCTTTTTTAACGTGATAAATCTTAAACCCAAGACGCCAAGCTTGTTTTTAAAGCCAACTACAAGCGTTGTTCCTTTTTTAAAAGTAAAATCAAAAATAGCTTTAGCTACAAGCGAAGGATCACTAGGCTTTATATGGGCCATCATATCGCAGTTAGAATTAGCTTTTTCAAAAAAAGCAGTATTGGTAGGTCCTGGTGATACCACTTTCACTATAACATTTTCTTTTTTAAATTCTTCACTAATAGCAAGTGAAAACGATAATACAAAAGCTTTACTAGCATAATATGTCGCCATTAAAGGTCCCGGTGTATAAGCACCGATGGATGCGACATTGACAATTACACCTTTTTGCTTTCTTTTCATTTCATTACCAAAGTAATAGCACAATTCCATAAGAGCTTTAATATTTACATTGATTATACTTTGTTGTTTGGTAATATCACTATCTAAGAAATATTCGTAATCTCCTATTCCGGCATTGTTATAAAGAATACTTGGGGTAAGACCTTTTTCTTTAAATGTCGTAAACACCTCATATGCCGCATTTTCTTTAGATAAATCTTTTACAATGTAGTAAAATGGTCCCGGATACTTTTCTGAAAGCAAAAGGGTAAGCTTTTCTAACTTTTCTTTCGAGCGACCAATCAAGCATAAAGGAGCACTTTTAGCCATTAAATGCGTTAGTTCTAACCCTATGCCAGAGGTAGCTCCCGTTATTACTACTACTTCATTATTTGTCGTCATCATCAATTACTTCTGCTTCTGTATCTATGATATTTTTGTTATTTTGGTTGTTTTTTGATGATGTATTTTGATTTTTCTTATTTTGAAATTCTCTTTTTAACGCATCATAGTTTTTTCTAAATAACTCAAAAATACTAATTAATCCCTTAATAGTTATCGATAACCCCAAAGCAAATACTAAATAGGTTGAGCTTTTATCAAATGATAAAAGGACAATGCCTATCGTAACCAAAACAATTGATATTAAAAGATTAATAATACCATTTTTTTCGCGCGTTGCCATAAGAAAATATGAAGACAATACTTTAAATAAACCCGCTATTATTAAATAAAGTCCTATCGTTATCGTCGCAATAATTGTGGCATAATCACTACATATGATTAAAACTAAACCACCTACTATTTTAAGGGTCCCAACACAAAGTTTATACCAAATAACTAAGGCAGAATCACCCTTGATAAAATAAGTGATAACATCAACAATACCATTGATGATAATAAATCCGCCCATCACATAACAAATAACATTAATCGCATCTTGTGGCCATACCATCATTGTAAATCCTAGTAGCACCGCTATCACGCTCATGACAAGATTACTCGTAAATGTTCTAATATTCATATAATCACCCCTTCTTTTATCTATTATACTACATTAAGCGTTTTTTTAAAATGTTTTTACTTCTTTTTTTTAAAAGATGATACATTTTTTTGCCAAATGATTTATTCCTATCAAAAAATAATAATTTTAACCAGTTTGTCTTTTTTTAACATAGTATAAAAAGGTGATATTTGTTAACAATATTTTTATCTAAAAGAATTGGAGTGTATAAATTAAATGAAATTATTAATTATTGGTGGCGGAATTTCCGGCTTAAGTGCTGGAATAAGAGCTTTAGAAAAGGGCTATAGTGTCGATATTTATGAAAAAAATGCAAATGCTGGCGGATGTTGTACCGGTTGGGAAAGAGATGGGTATTATATAGATAATTGTATGCACTGGCTGACAGGGACAAATTATCGTACCAAAACGAGTAAAATATGGAAGAAAATAGGAGCACTTAGTGAAACTAGTAATCTTTATCAAGGTGAATATTTTTATAAATCATCATTAGGAAGTAGTGAAATAGCCCTGTATACTGATCTTGAGAAAACCCGTTTTGAAATGTTAAAGATTTCTCCTATTGACAAAAAGGAAATTAATAGTTTTATTAATACTGTCAAGGCACTAACAAAAATGTTGAAGAAGGAAAACTATTTAAGAGACTCCCTTCTTACGCCATTTTATTATTTCCATTTAATCAAATATTATCGCTTATCTATCGGTGAATTGGCAGAAAGATTTACTCATCCGCTTTTAAAAGCTTTATTTAGTGATTTTTTACCAGATACTTATTCTAGTTCTTTTCTAGTTTATGCCTATGCAACTTTTGCGAGTGGTGATGGCAAAGTTTATATGGAAGGTTCAAAGGCTTTCGCTGAAAATATCTTAAAGACTTACATCGCAAAAGGTGGGAAAATTCATTATAATGAAGAAATAACAAAAATAATCCTTAATGATGAGCAAACTACTGCTGGTGCTGTTGTAAGTAAAAAGAACGAAATAATTACCTGTGATAAAATAATTTGTGCCTGTGATCCTTTCTATACTTTTAATGTCCTTCTTCCTAATTACTTTATGCCAACGTCTTATAAAGATAAACTTATCGAAAGAAAAAAATATCCTATATACTCCAGTTATCATATTGCTTTTAAAGTTAAAAGAGATAAGAACCCTTTCTTCGATACAACTCTTTTTGAGATACCAGCGACCACTATTGGTAAACGTGTAATAACAAGACTTATGATTAAAGATTACTCCTACTTGTATAAAACAAAGGAAAGCACTATTGTTCAAGCATTTATCTATCAAACCGAAGAAGATTATGATTATTGGGCAAGTTTATCGAAAGATGATTATGATAAAAAGAAAGAAGAAATAGCTTCAAAGATTAAAGATATTTTAGTAAAAAAATATGCTTGTTTAAAAAATAACATTGAAGTTCTTGATTCTTGGACACCATTAACATTTAATAAGTATTACAACGCCTATTATGGCGCCTATATGGGATTCTCATTTACAAATAAGAGTAAACTTGATAAAATACCTCATAAAATCAAAGGTTTAGATAATGTTTTTATCGCCTCTTCATGGCAAAGTTTCGTTTCCGGCCTACCAACTGCCGCAAGTGCGGGCTATAGTTTGGCTAATAACATATTATAAATAAAAAGGATATAAGTAGTTTTAGCACTACTATATCCTTTTTTAATTACGATAGTTTTTGTCAGCTAGCTCTACAAAAATCATCAACGTGCGCATTCTTTCAAATAAACGTGAAGCTCTTGTTTTATCAATATCTTTATTGCTTTCGGCCAAATGTTCTTGAATGAGTTCTGAATCAAGATTCGAAGTCATAAAAGTTAAACGCTTATGTGCCATTCTTTCTTGGAGAATTGGACCGATTATTTCATCACGAATATAACTACTTGCAACCTCGCCACCGAAATCATCAATGATTAAAACTTCAACATTTTTCAAATAATTTATAATATCACTAACACCGTTATTGCTGATGGCGTTTTTTATCAAACGAACCATTTCAGGATAATATCCCATAAAAACATTATGTCCTTTATCAGCTAATTTTCTCGCAAGATAAAGCATAATGTATGTTTTTCCACAGCCATAATTTCCATAAACATATAAACCTTTTTGATCGGTTAAATCGCCAATTAAATAGTTTTGGATGAGCGTTAACAATTGTTTACGATTTTCATTGACAATAACATTTTCATCATCAAGCGCATTCAAGCCAATTAGAGTTAAATGATCAATATTTTTTCCTAACATATATGAACACTTTTCATAGGCGATATTAATGATATCCTCATCTTTTACTAGAACTGGTTTATAACCTTGGTGATTTTGTTCACAAGCGTTCAAATTCTTACAGCCCTTACATTTATCAAGTTTTATACTATATCCAAGTAAAGTATTTAAATTTTTTTGAAATTCTACTGGTGTAACATTTTCCTCTTTGATAAATTTTTTTATTTCTGTCTCTTCAAGAAGGTTTTTAATCATTTTTAAAACTTCTTCATCATGTTCTAATAGTTCTATTTTTTTATAATATTCTTTCATCATTATTACATCCTATTTTTTATTTCTTTGTGCTAAAGAATTTTTCTAATTCATCAAGATTTTTGCTTTCAGCATTTTTCTTTACTTTGTCTTGTTTTAGAGCTTCATTTACTTCTTCTCGGTATTGGTTATACCAATCAGGTGTTTTACGAACTTCTTTGTTATTATATTTTTTAACCTTTTGAGGGTTATTTAAATAGTTAAGAGCTTCTTCAGTGTTAGTAATACCGGCTCTAATCCATGTATTAATTATTTTTAAAAAATAATTATAACTAGGTATTTCACCATTTTTAGAATCCATAACATAAAGAATTAAAACATTGAGCATACCTGTGCTAATATTTGTGTTTCTTAAAAGCTTATCAAACATTTCGACTTCACTACCTGTAAGAGACGTTGCATATTTATTTGTTACTACCTCAATTGGCGATAAGTTTTCTAGAACACTAATAAGTTTGTTACTGTTTGTCGTATTAACAGTCTCAACTCTTTTCAGTTCTATTTTTTGATACTTTTCTTCATATATTCTTCTTGCGGCATGTCTTAATAAATCATAATCTATTTTACCTGCATTTACAGCTTTGATTGTCGCATCTTTTAAGTCTTCAGCTGTTAATAAATATACAAAAGCAAGACGGTTAATTTCATTATATAGTTCTTTACTGTATAATTCTTCTTGACTAATAACATTTACAGCCGCCATTAGCACTGCATAATATTCATAATCAAAATGTTTTTTATCAATTACAAGACCATTATTATGTTGATCAACCCACCAATTATGATAATCCTTTGCTTTATTGGCATTAGAGGTTTCTACTTTATAAACTTCATCAAAAGCTTTAGTTACTTTGGTGTATTCACAAATATTATAGCGATGAACTAAATATTCAGAAATTATTTTCATAAATGACTCATCACCAATTCGCGTTATTAAAATTGCTGATAAAATATCATCATTTAAGAAAGCGTATGGTGTTAGGGGTTCTTTTAACAAATACAAATATTGGTAGCCGGTACCACTAGGGTTTTTACATGTATAAACATCAAGTAAACCCATTGCTTCTAAAGCTTCACGAGCTTTTAGAAACTCATTGTTATCTAGGTTAAGAGTTTTAAGAATTGTGTAATGATTAGTTTTTTCTGATTCACTTTTTCCATAAGGAACGATAGCATATAGACTATTATATAGTGTATACGCAACAGCCCCCATAATAGGAGTATATAGCGTATTGATAACGTTACGATGGTAATCACTCAATGGTTCGGTTATTACTACTACAAAAGTGTCTTCTTTAGCATTTATAACATCAGGCATTATTTTTATTACCTTTCGCCTTTAGATTAAGTCTCCCATTGAAACGATGATACAATTCCGCAATTTCTTTGATACCTCTAGCTCTTGATATCAAATAGTGTGTTGTAATTTTAAAATCAACAGCCATTTCATAAAATTGTAATTGAATAATACTAACAATTATCTCACTTTTAGGACTTGTTAGAAGAATTTCTTTATACTGATCATTAACATCTTCAACCTCATATCCTAAATTTTTCGCAACATCAATGATAACTGCTTTAACTGTTTGATAATCATTTCGATAATATCTAGTTACTAATTCTTCATGTTTGGCATCATCACTCGTTGTAAAATCATTACTAAAATACTCTTTAAATCCCATAACAGTACCTCTTTATTTGTACAATTTATTTATTTTATCATATAATTCATCTTTTGAGTTATCATTAACGATGATATTATAAGCTTTACCATACTTTTCTTTATCAAGTTTGGCTCTATTTTCTTTTTCTAATATTCCCATTTGGTTATTAATAATTTTTAAACTTTCCGCCTCATCAAAACCATTTCTTAATTTTAAGCGTTCAATAATTTGTTCTTTTGGCGCATCAATGATTAAAACCTCATCGCACAAATCATTGAAACTGGCTTCATATAATAGTGGAACATCAAAGAAAACTATTTCTTTTGTTTCTCTATCAAGGATTATATCATTTTTTGTTTTATTTAGTTTATTTATTGCTACGTTTTTTATCATTGGATGAATGATACCTTCATAGCACTTTTTAAAGTCGGCATCTTCAAAACATTTTTTGCGCATTTCTTCACGATTTAATGTTTCATTTTGATAAATGTTTTCAACTGCATCTTTATATTTTTCTTCTAAAGCCATCATAATTGTTTTGAGCGTGTCGCTATTAGTTTTAAGAAGTTCATGAGTTATTGCATCTGTATCGACAATTTTATATCCTAAAGTTTTTAAATATTCCACTATTGTGGATTTTCCACTCGCAATAACTCCTGTTATTCCAACAATTTTAACAATGTCGTGTTGACACTTTGGACAAATATAGGTTCCTCTACCACCCACAACTTCTTTAATTATCGGAGTTTTACAAACTTCACATGGTTCTCCCTCTTTGGTATGAACGTGAAGATGACCTTGAAAACGTCCTGTTACTCCTAAACTGCTCGTGTATGATCTTATGGTCGTCCCGCCTTCTTTAATCGCTTCATTTAAGACTTCACTAGATATTTTTAAAATATTTTGTACATCATCAATTGTTACTTTACTAGCGTGCATTCTGGGATTTAATTTAGCTAGAAAGCAAACTTCATCAACATAAATATTACCAAGTCCAGCGAGAATCGTTTGATCAAGAAGAGCTACCTTAATCGGTACGTTTTTAGTTTTCAATACTGCAAATAATCTTTCGGGATCACTTGTTGTATTGGCATCGGGGCCTAATTTTTTTAATGACTTATATTCACATATAGTATTTAAATCAGTTGTATCTAATAGGGTCATTTTACCAAATTTTCTTGTATCATGATATCTTAAAGTCATCCCACTTGCGAAGGCAAAAATAATGTGCTCATGCTTTTCAAATGGTTCATCTGCCTTCTTAAGGAAAAACTTCCCTTCCATCCTTAAATGACTGATGATAGAAACGTGATTTAGAATGAATATTAAGTATTTTCCTCTTCGCTTTATTGATACAAAACTTTCTCCTATAAGTTTCTTACAAAAATCATCTTTTGTAGTATCCTCTAATATTCCATCATATCTAACAACTACGTTAGTGATTTTTTCTCCTATGATTTGTGTTTCTAAGACTCTTCTTACAGTTTCAACCTCTGGTAACTCTGGCATATTATTTTTTCCATCCATTAAAATTAATTATTTCATCGTTTAGTTCTCTTACTTTAGGTTTATCAAAAATATCTTCTTCTTGAGGTTTGCCGAGGGCTATCATACTAAAAAGTTCGATGCTATCAGGAACATTTAGTATTTCCTTAATATTTGGAATACGTTCCTTCGTATCTTTTAGACCAATCCAACAACTACCAAGTTTTTTCTTTGTCGCTTCTAATAAAATATTTTCGGTTGCAGCCGATAAATCTTGGTGATATAAAGGTGATTTTATATTTTCAGTGCGAGCAGCAACAATTATAAATCCACTTGCATCCAGAAAGCGACTGATACTAGGTACTGATGAAGTGAGTTTTTCTTTTACCGCATCATCATTAATGATAATAAAAAACCATGGTTTGCCATTCATAGCACTTGGGGCAGAAACAGCAGCCTCTAATAAGTCTTTATATACTTCTTCTTTTATAACATAACCTTTTACAAAACTTCGAATACTTCTTCTATTTCTTATTATATCCATACTAACCTCCTATTTTAAATCCCACGTTTTACCAACCGATAGTTCCGCAGTGAGATTAATTTCACCTTTTAAGATATTTTCCATTGTTTCTTTAACAATAGTTTTAATTATTTCTGCTTCACCATTTACAACATCAAAAACTAATTCATCATGTACTTGAGCTACCATTTTGCTTTGAAGAAGTTCTTTTTCTAATTTTTCTTCGACTTTTATCATTGCAAGTTTAATTATATCGGCAGCGCTACCTTGAATTGGAGCATTCATAGCTGTTCGTTCACCAAATTTACGAAGTGTTTTATTACTACTTTGCAACTCATTAATGTAACGACGTCTATTAAACATTGTTATAGAATACCCTTTTTCATAAGCATTTTGAACCTGTTCATCTAAATATGTTTTAATTTCCGGATAAATTTCAAAATATTTTTCAATAAAATTTCCGGCTTCAATCGGTGAAATGTGAAGAGATTCCGCAAGACCCCAATCACTCATTCCATATACTATTCCAAAATTAACAGTTTTAGCGAAGCGACGTTGTTCCTTTGTTACTTCTGAGGCTTTAATATTATATATTTTAGCAGCTGTTGCGGTATGTAAATCTTCATTATTATCGAAACTTTCTAACATCCTTTTACAATTTGCAAGCTTTGCTAGAACCCTTAATTCTATTTGTGAATAATCACAGCTAATAATCAAACCATCTTTAAAACTAGATACAAAAGCTGAGCGAATAATTCTTCCTTCTTCTGTTCGAACAGGAATATTTTGAATATTGGGTTCTACACTTGAAAGGCGCCCCGTTTGGGTTAAGGTTTGTTTAAAAATCGTATGAACTTTACCATCAACTCCATTAATTTCCGTAAACAGACCTTGGACATACGTTGAATAAAGTTTAGCATTTTTACGATACTCCAAAACAAGTCCTGGAAGAGGATGAATTTCAGCCATTTTTTGAAGTTCTTCAGCTGAAGTTGAATAACCTGTTTTATTCTTTTTCCCTTTCATAAGGTTTAATTTCTCGAATAAAATTATTCCAAGTTGTTTTGGCGATGCTATATTGAATTTTTCACCACTTACTTCATATATTTTTTCTTCAAGTTCTTCTAAATTATGTTTTAACATTTCACCAATTTCAGTTAAACGTTTTTGATCTATTTTAAAGCCATTCATTTCAACTCTTGCTAAAACTTTAGAAAGCGGTAATTCCATATTTTCCAAAATAGCCAATTGGTCAGCATCTTTTAATTTTTCATATAGTTCGTTGTATATATCTTTAAAAACAAACAATTTATCAAGACAATACTTCTCATAAATTTTTGAATCAGGGACATTATAGATATCCTTTTTACCATATATTTCATCTAAATAAGGGAGAGTATTTGGGCTATATCGTTCCATAATAGCTTTAATATCACCAACTGTTGAAGATGGATCGATAATATATGATGCTAATAATAAATCAAAATCATACCCTTTTAAATCAATTCCTTCTTTTTTTAAACTAACCAAGACTTTTTTTAAATCAATAGTACGTTTAATGAGCGTTTCACTCTCTAATAAATTAACAATTTTTTCATTAAATAACTCTAGTTTATTAAAAAAATACCCTTTATTTTTAACGACGATTCCTACACCAAGGAGATCTGCTTTGTGATAATTACTAGCAGTTAATTCCGTTTCAACATATAAAACACTTTCTTTATTTTCATTTATTTCTTTAATTAAACTATCTAAGTCATTTCCCATATATTCATGAATAATAGGTGTTTCTTCATTCTTATTTAAGGTTGACATTTTCATTTTCTTAATAAAAGAAGTAAATTCAACTTTTTCATAAAATAATCTTAATTTGTATTCATCAATGACAGGCATTTTGATATCATCAATATTATAAGGAAGTTCAATATCCTTATATATCGTCGCGAGATACTTGGTTTTTTTAGCAACTTCGGCATCTTCTCTTATCATCTCACCTGTTTTACCTTTAATGTTTGGAGCGTTTTCAATAATGTTCTCTATTGAAGCGTACTTATTTAATAAAGAGACAGCTGTTTTTGGCCCTATTCCTCTAATACCTGCTAAATTATCTGATGCATCACCTATAATCGCTTTATAATCGGTAAGTTGGGCAGGATTAAATCCCATCTTTTCATTAAAATTCTCTAAATTATATTCATCAAGTTCGGTAACGCCTTTTTTAGTCAGATACACAATAACATTATGATCTACTAATTGTAATAAATCTTTATCGCCACTAAATACTGAAACTTTCATTTCTTTTTGTGAGCCCATTTTCGCAAATGAACCAACAATATCATCAGCTTCATAGTCATCTAATTCTAAACGTTTAATTCCTAATACATCTAAGTATTCTTTTATTAAATCAATTTGAAGACCTAATTCCTCAGGCATTTGTTTTCTTGTTCCTTTATATTCATGAAATGCTTCATGGCGAAAGGTTTTTTTCCCCTTATCAAAAGCAACCACAATCGCATAAGGAGGCATAATCGATAAAACTTTATTTATCATATTTACAAAACCGTATAAAGCATTCGTGTATAAACCTGTGGATGTCTGCATCAAATTACCTGTATACGCAGTGGCATAATAAGCTCTAAACATTAAACTATTACCATCTATTAATACTAAACTTTTTTCTTTTAAATCTTCTAAAGGCATAATACTTTCTCCTATTAATATATTTTATCACACTTTTAAATTTTTAGCATTTATTTTGTTAATGAATACAACTATATCAATTATTTTACCATAATAAATCTTAAAAAATGTTAATTAAGCCTTTAATTATAATTTATGAGACTTTTAACTTCAAAAAAATAAAAACCAGGCTTTCATACCTGGAATTATCATTTAATTGTAAATTTTTGTATTGTTTATTTTTTTAAATATTTGTAAAAAATAAAACGAGGTGATTAGATATGAAAAAAAATATAATAATCGTTACTATAATTATTATTACTGTTTTCAGTATCCCATTAATTTGCGTTTATAAATCTACTCATATTAATATAAAACCTTATGATAATAGTACCTTTTGTCCTGAAGAAGTTTTTTATCAAGAAATTAAAAAATATCCAAGTTATAGTGAAGAATTAAAAGAAAAATACTATGAAGCCTATAAAACAATTGAAACAACTGATAAAGATTTACATTACATTAGAACATTAAATACCGTTAATTATCCTGATTTTTTAAAAGGTACAAACGATACCTTAGGTGCTCCTACCATTAACAATATTATTCTCGTAAACAGACGTTTTTCTCTTTCTAAAAATTATGTTCCTAGCGAATTAGTTACCGTAGAAGGGGTTAACTTTGTAAAGAGACCTAATGAAGAACTAAAACTTAATAAAACCGTTTTGAAAAAATACAAAGAATTACTTGAAGAAGCAACTAAGAGCGATGTGTCCCTTCTTTTGTATTCAGGATATCGTAGTTATGAAAAACAAATGTTACTTTTTCAAAATAGTAATTTTGATGTGAATAATCCTTATTTAGCTATCCCTGGACATAGTGAGCACCAAACAGGACTCGCTATTGACGTTGCGACAAAAGATAGTGGTTTAACTGATAATTTTAAAAATACCGCTAGTTTTACCTTTTTAAAAGAAAATGCTCACAAATATGGTTTTATTATAAGATATCCTGGAGCTAAAACTGATATTACCGGATATAATGAGGAACCTTGGCACTTAAGATATGTCGGTGATATTGCAACATTCATTACAGAACAAAACCTAACGCTAGAAGAATATTTATATTATTATTGTGAACTCTCGTTTTAATGTTTGTTTAAAGCGAGAGTTTTTAAAAACGAAGTTTTAAAAACGAAGTTTTAAAAACGAAGTTTTTTATTTATATCAACTTTAGTATCTTCTAATTCTTCACGTTGTTTCATTACTCTAGCAGGTACACCCCATACAACCTCTCCTCTTTTAACATTTTTGGTAACCACACTTCCTGCTCCGACAACTGCATCATCTTCTATTTCTACTCCTTCTAATATTACGCTTAAAGCTCCTACAAAAACATTATTTCCTATTATAACTGGCGTTTTTGAAACAGGTTCCATGACACCACTAATTACAGCACCCGCACCTATATGAGTATTATTACCTATAACTGCTGAACTCCCTACGACAGCATTCATATCAATCATAGTATTTTCACCTATGATAGCACCTTTATTAATAGTTGCATTCATTAAAATAATAGCACCATCTTTTAAAGTTACACCATCTCTTATAATGGCACCTTTTTCAATTCTAACGTTGCTAGGGAAGTTATCAAAATATTCAAATAAAGCGTTTTGATAGACCATTTCAAAATAATAAGCTTTTATTTTATTTTCAAATAAAATTTCTTTAATCATTTCTTTATCGCCTAAAATGATGCCACCATTTTGGGCTTTTATATATAATAATGAAGAAGGTACATTTTCTAGATTACCTTCAAAATAACATTTATAAACTGTTTTCATTTTTTTCACCACTACATTTATACTAAACATCATCTGAAAATATTCATATTATAAAGTGGAGGTGAAAAAATGCAGTATCAATTAATGTACAATGAAAAAGGCGAAAGACTATGGATTCCTATTCTCGCGGGAGCAGCAATTATTGCGGCACCATTGTGGCTTAATAATAAACAATATTGTAATCAAGGATATTGTCCTGGATATGTTCCATATCAACCACAATATGTTCAACCTGCCCCTATACAGCAATATCAAGTCCCTTATCCTTACCCCGTTCCTTATCCTTACCCTATAAGATAACTTTTTATGACAAAAGCAGCATTCATTACGAATGCTGCCTTTTTAATTAATTCACTAGTATTATTAATTTATTTTTGGTAAATACCAGGAATAATTGATGACAATGTAATAGAATAAGTTTCTTCACCCTTTGTTGCAGTAATTGTGTAAGTTACACAAGTAGCATATTCAGGAACGCTGATTACACGACCACGATTATCAACGATATCAGGATTATTTGATTTAATTGAAATGTCATAATCTTTATATGTTGTAATCATTTCATACTCAGCTTCAACTAGTTCAATAAATTCATGCCAAATTTCTAGATTATTTTCTAGCATTGGTTGTGGACAATTTTTAGCACTAAAGAAGTGATGTCCAACTACTCTTGTAATATCAAGATCTTTTCTTACCATGATATTAGCAACTAATTGTGCTGTTTTTTGCCATGTGTACCAAAGATCAGATCCTTCATTAACAGCTGATTCAATACCAATACTATTGTTATTACCACCTTTAGAACAAATACGTCCTTCAAATACTTGTGTATGGCACCACCAAGTTGTTCCCATATAGTATTCGCCATCAACAATCTTGAATGATAGACCCATATCATTGATCCATTTGCTGTCAGTAACTTGACCATTACCTGGATAAGTTTGTCCTAATCTATTTGTATATGGTTCATCATAAGGTGTCTTAATTAAAGTTTTTTGACCATTAATAGTGAAATAAGAATCACTTGAGATTCCCCATACAGGCCATTGAGGGTCATTGGCATTGTGTTTAACACCTGTCTTATTCCATGTAAATGTTACATTAGTGCTATCACCAGCATGGAAGCCTACATATTTTTCATCTAAACTATAGTAAACACCATCATTACCAGTTACGTAATGGATCGATGTTCCGCCTCCACCAGTAGAGAAGTAATTAGCATTAGCTCTAGCAGTTGCACCTGCTGCCATATTACCAGTATAGTGAACAGTAATAAATTCAGTACTTGTTTGTTCACCACCAAAGTTTGTATTTTTGAAGTTGCCATCAGCATCTTTTGCTTGTTGAATAGCGTAGAATTCATCATTAATAACTAGATCTTCACCTAACACTTTATTTACACTACCATAAATATCACTCTTATATGTACCACCGATAAGAAGTCCGTATTCAGTATAGATATTTGCGTTATTTTGTTCTGCAAGGAACTTAAGAATGCCCTCAAGTTCAGCTTCTAATACATTAACTGTAAATTCTAAACGAACGCTATCGTCATTAGAAGACTTAGCTACGATTACTGCTAAACCTTTTGATAAACCTGTAACGATACCATTATTAACTGAAGCAATTTCTGGGTTTAATGATTCCCAAACGATAGATGCTGCATCATCACCAATTATAGCTGCGGCAAGTTCGATTGTTTGATCTACTACTACAAATGAGTTTGTTGCATATTCACCTACAATATGAGCTGGTGAATAAACAGTGATTTCCATAACAACATCAAGGTTACGATTACCATAAACTTTCATTGTTATTGTTACTTTACCATTCTTATGAGCGGTAATTAAACCTTTAGAAGGAGATACTGTAGCGATTGTTTCATCACTTGAGAAGAATTCAACTTCTTTATTAGTCGCATCAGCAGGTTCAAATGACCATACTAATTGATGTGTTTCATAGCGTTTTAATTCTGTAATTGCATTAATATTAATTTTTGTAGGAACGATTTCATCTTCCCATTTTGCATAGAAAATCTTATCACCAGTATCAGTTGAAGAAATTTCTGTTATAGGATCGCCATTGAAATCAGGATTATCATACCATCCTAAGAAATCAAGACCAATCTTTGATGTTAATACTGGAAGAACTAATACTTGACCACCACGATATGAAGTAGGGATTTCTTGAAGAACACGAACTGCTTTTAGCATTTTTGGTAAATAGCTTTGGAAATAACTCTTACCAGTAGCACTCCAAGTGATGAATTGATTAACTCTTACCATTGCGGCATATGTATCAGTATAGAAAGATTGGGTACTATTAACGGCTAACATCGCTGTATTGAAAAGTTCAAAGAATTCATGCCACTTTTCATAGTATTCAGGAATGTTAAAGAAATATGTAGTATCGCCATCTTCAGTAGGATTATTTTTTAATTTTGTATTACGTAAGTTGATATCCTCATATGCGGCAATTTTAGTTTTAATAGTTTCTACATATTTTTCATATGTATCAGTATAACCATTAGTTTTTGCCCATTTATATAAATCGTTGAATAAAACTTCAACTATCTCTTCACGATCAAGGGCATCTCTTGTTGGCCATTCGCCTCTTATAGTATTAAAAGTTATATTATAAAGTTCACCTTCAAATATTTGCCATTTTGCAGTTAACAAAATATCACCTCTTACATCAGCAGGAATTTCTGTAACTAATGTACCATTTAAATCCCATCCTAAGAAATTATGATTAGTTTTTGTTGGTGTTGGTAGTGGGATTGGCTCTGTTATAAGGCTTGTATAAGTAGTTACAAGTGAACCAGATTTTACTGTACCACCATCTAAATCATAACTAATTGTATAGAAACGTACATCTGTTGCAGTTCCTGGAGTTGGTTTTTCTGATAGAGTTGTTCCGTATGTGCTTAAGTGTTTGAATAAACTTGCATATTCAGTTAAATCAGAAATAACTTTACCATCATTGTCTTCATAATAGTTTTCACCAAATACAGCAAGATGTGGATTAGTAGTTTCTTTATCACTGCCATTATATGAGCCAAAATAATGTGTTGTAGGTAAACCTAAGAAAGCATTATGTTGAATTAAGCATGCCCATGTGCTTGTTTTAGCACCATTATTACGTAAGTATAAATAATTATAACAATGATCAAATACGTTATCTTCAATAGTCCAAGTTAATGGATTTTCTTGGAAGGCGTGAGCACTAATTGCACCACTATAATTAGCATTGACACCATTATCTTTACCAAGTTTTATAAAACTATTATTTCTAATAATAATGTTTGTTGTAGAACCACTAGGTCCTGCTACTGAATAGAAGAATATACCATGGTTGGCTGATTCAGCTGTTGTTTGTTCAAATGTATTATATGTAAATGATAGTGTTCCATAGCAGTATCCACCCTCCATGCGGACTGCATCATTTTTAAAGTTTTTAAATGTATTATGTGCAAATGAAATATTTTGAACACGGTTAACCAAAACATTAATGCTTGGAACATTCTCAAAACTATTGTCAACAAATTGGAAGTTTTTATTTACTGATGTTGTAGCAGTTGAACTAGTTTTGAAAGTAATGAATGCATCTTTACCATATCTTCCAAATACCCATACATCATCTTTATATGAAGTATCATAAACTTTGTTATTAATGAAAGTGAAACCTTCATAACCAGCAGTTGAACCTGCTGTAATTCTTGCATCACCTGTAAATGATAAACCTTCTAATTTTGTATAATTAGCGCCTTGAGCAACTGTGATAACACCTTTAATAATTGCTTCAGGAACACGTCCACTAGATGCAGAAATGCCTTTATTTGGACCAATAATTGAAATGTTAGCAAGAGCGATAGTGATATTTTCAGTATATTCACCAGCTGCTAAGAAAATCTTATCGCCAGCTTTTGCAGCTGCTAAAGCTTCTGAGATAGTTTGATATTCATATTCATCACCACTACCTACATAAAGACCTTCTTCAGCCCATTTCGCAGTTAATGTAACATTTTCTTTTGTTCCAGCTGGAATTGATGTTACTAATTGTCCTTCGCTATTGTACCAACCCATGAATTTTAAATTACCTTTAGTTGGTGTAGGAAGTTCATCAATACCTGTTTCAACATCAAAAATAATTTGTGCATTTTCAGGTAAAACACCACCATCAACATCGTAATTAACTACGAATTTAGTATCGCTAGATGCAACATAAGCTAGTAAGCGTTCTTTTTCTGATAAAACTACATTACCAGGTACTACACCTGCTCCTGTAATTTCGCTTGGAACAGTTGTTAAAGCTTCGCCTCTTTCATTTAAGTATAAGTTATGATCAAATTCAACAGGTTTTCCATCATTAATGTGAACATATTTTGTTACATACTTAAATGTATTGTATTTAACTTCTACTTTTCCGGCTTTTTTACCACATTCAAATAAACCATCAATTGATTGTGTATCACCAATGAAAGTACTATTATAAATATATGCAGAACCACTTCTTACTCTAAATAATGCGGCTGATTTATTAACGATACCTCCGCATGTTGATGCATCAAGAGTTGATGATTCAAAACGGATTTCTGACATACCTTCAGTTACCCAACATAAGAATTGACCAATGTTGTCTACTACATCGTTATCAAATAATACTTTTATATCAGAACATGCATTATTTTGGAATTTAATGAAAGTATTCATGGCAGTAATACGTGAATTCATAATTATAAAATTATGAGCTTTAGCACCAGCTTGGAAATAAACACCTGGAATACCAGCGCCTCCACCTACACCTTGTAATGTTACACCATCAAAGATAACTGTATCAGCATTTAAATTTTCTGCTACATCTTTTGCACATTTAATGATTGTATCATTATAACCTGCACCTTTGAAAGTTACAGATTTAGTAATGATACCTTCTAAAGCGAATTCACCTTTACCGATGGTAATAATGTCACCATCTACAGCCTTTTCTAATGCTTCCGCAATCGTTTTATAAGTTTCTCCTTCTCCTACTCTGTGTTCAGTTGGAGCAGTTGATTTCTCTTTCCAATTTGCAAATAATGTTACTTCACCAGTTTGAGTTTCAGAAATACTTGTAATATATTCCGCACCATCTTTTTCTAAAGACCAACCTAAGAAAATATAACCATCTTTAGTAGGAACTGGCAACACAACACCTAATCCTTCAACATAAGTTGCAGGCATATCAGGGCATTCACCACCATCTAAGTCAACTATAATTGCCGAATAAACATAATCAACAAATTTTGCATATAAAACTAAGTCTGTCTTTGTATCCTTTGGAATTACCGTTAATGCTTCGCCAGTGAATTCAGGGTTTGTAAACCATCCTGCAAAGAAAGCATTTTCTTTTGTTGGCGTAGGTAATGTTAATTCGCTACCTTCTCTGAATTCTTTAGGAGCATTTTCAGGGTTTACACCACCATTTAGATTATAAGTAATGCTGTATTTTACACTCATGAAATCATCATAAGCAGCAGCTCTTTCTTCTTCACTAACTGC